>Ga0137397_10000016_pt1 | contig 100543 bp, 78 predicted proteins | sample czorhiz116metaG_FD_106658 | JGI IMG/M metagenome (GOLD analysis project Ga0137397, IMG submission 106658) | Vadose zone soil microbial communities from Angelo Coast Range Reserve, California, USA - czorhiz1.16 metaG | ecosystem: Environmental > Terrestrial > Soil > Vadose zone | place: USA... | reverse complement strand
TTGTCCTCCGTCCGGAACGCGATCTGGCCGCCTCGCGAGGCGAACCGATCCAGGTCGCCGACGGTCAGGACGGACGCGCCTTCCAGGGCCTTGAGGATGGAGGGAAGGCGGTCCCGTTCCGAGTTGCTGATGAAAAGAACGTGGCTGTCACGGGCGTCCTTGATGTTCGCGAACCTCTTGACCACGAGCCTCCTGCTGTTCACGCTCTTGCCGCGGAAGGTCTCGTCGAGGATGGCGCCGAACGGATCCTCCCCGAGCACACCGACGACGACCGTCTCGGCGGTGCGGGAGTACGTCTCGGAGGGCCAGTCCACGAAGGTCGTGAAGTAGTAGAGGTAGGCGGCCTTGATCTGGTACTCGGAGAGCACGCCCTTGGCCGTCTCGTCTCCGCGCGCTCCGCCGCCCGCCGCCAGGAGCATTCCCCCCAGGCACAGGACCAGGAGTCGGTGCCGGGACGCCGCTACCATCGTCGCGCGATCCGGCCGTACACACTGCGCTCGACCTCGACCCTCGCGACGCTTCCCCCGGCGAACTCCGCGTGACGGGAGTCGAGGAGGTTTTGCCCGGCCACGGCGAGCTCGAAGCCGGCGCCGAGACGCCGGCTGAACAGCACGTCCATCTCCGTGTAGGCGTCGACCGACTGGCTCGGCAGCCGCCCGACGTACCTCAGGGTCACGTCCAGCCCGAAATTCCGCGGCAGGTCCAGCGACGACCTCAAGTTAGCCATGCGGCGCGGGCTCGATCCTTCCGTGGAGTTCTCCGTGGTCGTATCGAGGCTGTCCGACGACGGGAGCAGATCGATCTCGAGAAAGGAGCACGAGCCGGCGAGACGCCAGCGGCCGGCGGGGTGCCAGTCCAGCGAGAGCTCCGCGCCTCGCGCGTCCGCCGTCATCCCGTTCCCGAAGCCGAGCGGAAGGACTGTATGGCTCGGCGGTGGGGAGGTCTCCGTGAAGGGGACGCCGGGCTCCAGGCTCAGCAGACGCGCGTAGTCGTTCTGGAACAGCGCCAGGTCGACGAACAGACGCTCCATCGCCTGGAGCCGGTAGCCCAGCTCGTACGCCGTGAGCCGCTCCGGCTTGAAGTCCTTCGATCCGATCAGACGCGCGAATGTCGGCGTCGTGGGCTCGACGAACGCGGTCAGCGACAGATCGGTCTCGATCCGCGACGGCACGCGCAGCGCCCGCGAGGCCGCGGACCAGAAGACCTGCTTCGATGACGGGCTGAACACGACGCGCAGGTTCGGCTGCGAATTGAACCCGCTGTAGTCGTTGTGCTCGAACTTCGAGCCCACCGTCAGGGTCCATTTCGAGGGCACGATCCGGAACTCGTCCTGCACGAACCCGCTCAGCACGTCGTCGGTCCGATCATGGGGGACGATCTGAAGCGTCGGCACGGATTCGGTGACCCCGGAGGTCAGACGGTAGCCGGCGCCCCACAGAAGGTCGTGGCGCGAGGCGATACGAAGACTGTGCCGGAACTCGACGTCGTAGGTGTCCCGATCCTCCGTGAACACGGCCAGGTCCCGGTGCGTTCGGTCGCAATAGAACTGCAGCGTCGTATCCGAGCCCTCCTTCAGGCGGTGCTTCCACAGGCCGAGCAGGTGGCCCCCGGAGAGGTCGGCATCCTTCTCCACGAGCTGGATGAACGGCGACGTGTAGGTCGTGATGGCTTCGCGCTGGCCCGCCTTCCCGGAGTAGAGGTCGCCCTGGAGCGTCAGGTGATTCTGTTCGCCCCGATCGGCGTCGGCGCGGAACCCCGCCAGCCCCAGGTGCCAGGCGTCGAAGTCGTCCCCGTTCTGATGGAACTCCGCGTCCCGATCGGAGTACTTGGCGTACGTGCGGATCGCCACGTCGCTCTTGGTCCTCCATCCGAACCGGCCGGTCGCCACGGCCCGGTCTTCGTTGCCGCCGCGCAAAGAAGCGTACGAACCCTGGGTGGCCTGGGCGCTCTTGGTGATGATGTTGATGACCCCGTTGACCGCGTTCGCGCCCCACAGCGTCGCGCCCGGGCCGCGGATCACCTCGATCCGATCGATATCGTTCAGGATGACGTCCTGCACGTCCCAGTAGACTCCGGCGAACAGCGGGGAATAGACGCTGCGCCCGTCGATCAGGACGAGCAGCGACCGGGAGAGCGTGCTGGTGAAGCCGCGCACGCCGACCGCCCAGGTGCTCGAATTCGCCCGGGCGACCTGCACCCCGGGCACCAGGCGGAGGAGGTCCGGGAGGGTCGTGGCCCCCGAGCGCCGGATGTCCTCCGACGTAATCACCTGCACCGCCGCGGCCGCGTCCATCAGCCGCTCCGGCTTCTTCGAGACCGACGTGACCTCCAGGTTCATGACGGCCTCGAGGCCGATGGTCGTGAGATCTGCGGGGGGCTCCTCGCAGCGCGCCGCGTCCCCCGAAGCGGCGGCCGCGGCCAGGAGCGTCGCCGCCAGGAACGCTCCGAGACGCTGTGCGCTGGACTGCACGCGGAGGTGTGGGACAACCGCGAGGGGCACGGTGCCGGCGAGTCGTCGAGCCACGAGACGCCTCCGCACAAGGATCGTCCATCGAAAACTGCGTACTTCTACGCAGCCGGGAACACCCTCAACGCCAGTCCGTGATTCAAGTTAGGGCGCGCGACGTCCAAGTCAAGGACACGCGCCGATCGATCGCCGATTCCACGGAGCGAGGGAAAGACCGAGGACGGATTTGTAATGCGGACCCCGTGCGTCCGGGCCCGGAGCGCCGAAGCCTACCCCGCGCCGGCGGACTGTTCCTCGGGAAGGGCGGCCGCCGAGGGGGCCGGCGCGAAGGTCAGCCTGCGGCGGAACTCGACCTGGAGCAGCGCCAGGACCAGCACCGCCTGGATCGCCGTCGAGACCACGGAGAGATACCATACCGCGCGGATCTCGAAGCCGGCGCGCCTCGAGAGCAGGAAGGCCGGAAGCGCGAACAGAAGAAGACGCAGGGAGGAGCAGGCCAGAGGCGGCAGGGTGTGCCCCATCCCCTGAAACATGCTGGAGCTCGTGAAGATCAGCCCCATCGCCAGGAAGTTGTAGGAGATCACGCGCAGGTATTCGCCCCCGAAGGCGACGACGTCCTGATCGTTCGAGAACGCGCCGATCAGGGCCTCGGGCGCGATGTGGCTCAGGATCGTGAACAGGACCATGAAGGCGGAGACCAGGATGGAGGCCGACCTGAACGTCTCCCGCACGCGCTCGGCGCGGCGCGCGCCGAAGTTCTGCCCGGCGAGCGGGGCGGCGGCGAAGCTGATCGCCACGACCGGCAGGAACATCGACTGCATCACACGGGCTCCGATGCCGAATCCGGCCTGCGCCGCCGCGCCGAAGCCGCGGATGATCGAGTACACCAGCACCATGTAGACCGACATCAGCGCGAACTCGCCCCCGGCCGGCAGGCCGACCCGTGTCATGCCCCACCAGATCGGGCCCTGCGGCTTCCAGCGCGCGATCGAGACTTTCAGATAGTTGCCCGGACGCAGAAAGTAGATCCAGAACATCACGGTCCCCACGACCATGGCGATGAACGTCGCCAGGGCCGCTCCCGCCACGCCCAGCGGGTGCCCCGTGCCCCAGCCGAGGATCAGGACAGGCGCCAGAAGGATGTTGAGAACCACGGTCAGGATCTGGATGCCGACGGTCGGCTTGATGACACCGCTGCCGCGCAGCGCCGATCCCATGGCGACGATCACGAACTGCAGCAGCATCGCGGGGATGAACCAGTTCAGATACTGGATTCCCAGCCGCGCGGTCGCTTCGTCGGCCCCCAGCCATCGGCAGTAGGGCCCGCGCAGAACGAGCCCGAGGACCGCCACCACGAACCCCACGACCAGCGACAGCACGAACGCCTGGTTGAACACCAGACCGGCGCGGTCGTGGTCCTTCTGCCCCACCGCGTGCGAAACGAGCGTTGTCGTCCCGACCCCCAGGGTCTGCGTGATCGCCAGGACCACGATCATGAGATTACCCGCCAGCCCGACGGCGGCGATGGCGTCCTTCCCCAGCCGCCCGACGAAATAGAGATCGGCCAGGTAATAAAGGGTCTGGAACAGCATGCTCACAGCCATGAAGGAGGAGAGCGCTATCAGGTGCCTGTTGACGGATCCCTGGGTGAGGTCGTGCATGGCGCCGGATCATACCACCGGCCGGAGCGCCGGCGTCCTCGACGGCCCACGGCTTGCGCGACCGGCCGACGTGGTGGACAATACCGGCCCTTCGATGCACAAAGGAGACGGACGGTGAGAGGACAGTCGGCGTTGTTCGTCGCAATTCTGGCGTGCCCGGTCACGATCGCCCCGCTCGTCGCGGCCCCCGCGATCGAGAAATCGGTCGTCCGCATCGTCAACCACGCGCAGCGCCCCAGCTGGTACACGCCGTGGGGGACCGGGGCGATGCAGTGGGCGACGGGAAGCGGCTTCGTCATCGAGGGCGGGCTCATCATGACGAACGCGCACGTCGTCAGCGATTCCCGCTTCCTCGCGCTGTTCCTCTACGGCGACCCGAACCCGCACGAGGGGCGGGTCGTGGTGGAGGGGCACGACTGCGACCTGGCGCTGATCCGGCCGGTCGAGCCGAAGATTCTCGAGGGCGTGCCGGCCCTCCCGATCGGCGGCCTCCCCTCCCTGCGCTCCATGGTCGAGACTTATGGATATCCGAGCGGCGGGGATCAGATTTCGTCGACGCAGGGTGTCGTGTCGCGGATCGATCGCCAGCTCTACGCCCACTCCGCCGCCGACGGGCACCTGGCGGTGCAGACCGACGCCGCCATCAACCCGGGCAACAGCGGCGGTCCCGTCGTCCAGGAAGGGAAGATCGTCGGCGTGGCGTTCCAGAACAACAAGGCGATGGAGAGCGTCGGGTTCTTCATACCGACCGAGGTGATCCGTCACTTTCTCGCCGACGCCAAGGACGGAACGTACGCCGGCTACCCGGACCTCGCGGTGCGGACCGCCTCGCTGGAGAACCCGGCCGCCCGCCGACTGGCGGGCATGCAGGAGGGGGAGTCGGGCGTGCGTGTGGACTGGATCGCGCCGGACAGCAGCGCCGACGGATGGCTGCGGACCGGCGACATCCTCCTGCGCATCGAGGGAGAGACGATCGCGAACGACGGCAGCGTCGCGTCCGGCGAGCTGCGGCTGCCGTTCGGGCTCCTCGTCGACCGGCGTCAGATCGGCGAGACGCTCCCCGTCCGGATCCTGCGCGAGGGAGCCCGGAAGGACCTGGGCATCCCGCTGAAGGGATACCCGGAAAACCTGCGCTACTCGAACCAGTACGACCGCCGGCCGCGCTACTACGTCTACGCGGGCCTGGTGTTCGTGCCGCTCGACCGCGAGATGGTCAAGACCTTCGGCGACGACTGGATGTCGGACGCCAGCTCCGAGCTGGTCTACGAGCTCTTGTTCCGCCCGCAGGGCGAGCCCGCTCTGCTCAAGAAAGAGCGCGTCGTCCTGCTCCGGCGTCTGGATTCTCCCGTGAACGCGAACATCCCTTTCTTCAAGAACATCCTCGTCGACAAGGTCAACGACAAGACGATCGATTCTCTCGAAGACCTGGTCCGGGCCATCGAGGAGAACAAGGCGCCCTACCACGTGTTCGAGTTCGGCTACTTCGGCCGTGTGGCGGTTCTCGATCGCGCGGAGGCGGACAAGGCGAACGCGCAGATCCTGAAGGATTACGGCGTCGCGAAGGACCGGAACCTGTGAGGACGATCACCTGCATCCTCCTGTCCGCCCTGGCCACCCTGACGCTCGCCGCCCAGACGACGCGCGTCTCCTTCGAGTCCCAGGTCGTGGTCCTCGTGGTCACGACGCAGGACTACGACGAGTGGCGGCCATGGGAGAAGAAGACCCCCGAGACCCGGACGGTGCAGGCCGTGGTCCTGGACGGGTCCCTGATCGCCACGACCGCGGACCTCGTCGAGAACGCGACGGTGATCTTCGTCGAGAAGCACGGGCGCCCCCTGCGGGAGCCGGCGCGGATCGTCCACGTCGACGCCGACGCCAACCTTGCGCTCCTCACCGTCGACAAGCCCGGCTTCTTCGCGGATCTCACGCCCGCAGCGCTCGCGCCGTCCATGCCCACGGAGGGACAGGTGAGCACGGTCCGCTGGCGATCGGGGCAGCTGGAGATCTCGGCGAGCCGCATCTCGCGGATCGAGGTCGGGACCAGCTACCTCGGCGCCCTCGAGCACGCTTCCCTGATGGTGGAGACCGATCTGTCCGGCGGGGGCTGGTCGGAGCCGCTGTTCGCGGAAGGCCGCCTCATCGGACTGACCTTCGCCCAGGACGAGAAGAGCGCGACCGTGACGCCGGTGGACATCCTGCGCGCCTCTCTCGAATCGCCGCGAACGCCGGCCGGGTATCGCGAGTTCGCGAACCTCGAGCTGTCCTGGGAGGTCAACCGGGATCCGGCGCTGACCCGGTATCTCGGCCTCGAGGGGGAGCCCCGGGGGATCCTCGTCACGCAGGTGCCCTGGGGCAGCTCGGCCTGCGGCGCCCTGTACCCGCGCGACATCCTCCTCGGTCTCGACGGCCACGCCATCGACGCGGCCGGCAACTACCAGCACCGGCGCTACGGTCAGCTGAAATTCACGCAGATCGTCGTGGACGGGCACCATGCGGGCGACGTCATCCCCGGAGAGGTGCTGCGCGACGGGAAGAAGGTCCCCGTCCGGCTCACCCTCCGGCCGGCCAGGAGCGCCAACGACCTCGTGCCGGTGCGCACGGGCGGCGCGGCCCCTCCGTACGTCATCGAGGGGGGTCTGGTGTTCCGCGAGCTCGACGGGGAATTCCTGCGGACCTGGGGAAAGGACTGGGAGAAGAAGGCTCCGCCGTTCCTGATGACGGGCTACGACCTGTTCCGTACGACCCAGACACCCGGCCGGCGCCGCGTCATCCTCCTCGCCTACGTGCTTCCGTCCGCCTACAACCTGGGATACGGCAACCTGGAGACCCTGCCCGTGGCTCGCATCAACGGTCGCGACGTCGATTCGATCGCCGATGTGGACGAGGCGTTCCGGCACCCCGAGGGAGAGTTCCACAGGATCGTCTTCCAGCCGAACCCGGTGCGCGCCGAGCTCGTGCTCGATGCCGCCACACTCGACAAGGCCACACAGGAGATCCTGGACGAGTACCAGATCCCGGAGCGGCGCCGTCTGCGCAAGACTCCGCTCCCCGATCTCGGGGGCGCCTGTCCTGACCGCCCCGCAACGCATGGCGCGCCCTGACCGTCAACAGGAACATTCCGTCTCACGTGTAACCGCCGGAGGATCCCGGTCGTCTGCTGTTGGGGGCGCCGCGCAGTCTTCTTCCGTCTGCCACGCGCTGCGGGAGGACTCGGTCGTGCGAAGAATCGACACACAGTGGACCGGTCGGGCGCAGACGTGGCGCCTGTTGACCCGGCCGGCGTGCCTGCTCATGGTGGTGCTCCTGGTGCTCTCCTGCGGCGGGGCGAGTCTGGAGAGCAAGGCGCTCGATCGTCCGATCACGGTCGATGGCAAGGCCGAGGACTGGCGCGACTCTCTGACCTATTTCAAGGATGCGGGGATCGCCGTCGGCGCCTTCAATGACCAGAAGGACCTCTATGTCTGCGTCACGTCGTGGAACCAGGAGATCAGCCTGGAGGCGATGAACCAGGGCCTCACAGTCTGGTTCAGCCCCGGCGGAGCGGCCGAGAAGCGGTTCGGGATCGAGTACCCGCTCCTGCAGGACAGGCTCGGGCACGACCGGCAGGGGGCGAAGGAGCAGGGGGATCCGCTGTTCGCGGAACAGGGAACCGTCAGCCACGTCGCGCTGCGCGGACCGGGCGTGAACGATCGTCGCATCCTCGCCGTCCCGGATGTCCCCGGACTCGAAGTGACGGCCGCCGCCGTGAACGGCTCTCTTGTCTACGAGCTCAAGGTGCCCCTTGTGAAAAGCGACCAGCATCCGTATGCCGTCGGCGCACCCGCCGGCGGGGCCGTGGACGTCCTGTTCGAGACCACGAGCATCCAGGTCCTGCCGGTGCCCCCTGGAGACGAGGGGAGGGCGAGGGGCGGAGGCATGGGAGGCCGCGGCGCAGGAGGCTCGCGCCGGGGGATGGGGGGTGGCCGGGGCCGCGGCATGGGGCGTGGCGCCGTGGGGAGCGGGTCGAGCGATGCCGAAACCGGCTCGAGCCTGCCGAGGATCCCCAAGCCGATGCAGTTCACGCTGAAGCTTCGGCTCGCGCCGTAGTGTTGAGGCGTAACCGGCCGACCCTCGGCCGCGTCTTGATTGAGTGAACGGGGCGCCGAGCGCCCCATCTCGTGAGGGAGGACTCCATGAATGCAGGAACGAAGGTTTCGACGGCCGCCATCGGTCTGGCCCTTGCCGGCCTGTTGACGGCGGGCTTCACCCATGCGGGAACGCCGCCGATGGGTCGCGGTCACGGCGGGCACGGCGAGCCGATGATGCATCTTCTCTCGCAACTCAACCTCAACGACACGCAGAAGACTCAGGTCCATGCCATCCTCGAGGACGAGCACCCCAGGCTGGCGCCGCTTTTCGAGGCGAGCATGAAGGCGCACCAAGCCCTCCAGCAGGCGATCCACGCGCGGAATTTCGATGAGAGCGCCATCCGCGCCGCCGCGGCTCAGGCCGGGATCGTGGAAGGGGACCTCGCCGTCGAGAAGGGGCGCATGGCATCCAGGATCCGTGCGGTGCTGACCCCGGACCAGCAGAAGCAGATGGACGCTCTGCACGAGCAGGCCGCCCGGCACCACGGGGCGTGGGGCGACGCTCCGGCGGAGGACCCGGCCGACCCGGAGTAGCACCGGGACCGGCGGCGCGAAGGGCGCGGACTTGGACGGATGGCGAGTGCTACAATGCGCCAGCTAGGGGACCCGATGAACACGACCGATCGCGGAAGACTCCTTCGCACCTACCCCGTGCTGAAGGAGCTGCCGCCGGAACTGCTCAGGAGGGTCGAAGAGACGGCGAAGCCGATCCAGGCGCACGCGGGCCAGCGGCTGTTCGGCGACGGCAGCCCCTGCACCCATTACCCGCTTCTCCTCGAAGGCACCATCCGGGCCTCGAAGTCCAGCCCCGATGGTCACGAGATCCTCCTCTACCGTCTCAACCCCGGGGAGAGCTGTGTCATCACCGTCGTGGCTCTCCTGGGCGAGACGACCTATCCTGCGATCGGAACGGCCGAGTCCAGGCTCTCTTTGTTCGGCGTCCCCCGGAGTGTCTTCGTGGAGCTGGTCCTGCAGTCCCCCGCCTTCCGGGTCTTCGTCTTCGACTCTCTCTCGCAGAGGATGGCGCACCTGATGGCCCTCATCGACGACGTGGCGTTCCGCCGCGTCGATCAGCGGCTCGCCCTGCAGCTGCTCCATCACCGGCAGCCGATCACCGCCACGCATCAGATGCTCGCCGATGAGCTGGGGACGACCCGCGAGGTCGTGAGCCGGACCCTGGAGGCCTTCCAGGAATCGGGGATGCTCAGGCTCGGGCGAAAGAGGATCGAAATCCTGGACCGGAACGCGCTGGATCGGGTCCATCGGATCGAGGCCGGCTCATGAGAGGGAGCCCACCCTCCGGTCCCGAGTCGACGATCAGCTCGTTCAACGTCTTCCCAGGACCGGAGGGGAACGCTCCCTCAGGGTGATGGAGGGTGTGGGCAGTGGTTGCAGCGAGGCTATGCCCGCCCCGGTCCCCCTTCTGTGACTCTGGTCACGCTCGGATCAATTTTACAAACTCGGAGAGGGGGGCCGCCGCTCCTACCGGACAATCTCCAGCCTGGCGAAGGTCCGCCTGAAGTCCTGCTCGGGGAGGAAGGTGCTGAAGAGGAGCTCGTGCCCTCCGGCTGCCACCACCCGGACGGGCAGGAGGCGATCGTCGTGACGCATCGCGTCCGGGAACCCCTGACTTTCCCCCCGCTCGTGGACAATCCCATTGAAGACGTCGAACATCACGACCCTGCGGTCGCGCAGGTACTCGTAGGGGGCATCGTGCTCGTGCCCGACGACACCGCGCTCCTTGAGCGGAAGCCGCGCGATCGTGGCGTCGTTGATACCGCGGCGGTCCACGGTCGGCCAGTCCGTGTAGTAGGGCACGGCCCCCGCGCCGCCCACGCACAGGACCAGGTCGGGAGGAAGTGAGCCGTCGTCGATGAGGCCGCGCAGGAACCGCCCTTCCGCGGCGCGTCTCTCCGCATAGGCCTTGATGTCCCGGAGACTGGCGACTCCGCTGTGCTCCCGCCCCGGATCGGGGGCCTGGGCCGCCAGGTAGGTGGTGCCCAGGAGCGCCACGGCGGCGGCACCGGCCAGCGCGCCTCGCACGAGACGCGGTCCCGGGATCCATCGCAGGCCATCCCCGACGAGCAGGTAGAAGAAGGGCATCACGACGACGAGAAAGCGGTATTCGAACCGGTCGCCGCCGATGAAGGCCAGGTACGCGAGATAGCCGCCCAGCATGAAGAGATAAAGCGCCGGGGCGAAGCGCTCCCTGCGCAGGAGCGGCAGAAAGAGGAGCGGCAGGAACCACACGATCCGGTAGTCCTCCGCGAACAGGCGGATATAGCGCAGCCCCTGCTCCCACCACGCCCCGGCGACCTTCGCGTAGAAGGTGTTGGGCAGCCATGCGCCGTAGTAGGTGTAGCGCCAGACCACGTGCGCCGCGACCACGTCGACATAAGGGAAGGCCCAGATGAGTGCGGAGCGCACGCTGCGCCTGCGCGCGAGAAGATCGCCCAGGAAGAACAGCCCCGCGATGCCGGCGAACAGGGCACCCTCCGGACGAGTCAGAGTGGCCAGGGCGAACAGGATCGAGGAGAGGATGGGGAGGGAGGACCCCGTCTCGCGTTCGCGCACGAACGCGACGCTCGCCGCGAACACGAGCAGCGTGAACAGCATCGTCTCCAGTCCCCCCGTGCACCACGCCGTGAAGCTGCGGCCGGCGGCCAGGGCCAGGGGAGCCAGCCAGACGAACGGGCTGCGCCAGCCGATCCTGCGGGCGGTGTCGAACACGAGCGCCGCCAGGAGCACAGCACCGCTCGCGATCCCGAGCAGGTTCGAGAAGACCTCGGGCTTCCCTCCCAGCCGCAGGACGCCCGCCATCAGGATCACCCAGAGGAAGTTGGTGTACCCCTCGACACGCTCACCGGGGTTCCAGACCAGACCCTGGCCCGCCGCCAGATGCCTGGCGTAGCGGAAGCTGATGAAACAGTCGTCGCCGAGGAAGAAATGATGACCAACGTTGTAGCAGAAGAGGACGGCTGTCAGGAGAAAGAACGGGAGGACGATTGCCAGAGCGCCGCCGCGCGGCAGGAGGATGCGACCCCGCTGCGGCCCGGGCTCCCCTGGTGGATCGGCGGTGGCGTCCGCGCTCCTGTCCATCGGCAAGCATTGCAAATTCTAGCGCACCCTTGGCTCCCTCTGGAAGCGTGATGAGGAATTCGAGGGCGCCCTGATCGCGAGCGGCGCTTCGCCCCCCCCAATCATGTTCAGGGACGGCGCGCGATCCAGGCGAGGGTCAGCGACACGCCGATGTCGGGTGTGTTTTCGAAGTTCGCCACGTTCTCGGTGACGGCGAAGCCATAGACCAGCTGCCCGCGGACGGTGCGCAGGCCGAGGCTCGCCTGGAACTTGTCGGCCTTGAGCTGGTCGAGGGTCGTGTCGCGGACCGTGCTCTCGCTGGCGTAGAGTTGGACGATCGCGTTCGTGTGGGGCGTCACACCGACCTCCCAGGCCGCGGTCAGCGTCGGAATCACCACCTGCCTCAGCGCCACGCCGAACACCTGGCCGTCCGTGCGCACGACGCTCGCGCCGAAATAGACCGCCTGGCGCGAGAACTTCCCCTGCAGCGAGGCCTGCAGGCCGTAGTCGTTGCTTCCCGTCGACAGGAACAGGCGCTCGCCGCGCCAGGCGATCTTCATGGCCCCGTCGAGAACGAGCCCCCACCGCGAGCCCGAGAGCGGCCAGGAGTGGCGCAGCCCGATCACCGGGTCCCCCAGGCCCCCCTCGATCGGCGGAGACAGGAAGGACGTCTTGATCCCTTCGACCGAAAGGACTCCCTGGAAGCGGTTGCGGGCCACGAGGTCACGCCCCTCGGTGTCGAGGCCGAACGTCTTGTGGAACCCCTCGATCGTCCCGTCGAGAAATCCGCCGGTGAAGTCGTACGCCGAGAGCGTGAGATAGGCGGACGAGTGGCGCGTGAGGCCGTAGTGGAACGTCAGGTCCAGGAGACCGAACTCGCCGTCCACGAAATAGGCGTCCTGGCCGAGATTCAGGATCGCGTCCGCGTCGGCCTGCGTGAGCGGGCGGCGCTCACCGCGCGCCTCGAGGTAGGACTTCACGTTGTCGCTCATCACGAAGGTGTTGCTGTACGACACGTCGGCCTCGATCGCCCAGGACCCGGGGCCGGCCGAGACCGCGTGGGCCGGGAGCATGTCGAGACGCAGGAGATTGAACGGAGTCATGTCGCGGATCCTGAGCGGCCCGAGGAGCTCGGTCTCGCCGCGCACGGGTGTCGCGGCCAGCCCCAGCAGGACCACGACAAGACCCGCCGGAACGCGCCATCCGGCCCGGGTGATCATCGCGCCCCATCACCTCGTGCTCTTCGGCGCCGCGGTGCCCGACGGAGCGGGCGTCGAGGCCGCCGTGAGCTCCGGCGCCCGCCACCCCGCCGGATCGGAGAGCTTCCAGCCGCCGCCGAGGGCCTTGTAGAGCTGGACGAGGGTCGCGAGACGCTCGAAGCGGATCCGCGCCAGGGCGTTCTCGGCCGGGAAGAGCTGCTGCTGCGCCTGGAGCACCTCCAGATAGTCCGACAGGCCGCCGACGTAGCGCGAGTTCGAGAGATCGACCGCCTGGCGAAAGGAGGCCACGGCGCCCGCCTGCTCCTTCTCGGCTGCGGCGAGCTTCTGGTACGCAACCAAAGCAGTCGCCACTTCCTCGAACGCGCCGGTGACGCTGCGCTCGTACTGAACCTTCGCCTCCTCCCACCGGGCCAGGGCCGCGCGGTGCTCGTTCTTGAGACGCCGCCCCTGGAAGACGGGACTGAGGAAGCCGCCTCCGACCGACCAGGTCCGCCCGTCGCCGAACAGATCCGACACCTGGCGCGACACGCCGCCGAAGGCGCCGGTCAGGCTGAGGGCGGGGAAGAAGTCGGCCACCGCGACGCCGACCTCGGCGTTGGCCGCCACGAGCCGCTGCTCCGCCCCGCGCAGATCGGGGCGGCGCTCCAGCAGGTCCGACGGCAGACCCGCCGGAATCTCCGCGGGCAGGAGCTGATCGTTGAGGAGAGTCCCGCGCGGGATCGACTCCGGGGGCCGCCCCAGGAGGAGGGCGATCCGGTTCTCCTGGGCCGCGATCTGCCGCTCGAGGTCCGGGATGCTCGCCGATGTCGAGGACAAAGACGCCTGGGCGCTGGATGTCTCGAGCGCGGACGCCGCCCCCGCCTGCAGGCGCCGGTCGAACAGGTCGTAGGTCTCCTTGAACGCCCCCGCGGTCCGCCGGGCGATGTCGAGCTGCAGATCGAGCTGGCGCAGCTCGAAGTAGCTGGTGGCGACATCGGAGACGAGCGACAGCAGGACGCCCCGGCGCGCCTCCTCGGTGGCCATGTACTCCGCCAGCGCCGCCTGGTTCAGACGGCGGATGCGCCCCCAGAGATCGATCTCCCAGGTGAGGCCGAGATTGACGTCATAGAGGTTCACCGGTGCTGTGCCGAGCGTCGAGCCGAGCGACTGCCGGCTGCGCGACCAGCCGCCGTCCGCCTGGATCGCGGGGTCGAATCCGGAGCGGACGATCCCGGCGCTCGCCCGCGCCTCTTCCACACGCCAGGCCGCGAGACGCACGTCGTAGCCGTTCTGGAGCGCCTCGTCGATCAATCCCTTCAAGGCGTCGTCCTGGAAGATCTCCCACCAGGCCCGGTCGGCCAGGGAGGCGGCCGCGGTCGCGGCTTCGTCCCCCCGGATCTGATCGGGTGTGGTGACGGGAGGTCTGGTGTATTCCGGCCCCACGGCGCAACCGGTGACGAGAGCACCCGTGAGTGTCACAGCCGCGATCGCAACGAGGCGTCTCATGTCCGCTCCCCTCCTTCCGGGCCCGCGGGCGTGCCCGCCGGAAGCGACTGCAGCATCGACGTCGTCCCCGCCTCGGCCCTTCGCTGCGACAATCGGCCGACCATCACGAAGAGAGCGAGGGCCGCAACGATGACGAGCGCGGTCGCCGCCAGCGCCCCCGCGATCGCGATCTCGCTCCTCAAGTTTCGGACGCGCGACATCAGCAGTCTGATCATTCCCCCACCTCCTGCCGGACCGGCTCGGCGCCGGGGAGCCACGCCTGCCCGGCGCGCAGGAACGACACGCGGTCGAGCACGCTCTCCTGGAACCGCTCGAGGTACAGATAGATGACCGGAGTGACGTACAGCGTGATAAACTGGGACACGACGAGCCCGCCGACGATCACGAGCCCGAGCGGCCGGCGCGAGGCGCCGTCGGCCCCGTAGCCGAGCGCAATCGGGAGGGCCCCGATGACCGCGGCCAGCGTCGTCATGAGGATCGGCCGGAAGCGGTCCATGCTGGCGTCGTGGATGGCGCGCTCGGCCGTCTCCCCCGCCGCCACCCGCTGCCGGGCGAAGTCGACGATCATGATTCCGTTCTTCTTGACGATCCCCATCAGCATGAACATGCCGACGAACGCGTACAGCGAGGCCTGCTCCCCGAACAGGTAGAGCGTCAGGAGGCCGCCGACGAGCGCCGTGGGGAGGGTCGACAGCACCGTGAGCGGATGGACGTAGCTCTCGTAGAGGATCGCCAGGATGACGTACATGACGAACACGGCGAGCGCCATCAGGAGGGTCAGGCTCTTCACTGTGTCCTGGAAGGTCAGCGCCTCCCCCTGCAGACCGGCGCGCAGGGTCTGCGGCACCAGCGGCGCGGCGGCGGAGCGGATGAAGTCGGTGGCGTCGCCGATGGCGACGCCGGGCTTCAGGTTGAAGAAGATCGTGACGCTCGTGAACTGGTTCAGGTGGTTCACGGCCTGCGGGCCGAGCGTGGTGTTCCAGGTGACCAGCTCGCGCAGCGGCACGAGGTTCTTCCCGTCGTCCGACTTGATGTAGAGGAGCGACAGGTCCTCGGGCCTGGCGCGCGCGGCGTCCTCGACCTCCAGGATGACCTGGTACTGGTCCTCCGGTTTCTTGATGAGATAGAGGTAGTTCTGCGAGTAGGCGTTGCGCAGGAGGGCCAGGATGCGCGTCTCCGACACACCGTAGGTCTTCGCCTGGTCCCGCCTGATGTCGATGTCCAGGTTGGGGGTGTTGTTGAAGTAGTCGGACGAGAGCGTCAGGAAGCCCGGGAACTCCCGGAGCTTGCCGAGAAGCTTCGACGCCACGTCGTACACCTCGTCCGAGTCGACGCCCGACACCGTGTAGGCGTACTGCCCCTGGTTCTGGTTGGTCGCCCCGGTGCTGATCTCGAGGACAGGATAGGGACGCAGAAATGGAAAGACGCCCGGGATGCCCCCGAGTCTTCCCATCAGCTGCGCCGCCGCCACGGCGATCGGCCCGCGCGCCGCCGCCGGCTTCAGGAAGGTGAAGGTGATCCCCTGGTTCGAGGCGACGAAGTTGCTGTTCCCCGTCATCGTGAAGTCCATCAGGACGTTCGGGTCCTGATGCAGCGCGTCGTCGACCCGGTCCTGGATGGCGTGCATCTGCTCCGGCGAGGAGCCTTCCTTGCCGATGAACACGCCGAAGACGACGCTGCTGTCCCCGGGGGGCAGGAAGGCCTTGGGGATGGCCGTGAACAGCAGGAACGTGCCGGCGAGACAGGCGGCCCAGACGATCGCCGAGACCCAGCGATGCCGCAGGAACCACCAGAGCGACGCCCCGTAGCCGGCGAGCACCCGCTTCTCGGCCCCGCCGATGACCCGCTCCATCCAGGTCTTCTTCGATCCCTCGCCGCGCTCCTTCAGCATCCTGGCGCACATCAGGGGCGTCAGGGTCAGCGACACCAGCCCGGAGGCGAAGATCGCCACCACGATCGTGACGGCGAACTCGCGGAAGATCCGCCCGACGAGGCCGGTCATGAAGACCAGCGGGATGAACACGGCCGCCAGCGAGATCGTCATCGACAGGATCGTGAAGCTGATCTCCCGGGCCCCGTTGAGGGTCGCGTCGAGGACCGTCTCGCCGCGCTCCAGACGCCGCACCGTGTTCTCCAGGAACACGATGGCGTCGTCCACCAGGAAGCCGATGGCGAGCGTGAGGGCCATCAGCGACAGGTTGTCGAGGCTGTACCCCAGGAGCCGCATCGCGATGAAGGTGAGCAGGAGCGACAGCGGCAGCGCCACGGCCGGGATCAGCGTGTCGGTGGCGCGCCCCAGGAACAGGAAGATCACCAGCACGACCAGGACGAAGGCGATCAGGAGCGTCGCCTGGACGTCGCCGACCGAGTGGACGATCGACTGCGAGCGGTCGTAGATCGGCGTGACCCGCACCGAGCCCGGGAGCTCGGCGGAGATCACCGGCAGCTCCTGCCTGATGCTCCGGGCCACCTCCACCGCGTTCGCCCCGGCCTGGCGGTTGACCGCCACGACGACGGTCGCCGACGGGACCGGGTAGCCGCGCACCCAGAACCTCATGTTGATCCGCTCGTCCTGGACGGAGTCCTCGGCCCGCGCGACATCGCGCAGGTACACCGGGTCGCCCCCCTGCCCCCCGACGATCAGGTTCTCGTAGGCTCCGGCCCCCTCCAGCTGCCCGCGCGGCCGCAGGAGCGCCGTGCCGGCCGCCCCGTCGAGCTGTCCCGCACCGGCGTAGGAGGTGCCGTTCTTGATGGCGGCGGCCAGGTCGTCGACCGAGATCCCCCTGGCCCACATCGCCGACGGGTCGGCCTTGATACGCACCGCCGACTTGGTGCCGAAGACGTTCACGCGCGACACACCCGGCAGGATGCTGATCCTCTGGCCGACCTGCGTGCTGCCGTAGTCGTACAGCTGTCCCGCGGTGACCGAGTCGCTCGTGAGGGCGATGTACATGATCGGCTGATCGTTCGGGTTGGTCTTCGAGAACGTCGGCGGCGACGGCAGGTCCACGGGAAGACTGCCCGTGGCCTGCGTGATCGCCGTCTGCACGTCGGTGGCGGCCGCGTCGATGCTCTTGCTCAGGGCGAACTGCAGCGTCATGCTGGTGTGCCCCTGCGTGCTCTTGGAGGTGACCAGCTCCAACCCGTTGATCTGCATGAACTGCCGCTCCAGGGGCGTGGCGATGTTGTTCGCGATCGTCTCCGGGCTCGCGCCCGGGTAATCGGCCTGCACCTGGATGACCGGATAATCCACCGCCGGCAGATCGTTCACCGGAAGCGCGCGATAGCTCAGGACACCGAAGAGGATGACCGAGACGGTCAGGACCGCGGTCATGACCGGACGTCGGATGAAGGGCTCGGAGAGGTTCATGACTCACCTCGCGCGCCCGCGGGCGTGGGGTCTTGTCTGGCCGTGGCGCTCGGTTCTTCCCGTACCTTCCCTCCGGGGGTCACGCCGAGCTGGCCGTTGACGACCACCCGTTCGCCGGAGCCCAGGCCCTGGTCGATTACCACGAGCTCGCCCTGGCGCTGGCCGGTCTTCACCGGCCGCAGCTCGGCGGTGTCGTCCGGCTTCACGACATAGACGAACTGGCCACGGGCCGACATCTGCGGCGCCGTCGCGGGCACCAGCACGGCCCCCGGGAGCGTCGACAGGACCAGGCGGACCTTGACGAAGCGCCCCGGCCAGAGGCGGTGATCGGCGTTCGGGATGGTGGCGCGGAGGGTGACGTTGCCCGTCCCGGCCTGGACGGCGTTGTCGAGGAACGTCAGCGCCCCGTGAAGGGGGCTGTCGGGCTCATCAGGGAGCCGCACTTCGACGTCGAGCGTCCCCCTCCGCATATTTCCCTGCACCGCCGACAGATCGTTCTCCGTGACGGTGAAGTCGGCGTAGATCGGGTCGAGACGCTGGATGGTCAGCAACGAGCCGCTGTTGGCCGTCACGACGTTACCGATGTCCACGAGCCGCCGACCGGCGCGCCCGTCGATGGGAGAGCGGATGGAGCAGTACTGGTGATTGAGACCGGCGTTCTCCACGGCCGCCTTCCCCTGCTGCACCTGCGCCACGGCGACGTCCACCGCGTTCTTCCGTGTGTCGTACTCCTGCTGCGAAATCGCCTTCGTCTCGACGAGCTGCTCGCCGCGCGCCAGCTGGATACGCGCGAAGTCGAGCGCCGCCCCCGCCTGCGCGAGGTTGCCGGCCGCGGAGTCGAGCTGGGCCTGGTACGGCCGTGGATCGATGGTGAACAGCGCGTCCCCCTTCTTCAGATTGGCGCCGTCCGTGAAATGGATCTCCGTGATGCGCCCCGAAACCTGCGGCTGGATGGAGACCATCTCGCGCGCCACGACCTTGCCGATCCCGTCGAGATAGACCGGCACGTCCCGCGTCACCGCCGCGGCCACCGAGACGGCCGCGGGCGGCCGCTGAAACGCGGAGACCGCGGCCTTTTCACAACCGACGAGTGCCAGGACCCAGAAAACGACGGCGCTTGCCTTGACGAGTATCGAATTCACTTGGTGTTCCTCCTCGGGATGAACTTCTTGAAGCTGATCTTCTGGAGCCGGGGATCGAGGCATCTGGCGAATCGCCTGCAGGCGGAGAAGTTCAGGTCACGGAGCGCCTTGAGCTCCACGGGAGTCAGCTCGGTTCCCGAGCCGATCAGCTCCTGGAGCGCCGCCTCACGCTCCGTCTCGAACCGGCGCCGGAAATCCTCGTCGGTCGCCAGCCGGCCTATCACCTGCTCCACGTTTCGCTGCGACATCGTCCTCACCTCCAGCGCCTGTTCGTACTTCACGACTCGTGCCAACTCTGCGGAGCACTGAGATCGGGCCGGCAAGAGGCTGTCGGAGCGGCACTTGCGCCGCCGCCCCGAATCGGCCGTGCGCGAACGGGGACTGCTTGAAATCAGACAGGTGCGGGAAAACCGTCGGCGAAGCGGGCGCACGGCACCCCCCGAACGTTAGAAACCCCGGGCCGTCGAGCGGCCCGGGGTCCCTTGCGGAGGGAACTGGCTTCAGTGGCGGGAACTTCTGAGGAGGAGAATGAACGTCACGTAGTGCGTCACCAGGAGCCCGGGCACCCAGAACGCCGGGATCCAGTAGGCCGGGCCCATCGAGACGGGAGCCCCGTAGATGGTCGCCAGCGCGATCGCGACGACCAGGTCGAGCGTCCCGACGATGTTGAAGACCCACACCAGCCGCCGTCCGGCGTTCCAGTCCTTGAGCACCGCGGGAATGGACGCGAAGGCGAGAAGGGCGGTCAAGAGGTCTCCCAGCGCGGCCGGATACGCGAACTGCGGAGGCATGCCCGGGTACACGGCCCCGCGGGTCAGGAACATGAGCCCTAGGTGCCGGAGCGAGTGCACCAGCAGAATCGGGACCATCACGGCGCGCGGAGCGAGGTCTCCGAGGCGCGGCAGCAGGTAGATCCGGGCCGCGACGTAGAACACCAGCGTCGTGCCGATCAGGTTGAGCGTCAGGATCCGGTCGAGAATGGTCTGCATGGCTCCTCTTCCTATTTCACACCGCGTGCCAAGCCGCCCGAAATCGAGCGTGAGCGAGACAACGGACTCACATTGCAGAGGTTACGATTGGTGCCCGGCAACGGAACGGGCCGGGATGGATTGCGGGGAATCAGACAGGTGCGCGGAACCGGTCAGCGCCAAGATCGGCCAGCCTCTCCGGCGGGTGCGACCCGGACGGTGATTGGAACTCAGTTTCCGGCGAGCAGCAGCCAGGCCAGCAGGGCGGCGGATTTCTGATCCGCGCCCCAGGGAGCGCCCAGCGGCTGTCCAAGCGCCCGGACCGCCGTGGCCAGCTGCGCCGGAGTTTTTCGCAGCTTCGAAGCCGCACGGTCGACCAGATCGCGCTGGCGAATCCGGACGACGGCGAGATTGCATCGCCGGCATCCCTCCGCCAGCGCGTCGCGGAAGTGATTTCCGTCCGCGGTGTGGATCAGGGCGTGCGAAGCGAGAACGGCGGCGAGACTGTCCCCCTTCCGGCCCGAGGAATCGAGAATCCCCGCCGCCCGGGGCGCGGGCCAGCGCTTGACGGTCTCGTCGATCAAGGCGCGGATCGCCTCGTGCGCCATCGACCCGGCGCTGCTGCGGAGGCGCGCCAGACGCTCCTCGGCCTTGTCCACAGGAAGCTCCTCGACCTCGTGATAGGGCTGCTTCGATCCGGGCAGGCGGGGGTCCGCCATCTCGACGCGGTTGCGTGTCAGGACCAGCGGATTATCGGTGTCCCCGGCGACGATCACGACGGCGGCCCACCCGGAATGCGGTGCGAATCCCAGAACGGGCCGAGGATCAGCCACGGGGCCCGGCGGAGCCTTCCCCCAGGCCGTGCTTCTGCATCCGGGAGTAGAGCTGCGAGCGGGTGATGCCCAGAAGGCGCGCGGCGCGCGAGCGGTTGTTCTTCGACTCCTGCAGCGCCTTGGTGATCAGATCGCGCTCGACACCGTCCAGGCTCACGCCGCCGGACGGGAAGGATTCGGCCGCGCCGTCGTGACTGCGCGCGGGGGTCGGGGGCCCGACGCCGATCGGCAGGTGCTCGACCGTGATCAGGCCGCCGTCGCACAGGATGGTGGCGCGCTCGAGGGCGTTGCGCAGCTCGCGGGCGTTGCCGGGCCACGGATAGGAGAGCAGCGCTTCGTGGGCCTCGCGCGAGATTCCCGCGGCGGGGCGGCCGACGGCCGGTCCGATCTCCTCGAGGAAGGCCTCGGCCATCGGCAGGATGTCCTCGCGCCGCTCGCGCAGCGGCGGCAGGCGGATCTCGAAGACCCGCAGCCTGTAATAGAGGTCCTCGCGGAACTGTCCGCGGGCCAGGGCCGTCTCGAGATCGCGGTTGGTCGCCGCCACGATCCGCACGTCCGCCTTCATCGGCCGCGTTGCGCCGAGGCGCTGGAACTCGCGCTCCTGCAGGACCCGCAGCAGTTTCGCCTGGACGGCAGGGGTCATCTCCCCCACCTCGTCGAGAAACAGGACGCCCCCCGCGGCCTGCTCGATGCGGCCGGGCCGCGCCGCCACCGCCCCGGTGAACGCCCCCTTCTCGTGCCCGAACAGCTCGGACTCCAGAAGGTTCTCCGGCAGGGCGGCGCAGTTGAGCGCCACGAAGGGGCCGCGCGCGCGGGGCGAGCCGCGGTGCACGAAGCGGGCCACGACCTCCTTGCCGGTCCCCGATTCCCCGGTGAGCAGCACCGTCGTCTCGGTCGGCGCCACCTTCGTCGCCTGGGTGAGGACCGCCTTCCACTTTCTCGAGTCGCCGACCACGCGGCGGTAGCCCCGGCTCGTCTCCAGCTCGTCCCTGAGCGCCTCCACACGCTGCTCGAGCCGGGCGGCCCGGTCGCGCGCCTCGGCCGCCTTGCGCTCCTCCTCGGCCAGACGCTGGTGGGACAGCGCAAGACTCACGTGATCCGCCACCCGGCGGGCCACCGGGACGTCCTCCTCCGAGTACTGGCGCGGCGTGCGCGACGCGAAGATCAGCGCGCCGAGACCGCCGTCGAGCCGAAGCGGAATCTTGAGGACCGAGCGGGTCCCGTGCGCGCGGCACCAGGCGTTGCGCCCGCAGCCGTCGTCCGGCTCCTCCTCGACGTCACGGATCAGGACGTACTCGGGCTGCGGCTGGTCGATGTATTTCTCCGCCAGCTTCATCTTCTTCGGGAGACCCTCGACCGGCTCACCCGAGACCGCGTCCACGGTGACCTCGCGGCGGTCGGCGCTCAGCGAAGTGAGCACCAGACGGTCGTGGGGCAGGACCGGACCCACCACCTCGGAGACCCGGTTGAAGACCTCCCGGATGTGAAGGCTCCCGGCCATCGTCAGAAGCAGCGAGTCGATGGCATCCAGGCGCCGCCGGCGCGCGGCGTCGAGGCTCCACAGTCTCTCGTGCTCGAGGGCCAGTCCCAGCAGCGTGGCGATCGGCCGGATTGCCGCCTCGTGCTCGACCGTGAAAGCCGCGGGGCGCCGGGACCAGAATGAAACTGCGCCGGCGAGCGTCTCGCCGCGGACGAGGGGGGCGCGCAGGCCGGACCGCAGACCGCGCTCCAGCAGCAGGCGATCGAGGACGTGGCGCGGGTCGAGCTCGCGCTCCGCGTCGTCGATGCGGATGACGCTCCCGGGCGCCACCCGGATGGCGGGAGAAACATCCTCGGTGCGGAGGGTGCGCGGCAGATCCTCGGTGTTGCCGGAGATGGCATACACCGTCCACGTGTCCGTCGCCTCGAGGCGACCCACCGCCATGATGTCGAACGGCAGGACGGTGGCCGCGGCTTCGGCGACACCCGTGAAGACGTCCTTCAGCTCGAGGGCGCCGGAGACAGCCTGTGCGATGCGACCGAGCGCGACTGCGAGGGGGGCAGGAGCCATGATCGTTGCACCCGGTTCGCCGCGGCCCGACACCGCGACGATCCCGGCCGTCCTGGTTGTCATGTTAGCTCCATCATAGCACGCAGGAATGTCGATCCCGGATCAAGTCAGCAGCCACAGACCACGGGCCATCATCGCGGCCACGAAGACCATCAGCACGACCAGGGCGCCCTCGAGATCGTTGATCCGGGCGAGGAGCGCCACGCGGGCCATTGTGGACGTAGAAGTCGGTCTCCTTGTCTAATCCCGCGAGGACGCGTGTGAGACCGGTGCCGATCCAGAGAAGCGCCGCGATCCCCCAGACGTTGTCCGCGGCCAGCACCCTTCGGATCGCGTCACGATCGAACGTCTTCGATCGCAGGGCCCGGCCCCGCAGGAAGACCGATCCCAGCCCGATGCCGAGCGCCAGCAGGTGCAGGGCCGAAAACAGGGCCGCGATCAAGAGCGCCTCTCCTCGTCAATCCCGGGCGACGGTCCGAGGGCCGCCGCGCGGCATGCCTCTGTCCCGACGCCATCCTACCGTGACATCATGGCTGACGTAGGGAGGCGCCCCCGGGTGACAGGTTTTTTCATGAGATTCCGGCTTTTCGCATGAAGGGGCTCCGGGTCGCGGTCATCCTGCTCGTCGTCCTCGAGGCGGGCTGGATCACCTTCGACGGGGCGCAGGCGCTGAGAACCGGGGGGTATCTGAAGCCCCGCCTCGGCGCCTACGGCGGCAGGGTGGGCGAGTGGACGAGGGTCGCCTCGGTGCTCGGCGCTCCACCCTCGTCCACCCGGGCCAAATGGACGCTCATCGGGTACGGCATCGCCTGGCTGTGCGCGGCGTTTGCGTTCGCCCGCGGCGCCGGCTGGGCCTGGTGGGTCCTGTTCGTCTTCGCCGGCGGCGCGCTCTGGTATTCGATCCTGGCTGTGCCTCTGTTCCTGGCGCAGATGCTCCTGCTGATCGCCGTGCGCCGGGACACCTGACCGCCCGCGCGCGAAGGCGTCCCGCCCTCCCCATCCGGCGGGACGCATTGTCCAGTGAGGCGCTCTTGACCTACCATTCCCGCCGCCCGGGAGGGGCGACGGGCCCCGCTCCGGCAAGGGAGGTGCTGCGATGCCGTTCGGAAGCCTGTGGCTCCCCGTGATCGTCTCCGCCGTGGTCGTCTTCGTGGCCAGCTCGATCCTCCACATGATGTTGAAGTACCACAAGGCGGACATGAAATCCCTGCCCAACGAGGAAGCCGTGCGTGAGGTGCTCGCGAAGGGGAACCTCGCGCCGGGTCTCTACCACACGCCGTACTGCGCCGATTTCAAGCAGATGAAGGACCCGGCGTTCATGGCGAAATTCGAGAAGGGACCGGTCGCGATGATCACCGTCCTGCCGAAAGGGGCTCCGATTCTGCAGAAGCACCTGGCTCTGTGGTTCGGCTTCAGCGTCCTCGTGAGTTTCGTCGCCGCCTATGTCGCGCGCCACACGCTCCACCCCGGCGACGACGGGATGCTCGTCATGCGGATCACCGGCACGGTCGCCTTCGCCGGCTATGCCCTGTCGCAGATGAGCGACTCGATCTGGAAGGGGCAGCCCTGGTCCAACACCGCGCGCGCCCTCCTCGACGGCACGATCTACGCCGTGCTCACCGGGCTGGTGTTCCGGCTGATGTGGCCGTCCGTGTAGGCTGAACCGAGTCTCAGTGGCGCAGATCCGGATTCCGTCCCCCCTGGGCGGGCTCGGTCTCGACACCGGTCACGGCGAACCACTTGTCCTCGCTCCCGGCCAGGATGAACACGATCGGAGCCACGCAGGGGTTGGGGAGGACCAGAGTCGCATCGATGTCGGAATTCCCCCTGACGGTCGCGGGGAATCCCTGAGTGGTGACGTTGGACGTACCGACCGCAGTCTCCGATTCCTCCGTGAGGCAGCTCACGGTCGCCCGGAACGTCGGCTCGTCGTTTTTCCCGATCTCGCCCGGGGGCGTGCGGGGATCGTTGCCGAAGACCAGCCCGCGCACCCTGAGGTGAAGGAGCCCGTTCACGTCCAGAGTTCCGTGGACGGAGCCGGCGATGACCCACGGCGCCTCGTCGCCGACGATCCCCCGAATCGGGTTCGCGTCTCCGATGAATGGTCCGTCCACTCCATACATCCTGTCGAATGCGATGATCCTGGGGACCCGCGAGAGGTCCTCCCGCATGTCCTCCCTTCCCGTGAACGCCAGACTGACAGAGGCCAACAACACGCCGACGACGACGGTTCCGCGGTCCATGGCTTTCCTCCCTTTCTGGGATCGACGGCAGCATCCTAGACCCGGAAATTCCGGCCGGCAAATCACGCCGTGATGCGTGCCATCCGCCGGCTCACGGCTTCCCCGGGGCGTCCGGCCCGTTCGCCACGCAGCCGATGCGCACCTCGGACCAGTCCTCCGGGACAGCGTCGGGGTCGCTGTCGTCACCGCCGTCCCAATGCACGCTCACGAAGCACAGCACCTTCTCTCTCTCGTAGCCGAAGGCCGTGCCGTCCGGTCCGTCGGCGTCGTATTCCGGGTTCTCCTTCCAGCCGCGCTCGACGAACCACGTCCCCAGGCGGACGTCCGGCAGCGGCGTGTTCTTCAGCGCGGCAAACGTCCCGCGCGCGTGGACGCCGCAGCCCGGCCGTTTCTTCGTGCTGCGCGGATCCTCGACCGGCCCATCCGGCCGATCGACGCTCGCTCCGGGAAACGTCTTCAGGAGCGTTGCCGCGGCGTCGCAGGCGTCCAGGACGGCAGCGGGGAGAGCGGAGCGCGCGGGAGATTTCGCGGCGCCCTTCGGCGGACGCGGGGCGGACGCCGGAGGGGCCTGCCCGGAGTCGCCCGCGAGCGTCAACGACACGGCCATGGCGAACATCAGAACGACGTCCGATCCGATCGTTCGAGCATGCATCACGTTCCTCCCGATTCCATCGTCATGGAGGGCCGGCGGGTCTCGACACGCCGGGCTCCGGCTCCCCGAAGAAGCTGCGGCCTCGCCGCTCCGATCCGAAGAGCAGCACGGCCGTCAGCGAGACGATCACCACGAATTCGAACAGAGCGAGGGCCGCCGGATATCCCACTCGTCCGGCCAGGGCGTACTGCAGGCTGTTCGTGGGCGCGGCGAACAGGATGCCGAGCTGGTAGGCGAGCCCGGGCATCAGCCCGCGGGCCGCGTCGGGGGCGAGCTCGTTGAGGTGGGCGGGGATCACTCCCCACGCCCCCTGCACCCCCACCTGCATCAGGAAGGCCCCCAGGGCCAGCACGGGCAGGCTGTGCCCGAAGGCCCAGAGCGGGATCACCGCGAGAGACAGCCCGAGGGCGAACATCATGCTCCGCCGGCGGCCGCTCTCGGAGAAGTGCCCGAAGACGATCGCCCCCAGGACCGCCCCTACACTGAAAAGGATGGCGATGGAGGACACCGTGCCGTCCGCCAGCAGGTGCGTCGTCTTCAGGAAGTCGGGGTACAGGTCCTGCGTCCCGTGCGAGAGGAACATCATCAGAGTCATGAGCGCGATCAGATAAACGAAGCTCCTGCCGTGCCCGGCGACCGCGCGCAGGATCGCGCCGACGGTGGGAGCGCGGTTCTGCTGCCACGCCTCGGACTCGGGCACGCGCAGGCGGATGTAGAGGGCGAGCAGGGCCGGGACACCGCCCAGCCAGAACATCGGACGCCAGCCCCAGGCCGGCAGAACCAGGCGCGCGCAGACCGCGGCCATCAGGTAGCCGATGGAGTAGCCGGATTGAAGAATGCCGCTGAGCACACCGCGCCAGCGCCGCGGTGCTATCTCCATCGCCAGCGAGGCTCCCACCCCCCACTCCCCGCCCATGCCGATGCCGTAGAGCGAGCGCAGCACCAGGAAGACGGTGTAGTTGGGTGCGAAGCCGCAGCCAAACTCGATGAGGGAGAAATAGATGACGTTGGCCATGAGCGGCCGGCGCCGGCCGTAGCGGTCGGCGAGCATGCCGAAGATGACGGCACCGACCGGGCGCAGGGCCAGCGTCGCGGTCAGTGTGGCCACGATCGCCCCCTTGGTCACGCGGAACTCGGCGGCCACGCGGTCCATCATGAACACCAGGATGAAGAAGTCGAAGGCGTCGAGCGTCCAACCGAGGAAGCTCGCGGCGAGCGCGTGCCTCTGCTCGGCGCGGGTGTAGACGCGGGGGCCGGCGGGGCGATCGGGGAGCGTGCTCATACTCGTATCGTACCCTGAGCGCCCGTGGCCGCTCACGCCGCCGGACGATGGCCACTAGGCGTCCGCGCCGTGGTCGGGTAACATGCCGCCCTTCCGAGGAGGAGCAGATGCGGCGACGCACGAGGGTCCTCATCATTGTGCCCTGCCTGTGGCTCTTGAGCCTCGTCCCGGCTCCGCTGGCCGGCGAGAAGCGACCGATCACGGAGCAGGACCTCTTCCGGTTCGTCTGGATCGCCGACCCGCAGATCTCGCCCGACGGCTCGCGCGCGGCGTACGTGCGCGTCACCGTGAACGAGAAGAAGGAGGGTTACGAGACGCAGATCTGGATGGTCTCGACCCGGGGAGAGGCGCCCGCGCGACTGACGGGCGGCCCTCGAGACGCCGGCCCGCGCTGGTCCCCGGACGGCCGCCGGCTGGTCTTCACGCGCTCGCTCGACGACGGCGGGCAGCCGCAGCCTCCGCAGCTGTACGTGCTGCCGGCACACGGCGGGGAGGCGTGGCCGCTGACCACCCTGCCGAAGGGGGCCGGCGCTCCCGCCTGGTCGCCGGACGGCAGCAGGGTGGCGTTCCTGAGCGGCACGACCGACGAGGACATCACCCGTGCCGGGAAGAAGAAGGGATCCGGCGATGCCGAGCGCGAGAGCGACGTGCGGGTCGTCACCTTGGCTGTGTACAGGGAGGACGGCGAGGGGTACGCCGACCCGAAGCATCATTCTCATATCTGGACGGTCGCCGTGCCGGCCGAAGCGGACAATGCCACCGCACCGAAGCGGGTCACCACCGGTCCCTTCGACGAAGGGCCTCCGGCGTGGTCCGTCGACGGGACGCGGATCTATTTCACCTCCGATCGCAACCTCGAGCCCTATTACGAGCTGCCGACCTCGGCGCTCTACGCGGTCCCCGCGGCGGGCGGAGAGATCACGCGCGTCGTGGCGATGGAGGGGGTGGTCGGGCCGTTCCGCCTCGGTCCCGGCGGACGCCAGGTCACGTTCGTCGGGGCGGTGACCCGCCCGCCGCGCTCCTACGATCAGCCCCGGCTGTTCGTGTCGGACACGACGCCGGACTCCAGGCCGCGGTTGATGGCACCCGATCTCGATCGCGACGCCGGGTCCGGCATCATCGGCGACCAGCACGCCCCGCGTGGAGGGGCCGGGCCCTCCCCCTTCTGGACGGCGGACGGCCGCTTCATCATCGCGGCCGTGTCGGATCAGGGCACGGCAAATCTGCGACGCTTCGACGTCAAGGAGGGGCGCACGCGGATGGTCACGAGCGGAGACCAGGAAGTCTCGGGCTGGACCGCCACGCCCGACGGCTCGCACATCGTGGTCCTGGTTTCGACACCCACCAACATCGGGGATCTCCACCTCGTCGAGGCCGACGGCACGCTCACACGGCTGACCGACGTCAACCGGGAGCTCTTCTCGGGGCTGAGGCTCGGGGAGCCGGAGGAGATCCGGTACACGAGCTTCGACGGCAGGACGATCCAGGCCTGGGCGCTTAAACCACCCGACTTCGATCCGCGCAGGAAATACCCTCTGATCCTCGACATCCACGGCGGGCCGCACGCCGCCTATGGGTACAACTTCTTCCACGAGTTCCAGACGATGGCGGCCCGGGGTTACGTCGTCCTCTACCCGAACCCCCGCGGCAGCACGACGTATGGCCAGGAGTTCGGGAACATCATCCAGTACCGCTATCCGGGAGACGACGCCCGGGATCTGCTGGCGGGCATCGACGAGCTCGTCCGGCGCGGCTACATCGACGAGACGAAGCTCGGCGTCACGGGCGGGAGCGGCGGAGGCGTCCTGACCAACTGGCTGATCGGACATTCCACCCGCTTCGCCGCCGCCGTCTCGCAGCGCTCGATCGCCGACTGGTCCGCATGGTGGTACACGGCCGACTTCACGCTGTTCCAGCCCACCTGGTTCCGGGGCGCGCCCTGGGAGCAGGCCGACGACTTCCACGCCCGTTCGCCGCTGAGCTACGTCAGCGAAATCAGGACACCTCTCATGCTCATCGAAGGCGAGGCCGACTACCGGACGCCGCCGGCGACCGGGGGTGAAGAGATGTTCCGGGCATTGAAGTATCTGCATCGCCCCGTGGTCATGGTACGCTTCCCCGGCGAGTCGCACGAGCTGTCGCGCTCGGGCGGCCCCTGGCATCGCGTGGAGCGTCTGCAGCACATCATCAACTGGTTCGACATTTACCTGAAATCCAAGGAACTCCACATCTACGACATCGAGGGTGCGGAGACGCCTCGGAAAACGGCGGGGCCTGCAGGCGGGTGAGCGTGCATCCCTCGGCCGGCGGGGCCGCGGGCCGAGGCGAGGAGACGGGAATGAGGATCGCCGTTCCGAAGGAGACGAGACCGGGCGAGCGTCGCGTCGCGCTCGCGCCGGACTCGTGCAAGAAGCTGGTCCAGGCGGGATACGCCATCTCGCTCGAGAGCGGCGCCGGCGATGCGGCCTTCCTCCCGGATGACGCCTTTCGCGAGGCGGGGGCCGCGGTCGAGACCGACGCGGCGGCGATGGTCGGCTCCGCCGATATCGTTCTGCACGTGAACCCGCCCGCGGCCGACGGCGCGGTACGCGATGAGATCCCGTGGATGCGGCCGGGAACGATCCTCCTGGGGTCCCTGATGCCGCTGCGGAACCCCGAGGTCGTGCGAACCCTGGCGGCCCGCCGGATCACCGCGTTCTCGACCGACGCCGTCCCGCGCACCACGCGCGCGCAGTCCATGGACACGCTCTCCTCGATGGCCAACATCACCGGCTACAAGGGGGTGTTGCTGGCCGCGACCGAGCTGGGCAAGTACTTCCCGATGTTCATGACCGCCGCGGGGACCGTCTTCCCCGCCAGGGTCTTCATCATCGGGGCCGCGGTCGCGGGGCTGCAGGCGATCGCGACCGCCAGGCGGCTGGGCGCCAACGTGTTCGCCACCGACGTGCGGCCCGAGGTGAAGGAGCAGATCGAGAGCCTGGGAGCCAAGTACGTCGGCGTGGAGCTGAAGGAGAGCGCCTCGGCCGGAGGGGGATACGCCCGCGAGCTCTCGGAGGCGGACAAGGTCCGCCAGCGCGAGCTGCTCGCGGAGCAGTGCGCCCTGGCCGACATCGTGATCACCACGGCGCTGATCGGCGGAGTGACCGCGCCCAAGCTCATCACGGCGGCCATGGTGAAGAGGATGCGGCCCGGCTCGATCATCGTGGACCTGGGCGCGGACGGCGGAGGCAATTGCGAGGTGTCGCGGCTCGGGGAGAGCATCCTCGTGAACGGTGTCCGGATCATCGCTCCCCTGAACCTCCCGGCCACCATGCCGACTCATGCCAGTCTCCTCTTCTCGCGCAACCTGGCCGCCTTCATCCTGACGTTCACGAAGGACAAGTCGTTCGTGCTGGATCTCTCCGACGACATTCAGAAGGCGTCGATCATCACCCGTGAGGGCGAAATCCTGCATTCGAGGACGAAAGAGGCCCTGCAGAAGGTCCGCGTCTAGGCCCATTTCACCCAACTGATCTTGAAAGGAGGCGAACACGTATGTCCGGACGGCAGATCGCAGGGCGGGTCGTTCCGCTGATCGGCGCCGTGGCGGCCACCGTGGCGCTTGCGCAGACGCCGGGTGACCTCCCTCCGCCCGCGACCGCGGGCGCGCTCCCGGCCGCGGAGTCCGCGTCTCTTGACTACTGGTCGATGCTCTTCGTGTTCATGCTGGCGACCTTCATCGGGGTCGGCGTGATCAGGCGCGTGTCCCGTCTCCTTCATACACCGCTCATGTCCCTGACCAACGCCATCTCGGCCATCGCGGTGGTGGGCTCGATCATCGTCACAGGGTCCGAGCACCCTCTGCATATCCGCATCCTGGGGGCCATCGCGCTGTTCGCCTCGACGACCAACATCGTCAGCGGCTTCCTGATCACCGACCGCATGCTCAAGATGTTCAAGGGAGACGGGGGCCGGAAATGATTGTCGCCTTCACCCAGCTCTCCTACGTGGTGGCGACGGCGCTGTTCATCCTCGCGCTCCACTGGATGAACGACCCGAAGACGGCCCGCCGCGGCGTCTACGGCGGCGTGGCGGCCATGTTCCTCGCCATCCTCGCCACCTGGGCGCAGCCCCAGGTGATCGTCCACCACGTCTGGATCGTCATCGCCATCGCCCTGGGCTTCATCGTGGGGTGGCCGCTGTCGCGCGTTCCCCTGACGGCGGTGCCGCAGCGGACGGCCCTCTCCCACTCGTTCGGCGGGCTCGCCGCGGGTCTGGTCGGCACGGCGGAATATTTCCTCTGGCTGGGCGAGGCCCCGGTCAACCTCACGCCGTTCCGCATGACCGCCATCATCGCCGAGATCATCCTCGGCTACCTGACGTTCACCGGCAGCCTGATGGCCGCGGGGAAGCTGCAGGAGATCCGCTGGATCCCCCAGCGGCCCGTGACCTTCCCCCTGCAGAACGCGCTCAACATAGGCCTCCTGCTCCTGGCCGTCATCGTCGGCGCGGCCCTGGTCCTCAACCCCGCGGCCCCCTGGTCGGCCACGGCGTTCCTGGTCATCATCGGCCTGGCGCTCCTGTTCGGCGTCCTGCTCATCATCCCGATCGGCGGCGCCGACATGCCGACGGTCATCTCCATCCTGAACGCCTACGCCGGCCTGTCCGCGGTGGCGATGGGCTTCGTGCTCGACAACAAGCTCCTGATCACGGCGGGGGCGCTGGACGGCTCGAGCGGTCTGATCCTGTCGGTCATCATGTGCAAGGCGATGAACCGGTCGTTCTTCAACGTCCTGTTCGGCGCCTTCGGCAAGGTCGAGGCCGTGAAGGCCGCCTCCGGTCAGAAGGTCTACAAGACCGAGACGATCGAGGGGGCGGCGCAGCTTCTCGAGCAGGCCAGCCTCGTCGTGATCGTCCCGGGCTACGGCATGGCGGTCGCCCAGGCCCAGCACAAGGTCCGCGAGCTCTACGATCAGCTGAAGAAGCGCGGCATCACCGTCAGGTTCGCCATCCACCCCGTGGCGGGGCGGATGCCGGGCCACATGAACGTGCTGCTCGCCGAGGCGGACATTCCCTACACCGACCTGGTGGAGATGGACGAGATCAACCCGGACATGCCGCAGTGCGACGTGGCGCTCGTGGTGGGAGCCAACGACGTCGTGAACCCCGCGGCGCGCTACGACAAGTCCAGCCCGATCTACGGCATGCCGATCATCGACGCCGACAAGGCCCGGACGGTCCTCGCCATCAAGCGCAGCAAGAATCCCGGGTTCGCCGGAATCGACAACGAGCTGTATTTCTCGGACAGGACCTGGATGCTGTTCGGAGACGCCAAGGCGGTCGTCGGCGAGCTGGTCAAGCAGCTGTCGGGCGGCTCAGGGATGCACTGAGACCAGCCTAGCGCTGGGGCGCGACCGCGTCGATGAACTGGGTGTGGTGCAGGAAGTCCTGGACCAGGGCGTCCCCCGCCTCGGCGTCCTCGCGCGGCACCGCGAGTGTGACCTCGTGCACGTCGTGGCCGTCCTGGTCGTACAGGAAATAGGCCAGCACGGCGATCTGCTCGCCGGTCTTCGCCTTCTTCTCGCCGACGTAGCGGAACCCGTGGAATGGCGCCGGGATCTTCCCGTCGTCGACGAGTGTTCTGAACTCCCGCTTCTCCATCTCGGCGGTGTAGTCGCGGTGGAACTGCTCCTGATCGTCGAGCAGGCTCTGCGGATGGGCGAAGACCGTGAGGCGCGCGCCGGTCCGAGCGTGGGTCCACTGCGAGCGGGCGTCATGGTTGTCCTTGAAGAACTCCCAGTCGGCCGCCTTGCGGCTGCCGCTCCACGCGCCGTCCGCGGTCGAAACATCGAGATCGCGCTCCAGGCGCGGACGGGCGGCCGCCGCCAGCGGGAAGGCGCCGGCCACCAGGAGCACCGACAGCACTCCGCCCGCGAGGCCCATCTTGCGCACCCGCTCGCGCCGCCCCTCAGGCTCCGGGATCGAGCGCGCCCCGAGGACCTGCCCGACGTGGATGCTCTCGATCTTGGTCAGGAAGAGGAACAGCGCACCGATGGCGAGGGCCGGACCGATCCCGTCCGACTCGGACGAACCCATGAGCATGGCCAGCCACACGGCGAAGAGCATGGCCTCGCCCAGGAAGTCGAGCGTCCCCAGGAGGGGATAGCCGAGGTAGAAGAGACCTGCCCCCGGGAAAGCGAGGGACAGCAGGGTCGCGAGCCGCGTCGACCGGAACCGGACGCGGCAGCCGGAGCACGACTCCGGCGCCGGCGGCACGGCGGCGCCGCACTGCGGGCAGTGCCAGAGCGGCTGAGCCTGCGCGTGCGCGGCCCCCTCGGCAAGGAGCCGCGTCTGCAGCTTGGGAAGCAGAAGATTCAGGAGCTTCTTGTCGCCGCCGAACCGGATCCTCCATCCCTGCTTCTTCCCCTGCGCCGGGACCGCGGTCAGCTTGCCGAACGACAGCTTGAGACCGCCGAGGCCGCGGTACGCGTACGAGCGAATCCGCGTGCCCGGTCCGTTGGCCCGGAAGTTCAGGAGAGCCTCGACGATTCGCTGATCAGTGAAGACGAGGACGACCTGGTGGTAGGCCAGGACGAAGTGGCCGAGGCCGATGGAGTGCAGGAAGGGCGGGACCTGGGTCGCGTAGACGACATGCAGGATGTGCTCGCCGGGCTGCAGGAGGCGCTTCACCATCGGGCGGACCGCGTTCCACTGCTCGCGGCGCTTGCGCTGCTGCCGGCCGCTCAGGAACTTCGAGGCGCCGGGGAACAGGTCATCGGGGGACGACTTCCCCGCCTGCTCCACCAGAGGCCGGTCACCGAGCGGTCCCAGGAACTCCGGTTCGATTTTGTAATCCCCAGCGCTGCGCGCATCCATCGGCTCACCTCCGCGAACCCAAAGTTATTCCCGGAAGCGGCGCCGTCAACCGCCGCGGGCCCCCGATTTGGACGGAGTGCGCTACAATCCGCCCGGCCGGCCCGGAGGACGGCCGATGATCCTGAACGAACGCATGACGTCACCCCGACCCGCTGACCATTCCGCACTGGATCGGCAGGATTCTCCGCGGCCCGCATCAGCGTGGACCGCTCCGCTTGCGGTGGCGGCGCTCGTCCTCCTCACGGCGCTGGTCTTTTACCAGGCGCTGGCCGGGGGAGTGTTCGTCGACTCCGACTTCAGCCAGGTGTTCGAGCCGCAGCGGTCGGCCCTGCGTCAAGGAATCGAGGCCCGGGGCACGCCGCCCGGCGGGTCGCTCTTGTGGACTTCGCGGTTCGGAAACGGATCACCGGTCCTCGCCAATCCGCTGCACGCGGCTCTTTATCCGCCCAATATCCTGTTCCGCCTCGCGACTCGTTGGTCGGTCGCGCGCCTGCTGACGCTTCTGGCGCTCGCCCACATACTCTGGGGAGCGATCGGCGCCTGGTTCCTGGCCCGCCTCTGGAGAATTGAACCGGCGGGCGCCTGGGTGACGGCGGTCGCTTTCGGTTTCTGCGGGCTCAGTGTGTCGGCCATCGCCTCGCTGGCCATCGCGTGGACAACCGCCTGGCTTCCGTGGCTGGTGCTGGCGGGCGAGCGGCTGCGCCTCGCGCCGCGCGGGAGAGTCGTGGCGGCGCTGTTCCTGGCCTTCGTGCTCGCGATGATGATTCTGGCGGGGGAGCCGTTCGTCATCCTGGCGGGCGTGGGACTTCTGGCGATTCTTCAATGCGAGGGCTGGGGGGAGGAGCGGGGCTCACGGCGTCGCGGGTTGGGTGCGCTCCTCGGCGGGGTCGCCGGGGGCGTCGTCCTGGCCTCGCCGGCTCTGGCCGCCACGCTCCGCTATTTACCCGCCTCGGTGCGCGCCGCCGGTTTCCAGGACGAGGGGATCCTGCAGTGGTCCTTGCATCCCCTGGAAATCCTCGGGTTCCTCGTGCCTGGAGCCTTCGGCGATCCCACTCTGCGCGGGCTTCCCGGCTTCTGGGGCAAGGCCCTGGTTCCGGGCAGAGACCACGAGCTGTTCGCCGGACTCTATCTCGGCGGCCTGGTGATCGCCCTGGCCGCCGCGGGAGCGATCGGGTCCAGGCGGCGGGAGCGTCTGCTTCAACTCTGGATGGGGATCCTCCTCCTCCTGGCGCTGGGACGATACGGGCCGTTCTACCACATCCTCGTGCGTCTGCCCGGCGGCGATGCCCTGCGTCATCCCGTGAAGTGGCTGGCGCCCGCCATGCTGGGCGTGGCGCTCATGGCGGGGCGGGGGGTGGGGGTGTTCACGGCCGCGCCCGCGTCCGGTGAGCGGCGCCTCTCGACGGCTGTCGTGTCGATCACGCTCGCCGTCCTGGCGATCGCCGCGCTCGTGGCCTCGGCGGCAACGGCAGGCCTCGACCGTGTCTTCGCGGGCCTGGCGCTGCTCCCGCCGCAGTATGCGCATGAGATCGACCCGCTGACCCGGCTGGTCCGCACCGCCCTGGTGCAGGGCTCGACCCGCTCGGCCTTGCCGCTGCTTGGACTCTTCGCGGCCCTCGCGCTTCGCGCTCGGGCGAAATGGGGCGGGCGACCCCGGGCGGCCGCCGTCCTGGGCTGGGTGGCGGCCGTCCTCGTGACCGCCGACCTGGCGCAGGCGAACCCGCGCCTGGCTCCGGTCGCCCCGGAGAGCTTCTATCGCGTGGTCCCTGCCGCGGCGCGCGCGGTGCTGGACGATCCGGAGGGGCACAATCGTCTGTACATCGAAGAGCCCTGGAGTGTCGACGACGTATTCGTCGATCCGCCGCTCACCGCGATCGATTTTTTCCAGTGGCAGCGACAGACTCTTCAGGTGTATGCGGCCGCGAGCTACAGCATCGATCTGGCGTTCAACATCGACATCGAGGTCTTCACCACCCTCCATTACGCCCGGCTCGGTTACCTGCTCGACAAAGCGCCGCTGCGGGAGAAGCTGATGCTCCTCGGCGCCGCCGGCGCCACGCACCTGGCCACGCACAGACCGTTGAGCGACGCGCGCCTGCGTGCGGTCGCGGTCCAGCCGGGACGCATGGAACGCCCCCTGCGCGTGTTCCGGAACCTCCTGGCCGTTCCCCGGGCCCGCGTCGTGCCGGCCGCCACCGTATACCGCGACAACGCCGGCTTCATCGAGGCGGTCCGGCGCGGTCCCGATGACCTGTTCTTCCGCACGACGCTGATCGAGCAGGCCGACGCAATCCCGGCGGCGTCTCCGGGACCAGCCGCCGGCGAAGCCGGGCCCGGCTCCCCTGCCGGGGCGCGCACGGCCATCATCCACAGAGACACGGGGAGCGAGCTGGCGATCCATGTGACCGGCGCGGGCGGATACCTGGTGCTGAACGACGCCCTGGTTCCCGGATGGTCCGCGACGGTGGACGGCCGGGCGGCGCCGATCATAAGGGCCGATTACGCCTTCCGCGCGGTCCCCGTTCCCGCCGGCGACCACGATGTGATGATGAGATATTTCCCGTGGTAGCAGCGTTGACGGGTGCCGGGCCGAAGAGGACGGCGAGCGGACCTCTTCACAGGTAGAGCACGAACAGTCTCCGGAACCCTTGCCTCTGGAACGCTGCCGGGGCGTCCTTCCACAGATCGGCATTCCCGTACATCGGATGGTCGCAGAGACAGTGCGCGCAGTGCGGACACATCTTCGACAGGTGGGAAGAACCGAGGTGGTTGCACCAGGCAGCTGCGAACAGATCGAACACGCCGTGGCAGTAGATGCACCCTACGCGGTGATCCTGCAATGCGGGATCATAATGGTTCATTGCGTGCGCCCTGTCCGTCAAAGGCGGCACCCCCGATGCGCATCCTGTTTACCTCTCTGGCGCTACCCGGCAAATCCGGATTGATCCGCAGTTTCTGGGGAAATCCCATGTAGGAGGGAGAGCCGGAGGGAGCGGGCTGCGCTGCGGCGGCGGGACGGATCAGGGAGCGGCGGGCCCTCGGACGCGGAGGATCAGGGCTCCGCCAGGTGGTTGCGGATCGCGTAGCGGACGAGCCCGCTGAGGCTGTCGAGGCGGAGCTTGCGCATGATATTGGCGCGATGCGTCTCCGCCGTCTTCTTGCTGATGTTGAGGCGGCCCGCGACCTCCTTGTTGGTCTTGCCGTCCGCAAGGAGCAGCACGACCTCGCGCTCGCGATCGGTCAGCTCGCGGACCGCCGCGGGTCGCCCGTCCTTCGGCGCCGACTGCAGGAACGAGTCCAGAACCAATTCCGCGATCCGGGAGGTGAGAAACGGCTTGTGCCGGGCGACGGACTCGACGGCGTTCACCAGGTCGCGCCCCGCGTCCGATTTCAGGATGTAGCCCCGCGCTCCTGCAGACAGGACCTCTCGCGCGAGGTCCTCGGAGGTATGCATGGTCAGGACGAGCACCTCGGTCTTCGGCGCCACATTCCGGATCTGGCGGGTCGCGTCGAGGCCGTTCAATCCGGGCATCGTAACGTCGAGGACGACCACATCGGGCTGGAGCTCCTTCGCCTTAAGGACCGCCTCCCGGCCGTCCCCCGTCTCGCCGCACACCCGCCAGTCGGGATGGCTCTCGATCAAAGCCTTCACACCGCGTCGGACGACCTCGTGGTCGTCCACGACAAGGATGCGAAGAGATCCCACCTCACGCTCCTTCCTGACGGACGGGGTCACGAGGCGTCCGCCGTCAGCGGAATACGCACCTTGACGGTGGTGCCCCCTGGCCCGGACGCGATGTCGAGCACCCCCCCGACCTGTCTCACACGCTCCTGCATTCCGATGATGCCCACGCCGGCCGGCATCGAATCGACGGAATGCCCCTGATCCTGGATACCGCGGCCCTCATCACGCACCGACACCTCGACGCCGAAGGGAACGCGCTCGATCCGGACCCACGCGCTCGAGCTCCCCGAGTGCCTCTGGATGTTGGTCAGGCTCTCCTGGACGATGCGGAACAGCGTCGTTCTGATCTCGATCGGCAGCATCCCCGGCTCGATCGAGCTCTCGAGTTTCACCTGGATGCCGGTGCGCCGGGCGAAAGTGTCCGCGAACCACTTCACGGCCGAGAGCAGGCCGATTTCGTCCAGGAGCGGCGGGTGAAGGAGGGCGGCGAGATCATGAAGCTCGCGCGCGCACCCTTCCGCCAGGGACCGGCTCTCCGCGAGCGCCGCGCGCGCCTGCGGCGGCAGGTCCTCGGAGTATTTCTCCGCCAGCGCCAGGTTCATCGCCAGGGCCGACAGGCTCTGGGCGGTGCTGTCGTGCAGCTCCCGGGCGATCCGCCGCTGCTCCTCGTCGCGCAGCTGCAGGAGTCGTCCGGACAGCTCCTTCACGATCAGCTCGGTCCGCTTGCGCCGGCTGATGTCCCGTACGGCGAGAAGCATCGTGTTCGTCAGGTCGCCGCCCCGTTCGACTCCGCGGGCGGAGATCACCACCGTCTTTCGCCCGAGACCGGGGAACTCGGCCGTCATTTCGAGATCTTCGAACCCGGTGTTGGCGACGGTCACGCCCCGGAGCTTCTCGAGGACGTGGGGTATGTTCCATTGGCCCCGCCCCAGCTCGTGGAGGTGACGGCCCTCGGTCTCGCCGGCCGGGACCTGGAACATCTCGTAGAACGTCCGGTTGGCCATTTTCACCCGGAGGTCCCGGTCGAGGACCAGGAGCCCCTCACGGACCGTCTCGACGATCGCCTGGGCGAGATTCTCGGACTCCTGAATCCTTTGCAGGCTGCGTTCCAGGTCGTCGATGTCCACGAACGCCAGAACGGCGCCGTGGATCCTGTTGTCGGTTGTCTTGTAGGGACGGATGCGCAACGAGTACCAGCGTCCCTCGCGGTCCTGCACGGCGCGCTCGCGGACGCTGACCGAATCCATGACTTCGACGATCAAACCTTCAAGGTCGGGTACGGCGACGTTTGGCTTGATGTCGGTGATCCGCCGCCCCACGTCGCCGGGGATCAGGTTCAACATCTTCTCGGCCATGGGGGTGAAGCGGCGGATCCGGAGGTCGGGCCCCAGTATCACCATGGCGATGTTGACGCTGTTGAGCACGTTGGTCAGGTCGTTGTTGGTCTGGCCCAGCTCCGTGTTTCTGTTCTGCAGCTCCTCGTTGAGCGTGCTGAGCTCTTCGTTCGCCGATTGGATCTCTTCCTTCGAGGTCTGCAGCTCCTCGTTCGTGCTCTGCAGCTCCTCGTTGGCGGAGAGGATTTCCTCATTGGCGGATTTCAGTTCCTCGTTGGTGGCCTCCTGCTCTTCGATGATCGCCTGGAGGTAGTCACGGGCGGCCGCCAGTTCCCTCCTGAGACGTGCCGCCCCGCGATCCTGGGCTGACCTCGTCTCCCGGGGCGCCTTCTTGACGATCCCCGCCGGCCTCGACCCCGGCGCCTCTTCGAAGGTCACCAGGAAGAAGCGTTGCGCCGACGGCTGGAGCTTGAGCGGGATCACCTCGATGCCGATCGTTCTGGACTTCCCGTCTCTCCGGAGGGCGATCCCCTCGATGCGAGTCGGCTCGTCCCGCTTCCTGGCCTTCTGAACCGCGGCGCGGAGGTGGAGCGCCAGACCCTCGCGGGCCATGCGCAGGAGATTGAGGCTCGCCTGGCCGGGCGCCGGATCCAGATAGCCACCCGTCTGGCCTCGAAACTGCAGGATGTCCAGGTTCTCGTTGATCAGGACGCTCGCCGGGGCATACCGGGCCATCACCACCCGATCGGCCTCCCGGAACAGGTCCGGGCCCCGGCCGGCGCGCGCGACGGCCTCGCCGGTGTCCGCCTTGACGAGGGCGTATTCGTTGGAGACGAAGCTCAAGTTCAGGCGCGAGGGGGTCGCCCTCCTGGCGTAGATCCGGTGCCTGTGATCCACGGGGGTGAACAGCTCGGCGAAGCTGCCGATGGACTCCGAGCTCCCGAGCCAGAGAAACCCGGTCGGCTTCAGGGCATAGTGAAAGATCGGCATCACCTGCTTCTGCAGCTCCGTCTGGAGGTAGATGAGCACGTTGCGGCAGCTGATGAGGTCGAGCCTGGAGAAGGGCGGGTCCCGGGTCAGATCCTGTCTCGCGAAGATGCACAGGTCACGGATCGACTTGCTGACCTGATAGCCGCGATCCACCTTCGTGAAGAAGCGACGCAGGCGATCGGGCGGCACGTCCGTGAGAATGTTCTCCCGATAGATCCCGGAGCGGGCCGCCTCGATCGCCGATTCGCTCACGTCGGTGGCGAAGATTTGGACCGCGACACCGGGCATCCTGTCGCCAAGGAAATCCGTCAGGCCGATGGCGATGGAGTACGCCTCCTCTCCGGTCGAGCATCCCGGCACCCAGGCGCGTATAGACTCTTCCTCCGTCCGGGACCTGAGGATGTTGGGGAAGACTATGGTCTTGAGGGCCTCGAACGCCTCCGGATCCCTGAAGAAGCCGGTCACGTCGATGAGGAGATCCTCGTAGAGCTCCTGGACCTCCTGGGGTTTGTCTTTCATGAACGACAGATAGTCCTCCAGCCGCTCCATCCGGTGCAGGACCATCCGCCTCTTGATACGGCGCTGGATGGTGTTCTTCTTGTAGAGCGCGAAATTGACGCCGGACGCGCGGCGCAGGGCGAGGAAGATGCGGTCGAGGACGCCCTTGTTCTCCTCGAGCAAATCCTCCCCCACCGGCGCTGTGGCACGCACGTACGGATGGCGCACGATACGCGAAAGCTCCAGGGCGATGCGCTCGGGGGGCATAATGAAATCGACGGCTCCCGCGGCGACCGCGCTGTGCGGCATGCCGCCGTGCCGTGCCGAGTCCTCGCTCTGGGCGAACGTGATCCCTCCCTCGGCCTTGATTTCCCTCATCCCGGCCGCGCCGTCCGAGGCCGTCCCGGAGAGGATGATCCCGATCGCCCTGCTCTTCTGGTCCCGGGCCAGTGAGCGCAGGAAGCCATCGACGGGCATGTGCTGGCCGCGGACCTCGCTGCGGGGCTTGAGGCGCAGAATGCCTGCCGATATCGTCATGTCCACGTTGGGAGGGATCACGTAGACGTGGTTCGGCTGGACGATGCTGCCCTCGGTGACCTGGACCACCGGCATCGTGGTTGTCTTGGCGAGCAACGCGCCGAGAAGGCTCTCGTGCGTCGGGTCCAGGTGCTGGACGAACACGAAGGCCATGCCGGTGTCGGTCGGGAGGTGCCTGAGGAGCTCGGTGACCGCCTCGAGCCCACCCGCCGACGCCCCGATGCCGACGATCGGAAATGGCTCTCGCGCCGGATCGGGCGTCGCGTCGGCCGCCTGGGCCCTCAGGGGCGACGACGGCCTCGGGTTCCGGCGCGACGTCCGGCGTTTTCGATGTTCGCCGCTCCTGCCGGGCTCCGTCTCGTTCATGGGTCGCCTGTTTATAGGAGTGACGCTATACCGATGCGCCCGTCGTCGTCAAGACGAGGGGCGAAGGTTTGAGGGCGATGGTGGCAACGAGGATGGCGCTCCGGTGGACGATGTAGGGCTTTTGCTCCGCCCGTCTCAGGTGATGATCCGATGGCTGCGCAGCAGGTATTCGTATATTTTCCTCTGATGGGCCTCGATGGCCGCCACCTGCGCCCGAAAGGGGTGCACGATGCCGATCCAGGTTCTTCTCGCTGACGACCATCAAATGGTGCGTCAGGGTTTGAGGGCGATGCTGGAGAACGAGGGGTTCAGGATCGTGGGCGAGGCCGGCGACGGGCTCGAGGCGGTCCGCGTAGCCGGGCGGGTCCATCCCGACGTCGCGATCCTCGACCTGGTGATGCCGGGCCTCAACGGGCTGGACGCTGCGCGTGAGATCCGCCGGGCATCTCCCCGGACCAGGGTGATCCTCCTCACCATGCACACGGAAGACGCGTTTGTCCTGGAGGCTTTGCGGAACGGGATCAGCGGCTACGTCCTGAAGATCCAGGCGGCCCTCGATCTCATCCAGGCGATCCGAGAGGTCGCGCGCGGGGCGGTCTATCTGAGCCCCGGCGTGTCGCGGGTCGTCGTCGAGGCCTACCTCACCAATGCGGACTTACCTCCCGATCCCCTGAGCCCGCGCGAGCGCCAAGTCCTGCACCTCGTCGCCGAAGGGAAGACCACGAAGGACATCGCCGTCCTTCTGGGGGTGAGCCCGAAGACCGCCGAGTCGCACCGGACGCAGATCATGTCGAAGCTCGACATCCACCATGCCGCCGGACTCGTCCGCTACGCCATCCGCCGCGGCCTGATCGACGTATAAGAGAGCGACAGGTGCTCCCAGGTCGTGCACGGCGGCGGCGCCGATCCGAGCCGACCCGCTCAGGCGTCTGCGTCAGCCCTGTCTCCGAGATTTGCCCCATGCGGCGACCTGCACGATGCCTCCGCGCTCGCTTCGGGTATCCCCACGCGGCTGGATCGCCGTCTCTCGGCCGGGGAGATGCGCGATCACGGTGAGTTCGCGCCGCTCGCGACAGCCGCACGACAGATTTTCCCGTGAGTTGATGCAGCCGTTCTCCTGGCCGCACGCGTCGCACACCACAAACTCGTGCGGTTTCAGGGTGAGCGTCCATTCACCGGGGTCGAAGTCCAGACGCAGGTAGCAGCGTCGCCGCAGTGAATCGTCCATGGACTCGAGCAGCAACTCGTACCGGCGGGGGGAATCGGCCTCGATTAAGACGCTTCCCCACGGCAGGGAGATACGCTTCATGCCCTTCCTCCAACCAAGTGGGTTCTGTTCGTTGTCGGTGACGCGGCGGATCCTAAGAGGCGCGAAGCGGGATGGCCATCCGGGGAAGCATGTAGGGATGGAAGAAAACGACCCTACGCGTGCCGGCCCGCCCTGCTCTTTCCGTTAAGGCCCCGTTCAGGCTCGACGATTAGATTCCATCCTGCTGTCGGGCGATGTGCGGCCCGCGCATCCCCGCGCAGCACACCACCTGTAAGGAGTCCATCCTGATCACGAGGCGACCGGCACGGTGCGGGACAATCCTCCTGGCGGCGGCGATCCAGATGGTGCTCGAAATGCCCGGGACTTTGACCGTTGCCGACGACCAGGCCGCACGCTCCGTCACGCTCCAGGAGGCGGTCGCCAGCGCCGACGGGGCACCGGAGATCATCGCGGCGCGCGCCGGCGAGGCGGCCGCCGAGGCGGCGGTCCGCGTGGCGCGCACGATTCCCGATCTCGAGCTCTCGATGACCACCAACTCGATCACCGCCCGGGAATCCGCCTCGGTCCTGGTCCCCCTGCCGTGGCCCGGGAGGGGGCCGAGGATCGAAGCTGCGACGGCGCGCCTGCGCACCGCCGGGCGGAGTCGCGACGAGGCGCTGTCGACCGCACGTCGGGAGCTGCGGGCGGCCTGGTTCAGCCTCGCCGCGGCCCGGCAGCGCGCCGCGGCGGCGGCGGATAGAGAAACCCGCGCACACCGCAATGCCGATGCCGTCGCGGCTCTCTATAGCGAAGGGCGCGTCGCGCGCCTCGAGCAGGTCCGCGCGGACGCCGAGGCGGCGCTCGCGGTCTCCGACCGCACGTCCGCCGATGAGGGGCTCCGGACCGCGGGCTCGACTCTGGCCACGCTGATGGGCCTCCCGCCCGGTTCCACGGCGACGACATCGGGACCCCTTCCCGAGCCGGAGCCGGAGACATCGCTCGAGGAGGCCGTGGCGCGCGCGCGCGAGGGCGCTCCCGAGGTCCGGGTCCAGGCGGCCGCGGCGGAGGCCGCTGCCGCTCAATGGAAGCTGGCGCGCCGTCTGCGTGCGCCGAGTCTCGGCCTCAACGTCGGGGCCGACTGGAGCGACCCGACGCAGGAGGGGACCAACACCTTCGCGGGGGTGAGCCTCGCCATCCCGATCGCAGGCTCCGCATCCGCGGCCGTCGCCGCCGGCGAGCGCGACCAACAGGCCGCGCTCCTGGAGCAGGCGCGGCGCCTTGCCGCAGTCGCCGCCGAGACCGCCTGGGGGGCGACGCGCGCGGCGCGGCTGCGGTTCGAAGCGATCGATCACGACGTCCTGCCCGCGGCGCGCCAGGCCGCCGATCTGACACGGCTCGCCTATCGCGAGGGGAAGGTGGACGTCTTCCGTCTGCTGGATGCCGAGCGCCTCCTCTCCGACACCGAGGCGGCCCGGGCGGACGCCTACGAGGCTTGGGGCACGGCCCACGCCGATCTCCTGCGTGCGACCGCACGGGACGGCCCGTGAGACCGACCCCGGCCGCCGCGGCGCTGGTCCCCCTGCTCGGTCTGATCGCCTGCGCGCGGGAGACGGAGCCTCCCGCCGACCGCGCCGCATTCGTCAGGACGGCGCGCGCCGAGACCGGCACGATCACCGATTGGATCCGGCTGTACGGGCGCATCGTCCCGCCCCCGGACCGGGACGCGACGCTCGCCCCCCTGGTCGCCGGCGCCCTGCTGGTCGTCCCGGTGCGCGAGGGGCAGAGCGTCAAGGCCGGCACTGTCGTGGCGCGTGTCGAGCCCGCTTCCCTGGACGACGTCGTGCGCGCCGCCGAAGCGGCGCAGCGCCGGGCGGAGGCGGAGGCCGCGTACCGGAAGAGCGCCGCGGCGCGCACGCTGTCGCTCGTGGACAAGGGGGTCGCCTCCCGTCAGGACGCCGAGGCCGACCAGTCGGCCGCGGTGTCCGCCGACGCCGCGCTCGCCGAGGCGTCCTCCCTCCTGGCGACCGCCCGCCGGCGGCGCGGGTGGGCGGACCTGCTCGCCCCGTTCGACGGGGTGGTCGTGCACGTCTTCCGCAGGCCCGGAGACTCCGTCGACGGAACGCCGTCGACGCCGGTCGTCCAGGTCGCGTCCGCCCTGGGCGCGCAGGTCGCCGCGGAAGCGACGGGGGATTCGCTGTCCAGGATCCAGGCGGACGAGCCCGCGGAGGTCGTGGCCACGGGCTCGCCGGACAGAGCGATCCCGGCCCATGTGCTCCGCGTCGCCCGTGCCGTGGAGGCCACGACCGGCTCGGGGGAGATCCGGCTTGCCTTCGACGGCGCCGCTCCCTCCCTTCCACTCGGCCTGGGCGTCGAGGTGCGTATCGCGGTCGGCCGCCACGAGCGCGCCACGACCGTGCCGGCGCGCGCGCTCCGACGCGGGGAAGGACAGGCCGCCGAGGTGGTCGTCGCGCTGAACGGAAAGGCGGTGGTGCGCAAGGTGACGACCGGCTTCTCCGACAAGGACCGGGTCGAGATCCTCTCCGGTCTGTCCCCCGACGAGACGGTCGTCGTGGACGATCCGGTCGGGCTCGCCGACGGCATGGACCTGAAGGAACGTCCGTGAGCGGCGGCGATCTCTACTCGGGACTCGATCGATACCGGACGCTCACCCTGACGCTGACGATCGGGCTGATGTTCGCGGGAGGCCTGTCGCTCTGGGGCCTCGGCTCGGGCATCTATCCCGAGGTCGAATTCCCCCGCATCGTCGTGGTGGCCCGCTCGGGGGACATGCCCCCCGAGCAGATGCAGGCGTCCGTGGTGCGGCCGCTCGAGCAGTCCCTCGCGACGGTGATAGGCGTGCGGCGGATCCGCACGCGGATCATCCGGGGCGCCGCCGAGATCGCCCTGCAGTTCGCGGAGGGGACGGACATGTGGCGTTCCCTCCAGCTCGCCGACGCCGCCATCAGCGAGGCGCGCAGCCAGATCCCGCCCGACACCGAAATCGAGTCCCAGAAGATCACTCCGGCCGACTTCCCGATCCTCTCGTTCAATCTGATCGGCGGCACCGCCACCAGCCGCCGGGAGGCGGCCGATTTCATCGTGCGCCCGGCCTTCTCGCGCGCCCCCGGCGTGGGCAGGGTCGAGGTCGTCGGCGGCGATCCGCGCGAAGTCGAGGTGGTCGTGGACCCCGCCCGCCTCGCGACCCTCCGCTTGCGACCGTCCCTCCTGGCGCAGCGGGTGGGGAACGCCATCGTGCGGCGGGCCGTGGGGCGATTCGACCAGGACCGGCAGCTGGTGACGATCGTGGCCGAGACCCGGGTGTCGGACCCCGCCGACCTGAGCCGCATTCCGGTGGCCGCCGGTCCCAACGGATCCGTCGCCCTTGGAGAAGTGGCGCAGGTCTTCGACGGCGCCCCGGACCGGACGCTCGCGGTCCACGCCCCCGAGGGGGACGCCGTCCAGATCAGCGTCTCCCGCGTGGTCGGAGCGTCGGCCCCGGACGTCGTGCGCGAGGTCCAGGAGATCGCCGCGGCGCTCCGCCTGCCCGAGGCGATCCGCCTGGTGCAGGTCTACAACCAGGGGGAGCTGATTCGCGAATCGATCCTCGGCATCCGCGACGCCATCGTGATCGGCATTCTCCTCACCATCGGCGTCCTGGCCTTCTTTCTGCGGAATGTCCGAGCGGGAATCCTGGCGGCGCTCTCCGTCCCCGTGACGCTTCTCGTGACCTTCCTCGCCATCCGGCTCACCGGGCAGACGCTGAACCTCATGTCCCTGGGCGGGATGGCGGTCGCGATCGGCCTGGTGATCGACGACGCCATCGTGGTCGTGGAGGCGATCACGCGCCGGATCGACGAGGGGGAGGCCCCTGAACTCGCCGTCCGCGGCGGCCTGCGGGAGATGACCGCCCCCGTGGTCGGGACGACCGTGACGACGGTCGTCGTCTTCGTTCCCCTGGCCTTCCTGTCGGGCATCGTCGGGAGCTTCTTCGCGGCGCTGGCTCTGACGCTCGTCTCGGCCGTGCTGATCTCGCTCTTCTTCGCCGTGTTCGTGCTGCCCCTCATCGCCGGCCATTTCCTGCGCCCGCGCCCGGCGGCGCGCGCGGTGTCCGGCAGGGGGCTCGGCGCCCGGTACGCCAGGACCCTGCGCCGGGCCCTCCACCGTCCCGCGGCGATGGCCGCCGGCGCCTGCGCCCTGGTCCTCCTGGGCGCTTTCATCGCCACACGGATCCCGTCGGGCTTCCTGCCGGAGATGGACGAGGGGGCCTTCGTCCTGGACTACTTCCTGCCCGCCGGAACCTCCCTCGAGGCCACCGACGCCGCGGCCCTGCGCATCGAGTCGATCCTCGGCCAGACGCCCGGCATATCAAACTGGAGCCGCAGGACGGGAGCCGAGCTCGGTCCCGTGACCGCCACGCAGCTCAACCGCGGCGACATCGCGGTCCTTCTCAAACCGCGCGGGATGCGTTCTCCCGCCGAGGACGTGATGGACGAGGTGCGCGGACGCGTCGAGCACGAGCTGCCCGGCGTGCGCGTCGAGTTCGTGCAGATCCTCGAGGACGTCCTGAACGATCTCGCGGGGAACCCGCGCCCTCTCGAGGTCCGGATCGTGGGTCAGGATCAGTCCGTCCTGTCGCGATTCGCCGACGAGGTCGAGCGACGCCTCCAGGACACGCCGCACCTCGTGGACTACTACCGCGGCGTCGAGGGGGAGGTGCCGGTCCTGCGCTATGCCCTGCAGGGGGATGCCGCGCAGCGCGCCGGGTTGAGTCCCGCGGAGGTCGGCGAGGACCTGGCCACCGCCCTGCGCGGGTCCGAGGTCGGGTCGGTGCCGCGTCTGGATCGGCTCGTCCCGGTGCGCGTCCGGTTCCCCGACGCCGTGCGCTTCCGCGCCGAGGCCCTGGCCACGTGGCCCCTGGCGCTCGGACCGTCCGCGGCGCCGATCTCCTCCCTCGCCCGCGTGGTCGAGGACAAGGGGGCGAGCGTCCTGCTGCGGGAGAACCTGAGCCCCGCCGCCGTGGCGACGGGGGACGTGGAAGGGGGGGACCTGGGAGGGCTCGTGAAGGAGGTCCGAAGACGGCTTCACGACATGGTCCTCCCTCCCGGCTACCGGATCGAGGTCGGTGGCCGGGCGGAGAGCCAGGCCCGCGCGTTCCAGCAGCTGGTGGTCGTCCTGGTCCTCGGCATCCTCGCCGTCTTCGCCGTCCTCGTGGCGCAGTTCCGCGCCGGTCGCGCGGCGCTCCTGGTGCTGCTGGCGGTCCCCCCGGCCCTCGCGGGAGGGCTTCTGTTCCTGGCGGTCGCGGGGGTCCCGCTTAACGTATCCTCTTTGATGGGTCTCGTGCTCCTGGTCGGCCTGGTCGTCAAAAACGGGGTCCTCTTGATCGACATCGCGCTTGAGCGTCTCAGGGATGGTCTGCCGCTGCCGGTGGCGCTCTCGGGGGCGGGACGACGCAGGCTGCGGCCCATCCTGATGACGACGCTCTGCACCATCTTCGGGCTCCTGCCGCTGGCGCTGTCGCTCGGGGCGGGTTCCGAGCTGCAGCGGCCGCTGGCGGTCGCCGTCATCGGCGGACTCCTGTTCTCGACCATCGCCACCCTGTACATGCTGCCTGCCCTGGCCGGGTTCTTCCTGCGACACATCGGGGAGCAGGCGCCGGGCTCCGGCGCTCCATGAGCCCCGGAGGCGGGCGGCGCATCCTGCTCGTCGAAGACGACGCCGAGACACGCGAGGCCGTGGGGCGGGTCCTCGCCGACGATGGCCACCACGTGACGAGCGTCGATCGCGGCGAGGCCGGGACCCGTGCCCTCGCGGGCGGCGAAATCGCCGCCGTGGTCCTCGACGTCGGGCTGCCGGACGGGAGCGGATTCGATCTGTGCCGCGCCTGGCGCGCCGCCGGCGTGCGCGTCCCTGTCCTGATGCTGACGGCGCGCACGGACGTCTCGTCTCGCGTCAAGGGACTCGACGCGGGGGCGGACGATTATCTCGGGAAGCCGTTCGCCCTGTCGGAGCTGCGCGCGCGTCTGCGGGCGCTCCTGCGCCGTGGGGCCGACCCGGAGCGGCGGCAGGTGCTGCGGCTGGGCCCGGTGACTCTCGACTTCGGCCGCCGCCAGGCCTTCGTCGGGAAGACCGAGGTCCCGCTGACGCGGCGCGAGATCGACGTGCTCGAGAGGCTCGCCTGGGCCCGCGGTCACGCCGTGTCGCGCGCCGATCTCCTGGAGGAGATCTGGGGAGAGTCCACGCCGGAGACGGCGGCGAGCCTGGAGGTGATCGTCGCCCGCGTGCGCCGGAAGCTCGAGCGGGGGGACAAGGAGTCCCTCATCCGCACGGTTCGCGGCTTCGGCTACGCCTTGGCCGGCGGTCCCGGGGGAAAGACGACATGAGCGCCCGCTCGCTGACCACGCGCGTGCTGCGGGGGACCGTATTCGTGGCGCTGGCCACCGCCCTGGCCGGGGCCGCCACGGCGACTCTGATCGCCCGGGGTCTCTGGGAGGCGCACGAGCGCGGCGCGCTGCGCGATCTGGCGGCCGGACTGGCGGGGGCGGTCGAGCGCGAGTCGGCCGAGGAAGGGGGCACGCTGGACGCGGCGGTCGCGGAGGCGCTCCGGGAGAGCGTGACCGCGGGGCAGCGCGCGGAAGTCTGGCGCGGGTCGGTCCTGGTCGCATCGAGCCCTCCGGGATCTCCGCTCGGTCCTCCCGCAGGATCCGGCGCGACGGCGCGCGAGGCGTGGCTCGTCGAGACCCGCTCGCTCTCGGGCGGTCTGATCCTTCTCGTGGCCGCGCCGCGCGAGCGGCTCGCTGAGGGGCTCCGCATCTTCGGCTGGTCGCTGCTTCTCTCCGCCCCGGTCTGCGTGGTGCTCGCGCTGCTCACCGGCCGCGTCGTCGGGCGGCGCGCCGCGCGTCCGCTCCTCGAGTTCCGGGATCGCATCGCCGCGGCGCGGCCGTTCGATCCCCTGCCGCAGGGCCCGCCGCCGGATGTCCTGGAGGTGGCCCAGCTGGAGGCCTCGTTCCGCGGTCTGTGGGAGCGGCTGCGCCGGGCAATGGCGCGCGAGGTGGAGTTCGCGGCGAACGCCGCGCACGAGCTGCGCACGCCCTTGACCCGGATCCGGCTGCACGCCGAGCGAGCCTGCGCCGAAGCCGGCGCCGCGTCCGCGGAGCTGCGCGATCTGACCGAGGAGATCGACCGGGTGGTGCGGCTCGTCGACTCGCTCCTGGTCCTGGCGCGGGATGCCGCCTCCGGGATCCCGGCCGGCGAGGCGGTGAACGTTTCGGATGTGGCCGCGGTCGCGGCGCGGCGCGTGTTCGCGGGGACGGCGCCGCCTCTGATCGAGGCCCCGGACGAATCCCTCGTGCGGGGGGACGAGGCGCTGCTCGGGATCGCCGTGGAGAACCTGCTCGACAACGCGCGCAAGTTCTCTCAGCCCGGCCGGGCCCCGCGAGTCGTGGTCAATGGAGACGGCGCTTCGGTCCGGCTGACGGTCACCAGCCCGGGGACCCGGATCCCGCGCGGCGAGGCGGAACATCTGTTCGAGCGTTTCTACCGCGGCCCCGAGGCCCGGGTCGCGTTCGCCGGGCACGGGCTCGGGCTTCCCCTCGCCCGTCACATCGCCCGTTTGCACGGCGGCGACGTCCGCTGCGTGTCGGGGCCCGACGAGGAAGCGTGCTTCGAGCTGACGTTGCCGGGCTGGCATCCGCTGGAGAGCGAGCGGCCGTCGAGCGAAGAGCGGTCCTGATCCCTAGCCGGCCGGACGGACCACGAGGATCTTCCCCTCCGGCCCGTCCGCGACGTACGCGACCCCTTCGTCGGTGACGACGGCGTTGCGCGCTCCCTTGGCGGTCGGGCTCGAGGAGATCCGCAGCAGCGTGCCTTCTTCGTCCAGACGGGCGACGGTGAGCGTCGCCGCGCCGGCCGCCGCGGCGTACACCGTCCTTTGCGCCGGCAGGAAGTCGAGATTGTCGACGCCCGCCCCCGTCTCCACTCTCGAGAGGATGCGACCATCCGCCGAGGCGGCCAGGGCCTCGACATGGTCGGTGCAGGCCACCATGAGGAAGCGGCCGTCCTCGGAAAGGGCGAGGCCCCTCGGTCCTTCCTCGCCGCAGGCCGGCATCCAGGTCGCAGTCACCTTGCGCGTCTGGGTCGAGATCCGCAGGGTTCGATCCTTGTCCTCGAGGTTCGTGTAGAAGAACCCGTGAGCGTCGTCCACGGCATAGCCTTCCGGATCGCCGTCCAGCGTGATGCGGCCGGCGGTCTTCGGCGCGCCGGGGGTCTTCACATCGAGGATGACGATCGATTGATCCCGGGGGGTCGTGACCCAGACCTCCTTCGTGGCGGCGACGAACGCCACACCGTCGGGCATCGAGGCGAGAGTCGCGCAGCCGCGGCGCTCCAGCGTCACCGCGTCTACCGCGCACACGCTCGAATCGGCGCGGTCCCCCACGTACACGACACCATCCCCCACCGTCGCCGAGCTGGGTCCAACCTTGCGCTTCTTCCCGTTGCGCTCCACATCCGCGACCGGGAATTTCTCGACCCGGCTGATCGCCTGCGTGCGCGTGTCGATCACGTCGGCGCTGCCGGTCCCGCCCGCGGGGACCCAGACGCGGTGCCGGGCCCGATCCACGACCAGGTAGTCGAGGGCGACGCCATCCGCCGGAGCGCCGGGGAGGAGGAGAGACGTCACCGCTGCCGACGTCGCGACCGGCGGCGCGGGAGCGGGCGGCGGGGGCGCAGCGAGGGCGGCGGTCACGACGAACAGGGTGACGAGCGGAAAACGTCCTCCTCTCAGCACATGCATGACAGACCTCCCGTCTGGATCAGGGTCACATCAGTGCTTCTGCAGGCCGGCGAGCGCCGCGAGCACCTCGTCGCTGTGCGCGGCGGGGTCCACCTGGGTGTACACCTTGGCGATCTTCCCCTCCGGATCGATGATGAACGTGTTCCGCGCCGCCAGCTTCGAGCCCTTGTACTCCATCGCCGAGCCGTACGCCGCCGTGACCTTCGCGTCCGGGTCCGAGAGCAGCGTGAAGTTGAGACCCTCCTTGGCGCAGAACCCCTTGTGCGAATCGGCGCTGTCGACGCTGACGCCGAGGATCACGGCTCCGGTCTGTTCGTACTTCGCCAGGTCGCGCTGAAAGTTGTGCGCCTCGAGCGTGCAGCCGCTCGTGAAATCCTTGGGGTAGAAGTAGAGCACGACCCACTTTCCACGGTAGTCCTTCAGGCTCGTCTGCTTTCCTTCATTCGTGGTGAGAGTGAAGTCGGGAGCGGGCGTCCCGGCCGCCGGGAGCCCGGCGGCGGGGCCTGCCGGTGCGGCCGCCGCGAGCGCGACGGCGCCGGCGACGAGAGCGACGGACGAAAGCAATCTTCTGATCATCGTGACCTCGACTCCTTCGTGAAAGGCGGCGCGGTCATTTGCGCAGCAGCTTGAAAGCGTGCGTCCAGTCGTTCCGCAGGAAACCGGGGACGCACCAGAGGATGCACAGCGGCTCGATGGCGCGGGCGGCCTCGGCCTTCCCCATGTCGGCCGTCTCCCAGCCGAACTGCTCCAGGATGCCGGTGACGGTCTTCTTCGCCCCCGCGTCGTTGCCGCAGATGAACATGGTCGGGGGGCCGCCCTTGAACTCGGGATTGACCATGCAGGCGCTGCCCACCGAGTTGAACGCCTTGACGAGCTTCGCGCCTGCGAACTCGCGCTGCAGCCTCTCCATGAGCGATTCGTCGAGACTGGTGAAGAGCTTCAGGACGCCGTTCGTCGGAGGCGCATCGGCGATCGGGTTCGTCACGTCGACGACCGTCTTGCCCGACAGATTCGAAGCACCCGCCGCGCGCAGCGCCTCGGCGCTCGCCGTCCCCTTCACCGCCAGGACGACCATCTCGCCGGTCTTCGCCGCCTCGGCGAACGAACCGACCCGGCCCTTCGGATTCTTTCCCGTCCACTCCTTCAGCTTCGCCGGCTCGCGCGTCCCCATCACGACTTCGTGGCCATGCTTCAGGAATCCGCTCGCCAGAGTCTTCGCAACGTCGCCCGAACCGAGCACTCCGACTCTCATGGCCTCCTCCATCGTGGGATAGGAGGACTATACGCCACCCGGGCGGGCGCGGCGACCCGCTCATCCCCTCTGTCCCGCCTCACCTCAATGAAAGACCTGGTCCTTGGGCTCGATCAACCTCACATCGCCAAAGTTCGCCTCATAACGTTTGAGATTGTCCTCGAGCGCACCGATGATTCTCTTGAGGTGTCCCGGGGTCACGACGACCCGGGCCACGAGGTGCGTCCCCGCGGGAGAGTTCAGGAGCCAGTCGATGATGAATTCCTCCGGCGTGTGGGACACCAGCATGTTGTTGCTGTACCGCCCACGGGACATCTCGTCGCCCGTGACGACTTGAATCATTCCCTGCGGTGGTGCTTTCGGTTCGTTCGCCATGGTCAGGACTCCCTGTGTGTTGTGTTACAGGACCGACATGATACCGTGAGGGGCTGGCGGTCGAGGACCTTTGACCGCTCGGCTCAATTCACCGGCCGCCGACGACCCCCTCCGGGAGAGCCCCCGGCTCCGGCGACCTTCAGCGTCACGGTGACCGAACGGCTCAGCGGGACAAGGCTGAGAAGGTCCGTCGCGGTGATCTGGAACTGCGCGGTCGTGTTCCCCGACTCGATCGGAGCCGTCATGCCGGCGGAAAGCAGTGCCGTATCACCGCTCCCCAGGCCGTTGATCCGGCTCGTCGACAACCGGACCGGCCAGGGGCCCGACGCCGACACCTGGTAGTTTTGACTGTCCGGGCTCATGTTGATCAGCCCCAGCGTGATGGCGCCCGTCGCACCGGGTGTCAGAGAAATCGTGGATGCCTGCGCCGCCAGCTCCATGTCGTCGCTGCCGCCATTGAGCGCCTCGGCGATGTCCTTGGCATTGCCTAAATCACCGCGACTGGCTTTCGGATCGCAGACCGTGAGCTCGATCCGGCTGAGGGCCTCATTGACGGTGCTGGCGCTGGTCAGGCGGGGGAGATCGAGAGGCCGTCCTCGCGTCAGACGACCCGTCTCGAGATTGAGCCAGACATCGAGGAGCGTCAGCGCGGCTCTCGCCCTGATATCGTTCCGGGGCAGCCGCGGCTGGAGGGCATCGCAACTGATCGAAGCGCATTCCGGGAAGACGCTCGAACTCTTCCCTACCTCCGCGAACAAAGCTTGAAGGTCCGACGGACCGATCTGGTGAAAACCGTCATCGCTGCACTGGTGCGCCCAGAAACCGGCGCCCCGGGGCTGGGAGAGCTCGAAGGCGCCGACATCGCAGCCTGGTCCCTGCGGCCTGGGTACCCCTCGCTGATCGGTCGTGATGGGAAGGCCCTGCTCGTCCGTGCAGGCAGCCGCGGGAACGTGGTCGACGGCACGACCGCCAGGCAGCAGGGCCACGGTGTAGGTGGGCCCGAGGTTGTCGGCCAGCAGCGGAATCGGAGTGCCATAGTAGGGCTGGCTCTCCAGGAACTGCGTCCAATCGATTCCAACCACATCACCACTCAGGCCATCGCTCATTCCCTGGCAGTTTTGGTTTTCGCCCAGGATGCTGCCGCCGAGCGAGGTGATGCTCCCCTCACAATCATCGGGCAATAGCGCTGCATCCGTGAAGTTCCCGGCGATGATGCTGTTTTTGAGAAGGAGCATCCCGGCCGATGGGAAACGGACCCCGCCCCTGACGTTGCCCGCAATCGTGCTGCTCGCCGCGATCGTCGTCGCCCCAGGGGCGGCATATGCGCCGCCGAGTCCACCCGCCCCCATGAAGCCTTCGTTCCGGCCAATTGTGCTGTCGACGATCCTCAGCGTTCCGGCACCGTTTGCCGCGCCTCCGTTGCCTTCCCCCTGGTTACCAGAGACCGTCGATCTGATCAGTGTCAGGGAACCTCGATTTGCGATCCCACCGCCAAAGCCGTATTGCTGCCCACCCGCTCCGGTCCAGTTGGCCATCACCGTGCTCTGCAGAACCGTCGCCGTGCCTTCATTGTTCAGGCCGCCGCCCCGCCAGTACCCGTTCCCACCGACTATCGTGCGTGTCAGCGTCAAGGTACCCAGATTGTGAATGGCCTGTGAGGCGCCGGAGGAATTGCCGGTAACCTGCCCGTCCTCGACAGCCATCGTCCCGGAAGTGTCGTTGAACAGGGCGATCCCTTGCAGGCCGTGGGCCCTGTCACCGTGGCCGGAATTACCGGAAATCGTCGTCCCGACCATCGTGACCTGCCCGTTGCTGTAGATACCCCCGCCGTATGCGTCCTCGCCATCAGCCTGGTTTTGCTCGATGGCGCTGTTGTTCAGCACGAGAGTGCCGCTGTTGAAGATCCCGCCACCCTTGACGGAGTCGTTACGGAATCTGTAGGAGCAAAAATTATTCTCATCACAGGTCTTGCCACTGACCTTGTTGGACCGCACGGTCGAGTCGTTCAGCGTGAGCGTGCCGTTGTTGTAGATTCCGCCCCCCTCCTCAATAATCGGCTTGCCATATGGCCAGGGGACGATCGTCGGTTGCAACAAGCCGTTTCTGACCGTCAGCATCGAGATCGTCACGACCGCCGGCGAGGCGACATTGAATACACGGCCTGTGAGGTTGCCATCGACGATCGTCTGATCCCGGCCCAGGCCCGTGATCGTGAGGTCCTTGTCGATCATCAATTCGCCCGCGGTCAAGACGATCGGCAGCCCGGCCAGAGCGGCGTCAAATTGAATCTCGTCCCCCCGCGAGGCGACCGTGATGGCATCCCGGAAGGATCCCGGCCCGCTGTCGTTGGGGTTGGTCACACGAATGGTCGCGGCCTGCAGCCCCGGAGCCAGAACCGCCAGCGCCCCCAGGAGCGCGCCCAACAGCTCAGCGAATGGCCTCGTCCTCATTGCTGGTACCGTGAGAGATTTGCATCATTATTGATCCAAGCCGCAATCTCTCGCAAGGGGATGGATGATGTGCGCCGGCAGGAGGACTGAGGGGGGGTGCCGGCTCAGAGTTCGGCCGGCACCCCTGATGTAGCGGGATCCCGAACTGCTACTTCTTCTTCTTGGACGTCTTCGTGGCCTTGGCCACCTTGATGGCGCTCACGCCTTCGTGATCCCCATTGTCGTTGTCCTGGCAGGTCAACGTCACCTTCTGCCCTGCCTTGAGTGTTTTCAGCGAGCCCACGGCCTGGTCGAGGACCGGCACGGTCATGTCCGTGCCGGTGTCGTCCTTGAACGTGATTTTCTTGCCTTCCGGGTCGACCGAGACGACCGTGCCGGCCATGTTGTGGGTCTTACCTGACGCGAGCACAGGGCTGCGGTGAGCCAGGACCGAAGTGGTCACGAACACGGCGAAGACCAACAGAAGCACTCTTTTCATTATCCCTCCCCGGGAGCGTTATGGTTTGCCCCGATGTGGCGCGATGCTACCACACTCGCATTCGCCGGGACCCGGCGCGCGATTCAGCGCATTGAAGATGATACCGTCCAGAAATCTGGACAGGCCCTGGAGTTCCGTGTGCCCTGCCCTTCCCGCCGCCTGGACCCTATATTGCCGCGGATGACGAACGTCAACGGCTGAGGAGGGAAGCGACATGCACGCATTGATCTCCTTCGTCAAGAAACATCCGGTGATCGGCGGGGTCTTCTTCGCAATCTTCGGCGTCTTCATGGTCTACGTGAGCATCGACGGCGCGAAGCGATTTCGTCTCTATGAGAACGCCAAGGAGCTCACGGGCCAGGTTCTGTCCATCAGGGAAGCGAGCCGCGTCCCACCCCGCTTCGATCTCACGGTCTCCTGGTCCGACGGTCCATCAGCAGAGCAGACCGTCATCCGGACCGGACCAAAAGCGGCGGACGACCTCAAGGAAGGCGATTCGGTTCAGATCCTCGTGAGCAAGGTCAATGGCGCCGTTATTCTCGCGTCCCAGCGCCCCGAGGACAGCCCGCTCAACCTGGCCGGATTCGAGGCGACGCCTATCATTTTCTTCGGGATCGGCGCTTCGCTGTTCGGAATCCTGCTGGCGCTGTACGGAAAGCGGTGGCTGCAGAGCGTCTAACCCGCTGAGCAGACTCCGCGGCGGTACCCGCAAGTTCCTTGCGCCCAGGTGAGCCTTGACCGCACATTTCCATAAAGGCCACTGCGGCCACCCTGACAAAATTCAGGACCCGTGAGGGCGAACCGTGAACAGTCTGCGAGCCTCTTCCGTGCTATTTCTCACTCTTGCGAACGTCGCAACTGCGGCACAGCTGCGGTCCGACATCAAGTTGTCACCGGGCGGGCCCGTCGGCACCTGGGACGGCTCCTTGGGGGCCGAGCTGATCCTGACGGACAACGCGCATGACCTCGTTGAGCAGTGGAATTTGATCAGGCAACAGCCGGTTGCTCCAGCTTCAGAAGGATGGCCACGATTTGTTCTCATCTATCGCGACAGCAGCACCGCCAAACGGGGAATCCCCCTGCAGGCGGGGGTATTCTTCACGGGCTGCGCCTCCGGCGGGGACGGCCGCTGCGACGCAGTGGTCCGCTACGCCGTCGAGGCGCCCGGCGGACGCAGCTGGATTGAGCCGCTGACGAACACCCTGTGGGCCCGGCCGGCACCCACCGGGGAGAGAGCGACTGAATTCGGGGAAGGGACGCTCGACATCGTCATCGGCCCGGACGACCCCCTCGGCGCTTATACCCTGCAGGCCGAAGTGCTCGACCAGATTTCCGGCAGAAGGGCGTCCCTGTCTCGAACGTTCACCGCCATCGAAGCGGGCGCCGCGGAACTGGACGGAATCAAAGCCGGCGCCCGCGCCGTCCTGGCAGGGGCGGATCGTCTCGAGCTGCTCTCTCTCGATCCCGAAGCCCCTCTGAGGTCATCGTCGAAGGGCTTCCACGGATTCAAGATCCTCGGAAAGACGGTGATCACTTCGGAGGATGACCGGCGGCGTCTCTTCTTCGCATTGAACAAGGGAGAGGCCGAGACATCCGGGATGCTGGCTTCTTGCTTCAACCCGCGCCATGGAATCCGCGCGTCGAAACATGGCCAGATGGTCGACCTCGTGATCTGTTTCGAGTGTCTTCAGGTCGTGGCTTATCTGAACAACGACAAGGCGGGCGGCTTCCTCACCAGCAAATCGCCTCAGCCCGTGTTCGACAGCCTGCTTTCCAAGGCCGGGGTCCGCTTCGCCGACAAGAAAACCAACGGCAGTTGAGAACGTTCGTCGGACACCCCCCGGCCGGCTCGCCGTGATCGGGCCGGCCGGGGAGGCCGGGACAAGGTGCCTTACTTCCTGCCTATGGTCACGGTCGCCGTGCCCGCGGGGGAGACGCAGCCCGCGGCCGAGATCTCGGTCACCGAGAGCGTGACACTTCCTTTGGTGCCCGCCGTGAACCTGATCCGGCTGGTGCCCTGGCCGGCGGTGATCGTGCCGTTCGAGATGCTCCAGTTGTAGCGGCTGCCCGAATGGCTCGCCACCGAGGCGATCAGCCCCGACTGATTGGGTCTTGCTGTCGAGGGGGCCGTGATGACCGGCGCTGCGGGAGGGGCCGCGACCGAGACCAGCGCCTGCGCCGTCTTGCTGCCCACGGCGTCGCGCGAGCAGGTGACTTGAAGCGTCGCCGAGTAATCGCCGGCGGTCCCGTAGGCGTGGGTCGTGGTCGGCGAAGACTGCGTCACGGGCGCGCTTCCGTCGCCGAAGTCGAACCGGTAGGAGACGATCGCGTCGCCGTCCGGATCGTACGATTGCGATCCATCGAAGGTGACCGACAGCGGCGCGCAGCCGGTGTTCGGAGTCGCCTGGAGCACCGCCACCGGCGGGCCTTCCGGGCTGCAGGCCTGATTGGTCCGCACTGTGTACGTGCCGGTGAACGCCAGGCTGTCGGGCATCTGATCGTAGAGCGCCGTCGCGCCGGCGCCGATGTTCGCGGGGTCGCTGCTCTGCGACACTCCCGAGACGAAGCCGCTGATCGTGTCCCCGGGGTTCAGGCCCAGATCGCTCGCCTTGACGACGATGACGACCCTGCTGAAGGGCGAAGCATAGCTGCTGCTCGCCTCGGCAGGTCTGGCTGTTCCGGGGGTCACGAAGCGACCGTCGATTCCACCGCCGGAGTTCGGGCCCGGGGTGTAGGACTGGAAGACCGGCGTCGGCCCTGGCCAGGCCATGTGCACGCCCCTGTAATGAAAGGTCGTGGCCGGGGCGGGGTCGGGTATCTTCATCGCGACGTACCAGGCCGAGCCCGCAGGCTGCGGCGATTCTCCCGCGTCGGTGTTGATGGTGAAGGCCAGCCTGACGACTCCGTCCGTGGAATAGGGCTGCGAGATCTGGAACGACAGCAGGTCCGACCCGGGCGGGGCCGGCGTCGTCGTGATCCCCACCACGGCGCTGGTGTCCCCCGAGGGGTCGGTGAGCCTGGTGAGGCCCGGCAGGGCGCAGACGTTCTCCGGCGGTGGCGGGATCGCCACGGTCAGGTTGACCTCGTCACTCGAGCCGCCGGCGCCGACCGCGTTCTGCGCCTTGACCACGTAGTAGTAGTGTGCGACCGAGGGATCGGCCGTCGCATCGTCGAAGGTGGTCTTGACGTTGCCGGTCTGTCCAAGGAAGACCTCGCTCCCGGGCGAGGTCCCGCGGAAGATCTGGTAGTCGACGATGTCGGAGCCGCCGTTGTCCGGCGCCTTCCAGCTCAGATGCGAGCCGGCCGCATCGCGTGTTCCGGACAGACACGGGGGCTTTGGAGCCACCGGCTCGACCGTGTCGTTGGCGGCGAACAGCCCCTTGCCGCCCGACTGCCGCGCCACGCGCATGAAGGCGGTGAAATCGTTCTCCGCCGTGCCGGCGACGCATCCCGGGCTCACGCAACCGTCGCTGTAGCCGTACAGGACGCGGCCCTTGTCGTCCACGGTGATTTCATTGAAGTCCAGCAGGTTACGGTCCTGGTGGCTGCCACCCTGCTGCCACACCCCGGTCATGCTCTGGACCGGATCGTTGGGCGTGGCGTTGACCGTGACCCAGGTCCTGCCGCCGTCATAGGTCGTGGCGATGAACGCGTACCAGATCCCCGGGAAACTGTTCGCCTGGTAGTCGCCGGCCACATTCGAGCCGATGAAGCCGCAGGCGGCACGGCCCGGGCTGCCGCCGATCGCCTCGGTGTGCACGGCGTTCTTGATCCCGTGCGACGCGCCGATGTCGAAGTCATTGATCCAGGTCAGGCCGCCGTCATGGCTGACCTTGACGTGGACATGCCCTTCGGGCGGATTGCCGGCCGGCACCGGCTCGTTGTTGACGTAGCAGTAATAAGCGGTGCTGTCGCTGTCGATCGCCACGGAGGGATCGGCCCCCTGGGGCTGGGACAGGCTCCCGCCGACCACGAATTCGGTCCAGGTCGTGCCCGCATCGGTGCTCGTCACCCCTCCCTGTCTGCCGTTGCACTGCCTGACCGGCAGCCAGGCCGTGCCGTTCGGCGCAACGTGCACGTGGCCGTGCAGACCGCCGCAGCCCTGGGGACCGCTCCCCGTATAGGCCGGCACGCCGGGGCCCCAGGTCATGCCGAGGTCGAGGCTGCGCTGGCACATCGCCGGGCCGACGACGTCCTGCGAGCAGTACAGCGTGTTCTCGCCCTGGTTCAGCGGTGTGCCCAGAACGGACAGGGACGCGGGGAACGGTCCGGTCCCGATCGTCTCGTGATCGGCGCCGCCGTCGGGCGGGCCAGCGCCGACCTCGATCCACAAATCCCCATCGTTGTCGCTATAGGCGTAGACCGCGTTGGCTCCAGCAGTCGAGTTCGAGGCGAAGGTGCGTCCGCTCTTCTGATCCGTGAACAGGATCGGGTCGAGCCCCAGGTTGGTGGTGAGAGTCGATCGGTCCTCCCAGAGAGCCTCGCAGCATTCCGGCAGGGCCGGGGTCAACAGCTCCGCCGGCGTGAGGCGCCAGATCGGCCCGAGATTCATCGTCAGGATGCGCCCGCTGTGCGGGTTGAACCCGATGTTGAACTCCCCTTGCGAGCCGTTCTCGGCCGAGGTCCCCTCCGGCGCGTAGAAATTCCGGTAGCGCGGCACGCCCGGCGCCGTCGGATCCGGGCCGCCGAAGCCGCTGCCACCGCCCCCCGATCCCGAGAGCAACTCAATCTTCACGCTGACGCTCTCGCCGGTCGGCGTGTACGGCACGACCTTCACGGTGAATGTCCTCGTGCCATCGGCGACCGGGCTGATGGTCGCGACCTCGGGATTCGCGCTGCTGGCCGACTGGTAATCGGCCGTCTGGCTGCCGTCCGTGTTGATGACGGTCCCCTTATAGATGTAGAGGTCGTAGTCCGACTTGCCGCTGCCGGCATCGATCCAGCTCATCGTCACCTTGATCGCGGCGTTCGGATGCGCGGCGGCATAACCCGACGGCAGCGTCACCGTCAGGGCGAAATCATCGCAAGGCTGGACGGGATTGAGGCATTCGGGGCCGCTGTCCACAAAGAGCACCGGGGTCGGATTGACGCCGGTGAATGGACCGGACGTGTAATTGACGGGACCGGACGCGTCCGTAAGGGTCCCCGACGGCGGCGTGGCGGCCAAAAGCCATGCGCAGATCGGGAGAATCCAGGAAATGGCCGCGAGCAGCACCAAGGTTCGGCTCTTCATTTTCCCCCCTCCATGGACGGGAGTCTTCGGGCTCGGTTGTTTCCCTTAAGGCGGGCGGAAACTACGTCACAATCGAGACGGGGGCTATCAGGTGATTACTGGATAGGCTCGCGTGAATACTACTGCAGGGCGTGTCGGGGGAATACCTGACGCGGAGATTGGACGCTCCCTCACCCGTCCTTCGCGGTGCCGGCGGACCTGCGGGCCGCCCGGGCGTCGAGCACCTCGCGCACCTTGCGGGCCAGAAAGTCCGCGGTGAACGGTTTCTGAAGGTAGGCCACACCATCGTCGAGCACGCCGTGATGGGCGATCACGCCATCCGTGTACCCGGACATGTAGAGCACGCGGATCCCGGGTTGGATGTCGGCGACGCTCTCGGCCAGCTGGCGGCCGCTCATCTGCGGCATGACGACGTCGGTGAGGAGGAGATGGATGGGATGATCGTGGCCGCGGACGAGATCGAGCGCCTCGCGGCCGTTGCGCGCCTGGAGAACATTGTAGCCGTTGATCCGCAGCATTTCACCGGCCAGCAACCGCACGGTTCGATCGTCTTCGACGAGGAGCACTGTCTCTGAGCCGCTCGGAAGCGGCGGGGTCGTCTCAGCGGCCTCCTCCGGGGAGACCTCCCCATCCACGCGCGGCAGGTAAATCTTGAAGGTGGAACCCATCCTGGGTTCGCTGTAGACCCAGATGTAGCCGTCGCTCTGCTTGACGATCCCGTAGACGGTCGCCAGACCGAGCCCCGTCCCCTTGCCGAGCTGCTTGGTCGTGAAGAACGGCTCGAAGATGCGCGCCTGGGTCGCCAGATCCATGCCGCTGCCTGTATCGCTCACGGCGAGCATGACGTAGCTCCCCGGCCGGGTGGGGACGTGCTTCTTCGCGAAGGTCTCATCGAGATCGGCGTTCGACGTCTCGACGACGACCCGGCCGCCGTGCGGCATTGAGTCACGCGCGTTCACGACCAGGTTCATGATGATCTGCTCGACCTGGCTGGGGTCCGCCTCGACGTGTCCCAGGTCCGGCTGGAGCGCCGGGTTCAGCTCGATGGTCTCGCCGATCAGGCGTCGGAGCATGGGAATCATCTTGGTGACGCTCGAGTTCAGGTCGAGCACCTGGGGCTTCAGGACCTGCCTGCGGCTATAGGCGAGGAGCTGCCGGGTGAGGCCCGCCGCCCGCTCGCCGGCGATGCGGATTTCCTCGATGCCGGTCCTGGAGGGCTCCTCCACGGGAAGACGCCTGAGCAGGAGTTCGCATTGACCGAGAATCGCAGTGAGCAGGTTGTTGAAGTCGTGCGCCAGGCCGCTCGCGAGCCTGCCGATCGTCTCCATCCTCTGAGCCAGGCGGACCTGCTCTGCGCGCGTGACTGCCTTCGACGAGGCGGGACCAGCGCGTGCTCGGCGTTTGGGCGGCCGCCGCCTGGCGATGACCCTCATCCCCGGGTCATGACCATCGGGCGCGTAGACGGCGGTGCCGCCACGCGGGGAACTCGTGTCTCATCAGCGTGTCACCTTCCAGGTTCGAGATGTTTTAGTACGCACGCACGGGCGAAGTCATCCGTGGATCCGGGGGGGCCACGTACGTGGAAATTCTGCCGAGGAAACCACCCCCTTCCCGCGAAAGCGCGTCCGTGCAATCACGGACGGTGGTCGGGAGCCACCCCCGATGCCTTCCGGGGCGCGGATCTGCACACTACCCTCGACGACACAGGGAGGGCCTTCCATGCAAGTCACAGCACTCGCCGAAGCGGTCATGGGCTCACGACGATCCAATGGCTCCATTTCTCTTCACGATCTCGAGGTCCGGCTTTCCCGCGCCGGGCTCGAGGAGTTGGCTCGCGCCGTGGCTTCTCTGCGGCAACGCGCGAGAATAATGAAAGAGGACGGACCCAGTGTCGGCCCGCATCCTTGGATCTGACGCCCTTCTAGGACCCCTGCGCGGGCAAATCCGGGACGTGATCGCGGCGCGGATCGCGACGACGCTCCACGAGGCTCTTCTGAAGTTGCTCGGTCGGCCCGGATACGTTCTCCACCCAGACGCATCGTGCCGGGCCGGCACGCTCGCGCTCATGGTTCTCGAAACAGTGAGCCGCGAGCCGATCGGGAGGACAGCGCTTCTGGCCGCCGCGGCGGTGGAGCTCCAGATGGAGGCGGCGTTCGTCTTCGACGAAGTGGCCGACGCGACGCCTGGTGCGAACCGGAGCGAGGATCTTGGCCTGGCGATCGCCCTCCTGACTGCGGGAGCGGCCGCGGCGGTGGAGGCGGCCGCCGACTCTCCCGATCGAGGCGCCGCGATGGATCACTTCTGCCGGGCGTACAGCGAGGCGTGCGCGGGCCAGTTCCTCGACGCCGCGCTCCAGGGACGGGCAGGAGCGACCCTCGAGGAGGCACTTCAGATGACGCGCTTGAAGTCCGGGGGCCTCGGGAGGTTCGTCACCGGGTTTGCGGCCCGCATCACCGGAACGGACCGACACGCTGTCGCACTCTTCGAGCGGTTTGGCGATCACACCTTCACGCTCGCGCAGATCGTCGATGATCTGCGCGACGCGTGCGCTCCGGGTGAGACATCCGATCTGGCGCAGCGGAAAGCGACCCTGCCGGTCGTCTTCTACGGCCGGGTGATTGACTCTCCGGCGGCCGCCGATGGTATGCTATCCTGCGATATTCGCGATACTTACGAGTCCTCGGGCGCCCCGCTCTACGCCGCAATCCTCGCCCATGCGTACTTGAGCCGGGCCAAAGAGGATCTGACATTGCTGGCGCGGCGTGGATATGCGGTCGGAGGGCTCGTCGCTTTTCTCGAGAGCGTGGACTCGGGCGCTGGGGCTACTCTCAGCGCCGCACGGAGCAGTCTGGTCGCCTGACGGGTCACGGCTGGGAGCCTCCGCAATCCTCCTGACCTTTTTTCTGGTCGTGGCGTTCGCAAGCGTCGCGATCCAAACTCCGGGAAGGCTCGGTCTCAGGTTGGGACCGTGCGGGGACAATGTATGCGTCGACTGGGTGATGCCGGCTGGACTTGCCTGGTACGACGGCGCCCGCCCCGGCATGCGGGTCATCGCGCTCGACGGTCTGGACGCCCACGCCGCGGCCGGTTTCCATCCTCTGCGGGAGGTCGCGCTGCTGGCTCCGGGAGGCCGGAGCGTTCTGGCTCGCGTGACGTTCGAGGCCATGAACGTGCCTTTCTGGGCTAGTGCCTCCCTTTGGCTCACCGGGGCTCTATTCGCTCTTCTTGGCTCGGTCGTCCTGGTGCGGCGACCTGATGCGCCAGTCGCCCGTCTCTTCGCGCTCTTCGCAGGGCTCACGGGAGTCGCGCTTGGAGTGTCGCCGGCCTCCGGCGGCCCTCATCCCGTGTGGGCGCTCGTGGTGCAGTTTGTGAGCCTCCTGGGGGTGGCGACAGCCCTGCCGGCGTTCGCCACCGCCTTCGTGGGGGAGTGGAGCGGACCCCGGACCGTCCTCCGGCTTTTCTGGCTGGCCGGCGGCCTGCTCCTGACCGGCTACCTGGTCTCCATTTTCATTCTTCCCTCTTTCTACAGCCAGGTGCGGGTCGCCTTCGCCATTTACTTCGTGGGGAGTATCCTCGCCGCTCTCATCGTGCTCGCGCGAAGGACGTTGTCCCACCCCCCCACACGGTCAGCGCGCGACGCCCGCCTCGCACTGGCCGGTATCGCCTGCGGCACGCTTCCCTTCGTCGGTCTCACCCTGATTCCGCAAAACACCGTGCACAGCGAGATCGCACCGGGATACGTGACCGCGATTCTGTGGGGCGTCATCCCCCTGACCTTCGCGTACGCCATCCTCCGCCACCAGGTCCTCGGCATCCGCCGTCTCGTGCACCGCGGCATGGTCCATGGCATCACGGCGACGATCACCCTGGCTGTCGTCTTCCTCATCGTCGTCGCGATCGACTCCCGCGGCGACGGGGTTCTCCGGGCTGCGCACCCCGCGTGGTCGACCGCCGCGCTCGTCGCGCTCGGGGCTCTTCTCTTTCACGTCCTGTCCCGGGGCGTGCGCGTCCTGGTCGACCGACTCTTCTATCACGACGAAGTCGACTCGGGGACCTTGCTGGCGGCCATGCGCAATGATCTTGTCGGAAGCGCGCACGTCGAGGAAGTCGTGGCCGCCATGGTGAAGAAACTGCGGGAGTCGCTGCGGCTGGAGGCCGTTCTCCTGTTCCTGGGGACGACCGCCGAGACGGTGCGCGTGGCTGCGTCGGCCGGAACGCGCGCGGACGAGAGCATCGAATATATCCGGCCGCGCCTTCTCGCGATGGATCTTGACGAGCACGGAATGTCCGAGACACGATGGGACTCCGACGTGCTGCTCATCGCCCGGCTTGAGACCGGGGTCCACACGCTGGGTTTCCTGGTACTCGGGCCGAAGGAGAGGGGCGAGGTCTTCCTCCGCGAGGAGCGGCGTCTGGTCGAGACCGTCACCCCGATCCTCGCGCTCGCGATTCGCGAAACGAGCCTTCTCGCGGAGCTGCGCGAAGTGAACGAGCGCCTGACGGACGCGCAGGAGGCCGAGCGCGGGCGAATCGCGCGCGACCTCCATGACGGACCGCTGCAGAAGGCGATTCTGCTCGGCGGCGGCGCCGACGTGGCGCTTCGCGACAGGAACGGTGTGGCCCGCGAGCTTGCGGCGGAATTGCGCGAGGTGTGCGCCCGCCTCCGGCCGGCCATCCTCGACGATCTGGGCCTCGTCCCGGCCCTCGAGTGGCTGTTGGAGCAGACCGCCCAGGGATTCACCGTGACGCCGCGCTTGACGCTGCGCGGCATGACGGAAGACGATCGCCTGGCGCCGAATACCGAGCTGGCGCTCTTCCGCGTCACCCAGGAGGCCGTGAGCAACGCCCTGAAGCACGGTCACGCCAGGTCGATCCACGTCTCGCTGTCCAGGACGATCAACGGCGTCGAGCTGTCCGTCACCGATGACGGCAACGGCGCCGCGTTTGCCGGCGATTCGATGCGCGGCCTCGGCATCCCGGGGATGCGCGAGCGCCTCCGTCAGGTCGGGGGGAGCGTCTCGATACTGTCCGACGGAAGAACGGGGACCATGGTCTCGGCCCGCATTCCGTACGTGGTTCACGGAGAACAATGAATCCAGCGATCAAGGTCCTCCTCGTCGATGATCACCTCATGTTCCGCGAGGGAATCCGGAACCGGCTGGCCCGTCACAGCCGGTTCAAGGTCGTCGGGGAAGCCGCCAGCGCCGAGGAGGCGATCAAGATCCTGCAGCAGACCGCTCCTTCCATCGTGATTCTCGACATCCGGATGCAGGGGCCCTCCGGCATCGACCTGGCCCGGCGTCTGCGTCGCGAGTGGCCGGACGTCAAGATTCTCGTCCTCAGCGGGTATGACTTCGACCAGTATGTCCGCGCCCTTGCCCGCATCGGCATCCACGGATATCTGTTGAAGGACTGCCCCCAGGAGGATCTCATCGAAGCCCTCGACGAGATCGCCCGGGGCGGGGTCGTGCTTCCGCCGCGCATCGCGTCGAAGATCATGCGCAGCTACGCCTCGGATTCGGTGAACGAGGGCCGAAACTCAAGATGGGACCTGACCGTCCGGGAGATCGAGGTCCTGGAATGTCTTCACGAAGGACTGCGAAACGCCGATATCGCCTCCCGCCTGGATATCTCTCCCCGCACGGTCGAAACGCACGTGAGCAGCATCATTTCGAAGCTCGGCGCGCACAGCCGGACCGAAGCGGTGCGCAGGGCGGTCCAGGAGAGTCTGATCCGCTAGGAATCCGCGCACGCATCGCACGGCCCTCCACGCTCAACCCGCCGCTCTGGGCCGCACCAGATGCAACGTGACCACGAACAGCGCGGCGCCGATGATCGACCAGACGACTGGGAATGACCCGTCGCCTATGTGAAGGGCCAGCAGCTCGCGGACGCCGAGGGCGCCTGCCAGCCACGAACCGAGCAGAGCGCCCACGAATCCCAGGGCGATCGACGTCAGCCAGCCGCGGTGCGAGTACCCGACGAGCGTCTGGGCCACGCTGCCGCAAACTCCGGCCACCAGCAGCAGCAGGAGAAAATTGAGAGACATGGCCGCACCTCTGGCTTCGAGGCACGGACATTGCTCGAGGACGGGTCGAAGGAGTATCGTGGGGCTTACATGAGCCGAACCAGGATATTCGCCATCGTATTGATCGCGGCCGGTGTATTGGCGCTGCTGTACGGCGGGTTCACCTACACCAAGGAGTCGCACGATCTCAAGATAGGCTCGCTCGAGGTGTCGGTGAAGGACAAGGAAACCGTCAACGTCCCGACCTGGTGCGGCGTGGGGGCGATTGTGGTCGGGACCGTCCTGCTGGTGGCGCGCCGTCAGCGCGCCTGAGGCGCCCCCACCTTCCGTTCCATGGTCTCCCGCTCACCTGCGCGCGCGTCCAGGGGCCGGCCACGCTGGAGACGCGCGCGTTGGATCCGGAAGGGGACCGCGCGGCGCCTCGCGCGGTGGGGCCGGCGCCTGGTCCGGTCCGCGCGACGCTTCATCAGGGCCCTGCGGACCGCGCCGCCTTCTGTCAGGGTCCTCGCGACCGCGATCGTTCTCGTCGCGGTGTGGGCCGTGGCCAACTGGGCGTATCAGGCGATCCGCAAGCCGACCGAGCTGTTCTTTCCCGTCAGCGGCGCTCTCGCAAAATCTCCCGCCGAGACGTGGCAGAGCTACGCGCCGCTCTTCAACGAGCATGCGACCGCCGTCATCACCCCCGCGCTCCTGGCCGCGCTCGCCCAGATCGAAGGGGCGGGCAACCCCCTGGCGCGGACGTACTGGCGGTGGCGTCCGGCCCGGAATCCGTTCAAGGTGTACCAGCCGGCGTCGAGCGCGGTCGGCATGTACCAGATGACGGACGCGACGTTCAGCGAAGGGAAGCGCTACTGCATCCACGACCACGTGGTCGTCGAGGTCGGCGGGTGGCTCGACGCGAAATCGTGCTGGTTCAACGTCCTCTACAGCCGCGTCGTGCCGAGTCATGCGATCGAGATGACGTCGGCCCTCCTGGATCGCGGTGTCGCCGTCGCGATCGAGCGCCATCGTGTCGCCGGCGTCACCCCCGAGCGGCAGCAGGATCTGGCCGCCGTGATCCACCTGTGCGGGCCGACGGCGGGGGACGCCTATGTGGCGCGCGGCTTCCGCCTGGCCGCCCACCAGCGCTGCGGCGACCACGACGTCGGCGCCTACCTGGCGCAAGTCAACGCGATGAAACGGCAGTTCGCCCGGATGGCGGCTGCCGGATAGAAGTTCCCGCCACCCGGTCCGGGCTACTTGGGAATGGAGAACTGTCGAAGGCGACGTCGCTGCTGAAGGGAGGGCCGGCGGGCGGCCGGAGCTCGTATCGCGTCAAGGCGCAGGCCTTGACCCCGTCGACCAGCAGGTCCCTGACCTCCATCGAGCCGATCATGGAGTAGAAGCGCTTCGTCGCATCCAGGTACGCCGCTCGTCCACTGACGCGCTTGATGGGGCTGATGTAGCTGGTGAAGTTCAGGTCAACCCAGTATCGTGTCTCCTGTTGCCATTCAGCGCTCCGACTGGGCGTGAGACTCGACGAACCAGAGGTCCTTGTCGACGTTGCGCGAAATCTCCGTGAAGATGTCGGCGGTGTCCTTGTCGCCGATCTCGTCGGCCCGGTCGATTCCCTGGCGCACCACCGATCCGAAGTAGGCGAGGCTGCGCGACAGACATTCGACGTGCTCCTTGCCGCTGGCGATCGTCAGGGGATATTCGGGAAGCTGCGATTGCTTCACCACGGCGCGGACCGTCCCTTCCGCCGTGCCGCCGAGCTGCAGGATGCGCTCGGCGAGCAGATCGGCGTAATCCCCCGCATGCTCGTACACCTTGTCGAACAGCTCGTGGAGCGCGATGAAATTCGGCCCCTTGACGTTCCAGTGCGCCTGCTTGGCGTGCGTCACGAGATCCACCGCATCCGACAGACGCTCCTGGAGGAGGCTCGCCACCTGAACGCGGACTTTCTCGGGAATGTCATTCTTGGTCTTGTGCATGCTTCGTCTCCGTAAGAATCAGCCCTTGATAAAGGAAATCAGCTCCTCGTTCACCATGTACTTGAGAGTCGTGCACATTCCGTGCGGGGCGGACGACGGGCTGCCCCGTGCCCCAGTCCTTGTAGATCTGCGTTCCGTCCTTGGTCGTGATGGTGTTCATGGGACGCCCTCCTGTGTCGCGCGACTCCCGCGCCGAGGGATGGACTCGATTCCTGACTCGCCCGATGCGAAGGAGTATAATCCTGGCCGACCCGTTCTGCCCAGGTTTTCAGGATGCTTCGACCCGGCGTCGGAACCGCGACGGCGGGCACGGTGACGGACGAATGGCTGAGATGACCCCGGCCGAGATTGAGGCCTTCCCCACCCTGACCGCGGGGCAGATCGCGCGGATCGCCCCCTTCGCGCGCGAGCGCGATCTCGTCGACGACGAAAGCCTGTGGGAGGCGGGGGATCGCAACAGGCCGATGTACGTGATCGTCCGGGGCGAGGTCGAGATCCTGTCAGGGGCCGATCACGTGGTGACCGTGCACAACGCCGGTGCGTTCACGGGGGACGTCGACCTCCTGTCCGGCCGTCCGGTGGTGGTGCGGGCGCGCGCCCGGGGCGCCGCGCGCGTGCTCGAGCTGCCTCCGGCCCGGCTGCGCTCGATGATCCAGACGGACGCGGAGCTGAGCGAAATCTTCCTGCGCGCGTTCATGCTGCGCCGCCTGGCGCTGATGGCCCAGGGCGGGGGGAATATCGTCCTCATCGGCTCGCGCCATTGCGCGGGCACGCTCGCGCTGCGGGAGTTCCTGACCCGCAACAGCCAGCCGCACGGATATCTCGACCTGGAGGGGGATCCGGCGGTCCAGGAGACGCTCGATAGGTTCGGGGTCGGTGTCGACGACGTGCCGGTCCTCATCTGCCGGGGGACCCGGGTGCTGCGCAAACCGACGATCGAAGACGTGGCCGACTGTCTCGGGTTGAACGATCTCAACGAGGCGGTCGTGCGCGATGTCGCGGTCATCGGGGCCGGGCCGGCGGGTCTGTCGACCGCCGTCTACGCGGCGTCCGAGGGGCTCGATGTCCTGGTGCTCGAGGCCCGGTCGCCGGGCGGGCAGGCCGGCTCGAGCTCCAGGATCGAGAACTACCTGGGCTTCCCGACGGGAGTCACGGGGCAGATCCTCGCCAGCAGCGCCCTCGTCCAGGCCGAGAAGTTCGGGGCGGAGCTCGCGGTGGCCCGCACCGTGTCGCGGCTCGGGTGCGATCGCCCCTATCGCGTGGAGCTCGGCGCAGGCGTCGTCGTCCAGGCCCGCTCGATCGTCATCGCGACCGGGGCCAAGTACCGCAAGCCGGACCTGCCGAACCTGTCGCGTTTCGAGGGGGTCGGCGTCTATTATGGAGCGACGCAGGTCGAGGCGCTCTTCTGCCGCGGTGAGGACGTGATCGTCATCGGCGGCGGCAATTCCGCCGGCCAGGCCGCGGTCTTCCTCTCGGAGACGGGCCGCCACGTGACCATGATGGTCCGCGGCGCGGGGCTCGCGCAGAGCATGTCGCGTTACCTGATCCACCGCATCCAGGAGACGCCCAAAATCACGCTGCTCACGAACACGCGCATCGTGGCGCTGGCGGGGGACTCGCGGCTGGAGAAGGTGACCTGGCGCGATGGAAACGGGACCGAGACGACGGCGGACATCCGGCACGTCTTCATGATGACCGGCGCCGACCCGAACACCGCGTGGCTGCAGGACTGCGTCGCCCTCGACGATCGGGGATACGTGAAGACGGGTCCGGATCTCGACGCGGGGGCCCTGGCCGCGGCGCGCTGGCCGTTCGCGCGCCCGCCGATGCTTTTCGAGACCAGCCGGCCCGGCGTGTTCGCGATCGGCGACGTCCGGGCCAACAGCGTCAAGCGCGTCGCCGCCGCGGTGGGCGAGGGCTCGGTCTGCGTCCAGCTGGTGCACAAGGTGCTCTCCGAGTCGGTGGCCTAGGAGGACGCGATGCCGAAACGATGCACGCACCTGGATCAGGTTCGCGACGTGGCCCCGCGAACCCCCGACGGCTGCGAAGAGTGTCTGGCGATGGGAAGTGAATGGGTTCACCTCCGCCTGTGCCTGTCGTGCGGTCATGTGGGTTGCTGCGACGACTCGCCCAACAAGCACGCCACCAAGCACTTCAGGAAGATCCATCATCCGATCATCCGGAGCTTCGAGCCGGGCGAGGACTGGGGCTGGTGCTTCATCGATGAGGTCGTCATGGAGCCGGCGCCCGGCGCCGTAGGGCGGTCCCGATGATCCATGAGGCGTGGCCTCCCCTCCCGCTGGATCAGTGGGAGGACACCTGCAACACCCTGCAGCTCTGGACGCAGATCGTCGGCAAGACCCGGCTCGCGCTCGCGCCGATGCAGAACCACTGGTGGCAGGTCGCGTTGTACATCACGGCGCGCGGCCTCGGGACTTCCCCCATCCCTGACGGCGAGCGCACGTTCGAGGTCGACTTCGATTTCGTCGATCATCGGCTGCTCGTCCGCACGAGCGACGGCCGGACGGAATCGCTCCCGCTCGTGCCGCGAACCGTGGCGGACTTCCACGCTCGCTACCTCGAGGCGCTGCGATCGCTCGGCATCGAACCGAAGATCCGTCCCGTGCCGAACGAGGTCGCGAACCCCCTGCCGTTCGACAAGGACGACGTGCACCGTTCCTACGACCCCGACGCCGCCTGGCGGTGCTGGAGAGTTCTCGTTCAAGCCGATCGGGTCCTGAAGGAATTCCGCGGACGCTTCCTGGGCAAGAGCAGTCCAGTTCATTTCTGGTGGGGGAGCTTCGACCTGGCGTGCACGCGGTTTTCCGGACGAACGGCGCCGCCGCACCCCGGGGGCCTGCCGGGCCTGCCCGACTGGGTGACGCGGGAGGCCTACTCGCACGAGTGCATCAGCGCCGGCTGGTGGCCGGGAAACGGCGGCGGGCCGGTGCGCGAGGCGTCGTTCTACGCCTACGCCTATCCCGAGCCTCCGGGTTGCTCCCAGGCGACGATCCGGCCCGCGGAGGCGTCCTACCACCCCGTGGTGCGCGAGTGGATCCTCCCCTACGCCGCGGTCGTTCGGGCGACTTCCCCCGACGCTCTCGTCCTCGACTTCCTGGTCAGCACCTACGAGACCGCGGCGCGGCTCGGAGACTGGAACCGGGCGGCCCTGGAAAGAGCGGTGCTGCCCGGCGCGACCTCTAGACCGCCTCGGCCAGGGTGAGCGCGAACCGATCGACGCTGTCGATCCATTGCGCCCGGACGCTGAAGCCCGAGCGCTCCAGCATCGAGACGACTTCGGGGGCGTCGTACTTGTACGAGCTCTCCGTCCAGATCATCTCCCCCTCGCCCATCACGAATTCCAGGTCGGCACCGCGGATGCCGATGCGCTGCCTTCGAGCGCTGCGCAAGTGCATCTCGATGCGCGAGTGCTTCTCGTTCCACAGCGCGCGATGGGTGAAGCCGTCGAGATCGAAGTCGCCCTGCAGCTCGCGATTGATCCGGGACAGCAAATTGAGATTGAACGCCGCGGTGACGCCGAGAGGATCGTCGTAGGCGAGAAGCAGATCCCGCTCGGGCTTGACAAGGTCGACGCCCAGGAGGAGAGCGTCGCGCGGATTGAGAGACGCCCGCACTGTCCTGAGGAACGCGTCGCGCCCCGGTGGATCGAAATTGCCGATATTCGACCCGAGGAACAGCGCCAGCCGGCGCCCCTTGACCGACTTCGCGTGCCCGAACTCCTCGAGTCCGGCCTCGTACGTTGTCTCGTGGGGCATGAAACGGACGTTCTTGAAGCCTTCGAGCGCCCGGCTCGCCTGGGCGAGCGCGCTTCTGGACACGTCGACGATGTGCAGATCGAGAGGACCCCGGCCGGACCCGGCCCCGGCAATCAACGCGGACAATTTAGCCCCGCTCCCGGCGCCCAGCTCGATGACGGTCGTGACGCCGGCGTCCAGGATCTCGCGGGCGTGCGCCTCGAGCAGGCGCAGCTCGGCGCGGGTCAGCGGGTACCAGGGCAGCCGGCAGATGGCCTCGAAGAGCGCGGAGCCCAGCTCGTCGTAGAGGTAGTGCGACGGGAGCTGCCGCGGCTGCAGCGTCAGGAAGTCCCGCACGTCGTCCGCGAACCGGCATCTCGAAGCCGGGGTCGTCGTGAAGAGCGTCGTCAGCGTCGGCGTCATGCGAGGTCCCTCACGCACCTGAACTTTGCATAGACGTAGGGGTACCGCGCCCGGAACCAGTTGCGGAAACTGGGACGCAGAAGCTCACGCGCCGTCGCCGACGAGGCCCCCTTCATCACGAAATGATCGCCGTCGAAGAAATCGGCCGAGTACTCCGGGTATGCCGCCATGGCGCGAAACCCCGGGAATGGAGCGAATGGCGTGCTCGTCCACTCCCATCCATTGCCCACGAGGTCATCGACGCCCCAGGCGCTGCGTCCGTCGGGATGGCTCCCGGTGGGCGCGGGGTCCCAGCCCGTGAAGTCGAAGACGCCGTGGCGAGGGTCCGCGGGGGCCTCCCCCCAGGGAAACGGGCGCTCATCCCCCTCGGGCGTGCCGTACGCCGCGCGCTGGAACTCCGCCTCGGTCGGAAGTCTCACGCCCCGCCAGCGGGCATAGGCTTCGGCCTCCGCGTGACTGACGTAGACCGGCCAGGCGAGCGGGAGGGGGATCGGCTCGAACATGCCGCGCCAGGTCCACCCTTCCGATCGACGCTCCCAGAACAGCGGGTGCCGGAGGTCCGCCTGCCGCACCCAGTTCCAATCGTCCGGACGCCAGAAGCGCCGCTCCTGATAGCCGCCGGCGGCGACGAAATCCAGGAAGGCCGCGTTGGTCACATTGCCGCGCTCTATCGCGAAGGCGCGCACCTCCTCGGAATAACGCGGACACTCGTTGTCCCACGCGAACGACACCGAAGCGCGATCGACTCCCATCGTGGCCCGGCCCGGAGGGATCTCGATCCACTCGCGCGACGGCGAAGCGTCTCCGATGCGCGGCCGGTAGCCGGAAGGACATCGTTTCTGATCCCACGGCAGTCGATGCAGCATGTAGTGCAGGGTCTCCTGGTGCATCGCTTCGTGCTCGAGGATCACGAGGACCGCCTCGGAGCGATCGAGCAGCGGATGACCGGGCCGGTCGATGTCGGCATGAGTCAGGGCGTCGATCACCCGCTCGTCGGCTTCCCGCGCGAAACGGTCGACGACCGTCCGGCCGGGCCAGCGCTCGCGGTTGCTCCCGGGATCGCGCGCCGGCTCCTGGTCCGTGGGCGGATCGATGCCGCGCGCGAACAGCGACTCGAGCTCGGGGTCGATGCTGGCCCCTCCGAGGGCGGTCTTCACCAGCGTATTGAAGCTGAACGCCGGCACGTGTCCTTCGTAGAAGACGATGGGATGTCGAAGGGGGATCGGTTCGCCGTAGCGGGCGTTCTCGTCGGTCAGGAGATCGAACAGGGCGCGGGATCGCTCCCTGTTGCGGCGGTACCAGGAGATGAGATCTGCGCGCTCGATCGAGCTCGATCTCTCCGGACGGCGCGCCTGCTCGGTAAGCGAAGGACGCAGCATCGGGGCCCCCCCTCCTGCACAGGGTGCGCGGGCAACCGCAATTCTTCGTGTGGCTCGACCGGAAGGGTACCACCGATCGGTTCCGAAGGGAAATGGCTGACCTGTGGCGGACGGGGCTTTGCGGCCGCCCGGGTCGTCACGAGTCGGGCCGTAGCCGCAGCCCCTTCGGAATGACCAGCCTGCCGAGGCCCGCAAACAGGGCCTGGACCAGAAGGGCGAGAAGAGCGGCAGGCACGGCCCCCTCGAGAATCAGCTCCAGGTCGTCGAGCCGGATGCCGGTGAGGATCGGCTGGCCCAGGCCTCCCGCCCCGATCAACGCACCGAGGGTCGCGGTCCCGACGTTGATGACGGCGGAGGTCTGGATGCCGGCCATGATCGCCGGCGAAGCGAGCGGAAGCTCCACCTTCAAGAGTCTCGCCGCGGCAGAAAGGCCCAGAACGTCCGCCGACTCGAGCAGGGCGGCCGGAATGGCGGCCAGACCGGTGACCGTGTTCCTGACGATGGGGAGAACGCTGTAGAAGAAAAGCGCGGCCACGGCCGGGGGCGTTCCGATGCCGAGCAGCGGAATCATGAGGACCAGGAGCGCCAGCGACGGGATGGTCTGGATGACGCCGGCCACCGCCAGGATGGCCGCCCCCAGCCTCCTTCGGCGGGCGGCGGCGACACCCAGGGGCAGTGCGACCAGGATCGCGGCGCTCAGGGAGGCCGCCACGAGCGCGATGTGCTCGACGACGTACCGGCCGACCCGCCGCGCCCTCCCCTCGCCCCCCGCCTCCCCTTCCATTCCGAGAGCCGAGGCGAGAAAATCGACCGCCACGACCCGCTCGGGGGTGCGCTCCAGCTTGACGCGCGCGTTGAGGCGCTGCATGTCGCTGGCGGCGATGCGCCCTTCGAGGACCGTCAGCGACGCCAGGGCCGACGCCGCGCGCGAGGGGAGATCGAGTCGATAAAGGATGACGGCGCGGTACCTCGGAAAATGTCCCAGATCGTCGTCCAGAACCCTGAGATGGTAATAAGGAATCTCGGCGTCCGTCGTGTAGAGATCGATGGCGTCGACGTCGCCTGCCGCCAGGGCGCGGTAGGCCAGGTCATGATCGAGCGATCGCACCTCGGTCTGCGGCAACCCGTAACGCTTCTTGAGGGTCGGCCAGCCGTCGCGCCGGTTCAGAAACTCCTCGCTGAAGGCAAGCCGGAGCCGCGGGAGTCCGCGCAGATCGGAGATGCGCGTCACCCCCAGCCGGGAGGCGTCTTTCTCGCTCATCCCGAGCGCGTAACTGTCCTCGAACCCGAGAGAGCCGGTCATCCCGACCCCGCGCGCGGCGAGGGCGCTCCTCAGGGACTCATCGCTTCCATCGGGCGGCGCGTCCCGCACGATGTCTTCGCGGATCGTCCCGGTGTACTCGGGATACAGGTCGATCTCTCCCGCGAGCAGCGCGTGCCAGAGCACCTGGGTGCCCCCGAGCTGCGCCCGGTGCTCGGCGCGCGTGCCGGTGCTGCGCATCACCTGTGTGATGACCTCACCGAGCACGACCGATTCGGTGAACTTCTTTGAGCCGACGCGCACTTCGGGCGGGGCGCCGCGGCAGGATGCGCCCCACAGCGCGACGGCGAGAGCCGGAGACAGGACGACAAGACCGCGTAACGGGCGAGTCATCGGACCGCACCGGGCCGGCTCTGTGCATGGATGAACCGGGTGACGAACGGCTCGGCCGGGTGCTCGACGAGGTCCCGCAGGGGACCCTGCTGGACGACGTCTCCATCCCGCAGGAGGACGACGCGGTCGGCGAAGAACTCGGCCTCGACGAGATCGTGCGTGACGAGCACCACCGTCTGTCCAAGCACCTTGAAGATTTCCCGGAGGTCCGTCCGCAGCTCCGCTCGAATCATCGGGTCGAGCGCTCCGAGCGGCTCGTCGAGGAAGAGCAGCTCGGGTCCGAGCATCAGGGCCCGCATCAGGCTGACCCGCTGGCGCTGCCCACCCGAGAGCTGTGCGGGAAAGCGATTCATCCCGTCGCGCGGAAAGTGGGTGAGTTCGATCAACTCCTCGAGCCGGCGCTGGATGCGTCCGGCGTCCCAGCCGAAGTAGCGCGCCGCGAGCGTGACGTTCGCCGCCGCGGTCATGTGCGGGAAGAGTCCGCCTTCCTGGATCACGTACCCCATGCGCCGCCGCAGCGTTCCCATCGTTTTTGGAGCGAGGGGCTGCCCCCACAGGAGCACTTCCCCCTCGCTCGGCCGCGACAGTCCGGTCAAAAGACGCAGAAGCGTCGACTTCCCGGAGCCGGTGGGGCCGAGCAGGACATTGACGCCGGCGCCCAGCGACAGTGTCGTCCTCTTCAAGGCCTCGTTGTCGCCGTAGCGCTTCGCGACACCACGCAGCTCGATGATGGGGGCGTCGAAGGGGGGAGTCAAAGTGTCGATAATTCTATCATCAGGCACAGGCAGGCGAACCCGGGGTTGGAGGTTCCGTCGCCTCGATGGACCGGCGCTCGCTGAAGACCGCCAGGATCTACGACGGCCGCCCGTTGAGCAGGCTCCCTCCGGCCTCGGGGCCTCACGCTGCGTCCGCGGGACCGTTTTGTGCTTGCGATCCGCCCGCCTTCGGCGTACACATTCGGGTCGATGGAGGCCGATTTGTACGCACGGAGCGGGCGTTCCTTCAGAGCGATGACTTTCGTGGCCCTCCTCGGATTCGCGCACGCCGTCGCGCTGGCCGCCGGGGCCCGCTCGTTCAAGAGCGGACCGATCCAGATCACCGCCGACGGCTCGACCGTGTGGGTCGTCAACCCGGACCATGACTCGGTGTCCCGCATCGACACCGCCACCGACACGGTCGTCGAGTTCCCCCTGCCGCAGCCGGGCGGACCGCCGATACGGCACAATCCGTCGGGTCTCTCGGTCATGGAGGACGGCAGCGAGGTGTGGGTCGCCTGCCATGACTCGGATCGGATCTACGTCCTGAGGGGACCGGACGGAGCCGTGCTCGCGCGCATCGATCTTCCCTGGGGTAGCGGACCGTATGGCGTGGCGCTGTCCCGCGATCAGACCCGGGTGCTGGTCACGCTCCTCCGCGGCAGCCGCGTCGGGCTGATTGACCGCGCCACGCGGCAGGTCATCTCGTTGCTGGACACGTTCCGCAGTCCGCTCGGCATCGCCTGGATGGAGGACGGCGTCTCCGCCTGGATCACCCACCGGCATGTTCTCGATCGGCTGCCGCGCGTGAGTCGCGTCGATGTTTCCCCTCCCGGGCCGCGGGTGACGACCCAGGAGCGCACCGACGGCGCGGGACCTCAGGACAACGCGGCCCTTCACGACGCCGATCCGACCCACAACTTCGCCGAGGGCGGGTACCTGAACTTCCGCGGTCATCTGGCGCAGCGTCCCTCCACGACGCGAGTCTGGGTGCCGACCCAGTACGACAACCGCAACCAGACCGTCATCACCCCGGACTCCATCCTCCAGGCGACGCTGCGGCAGATCGATCTGACGACGCGGCGCATCCCGAACACGATCAACGACAAGATCATCCTGTCGGCCCGGCAGGTGCACGATCCCCAGACCTCGATCTGGCTCGGGCCGGGCTGGGATCTGGGCGTCGCTGGACCGGACGACCTCGCTTTCTCGAGCGACGGCGCGACCGTCTACGTGGTGGGAGAGCTCAGCGAGAACCTGGTGGTGATGCCGGCCGCGACGCCTCCCTATCGCGACGGCGTCGCCCCCAGTCCCGTGCTCGTGAGCGTCGGACAGCGTCCGCAGGGAGTCGCCGTCTCTCCGGTCGCCCTCGGCGGCCGCCAGATCGCCTATGTCGCCAACATCCTCTCGCGTGACGTGTCCAAGGTCGACGTCACCAGCTGGTCCGGCTCCTTCGAGCTCGCCCGGATCCCCGTGACACCCTCGACCCCCGAGCCGAGGTCGTCCTCCTTCCTGAGAGGAGATCGTCTGTTCCATTCCTCGGTGGACCCGCGTGTCTCCTCGAACCACAAGGTGGCTTGCGGATCGTGCCACATCGACGGTGAGCAGGACGGGCGGGCCTGGGACCTGCAACATCTCCCGGGAGCGCACGGCCCCCGTCAGACCCAGTCGATCCTCGGGCTCGGTCTGTCGATGGGCCCGCCCGACCCGGTCACGGGGCTCGGCCAGCTCCACCGGTCCGGCGACCGTGACGAGGTGCAGGACTTCGATCACACCTTCCGCGGCCCGCAGATGGGAGGCACCGGGTTCATCTCCGCGCCCCTGCTTCAACCGGACCTCGGCCCGCCCAACGCCGGACGCGATCCCGACCTCGACGATGTCGCGCTGTACGCGCTGACCCTGCCGCCTCTCATGCGGAGCCCGCACCGAAATCCCGACGGCACCCTGTCGGAGGCAGCCGTCCGCGGGGCGACCTTCTTCGTGGGCGGCGGGACACGGCCGGCCGACGCGAGGTGCGCCTCGTGCCACGTCCCGGAGACGGGATTCGTCGATTTCGCCTTTCACGATGTGGGCGAGCGGCACGATGCCGGAGAGGCCGAGCTGAACACGCGGCCGCCGCTGTGGGGCGTGAACACAGCGTCCCTGGTCGGCGCCTGGGACTCTCCGCCGTACGTCGGCGCCGCGCAGGCCAAGGATCCCGAGACTCTCGTCGAGGAGATCCTCGACTTCCGCAGAGCGGGGCGCTCGGCGCCCCATGGCACGGTCTCCGGCCTCACCGGTCGTCAGGTGCAGGACCTCGCGGAGTTCCTCGCGTCCATCGACGGCGGCACCGCCGCCGCAGAAGTGCGCGGTGTGGCCGACCACTCTCCGCCGCGCGTGGTGCGAGTCGAGGCGGCCTCGTTGACGCGGGTCGATGCCTGGTTCAGCGAGAGCGTGTCGCCGTCTGCCGCCGTCCCCGCCGCCTGGACGCTGCACGCGGTGGGCGGGGCCGACGCCCCGATCCTCGCCGCCGCGCTCGATCCGCAGAACGGCGACCGGGTGACCTTCACCGTCGGGCCGCTCCACCATGACTGCGGTCCGGTGACTTACGCGCTCGTCCCGCTCGGGCCGATCTTCGATCTCGCCGACTCGGCCGGCGGCGGCACCGCCAACGCCCTCGACGTCGCCGATCCGTCCAACAGCCGCACGTTCGTCATCGGCGACACGCTCACCGTATCGTTCGGGGCCTCGGGGTACGAGAACTTCACGATCCCGGTGCACGACTCCGGCACGGTCTACGGGAGCCCCGCCGGAGCCAACGGCTCGGTCTGGCTGCGCTCCAACAACGGCGGGACCCAGCGCAACACGGATTTCCTGCGCTTTGAGTGGGAGGCGGCCTTCGCGACGACCGGGACAGCTTCGCCCGGCAGCATCGTCGATGCGTCGTTCTCCATTCTGCCCACCTTCGGAGACGCGCAGGTGATCGAGGCGCGCCGTGTCCTTCAAAGATGGTGGGACTACGGGGGCGGCGATCAGACGCAGAACCCGGTCAATCCCGTCAATGGCCATGGCGGGCCCACCTACAGCTACAGCGAGTTCAACGTGAAAAGCTGGAACGCTCCCAATGCGGGCTCCAGGACCACCGGGGTCAACGGCCAAGCGGTCTCCGATTATCTCGGCACTCGCGACACGGCGTTCGACCCGGATGTCGTCGTGAGCATGAGCGGCCTGGGTCAGCGGGCCGTGTTCGGCGGAGCGGGAGTCCTCGACGCCTTTCGCTTCTGGTTCCAGAACCCGTCTCTGGACCAGGGGTACGCGCTGCAGCTGACGAGCGCGGCGAAGCAGGAGACCCGCTTCCACGCCGGTGAAGAGGAGGTTCGGCATTACGGTCCCGTGATGTCGCTCACCTACGTTCTCCCGGCGACCACCGGCCCGCCTCCGCCGGAGGTCTCCTCATCGGGCTCGGGGGCGCCTCTCATAATGGACCGGGGAGCGGGCGGTGACCTCTTGATCTCGTTCCAGGATCTGGGAGGCACCGTTGGCGGGTACAACATCTATGAAGGGACGCTCGGGGGCGGCTACACGCACGTCCCCAAAGCGTGCGCTGTCGCAACCACCCGGGTCAACGGCCTGCGGCAGGCTCGCGTGACACCGGCCGCCGGTAACACCTACTACCTGGTGACCGCCTCCGATCCATGCCAGGAGGGGATCAGCGGCACCGACTCATCCGGCGCGCCGCAACCCGGCACCAATCTCACCTGCCCGCCGTGACGAGCGAACCAGGACCATCCCCCGTGCGCGCCGCTGCCCCGGCCGCCACCGCCGCCGGGCTCAGCTTCCAGGCCGCCGGACGGGGCGGGGGACGAAGGGTGGCGCCTGGAGACGCCGCCCCTTGTATGCTCTGACCTCTCCAAAGCGGCGTCCGGCCTCCCAGTCCTCGCGCGCGGCGACCATCTCTTCGGTTGTCCGCGCCACGAAGTTCCACCACATCAGGATTGTTTCGCCGAACGGCGCACCTCCCAGGAGCAGCGCCCGCGCCGGATCGCCTTCGCAGGAGAGTACCAGCTCCCGTCGCCCGCAGCCCAGGTAGTAGAGAGTGTCGATCGAGAGCGGCTGGCCATCGAGACGGCACGTCCCCGCGAGGGGCACGAGGGCGTGCTCGTACTCGTGGTTCATAGGGAGGGCGAGCCGGTTGTCGGCCAGCACCGAAACCTCCGCGGCCACCAGGGGCGAGAAGGTGCGCGCGGGCGAGCGCACGCCGTCCAACCGGCCCATGATGACCGTCGCGCCGCCACCCTCCGACTCGACGACAGGAAGTGAGCGATGCTGCTCGAAGGCCGGCGCGGTCTCTCGCGCCTCATTGGGAAGGGCCACCCAGAGCTGAATGCCTCTGAGGTGCCCGCCGTTCTCGGTCGACGTCTCCTCCGCGTGCGCGATCCCCCGCCCCGCCGTCATCAAGTTAAGCACCCCGGGGATGGCCAATCCCTCGAGGCCGAGGCTGTCGTGGTGAAGCAGATCACCTTCGAGCAGCCAGGAGACGGTCTGGAGGCCGATATGGGGATGAGGCGGAACATCCATCGGCTTTCCGGATGAGAAGGAAACGGGGCCGTAGGAATCCAGGAAGCACCAGGGGCCGACCGTCCGTCGCTGACTCCGGGGAAGGAGACGTCGGATCGGGAGACCGCCGAGATCGGTCAGGCGTCCGGGTAGCACCTGAAGCGTCGGCCTGGCGGCCGGTTCGCTGACGCACAATTCGACTTCGGTCGTCGGCAGGAGATTGCTCATCGCGGCACCTCGTCGAACATGGATGATACACCCGGCGTTTCTGCGACAATGAAGGATGCGCATTCGAGAAATCGACCGATTCCTGAGCAGGGCCAGAGCGGCGGGCGCGCTGGGGGCGGTGCTGCTCGCTGGCTGGGCTGGTTGTTCGGACCGCCCCTCCCTTGCGCAGGAAGAGACGGGCGGCAAGCCGCCTACGACGCTCGAATCGGCCGCCCCCGCCGCCCCGGCCCCCGCACTCGCGATGCCACCCCGCCCGGTGAGGGCCCGGTTCGGCCTGGCGCTGAGCGGCGGCGGCGCACGTGGCCTGGCTCACATCGGCGTACTCAAGGCTCTGGAGGAGCTGCGGGTCCCGGTCGACGTCATCACCGGTACCAGCATGGGGGCGGTCGTCGGGGGCCTCTATGCCTGCGGGATGTCTCCCGACGAGATCGCCCGGGTGGTGGAGCGGGTCGACTGGGCCTCCCTCTTCGACGACCGTCCGCCACGGCCCGACCTGCCCTACCGACGGAAACAGGACGAGAGCAGCGCCTTCATCGACTTCGAGCTCGGCCTCAAGAGCGGCAGGATCCTCCTGCCCCGGGGCCTCATCGCCGGGCAGAAGATCGGGTTCCTGTTCAAGTCTCTGACCACCCGCGCGGCCTTCATCGACGACTTCGACCACCTGCCGATCCCGTTCCGGGCGGTCGCGACGGATCTCGCCGACGGCTCGATGGTCGTGCTCTCCCGGGGCGACCTCGCCGACGCCCTGCGCGCCAGCATGAGTCTCCCCGGCACCCTCGCGCCCGCCGAGATCGACGGCCGCCATCTCGTCGACGGCGGCCTCGTCCGCAACCTCCCGGTGGACGTGGCGCGCGACGCGGGCGCCGACATCGTCATCGCGGTCGACGTGACCACTCCGTTCGATCCGGTGGAGTCGCTGAAGACTCTGGCGGACGTGACGCGGCAGGTCGCCGACATGGTGACCCAGGACAATGTGGCGGGGCAGATCCTGAGCGCCGACGTCTTGATCCGGCCCGACCTGGCGGCGATCTCGGCGTCCAATTTTGCGGCCGGCGCGGAGGCGCTCCGGCGCGGGGAGGAAGCGACCCGCGCCCAGGCGGCCGCATTGAGCCACTACTCCCTGCCGCCCGACGCGTTCGAAGCCCACCTCAGGGAGGTGCGGGGGACGCCCGCGGCCCTCCCGGCGCGGATCGACTCGGTCCGGATCGACGGGACGAGCCGCGTGGACCGGCGGATCCTCGAGAGAAGGATCCGGACGCGCCCCGGCGCGCCCCTCGACCTCGACATGGTGCAAGCCGATCTGTCCCGTCTCTATGGCCTCGGCGACTTCGAGAAGGTCGATTACCGGCTGTCCAGGACGGACGGCGGCGCCGATCTCCTGTTCCACGCCGACGAGAAGCCCTGGGGCCCGAACTATCTTCGATTGGGACTGACGTTCGTGAACGATCTCGAGGGGGACAGCGACTACGGCGTCCGGGCGCGCTACACCCGGACGAGAGTGGACGCGCTCGGGGCCGAGTGGCGCAGCGACGTCAAGATCGGTCGCGATCGCCGACTGACCTCGGAGTTCCACCAGCCGCTCGATTTCTCGGGAGTCTTCTTCGTCGCACCGAGCATCACCGGGTTCGATCAGTTCAACAACCTCTACGACGGCGACCGGCGGGTCGCCGAGTACGAGCCGCGGGGAGCGTCCGTGGCGCTGGACGCGGGTGCCGAGCTCGACCGGTACGGGGAGGTGCGCTTCGGCGTCGTGCGCGGGAAAGTGAAGGGGTCCGCTGTGATCGGGACGAGCACCTTCCCGAAGTTCGACATCTCGACCGGCGGCTTCACCGGGCGGGTCGTGATCGACCGATTGGACAGCCCGTACTTCCCGTCGCGGGGCAGGTACGGTCTCGTCGACCTGTTCCTGTCGCGCCGATCCCTCGGCGCCGATCTTTCCTATGACAAGATGTCGGGGTCGTTCGCGCAGGTGTTCCACCGGGGGCGGCATCGGGTCTACGTGTCGCTCGACGGCGGGACGAACCTCGGCACCGAAGTTCCCTTCTACGACGACTTCTCGGTAGGCGGGTTCGGCTCCCTCTCGGGATTCAAGGATGGCCAGCTGCGCGGCCCTCTCTTCGGCGTGGCGCGCCTCGGCTACTACGTCAGGTCGGGACGGCTGTCGGGACGGTTCGGCCGCGGCGTGTACCTGGGCGGCTGGGTCGAAGCGGGGAACGTCTGGGCCAGCCGATCCGAGGCTCGTTTCGACAACCTCATCTACACCGGGACGCTGGGGGCCGGCGTCGACACATTCCTGGGCCCGGTCTATCTGGTGTACGGCCGCTCCGACGACGGCCATGGCTCGTTGTACCTGAGCCTCGGCCGCACCTCCTTCACCGGCACGAACGCATCTGTCTTCAGGAGTTACTAGCCTGTTTCGGAACGCAAGTCTTGCCTTGGAGGTGCCGTGACGAAAATGCTTGACCGCAGTGAAGCCATTGCACGCGGAGACGCTCCTCCCCCGCCGATCGCCCGACTCATCGGTTTCGACCTCGTCTCGGTCAAACCCGGCGAAGCGCGTGTCGATTTTCAAGCGACGGAGGCCCATGCCAATCCCATGGGTACGCTGCACGGCGGCGTCCTCTGCGACATCGCCGATGCCGCCATGGGAATCGCCTATTCAGCAAGTCTCGACGAGGGTGAATCCTTCACGACGCTCGAGCTCAAGATCAACTTCTTGAAGCCGATCTGGAAGGCGCGGTTGCTCGCTGTCGGCCGGGTGATCAAGCAAGGTCGCACCGTGGGACTGGTCGAGTGCGACATCACCGACGAGAAGGGAAGCCTGGTCGCGCGCGCGACGAGCACCTGCATGACTCTCCGGGGCGAGCAGGCCCAGGGGAGATGAACGCCGGCTTCGGACGCATGTCGGTAGTGTTCCGAGGGACGATTCATGGATTTCCCTGATGGCCGCAGGCTGCCTTGGGAGTTATAAGAACACGCGTAGGGAGGCCATGACGGTGGGGACCGCCGCCGAACGCATCCGCAGCAGCGTCACGACAATCGGGCTCGCCCATACCCTGCACGATCTGACCCTGAGGGCGGCCAACCGCGCCCTCGTCGTCAAGATCCTCAAGGGCATGACGGCCGAGCGCGTCAACGCCGCCTTCCTGACCTGTCCAAAGCCCTACCGCCCGATGTTCCTCGACGCGAGGACGCTTCGAGAATTTGGCCGGGATCCGGCCAACGGCTTGCCCGAGAGTTTTCTCGATGAGGCTCTCGCCAAGGGGGACGAATGCTACGGCATTCTCGACGGAGAAACCCTGGCCGCCTATGGCTGGTACGCCCGCACGCCGACGCGAATCGATCCGCCGGACCTCGTGCTCCACCCCGGCCGCGAATACGTCTATATGTACAAGGGATACACCCACACCGGCCACCGCGGGCGGCGCCTCCACGCGATCGGCATGACCCTGGCCCTGCAAGAGTACCTGGCGAGAGGTTTCAAAGGGCTCGTCTCGTATGTCGAGTCCAACAATTTCAGCTCGCTCAATTCGGTCACGCGAATGGGGTACGAGATATTCGGCACGGTCCATGCGCTGGAGATGTTTGGAATCCATTTCCTGCACGCCAGCGCCGGCTGGGCGGCGCACGGCGTCCGGGTCGAAAGGGGCTGAGCTGCCGGTTCACTTAGATTCGTTCCGCCGCACGCGCGACGTGTCGTAACGACCGGCCCTCAGAGGAGCTCTTCGATCACGTGAATCGGCCCGTCGGCGAGGATCTTCCCGGTGCCGACGGCGAGTGTCCGGTTCAAGAAGGAGTATTTCGGCTCAGCAGTCTCGAAGCGCGGCAGCGTGCGAAAGTAGGGAGCTCCCGGCGCTCCGTCGTCACGGATCCCCTCGAACGTCATGTGAATGAGGGCGCCGTCTTCGGTTTGAAGCGTGATGCGCAGGTCGAGCTCGACGACGCCGTCGGGGCGTTTGACCGTCCAATCGCCGCCCCCCGGCAGTACCTTGCCGCGAAGCCTGTCCCCTTCGAACGAGCCGCCGGTGATCGGAAAGGTGACGCGCGTGCCGTGAGGTCCGGCGCCGACGTTCTGCGTGGGTGCCGTGTCGAGACGAAGTGTCATCAGGGGACGCGTTCGCATGGCAGGTCTCCTGTCGGCGGGTGGCGGAGGGGAAGCCGCGAGGGGCACGTGCGCGCATCCAGCGAGCGTCGCGAACGCGGCCAGTTTGAGAACGTCTCTTCGTCGACTGTCCACGGCGCCTCAGAGGATCTCGTCGATCGTGTAGATAGGGCCCTCGGCGCGCCGATCGCCGCTCGATACAGCGAGAAGCCGGTTCAAAAACACGTACTTCGGATGCCCGGTCTCGAAGCGCGGCGTGGTCCGGAAGTAGTAGGTCGAGGGGTCGACTCTCTCGCCACGCGCGAGCGCCGCGATCACCTCCGGCGGACCGTGACGAAGTCCGAACGACGTCATGTGGATGAGGGCGCCGTCGTCGGTCTCGAGCGTGAGGCGCAGGTCGAGCTCGAGGACGCCGTCTCCCCGGAGGAGCGTCCAATCACCGCCGCCGGGCAGTACCTTTCCGCGCAGGCGCGGGCCCTCGAAGTGGCCGCTCGCTATCGGTGCTGTGACGCGCGTACCGTGAGGCACTGCACCGATCTTGTGTGGGCCCACGACCGCGACCTGCAAGGTCATCAACAAACGGGATTCCACTCGCCCACCTCGCTTCGCCCTGCTTCGGCTGAATCCGAGCTGCTTGTACCCCGAATCATCAGGGATCGCAAGAGGCACGCATATTCACTCCCGTTGCGGACGAGTAGGCACTTCCTCCCGCTTCGACAATGTCGGAAGGAAGCAGGAGGCCTCGTCGAGATGGAGTTTCGACACACAAGGGGATCTCTGACGCCGGGTCTTTGACGCGCGAACCCGTGCCGGCCAGGCGCGCTTGCGCCCCGCGCATACCCCTCCTAAATTCACCCTGTCCCGCTGTCGCGGCACTGTCCCGCGCAGCAACTCGACGTCTGGGAGGATTCACCGATGCGAATAGACCCGCTCGCGCAAGTCCCGATCGTGGCACTGCTCGCGGCCGGCGCGCTCGCCATGGCGGGATGCGTCTCCAACAGCCGGTACGTGCAGGTCGTGCAGGAGCGCGATCTGCTGGCGGCGAGCAACGAGGCGCTCAAGGGTCAGGTCGACAATGCCAAGCGCGACAGCGAAGCCCTGGCGCAGGAGAAGGCGATGCTGGCCCAGGAGAGGAACGACCTCGCGACCAAGAAGACGGCCCTCGAGGAGAAATTGTCCCAGCTGCAGACGCAGGAGGATGCGCTCGGTTCGAAGCTGCACGAGCGCGAGCAGGAATCCCACCGGCTGCAGGCGACCTACGACGGTCTGGTCGCCAACCTCAAGAAGGAGGTGCAATCCGGCCAGGTCCAGGTCCAGCAGTTGCGCGATGGCCTGCGCGTGAACGTCGCCCAGGACATCCTGTTCGACTCGGGCTCGGCCGAGGTCGACAAGAGCGGCACGGATGTCCTGCTCCGAGTGTCGGCTCAACTCAAGAAATCGCCGCACCAGATCCTGGTCATCGGACACACCGACAACAAGCCGATCGGCCCGGCTCTCGTCAAGCAGTACCCGACGAATTGGGAGCTGGCCGGGGCCCGCGCGGCGAGCGTCGTTCGTCTTTTCGCCGATTCCGGGCTCACGACCAGGCGCCTGCTCGCCGTGTCGATGGCCGACGTCAAACCGGTCGCATCCAACGCCACCCCGGAAGGACGGGCCCGCAACCGTCGGATCGAGATCCGCCTGCGACCGGTCACGGTCGAAGATTAGTGTCCAGTTTCCCGCTACATGAAGTTCCGGGTGTGAAGCGCGGAGAGCGTCTCGGCCTCCTTCGGCGCGAAGCCGAGTCTCTCGAGGCGCCGGCGACGGCCGGTGTCCATGTCATTCTGCAGCCCGACGACGCGGTCGAAGCCGACGGCTATGTCGGCGGGCTCCCACGATCCCGCCGCCAGCAGGATGAGCGCGTCGAAGACTTCTTCGTTGAGCCCGGCCGTGTGCCGGAGGGCATCGTGCCGTCTCTCCACCGCCGCCGCGAGGCGCGAGCGCAGGCCGGGCTCATGGGTGACATGTCGCTGCAGGTGGGCCAGACCGAAGGCGACGTGTCTCGACTCGTCCTGCGCCGCGAGACGCGCCACCTGCCGCGTCACCGGGTCCGGGGCGTTCGCGTCGAGGAACCGCAGAAGCGACAGGAACGAGCCTTCCCCCAGGACGGACAGAAGGAACGACGCGAGAGCGAAATCCGGCTCATCGAGCAGCGTCTTGAGCGAGGCCTGCCCGCCGGCGGTCGAAAGGCCCATCTCCTTGCGGACGAGGAGGGCCCGCCGGGTGAAGACCTCGACGTGCCGCGCTTCGTCCGCTGCCTGGATCGCGAGCACCTGCAGGACCTCGCGGAAGTGGGGATGGATCCGGGCCAGGAAGGAGGCCGGGATGATCAGGGCCGCGATCTCATTCTCGATCAGATACGTCATCACCTGGACCACCGCGTCCTCGATCTCCGCCGGATGCGTGATCGGCGCGCTCCAGTCGATCGCGGTCGCCGGGTCCCACTGCGCTGCGGCGGCCTGGGCGTAGAGGGCGGCGGCCTCGTCTGCCCAGACGGCGTCCTTCCGGTCGAGCGTGAAGTCGAAGGCGGGGCTTCCCGGCTCGACGCGCGCGCCGCGGGCCGCGAGGCCCCAGCGTGACGATGGGCGCTCGACCACGCCCCCGTGTGCCGCGGGATCGGGCGCACCGGCCGTCTCCGCGCCGCCCCAGCGACCCACCTCGGCCGGTCCACGCGTGATGAACGCGACCGGTCCGTCCACGCCGGTGCCGGGGGACGGAGGGTTCATCGCGAGGGTATGCCCCTGCGATCGACACCAGCCGCGGAGATGAATCGCCAGCTCCGGGTTTGTTCCCGCCACCTCGAGCCGGGCTCCGGCCGGAATGTCGCGCAGGGCCCGCTTGACGAGGAGATGCCCGCCGCGCTCGAGCCCAAGGTCGCCCAGATCAATCCGCCGCGGGGTGCCGTTCACGCGATCATCCGTTCGTCCCGGCCCTTCCCTTCATCCGGGCGAGCCATCCGTCCAGCGTCCCAAAGACATCGACCGCCCGATTGAGCCGGGCGTATCCCTCGGTGCGGCCGGGGAGCCACCGCTTCAGCCCCTCCAGGTCCAGAAGCGGCCGCGCGACCGGGTCCTCGTACTTCATTCCGAGAAGGAGATCCACGAACCGCCGGATGAGATCGATCGGCGCGTCGTCCAGGACGGTGATGTTGCAGTGATCGTACGAAGGGGTCTGCGCCAGGACGCGTGTCGACCCCGGCCGCAGGGTTCCCTCCTGGGTGAACGCGAGGAGGTTGGCGTCCAGCATGCAGGCCGCCTCCACTCTTCCGGCGATCAGGGCGCGCGCCGCTTCCCTCTCCCCCCCGACGTGATCGCCGTGCTTGCCCACGAGAAGGTCGTGCCTCTCGACACTGACATCCGCTCCCGGACGAAGCCCGCTCTCCGCGATCAGCAGGAGAGGAATGAGCGTGGCCTGCGGCGAGTCCGAAGCGCCGACCGCGACCCCCTTTCCGGCCAGGCCGCCGATCGCCTGGATCTTCGAGTCGGCGCGGATGACGATGACCGAGGTGAGATCGCGGTCGGTGTCGCGCATCGCGACCGCCCTCGCCTTCTTCCCGAGCAGGACTGCGGCCCGTTCCGTCTCGATCCATGCGAGCGGAGAATTCCATGCGACATGGACCTCGCCCGCCAGATGCCCCTCGACGAGTCGCTCGTAGTTCGAATAGAGAACGAAGTCGAAAGGAAAGTCACGGTCGGTGAACCAGGACTTGAACCCCTCCCAGATTGTCACGACCTTGGGGTCGTAGGCGACGGCGCCGAGCGTCAGCGTCTGCACGAGGGTCTTCTCTAGAAAAGCGGCAGGCCGCAGACGGCCTTGCCGATGAAGTCGTAGAGCTGGTCCGTCGTGGGCGCCATGACACTCGCCGCCTGCGCATCGCGGAAATAACGCTCGACGGCAACCTCCCGGCGATAGGCCGCCCCCGCGCAGACGCGCATCGACGTCGCCAGGACCTTGAGCGCCGTCTCGGCGGCGGCCGCCTTGCACTCGAGGACGCGCAGCATCGCGTCCTCGCGCCCCGATTCGACCGCGTCGATCGCGTCGAGAAGGAGGGCCTTGGCCATGTCGGTGTCGACGCGCATGCGCGCGATGTAGGCGCGGATCGTCGGGAAGTCGGCGAGCGCTGCGTCCATGTGAGCATAGCGGCTCCCGGACGCGTGGGCCGCGGTCCGCGCCACCGCCCCTTCCATCAGGCCGACCGAGAAGGCCGCGCTCATGAGATTGAATGCGGGCAGGACGGTCTGCATCATGATCGCGAACCCTTCGCCGTCATCGCCCAGGCGGGACGATTGGGCGATCACGACCCCCTCCGCCGTGACCGGGCGCGAGTCGTTGCCGCGCAACCCCAGCCCGTCGTAAAGGCTCGGCATGCGGATCCCCTTCGTGTCCGACGGGACGAGCCAGAGAGTGCTGGCGCCTTCCGCCTTCACCGGCCGGCTCGACCAGACGTAGGCGGTCGCGCGGCCGGCTGCAGTGATCCAGCTCTTCTGGGCGTTCAGCGTGATCCGACCGTCGGCGCCGCGTGTCGCGGTGCTCGTCGGCGCCCAGAAGTGGCTGCGCGAGCCCGACTCGGAGAAGGCGAGCGTGCTGAGGTGCCGCCCCGACGCGATCGCGCCCCGTACCTCGACCGGGCCATGCTTCTCGATGACCGCCGTCCCCGCGTAGTGCATCGTGAGGACCATCGCCGTCGAACCGCACTCCCGGGCCATGCACTCGACCGCGAGCGTCGCGGCTCCGATCGTCATGCCCATCCCGCCAACCTCGCGGGCGCTGAGGAGGCCAAGAAGTCCCTCGCCCGCGAGGGCGTCCATCGAGGCCTTGGGAAAGGCGCCCTCGCGATCGACGGCCTCGGCGTGTTTCCTCGCGACGTCGACTGCGACGGTGTCGAGCTTCTTCCTGAGTGCGGGGTTGATTTGTGGCATCGCCAACGCTCCATGATCGAACGCCCCCACCCGGGGCGTCCGACATCTGGAGCCGGCGTCAGCCTCGGCTGGGGGGCATTCGAAGGCGGGGCCTGAGTCCCTCAGGCCATGTGAAGGTTCAGATTCGTATCGATCTTTCCATCTACGTCCTCGCCGCGCGGGCCCGGATGGGGCCCGCGAGAATCACCCCATATTATACGAAGCAGCGCCGGCTTCCGATGAGTTTCCCTCAGGGGCAGGCGCCCGGGGCCGCGGCAATCTCGGCATCCCGCGAGCCCTGCTGCGAGGATGTCCCCTCGTCGTAGGTGCCCGGCCCGCTGCAGACGTTGACCTCGCGCGCGAGATACCAGTAGGCGTCGCCGCTGGGCGGCTTCCCCCCATCGGAGACGGAACGCCCGGCCTGGTCGTTGCCGAGACAGATCTCCGTCGCCGCCGTGAAGTTCCCGCCCGAGGACGCCAGACTCGAGATCCGTCCGCGCACCAGATCCCCCGCCTGCCCGCCTGCGAGCGGCGTCCAGGAAATAGTCGCCGAACCCCCGGAGCCCGTGACGGAGAGCTCCGGACTGCCGACGATCGGCGGAATCGAGTCGTCGACCACACCGTCGCAGTCGTCGTCGACGCCGTTGCAGACCTCCCCCGAAGGGGGTCCGGGCGAGCATTGGTACTGGATTCCGCCGTTGACGCAGACCGTCCCGTAGGAGCGCTGACAGGCGCCGGTGCCACAGATGGCGCCCGGCAGGTACAGGCCGCCGTCGTCGAGCGGGCGCCCTTTGAATCCGCCCCAGACGATCAGGCGTCCCGGGCCGGAGAGGTATGCCCCCCGGTCGAACGACCGCGGGAGCGGCTCCCCCAGCGTGGTCATCGCCGACCAGGTGCCCGCCGCGTAGCGCCCGCCGCCGCCGATCGGGCGGCCGAGCGTGTCGTCACCCCCCCAGACCAGCATGTCGCTTCCGGTCCAGACCGCAACGTGGCTGCTGCGCGCGGCCGGCGCGCCGCTCTGGGGCAGCGCAAACCACCTGCTCAGCGCGGGGACGAAGCGGGCGCCATCGGCGAGCGCGTTCGACGCGACGTCCTGGCCGCCCCAGACGATCATCTCGGTCCCCGTCCAGATCGCGCTGTGGTGCGCGCGCGCCGTCGGTACGAAGAGGGGGCTGACAGGCGCCCAGGTATTGCTCGCGGGATCGTATATCCCGCCCGTGTTGGTCACGGGCGCGGTCTGCGTCCCGCCGCCCCAGACGATCATCCTGGTGCCGGTCCAGATCGCGGTGTGAAAGACCCCCCCCGCCGGGGCGTTGGTCAGGGACGTGGAGCTCCAGGTGTCGGTGGTCGGATCGTAGACGCCGCCGGTTCGAAGGACGTTGCCGGCCGCGTCGAGTCCCCCCCAGACGATCATCTTGGAGCCGGTCCAGACGGCCGTGTGGTACATGCGAGGCGTGGGGGCGTTGAGCGGGGTCGTCGGGTCGACCCATGCGCCGAGGGAGGGATCGTACTGGCCGCCGGTATTCGTTCTCCCCGAAGCCGTCGATCCGCCCCAGATGATCATGGTTTTTCCAGTCCACACCGCGGTGTGATTGAGGCGGGGGGCGAGGGCGCGGGCCAGCGGGAGCGCCGTCCACAGGCCGGTCGCCGGATCGTAGGTCGCCCCGGTCTGCGTCAGGCCCGAGGCCACAGTACCGCCCCATGCGATCGCGGTCGACCCGGTGCTGATGAGGGTGTGGCCGTTGCGCCCCTCGATGGCCGCTTGAGGAGCGATAGGGGTCCAGTTGTCCGGCTCGGAGACGTAGTCCTCGTCGGCCACGCCGTCGCAATCCTCGTCCACCAGGTTGCACGAGGCGTCGAGCTGGCCTGGATGGATCGCGGCGTTGCCGTCGTTGCAGTCCTGCGCGACGGTGTAGCCGTCCTGGTCCTGATCGCAGGGGTCCGGCCGACCGTCGAACGACAGCTCCATCCGGCCGAACGGATAGCACTGCAGGCCCCCAACCAGGGGGCTGAAGCTGTGCTTCACGAACAGGACGTACTCCTGACCCGGGATCAGCGGGAACCGGACCGTGCCTTCGGCGACGGCCCAGTTGACGGCCGGGACGAGTGCCGGATCGACACCGAGCTCGAGAAAGCCGTCGCTCGCGCCCGGATGGACGGTGGCTCGGCTGTAGAGCCAGCCGTTGGCGTTGGCGGAGCCCTGAAACGTCTCGTTGAACGCGACCTGCGACGATTGAAGGGGGGCGTCGGCGGCCGGGCACTTGTTGCCGCCGTCGCACGCGCACAGCCCGGGGGCCAGCGGGCAGGAGAAACAGCTCGTCGGCACCGGGCAAGGGGTCGTGCAGGGGTAAAGGGCGGGATCGCACTCCGGGGGGACGAACGCGCCGCCGCCGCTGCCGCAGACGAGAGCGCGGCAGAACGTGTCCTTGGGGATGACCGCCACCTGCCCGACCGTGGGGTAGACATTGACCGGGCCGGTGCATTGGCCGGCGACGCAGGTGCCGCCGTGGCAGTTCGCGCTGGTCGTGCACCCCCCGATGTCGGGACACGAGCCAATGACGCGCGAGAACGTCAGGACGGCGTCGCTCCCGCCCGCCGTGAAGAAGGCGTAGATCTTCTGGTACGGCTCGCCGTCGAAGGACCTGGTCAGGTTCTTGTCGAGCTTCTGAGCGACCGCCGGAGGTGTGAGCGGCAGGTGGAGGACCGCCACCGCGGCCCCCGCCAAGGCGATCCTCGCGACACACCGCATCATGGCGCGCACACCGACGGAACGGTCGCGAGGTGCACGGTGATCGCCGCGTCGAGAGGACACGGCTCGGACGACGGATACGGGGCGTAGGTCCACTTCAGGAAGAGCGCGTACTCCTCGCCCGGCAGCAGTCCGAAGATCCGGATCTGCGCCTGCCCGACCCAGGGACTCACCGGCGGCAGGCTAGTATCGGTATAGTCGGGTCCCAGGAACTTGAGATAGGAGCGACCGCTGGCGCTCACGGGCGACGCCTGCGACAACACCCAGCGGGGGTCGGCGACATCCACGAAGGTGTCGGCGAACGGAAGGTCGCTGACCGGGGCGACCGGGTCGGTTTCGCTGCAGGTGTCGCACAGGCAGAGTCCGTTGACGTTCGAGGAGGGGTTGGTACACGAACCGCCATCGCACACACCCGTGGGGCAGGCCGCGGGGGGCGGTCCCGGGGCGCACGCCGCGATGTCGCAGAACCTCGATTTGCGCAGCACCGCCACGTAACCGACCTGGACCGATTCAGGGTAGCGGCAGAGCCCGTTCCGGCACACGCCGCTGGCGCACTGGCTCCCGCTCATGCAGGGCTCGGCGGGGACGGCGCAGTCATCGGCGGGATGCGCCAGAGTCAGAACGGCTTCGTCGCTGTCGGCGGTGAAGAAGGAAAAGAACGGCACATACAAGCGTGTGTCGGTCGGGATCGTCGGGCGCTCGACGCGCTCCTCGACGACCCCCGCGGCGGCCGGCGCGTGGCCCGCCGCCAGAAGGCAGCCGATGAGGGCGGCACGGACCGCCCGCGCGGCGAGGCATCCACCCCCGGTCGGCTCGCCTCGCCGCCGGGCCTCGCGCTCCATCATGCCTCGGTATTCCCGTATCCGGAACATATATAAATGAAGGGAAAGCCACCCGTTTCTTGACGTCAATATACGCCCAAACCCGGCAAGGGGGGTGGGAAGGAGTCTAGAATTCCCGGCATGCGTAGGAAGATCCCTCCGTGTCTCGCATGATGAGCCGCGCCCGCCTCGTCCTGCTCATCCTGCTCGGGGCAGGACCGACGTTGCCGGCATCGGCCGCGGCGGGCTCCGCGTCGCCGCCCCTGCTCGTACCCGGTCACGAGCTGCGGGTTTCGCTCGACGGCGACGAGGGGCGCGCCGTCCTTCTCCGCCTGCGCGCCGGCGACCACGGTGCGGTGCGTCTCGTGCGGCAGACCGCCCCTGTCGCACTGGTCCTCGTCGATCCCTCGGGCACGGAGCGCCGCCGCGTCATCCGCGATCCGGCGGAGACGGCGGACTCGGACTGCCTGCTGCCGGCGAGGCCGGACACCGCCTGGGTGGCCGACGCCGCCGGCGCCTGGACGCTCAAGGTGCTTCCTCCTGCGGGCGCGGCCCCGGTCGAGGTGACGCTCGTCGCCGAGCGCCGACGTCCCGCGTCGGAGGCGGACCGGCGGGCATGGGAGGCGGATCTTCTGGATGCCCGGGTCACGGGGCTTCTCGACGACGGCCGGGCCGCCGACGCGGTGGAGGCGGCGCGCGCGCTGGTGGAGGCGCGCGAGCGGGAGCATCGCGGGGACCGGGTCGCCCTCGCGAGCGATCTCGCCTACCTCGGCCGCCGTTTCGCCCTCATCGGGGCCTGTCAGGCGGGGACCTGGGACGCCGCCGAGACCTACGTCCGGCGGGCGCTCCTCCTGCGTGCCGCAGCGCTCCCGGAGAGCGATCTATGCGTCGCCGAGAGCCGAAGTCTCCTCGCCTCCGTCCTGTACGCCCGCGGCTCATACGAGGAGGGAGAGGTCCTCGAGAAAGCGGCGCTGGCCGCGAAGACCGCGGCCGGACCGGCCGCCGCGCCGCAGCGGCGCGCGGGTCTGCGCGACGTCGGGCTCCTGCTGTTGAAGCAAGGCAAGTACACCGAGGCGGAGCCTTTTCTGCGCGGCGTCCTCGAAGCGATCGATCGAGAGCCCGCCGCCGACGCCGGGGCGCGCCCCCGCGCGCTCCAGGCCCTGGGCGAGCTGCTTCGCGCCCAGGACCGCTACGACGAGGCGCGCGCCCGGTTCCAGGAGGCCCGGACTGAGCTCGATCGTGCGCCGGCGCCCAATTTCGTCCGCCTGGCGGATGTGACCAGCAGCCTCGCCGGTCTCTATCTGGATCTGGCGGAATACGGCGATGCCGAACGCGAGGCGCGGCGCTTTCTCGACATTCTGGACGCCCACCCCGACGCCCTGACGCCGGAGCAGCGGGTCATCGGGCGGAACAACCTGGGGGAGATCTACCGGCGCCAGGGGCGACTCGAGGACGCCGAGCCGATTCTCACGGACGCGCTGGCCGCGGCCCGCCAAGCGCTCTGTCCCGAGAACCCGACGCTGCTGTTCTTCCGCAACAATCTGGCCATGCTGTACGCCGACCGCGGCGAGCGGGAGCGCGCGGAGGCGCTCTACCGCGAGTCCCTCGACGCCACCGAGCGCGCGCTCGGTCCCAGGCACCCGAGCGTCGCCCAGTGCCTGCACGATCTGGGCGGGTTCCTCCAGGCCTCCGGCCGCGCCGCCGACGCGGTGTCGCTCGCCGACCGCGCCCTCGCCATCCGCGAGGAGGTCTTCGGCCCCGATCACCCGGTGACCGCGTCCACGCGTCTGGAGCGCGCCCGGGCGCTCCTGGATTCCGGGAATCCGCCGGAACGGGTCCTGGCCGAGGTCCAGCGCGCCCGCACAGCGCTCGCCGCGAGCGCCGTCGACCCGGAATCGGAGGTGGAGGCCGGCGTGCTCGAGGCCGACCTGCTGCGGCGCCTCGGGCATCGCGATGAGTCGGTGGCCGCTCTGGAGAGGACGCTTCTGGGGATCGAGCGCCTCCGGCCGCGCCGAGGGGGCGGTGAGGCCACGCGGGCCGACTTCCTCCGGCGCCATCTGGCCGACTACGACCGGAGGATCGCGTGGGCCGTCGAGAGCGGCGACGCGGCGGCGGCCTTCGCGTGGACGGAGCGCTCGCGGGCGCGCGCCTTTCTCGACGTCCTCACACTCGGGACCGGTGACGTGCGCCGATCCGTGGCTCCCGCTGAACGGACCCGCCTCGAGGCGCGCGAATCGGAGGCGGCGGCCGAGCTGGCGGAGGCGCAGGCGCGGGCCACGTTCGAGCGCGCCCGGGCCGATCTCTCCCGCGAGGATCGCCGGCGGCGGCTGGTGGATCTGGACGGACGGGTGGACAGGGCGGCGCGGGCCCTGCGGCTGGCCCAGGACGATTTCCGCGCCCACAGCCCTCTGTGGCGCGACGCCATCACCGCCGCCGGCGGGACGGTGACCGCTGAGGAGGCGCGTCGCGGCGTCCTGTTGCCTCCCGGCGGCTGGCTTCTCGAGTACCGCATCGGCGCCGAGGCCTCGTGGCTGTTCGCACTGCCGGCGGACGGCGGCTCCGTCGAGGCCATCCCCCTGGCTCTCGACGGCGACGAGGCGCGGGTGCTGGGCGTCCGGCCGGGTCCGATCACGACGGCGATGCTGGAGACGATCCTGATCGGCCGCGCGAAGGGGGGCGGCGTCCCATTGCTCCTGCGTCTGGCCTCACCGCCGTCATCGGTCGCCGACGACGAGGAGGAGACCGTCTCTCTCCTGGCGGTCCTCCGGAGGGCGCTGATCCCCGATCGCCTCTGGCGCCGGGTGCGGCGCGCGCCCGAGGTGATCCTGGTCCCCGACGGTTCTCTCCTGATGCTGCCGTTCGAGGCGCTCGTGACGCGCGGCGGCCGCGACTGGCGCGATGCACGCCTGTGGCTCGATGACGGCCCGGTGATCCGCTACGCGGCGTCGGCGACGTCGATCGTCAACCTGGCGCGCCGGCCCGCCGTTCCGGCCACCGGTCCGCCGCCGGTCCCAGGGCGACCGCCCGCGGCCGCGTCCCCCTGGGTCCTGTCGGTCTCCGATCCAAATTACGGCGGGCGCTACCCTCCCCTGCCGGGCACGGCGAGGGAGAGCGCGGCGCTTCGTGACGCCTTCCGGTCGGCCGGGTTCCCGGACGCGGTGAAGGTCCTGGCGGGGGACGCGGCGAACGAGCCGGCGGTGCGCGCCGCCCTCCCCGGAATGCGTTACCTGCACCTCGCGACCCACGGACTGGTCGATCCACGGAGGAGCGATCTGCTCGCCGGCCTGGCGCTCGCAACACCGCCGGGCACGCCGCCGGGACCCGAGGCGGACGGCCTGTTCCAGTTGTTCGAGATAGACGCCACGCGCGTGGACGCCGAGCTCGTCGTCCTGTCGGCGTGCGACTCGGGCGTCGGGCGGCGCATCGAAGGGGAGGGAGTGTTCTCCCTGGCGCGTGGATTCTTCGCGGCGGGCGCGCGCCGCGTCGTAGCCACGCTCTGGCCCGTCTCCGACACGTCGAGCGCCGATCTCGTCGGCGAACTGTTCCGCCGCATGGCCGACGACGATGCCGCGGCCCGCGACGCACGGCCGGCGGTCGCCCTGCGCGACGCAAAGCGACTGCTTCGCTCCCGCCCCGACACCGCGGCGCCTTTCTTCTGGGCGCCGTTCACGTTCAGCGGCCTGCCGTAGACGGGCGGGGCGCGGAATGGATGTCGGGGAGCCAATTGTGCTGGGGATGCGGCCATGCCTGGATCACGATCCCCCTGCTGGCCTGGCTGGCCCGAATTATAGGTGCCGTTCTTGCACGCTGCCATGGCTCACACCAGGCACGCGAGGCGAACCGTCTATAATCGTCGGCTCCATGGCGCTCAACGTCGGCAGAAGGCTCGGTCCATACGAAATCCTCGACCCCATCGGGGCCGGCGGCATGGGCGAGGTCTACAAGGCGCGCGACACCCGGCTCGACCGCATCGTCGCCATCAAGGTCCTGCCGGCGCATGTCTCGTCGAATCCCGATCTCAGGGCACGTTTCGAGCGCGAGGCGCGGGCCCTGTCCGGATTCCAGCACCCGCACATCTGCAGCCTGTACGACGTCGGGCGCCAGGAGGACCCCGGCGGGTCGGTCGACTTCCTCGTCATGGAATACCTCGAGGGGGACACGCTGGCGGCGCGCCTCGCGCGCGGCGCGTTGCCGACGCCCGAGATGTTGCGCATCGCCATCGCGGTCGCCGACGCGCTCGACAAGGCGCATCGACAGGGCGTCGTGCACCGCGATCTCAAGCCGGGCAACATCATCCTGACCAAGGGCGGCGCGAAGCTGCTCGACTTCGGCCTGGCGAAGGAGCGGCGTGCCGGCCTGGCCGTCGACTCGATGACCGCGAGGCCGACTCAGGCTCAGCCGCTCACGGCGCAGGGCACGATCGTCGGGACCTTTCAGTACATGGCGCCGGAGCAGATCGAGGGGGCCGAGGCCGACGCGCGCGCCGACATCTTCTCCTTCGGCACCGTCCTCTACGAGATGGCGACCGGCCGGTGTCCCTTCGAGGGAAAGACGCAGGCCAGCGTGATCGCCGCGATCCTCGCCGCCGAGCCGCAACCGATCACCACGCTGCGCCCTACCGCCCCCGCCGCCCTCGATCGCGTCATCCGTACCTGCCTGGCGAAGGATCCGGACGAGCGCTTCCAGTCCGCACACGACCTGCTGCTGCAGCTGCGCTTCATCGCCGCCGACAGCTCAGCACCGGCGGCGGCCGCGGTCGCCGGACGGCGCGGACGGCTGTGGGGCAACCCGCGTATCGCCTGGAGCGTGGCCGCGCTGTCCTCGTTCCTGGCGGTTGGGACGATCTCGATGCTGATGCGCGCCCCGGGGCCCGCGCCGCAGCCGGTCCTGCGCGCCGTCATCCTGCCGCCCGAGAAGGTGGCCCTCGACGTCACGGGCGATTTTGCCGGACCGGCGGTCATCTCGCCCGACGGAACGCAGGTCGCCTTCGTGGCCCGCGCTGAGGGGATCAAGTCGATCTGGGTGCGCCCCCTCAACGCGCTGGCGGCGCATCGCCTCGACGACACCGAGGCTGCCTCGTTTCCGTTCTGGTCCGCCGACAGCCGGCAAATCGGGTTTTTCGCGGAGGGCAAGCTCAAGCGGGTTCCGGCCGCCGGCGGCCCGACGGCGATCGTGGCGACTGCTCCCAACGCACGCGGCGGCACGTGGAGCAAGGACAACATCATCGTCTTCTCGCCGGACTACCAGGGCGGTCTCCTGCGCGTCCCTGCCTCGGGGGGCGCCGCGGTGCCCGTGACAGCCATCGACTCGCACAAACACTCCACGCACCGCTGGCCGTTCTTCCTGCCCGACGGGAGGCACTTCCTCTATCTCGCCACCAATCATGCCGGCGGCGACCCCGAGGCGAACGGCATCTACTTCGCATCGATCGACGGCGGAGAGCCGCGATTCCTGATGCCGTGCGTCTCGAACGCCGTGTACGCCAACGGCCAGCTCCTGTTCCACGCCCAGACGGCGCTCATGGCCCAGCCGTTCGACCCCGGGAGCGGGCGATTCCTCGGCGACCCGGGCGCCCTCGTCGACGGCGTGCAGTTCGATCCCGGCATCTGGCGCATGGTCTCGAGCGTTTCCGAGACCGGGACGATGGTGTACATGCGCGGTTCGGCGGTCCTCGGCTCCGAGCTGGCCTGGTTCGATCGCACCGGCAAGGAGGTCGGGTCGCGCCTGCCGCGGGACAGTTACCGGGACCCGACCGTCTCCCCCGACGGCAGGAAGCTCGCCGTCGCCCTCGGCGATCCGTTGCGCACCATCTGGATCATCGATCTCGCGCAGGGCACGCGGGCGCGCCTCACCTTCGACACCGCGGTTCACATCAATCCCGCCTGGTCGCCCGACGGCAGGTACGTCGCCTTCACGTCCGGCGCCACACCCGGCGCCAGCATCCACCGGAAGGGCGTGGATGGCACGACACCGGACGAGCTGCTCGTCGAAGAGAAGGACGCCACGTTGCAGGCGCCGGCCTTCTCGCCGGACGGCAAGTATCTCGTCTACCTGCGGGCGACCGGGCCTTCGGGAAACGGAATCTACGCCATGCCCCTGGCCGGCGATCGGACACCGCGGGTCGTGGTCCCCTCTCCCTCGGCGCAGGCGGTGCTCAGTTACCCCCGCGTCTCACCCGACGGGCGCTGGCTTGCCTACGGATCCAGCGAAAGCGGACGCTCCCAGCTCTACGTGACCTCCTTCCCGAGCGGCTCCGGCAAGTGGCAGGTCTCCATCACCGGCGGCGACATGGGAGCCTGGAGGCGCGACGGCAGAGAGATCTACTTCACGGGCGGCAGCGAGCTGCAGGCGGCGGACGTCACCGCGGTCGGGGGCCAGTTCAATCCGGGCCCCCCCCGGACCATCGCGCACCTCGGCAACGCCATCGCGAACGGACGCATCTTCGACGCGATGCCGGATGGCAGTCGATTCATAGCGCCCATCGTGCCCACCGACGCCGCATCGCTCATGCACCTGCTGGTCAACTGGCCCG
>Ga0137397_10000015_pt1 | contig 101219 bp, 79 predicted proteins | sample czorhiz116metaG_FD_106658 | JGI IMG/M metagenome (GOLD analysis project Ga0137397, IMG submission 106658) | Vadose zone soil microbial communities from Angelo Coast Range Reserve, California, USA - czorhiz1.16 metaG | ecosystem: Environmental > Terrestrial > Soil > Vadose zone | place: USA... | reverse complement strand
GAACCCGGCTCAGTAACGACCATCTTCACGATCGCGCTGGCATCGAAAAAGTGGTTGCGATTGAAGATTGCGGTCATCATCTTTGCTCGCATTTGCGCGACGACGCTAAATCCGGCTAACGCTAATTGGACTGCAGAAGACTTATGAAAAGACTAGCAAAATGCGATCCCGTCGGCCTAATCCACTAAACATAGCGAGGGCTCGCTCTGCAGCCTAAGCAACGAAACATAGTGAGCGTGACCAGAAGCGCGACACGAGGCCTCCTGAGTCCTGTGTGGCGCCTGATCATGCGCGCCCCTTCTCGTGGAACACGTTGTCGAGGGGGCTGCGGACGCCGCGGCCGCCGCGGTTGAGGACGTGGGTGTAGATCATCGTCGTCGCCACGTCGCTGTGGCCGAGGAGCTCCTGGATCGTGCGGATGTCGTAGCCCTCCTCGAGCAGGTGCGTCGCGAACGAGTGGCGGAGGCTGTGGCAGGTCGCGGGCTTGGCGATCCCGGTCTTGCGGACGGCTTCCTTCACGAGTCGCTGCAGGACGGACTCGTGCAAATGGTGGCGACGCCACTGGCCGGTCGGGGCGTCGTGGTAGCGGCGCGTGGCGGGGAAGACCCACTGCCAGGCCCACTCGCGCGATGCGTTCGGGTACTTGATCCCGAGGGCGCCGGGGAGCTCGACGTGGCCCCAGCCTCGCCGGAGGTCCTCCTGGTGCAGGTGCTGGGCGGTGCGCAGGTGCACGGCGAGCGGCTCGCGCAGCGTGGCCGGGAGCACAGTGACGCGGTCCTTCCATCCCTTGCCGTCGCGCACGATGACTTCGCCGCGCGCGAGTTCGAGATCCTTCACGCGCAGGCGGCAGCATTCCATGAGCCTGAGGCCGGCCCCGTACATGAGGGAGGCCATGATGCGGGGTGTGCCCGAGAGGGCCTCCATGATGGCGCTCACTTCGGCGCGTGTCAGGACGACGGGAAGCTTCGGCGGGCGCTTCGCCCGGACGACCTTTTCGAGCCACGGGAGTCTGATGCTCAGCACTTCGTGGTAGAGGAACAGCAGGGCCGCGAGCGCCTGGTTCTGGGTCGAGGGGCCGACGCGGCGCACGGTTGCGAGGCTCGTGAGGAACTCGCTGACTTCGCGCTCTCCCATGTCGGCGGGGTGACGCTTCCCGTGGTGGAGAATGTAGCGGCGGACCCACCCGGCGTACGCTTCCTCGGTTCGCGGGCTGAAGTGCCGGCGGCGGAGTTCGTGACGGACCCGCTCGAGGAGCTTCGGCGGCCGGCCGTCCGCCGATGGCGGTGGTGGCTCGCCGACTGCCGGTTCGTTCATGCGCCGTCTCCCTTCGGGGGCGCGGTGTTCAGAGCGCGGGGCGACTCGGTGTCCCGACTATACGCCGAACGACGGGAGGGAGCAACCGCCGCCGGGGGCCCATGTGCGGGCTGGAAGACGCGGCTGGAGAGTCCCCGGATCAGGTGCCCTGCGTGCCGCCGGAGACCGCCTTCTTCCACCAGGGGGTCTTCTTCCTGCCGGATTCGCCGGAGACGCCGAACACCCTCTTGAGGAGGTCGGTCGTGCGCGCAACGGGGTCCTTGCGGATCTTCTCCTCCTCGCGCCCGATCATGAGGAACAGGCCGTCGAGCGCCTTGCCGGTCACGTAGGCGTTCAGGTCGAAGGCGCTCTTTCCTACGAAGGGGAGCGTGGAGGCGCGCCCCATCATGGCGTCGAACGAGCGGGTGGCGCCGACCTTGTCGAGCTGCTGACCGACGATCGGGCGGAACAGGGTGTCGAGTCTGGGGCCGGCGTTCGTGCGCAGGTAGTCGGTCGCCTCGTGGTCCTTGCCGCGCACGATCGTCACGGCGTCCTGGAAGCTCATCTGCTTGATCGTATCGAGGAAGACGCTGCGGGCGAGCGGGGCGGCCGCCTCGGCGGCGCGGTTCATGCTGGTCACGAACTCGTCGACGAGATTTCCCCTGCCGATGGTCCGCAGCCCCTTGTCGATCACGTGCAGCTTCTCGGGCATGGGAATCTTCACATCCAGGTTCTTCAGGTAGCCGTCCGGGCGGCCCAGGAGGTCGACCGACCGGCTGGTGCCGACTCCGAGCGCCTCCTTGAGGCCGTCGGCGGCGGTCCTGGAGTCGAGCGTGGCTGCGGGGGTCGACGCGAGCGCGGCCCTCGACGCCGGCGCGGTCGCGATGCCGGCGACGAGCGCCGCGGCGGCGAGGAGCGTCGTGATGGGCCGTGCGGGCGCTGGCTTCGGTGGCGTGAGCATGACGGTCTCCACGGTGGGTGCAGTCGCCGCGGGATGACGCCCCTCGTACGAGGCGCTGGCGCGGCGAGGATTGTAGTCCTGTTTCCGTGCGCGGGACGCGCTTGACTCCGAACGGCGATCGGGATGAGGCTACCGGCTTCGGCCCGGCCTTCGACACGGGAGATGCGCTCATGCGGGGGGAGGTTCGCAAGGTGCGGGGCGGAGGGAGCGACGGCGTCCGCATCATCTTTGTATGGGCTGTCCTGGCGGCCACCTGTGTCGCGGAGTCCGCGGGGGCGAGCTCCGAGGCGCCGCGCCGGCGCGTGCGCGACCTCGGGATCGTCATCGGGCGGCTGGCGCCGGGGCCGCTCAACGCGATCACGGACGTGAAGGGGGTGCGCGTCGGGCAGGTGACGCTGAATCGCGGCGACGGCAAGCTGGTGCCGGGGAAGGGGCCGGTGCGCACGGGAGTGACGGCGATCCTGCCGCACGGCGGCGATCTCTGGCGTGAGAAAGTTCCGGCGGCGACCTGGGTGATGAACGGGACGGGGGAGATGACCGGCAGCATCTGGATCGACACGCAGGGGGCGCTCGAGGTGCCGATCCTGCTGACCAACACGATGAACATCGGGCGTGTGATGGATGGCGTTGTTCAATACATGCTGAAGCGGTACCCGGACATCGGCATCGGCGACGACGTGGTGGCGCCGACGGTGGCGGAGTGCGACGACTCGACGCTGAACGACGCGCGCGGTCTGCACGTCTCGGCCGAGGACACGGTCCGCGCCATCGAAGAGGCCCGCGAGGGGCCGGTCGCGGAAGGGGCGGTCGGGGCCGGGACGGGGATGATGTCGTACCAGTTCAAGGGGGGTATCGGGACGGCGTCGCGGGTCGTGCCGAAGGAGGACGGGGGATTCACGGTCGGCGTCCTGGTCAACGCGAACATGGGGCGGCGGAGCGACCTGGTCGTCGACGGCGTGCCGGTCGGGCGGGAGATCTCCGACCTGATGCCGAAGGAGATGCTGGAGGGCTCGATCATCATCGTCGTTGCGACCGACGCGCCGCTCGATCATCTCAAGTTGAAGCGGCTCGCCTCGAAGGCCGGCCTGGGGTTGGCGCGCACGGGGACGATCTCGAGTCACGGCAGCGGCGACATCTTTCTGGCGTTCTCGACCGGCAACCGTGTGCCGCACTATCCGAAACCGCTCACCTACACCCTGGCGGTCGTCGCCGACGATCATCTCGATCCGATCTTCCGCGCCGCGGAGGAGGCGACCGAGGAGGCGATCCTGAACGCGCTGACCATGGCGACGACCACGGTGGGGCGCGACGGCAACACGGCCTACGCGATGCCGCTCGACCGGCTGGTCGCGATCATGAAGAAGTACGGGCGGCTTGGCGGCGAGCCGGGGGCGCGGCCGGGGAGCGGCGACTCGGCGGGGGGTGCCGCGGGCAGCGCGGCGGCGGAGGCGCCGTGAGCTACTGCGATGTCGCGCCCGGTCATCCCTTCCACGGTCCGTACCACGAGACCGAGTACGGATTTCCGCTGCGCGACGACGACTCGCTGTTCGAGCGGCTGGTCCTCGAGATCAACCAGGCGGGGCTGTCCTGGCTGACCATCCTCAAGAAGCGCGCGGCCTTCCGGGAGGCGTACGACCGGTTCGACATCGGCCGAGTGGCGCGCTACGGCAAGCGCGAGCGGGCGCGGCTCCTGCGCGACGCGGGGATCATCCGCAACCGCCTCAAGGTCGACGCGGCGATCGAGAACGCCCGGCGGATCAGGGCGCTGCGCGACGGGCACGGGTCGTTCGCGGCCTGGCTCGACGCGCACCATCCCCTGGAGAAGGCGGAGTGGGTGAGGCTTTTCAAGACGACGTTCCGGTTTACCGGCGGGGAGATCACGGGGGAGTTCCTGACCAGCACCGGCTACCTTCCCGGTGCGCACGTGAAGAGCTGCCCGGTGTACGCCAAGGTCCTGCGGCTCGCTCCGCCCTGGTCAAGAGCGGCGCGGTCGCGCCAGGGGTGAGCGCGTGTCCGCGGCGTACGACATCGTCGTCATCGGCGGTGGGCACAACGGGCTCGTGACGTCGGCGTACCTGGCGCGGCGCGGCCTTTCGGTGCTGGTCGTCGAGCGCCGGCCGTACGTCGGCGGGGCCTCGGTGACCGAGGAGCCGTGGCCCGGATACAAGGTCTCGACCGCGGCCTACGTCATCAGCCTGCTGCGCCCCGAGGTCGCGCGCGAGCTCGAGCTGAAGCGCCACGGGCTCGTCGTCTATCCCCAGGACCCGCCGTACTTCCAGCCGTATCCCGACGGGCGCCACCTGATGCTCTGGAACGACTACGCGAAGACGCGCGAGGAGATCAGGAAGTTCTCGGCGCGCGACGCGGAGGTGTACGAGACGTACGAGGCGACGCTCAACCGGCTGGCGGAGTTCGTCGAGCCTCTGCTCCTGATGACGCCCCCCGACCCGACGTCGTCGCGCGCCCGCGATCTCCTCGGCCTGTTGAAGGCGGCGCGTCTGGCGCGCGCTCTCAAGAAGGACCTGTTCAGCGAGATCGAGATCCTGGTCGGGAGCGCGAAGGATTTCCTCGACTCGTGGTTCGAGTCGGAGGAGCTGAAGGCGCTTCTGTGCGGCCAGGCGGTCATCGGCACGTTCGCCGGGCCGCGCACTCCCGGGACCGCCTACGTCCTGTTCCACCACGTCATGGGGGAGGTGGACGGGATGCGCGGCTGCTGGGGGGTGGTGCGCGGCGGCATGGGTCAGGTGTCGGAGTGCATCGCGAAGGCGGCGCGCGAGCGCGGTGTGGTCATCCGCTGCGCGGCACCGGTCGAGCGGATCCTGGTGAAGGACAATCGCGCGGTGGGTGTCGTCCTGCAGGGGGGCGAAGAGGTGCGGGCGCGGGCGGTGGTGTCGAACGCCGACCCCAAGGTGACCTTCCTGCGGCTGCTCGACGCGAAGCGCGATCTGCCGCCCGAGTTCACGCGCGCTGTCGAGCGCTTCCGGGCGAGCGGCTCGTCGGTGAAGGTCAACTACGCACTCGCCGAGCTCCCCGACTTCACCGCGCTGCCGGGGAAGACCGCCGGTCCGCAGCACCGCGGCACGATCGACATCTGCCCGACGCTCGACTACATGGAGCGCGCCTACGACGAGGCGAAGTACGGGCGCTGGTCGTCGCAGCCGTTCCTCGAGGCGGTCATCCCGACGGTGTACGACGACTCGATCGCCCCGAAGGGAAAGCACATCATGTCGGTGTTCTGCCAGTTCGGGCCGTACGAGCTGAAGGAGGGAACCTGGGACACCGAGAAGGAGAAGTTCGGCGACCGGGTGACGGAGATCTTCACGCGCTACGCCCCCAACTTCAGGAGTTCCGTCCTGCACCGGCAGGTGGTCAGCCCGCTCGATCTCGAGCGCGACTTCTCGCTGACGCACGGCAACATCTTCCAGGGGGACATGACGCTCGACCAGCTCTTCTTCATGCGCCCGGTGCCGGGGTACGCCGACTACCGCACCCCCGTGCGCGGTCTCTACCTGTGCGGCGCCTGCACGCATCCGGGGGGCGGGGTCATGGGCGCCGCCGGCCGCAACGCGGCCGGGGAGATCCTGCGCGACTGGAAGCGCGGCCGGCTGCGCTAGCGCGGGTAGGCGAACTTGATCTCGGGGGAGGCCTTCTCGGCGGCGCTGACCTTGTACATCTCCCGCTCCTTCATGCTCAGCATCGGCGCGAAAAAGGCGTACGGGATCTGCTGGATGCGCGTGTTGTTGATGGTCACGGAGTCGTTGTAGAACTCGCGCCGGTCGGCGATCTCGTTCTCGAGCGCGGTGATGCGAGTCTGCAGCTGCGCGAAGTTCTGGTTCGCCTTCAGGTCGGGGTAGCTCTCGGCCAGGGCGAACAGCGACTTCAGGGCGCCTGCCATCTGCGAGCTGGCAGCCCCCTTCTCGCCCGGTCCCTGCGCCTGCAGGTACTTGGTGCGCGCCTCGATGACCTTCTGCAGAGTGTCGCGCTCGTACTGCATGTACCCCTCGCACACCTGCACCAGCTTCGGGATCTCGTCGTAGCGCTGCTTCTCCAGGACGTCAATGTTGGCCCACGACTTGTCCACGTTGACCTTCACCTGGACGAGCTGGTTGTAGATGCCGACGACGTACCCCACGGCGATCACGACCGCCAGGGCAAACACGATCAGGACGACGATCCCCATGGGCTCCCTCCTCCGCGGCAATATAGGTCGCCCAGTCCCGATGGACAAACTCGCTCCGGGGCCTTTCCCTCCCCTACAAAACCGTAATCCCCCCGGCACACCTGCGCGATCGATTTCACCGCCGCAAACCGAGCGCTTCGTCTTTCGTTGGGAGTTGCCGGAGACGTGAACGGCGCCGGGGGGGGCCTCCTGGCCCCCTTTGCCGATCGCGAGAAGCCGGTCGCTTACGGCCGGCAGGCGGCCGGCGACGCGTTGATCCCCGCGTCGCGCGACCCGACCTGCCCGGCGTCGCCGGAATTGTAGGTGCCGGGCCCCGAGCAGTCGTTCCCGCGGACGTCGAACCAGAAGGCCTGGCCGACCCTCGGGACCGGGGGCAGGCCGATGGAATTCGTCGTCAGGTTGTCCCCCAGGCAGCCGAGCGTGGCCCGGCTGAAGTCGCCGCCGGTCGCGCGCAGGACGGAGGGGTCGCCGTACACGACGTCGTGGGTCTGGGACAGCGGGTCCGAGAGCCACGACAAGGACGGGCTCCCGTCGGGCGGGAACGGCTGCGGGTTGAGCTGGACGCTGATCGGACCCGGCAGCGGGGCGTCGTCCGTCGTGCCGTTGCAGTCGTCGTCGATGCCGTTGCAGATCTCGAGGCCGCCGTTGCTGAGATTGCAGATGGTGAACAGCGCGCCGCCCTGCATCTCGGTCGTGTTCACGCCGTCGGAGACGAGCAGGCGGCCGGTGTACGTCCCCGGCGCGTCCGTCATGCGGTCGTGCGGGATGCGGAGCGTGCCCCCCGGGACGTCCAGCCCCACGGGGACCGGCGGCCCCGACGGTCCGCCGGCGGGGCCGCCCATCATGACCAGGATGAGCGCCCCGCGCGTCTCCGGGGAATCCGGGTCGAACGAGGTCCAGCTCACCACGGCGTCGTGGCCGGGGCCGATCGTCGGCACCGCAGGCGTGGAGCCGGGGGGCGTGGGCGGGGCCGCCGCGTCGCGCCCGGCGCGCAGGTCCGAGACCGAGGGCGCCCTGGGTGTCAGCGTCTTCTGGTCGAGCACGACGCCGTCGCCGCGGCAGTACATGTTCTGGCAGTCGATGCGGCGGCCGTCGCTCGGACCGATGAGCTGGACGGCGGTGGTCGTCGGGTCCCAGGGGACGTTGATCGAGAATCCCGCCCCAAGCTCCGGGCCCGGACCGTTGGCGAAGAAGCGGGGATTGAACCGGTAGTCGTGCACCCCCGCGGGCGTGACCAGGCGGATGCGGAAGGCCCCGAGACCGGAGAAGACCTCTCCCGCCGGGGACAGCGGGGCGTCCGCCATGTCCTGCACCCCCATGAACTGGTAGCTGAAGAAGGGCATCGTCCCGGTGATGAACGGAGGCGTCGTGCCGTCCCCCTGGCCGTTCGGCAGGTCGATCATCCCGGTGGCGTTGATGACGGGCGGGTCGGAGTGCGGGATCGTGTTCTCCAGCAGGTAATGGAACGTGAAGGTGTCGAGCCAGTTCTTGTAGCCGGTCGCGAAATTGACGTCCATGAGGTTGACGGCGCAGATGTCGCGCCCCCAGGCCGGTGTCGCCGGGCAGTCGAGTCCCGGAAACTTCGTCGCGTCCGGCTGGATGTGCAGTCCGCTCGGAAAGACCGTCCCCTTCACGTCGAACCCCTCGGCCTCGTACATGCGGCCGTCCTGCGGCTGGTGCGTGTACTCGTCGGCGCAGCCGGGGCCGAACGGCGGGCTCTGGTTGCTGCACGCGTGCTGGCTCAGATTATAGGTGTGCCCGAGCTCGTGTGTCGACACGCCGAAGAACCCGTCCTCGGCGAGGACGGCCCGCGGCGCGAACGCTCCCAGGGACAGGCCGATGGCGGTCGACGGGCAGAACTGGTGCCGGAAGGCGTTGTCCTTGAACCAGCCGTTGCGCACCGACAGGACCAGCCGGTCGATACCGGAGATCGCCGCCTTGACGTTTTCGACCAGAAGGGTCGTGAGCGGCTCGAAGTAGGGGGCCACCGAGCCGTGATCGCGCCACTCCTGGTTGTAGGTGTTCGACGTGTTCAGGCTCGCCAGGGGCCAGGAGGAGAGCCGCAGCGTCTCGTCGCGCGTGGACATCGCTTGCAGCTGCGGCGAGCTGATGAAGTTGAGATCTTCCTCGTAGTCGAACGGCTGGTACACGGTGATCAGATCGTTCGTGTGCATGAGCGGCAGGTCGGTGGCCTTCCCCGTGTTGTCGAGGTTGGCGCAGTCCATCAGTTGTGGCGGGGCGTTCGGCGAGATCGACTCCGTGTAGTCCACGGTGGCCGAGCCGCTCACCTTCCCCGTCCCGGCGACGAACGACTTCTGCGGCTTGAACGGCGGAGCGCTGGTCCCGTCGAACAGGGCGATCTCGGTGATCCCGGGGACGCTGGGGCTCCCTCCCGCGATCGTGACCACGCGCAGGTCGTTCACCGTGCTGATGCCGTCGGTCAGGGTCCCGTGCACGGGGGCGCTGATCGCGAACGGATACGTGCTGGCGATGACGACGTGCAGCGCCGTCTCCTTGTCCGCCACCGCCTTCGAGGTGTGGTACACCGACTGTACGATCTCGACCTTGTCGATCGACACGTCGTCCGGCAGCCAGTTGGCCGGCGTCCTCACCACCTCGATGCGCATCGCCGCCCAGTTGCCGGCGGTGCCGTTCGTCGTCCCGTAGCCATTCAGCTCGACCGCGTTGCTGCCGACGGCGATCGGATTCGAGCCCAGCACGCCGGCGACGGACATGTTGCCGGTGCAGACGTCGTAGATGACGTGCGGGAACCCGCCGGTCGGGATCGAAGGACGGTACGGGACGAGCGGCGACGGCGGGGGCGGCCCGTTCTGCGGGCTGATGTCGAAGTCATCGTCGTCGCTGGTGTCGTCGTTGTCCCACAGCTCGAAGTAGAGATCGAAGAACCGCTGGTTCTTGCCGGGGACGAGCTTGGACAGGCTCAGCGGCGGGTTCCAGCTCGCGTGGTCGTGGTTGCCGACCTCGGCCGAGATCAGAGGCGGCCCGGAGTCGATCCCGGCGACCGCGTAGAAGTCCTGCTGCGGCCCGAACGGATCGTCGTTGTCCTTCTTGTAGGCGATCGCCTCGTGGATCTTCACCGTCAGAGTCCCGTCGTCCGCACGGACCGCCGTGACCCCGATCCCCTCCAGCACGAAGATCGCCGCCATCCCCGCCAGCACAGCCCCCGCCCTGCGCATTGTCCCTTCTCCTTTGTGACAGTCCTTCTTCTCATCCCATAAACGCATTCCCCCAAGGAAACACGACATGGAATCCGTCCCTTCCTGGTTTTCCCTCTTGAATTGCAGTTCGAAAGAGGCTAACTTGCTGAAAAACCGGCGTGGGACGCCGAGTACAAACGACCATGGGCTCCGTGGGAGAGATCACCGAACGGCTGCTGGCCCTGCGGGCCGGGGACAAGGACGCCCTCAATCAGCTCGTACCGATAGTCTACGAGCGGCTGCGGGGGATGGCCCACGCCCGGCTCGCCGGACGCCGTCCCGGGTCGACGCTCGACACGACCGCCCTGGTGCACGAGGCCTACTTGAAGCTGGTGGATCAGACGCAGGCCCAGTGGCGCGACCGCACCCACTTCTTCGCCGTGGCGGCCACGGCGATGCGGCAGATCGTCGTGGACCACGCCCGGCGGCACTCGGCCCGCAAGCGCGGGGGCGGCGTCCGGCCCGCGGTCCTCGACGACGAGGGCCCGGGCGTGGCGCCGCGAGCCGAGGAGATCCTGGCCCTCGACCTGGCGCTGTCCCGCCTCGGCGCCCTCAGCGAGCGCATGGTGAAGATGGTCGAGCTGCGCTTCTTCGCCGGGCTGTCGGTCGAGGAGACCGCCGAAGTACTTGGGCTCGACCCCCGGACGGTGAACCGGGACTGGCGCGCGGCCCGCGCTCTCCTCTACCGCGAGCTGTCCGGGGCGCAGGCGACATGACGTCGCTGCCCGACCCCGATCGCTGGCCGGTCATCGCGCCGATCCTCGCGGAAGCGCTCGACCTCCCCCCTGAACAACGCGCACCATTCCTGGACCGGGCCTGCGCCGGCGACTCCGCGCTGCGCCGCGAGATCGAGGAGCTCCTGAGGGCGGACGAGCGGGCCGGCGACTTCCTAGGGGCCCCGGTCGATCTCACCGGCGTCGCGGTGCCGGACGACGATGGGGCGGGCGGCGATCCGCCCTCGGCGTCCGGCTCGACCATCGGCCCCTACCGCGTGGTGCGCGAGATCGGCCGCGGCGGCATGGGGGTTGTGTACGAGGCCGAGCAGAAGAGCCCGCGGCGGCCGGTCGCGCTCAAGGTGATCCTGGGTGGACGGCACGTCGACGCCGAGGCGGTCCGCATGTTCCGGCGCGAGACCGACAGCCTGGCGCGTCTCAAGCATCCGTCCATCGCCGCGATCTACGAGTCGGGCTCCACAGGGGAAGGGCAGCACTTCTTCGCCATGGAGCTGGTGCAGGGGCGTTCGCTGTCCGAATACCTGGACGAGCGCGGCCCCGCGCGATCGCGCTCCGACGTTCGCCTCCGTCTCGCCCTGTTCCGGAAAATCTGCGCCGCTGTGGCCTATGCCCACCAGCGCGGCGTCATCCATCTCGACCTGAAGCCGTCGAACATCCTCGTCCTCGAGGCGCCGGGGGGTGAGGTGCCCGAGATCAAAGTGCTCGATTTCGGTCTCGCCCGGATCACCGACCCCGACGCCCAGGGCGCCACCGCCGTCACGGCGTTCGGCCGCGTCCAGGGGACGCTTCCCTACATGAGCCCCGAGCAGGTGCGGGGCCGGCGGGACGAAGTGGACGTGCGCTCCGATGTCTACGCCCTTGGCGTCATCCTGTACCGCATGCTGACAGGCCGGTTGCCCTACGATCTGGAGGGGCTGGAAATCACCGAGGCGGCCCGGATCGTTTGCGAGGAAGCGCCGCTCCCGCTCGGGTCCGCCGCGGGCAGTGGGGCGCGGTTCGATCACGACCTCACGGTCATCGTCAACAAGGCGCTCGAGAAGGAGCCGGGCCGGCGCTACCCGGGCGTCGCCGCGCTCGATGAGGACGTCGCGCGCTACCTCGACGGCCGGCCGATCCTCGCCCGCCCCCCGAGCGCCGCCTACCTGATCCGCACGCTCGTAGCACGGCACAAGATTCCCGTCGCCGCCGCCGGAGCCCTCCTCGTCCTGCTCGTGGGATTCGCAATCGCGATGACGTTGCAGGCCCGCCGCATCGCCACGGAGCGCGACCGCGCGAATCGCGAGGCGACGACGGCGGAGCGGGTCTCGGACTTCCTGACCGGCTTGTTCAAGGTGTCGGACCCCGATGAAACCCGCGGGAACTCGATCAAGGTCCGTGAGATTCTCGACAGCGGGCTCGAGAAGATCGGCAAGGAGCTGGCGGACGAGCCGGAGGTCCAGGCGCGGCTGATGCAGACCATGGGGAAGGTGTACGCGAACCTCGGCCTGTATCCAAAAGCGCTGCCGATCCTGGAACAATCGGTTGCGACGCGGCGGCGGCTCCTGGGGGACGAGCATCCGGACACCCTCGCGGCGATGTACGACCTCGCGCTGCTCTATGTGAACCTGGGCCGCCGCGCGGAGGCCGAGAAGCTCGACGACCGCATCCTCGAGACGCGCCGTCGCCTCCTGGGAGAAGAGCACCCCGAGACGCTGTGCGTCATGGCCGGTCTCGCCTTGATCGACCGGCTGCAGGGACGCTTCGAGCAGGCAGAGAGGCTCGAACGCCAGGTGCTCGAGGTGCGTCGCCGTGTCCTGGGGGAGGATCATCCGGACACTCTCGACAGCATGGTCGACCTGGCGGGCGTTTATTACGAGGAGCGGCGCTACGCCGACGCCGAGATGCTGTACCGCACGGCGATCGAAAAAATCCGGCGGGTCCTCGGTGAGGAGAATTCCGTCACCCTCAGGAACATCACCTCCCTCGCCAACGTGTACGAGCGCCAGGGGCGGTACGCCGAGGCCGAAGCGCTGCATCGGGATAGCCGGGAAAGACTGCGACGTCTCCTGGGCGACGACCATCCGCTGACGTTCAAGGCGACGAACGATCTCGCCGTCCTGCTCGACGACCGGGGGCGCTACGCCGACGCCGAACCGCTCTATCGCGACAACCTCGAGAGGGAGAGGCGGGTCCTGGGCGAGGATCATCCGAGCACGCTCACGAGCATGAACAATCTCGCGAACGTGTACTCGTCCGAGGGCCGCTACACCGAGGCCGAGGCGCTGTTCCGCGAGTCGCTCGAGAGGGGACGCCGCGTGCTGGGGGAGAACCACCCCGACACGACGAACACGCTCTACAACCTGGGGTGCATGTCCGTCCTGCGTGGCAACCGCACGTCGGCCCTCGACTGGCTCGGGCAGGCCGTGGCGCACGGGTACTCGCATTGGGAGGTGATGGCGAAGGACTCCGACCTGAAGCCGCTGCGAGGCACTCCGGCCTTCGACGCGCTCGTGGCGCGCGCCAGGGAGAACTCGAGAAAAGAGTCGCCGTCTACGGCAGGAACTTCTCCGGCTTCTTCAGCTTCTCCGGCAGGTAGGTATCGATGACGTAGTTCAGGCCCCACTTGGCGAGAGCCTGCTGCTCGGCGCGCACCCCCATCTTGAGAAGGTGCTCCACCGCGGCGACCCAGTCCTTGTGGTGCTGGAAGAACGGGTCGTTCTTGATGGCGTCGCGGGCGCGCTTGATGTCCACGTCCTTGAGAGGGTGGGTGGGGAGCTTGTAGTCGACGATGTCCTGGGGCGTGATCCCGAGGTAGCGCGCCTGGGGGACGCAGAAGTATTCGTTCAGGTGCGCGGCGTTGCCGGAGCCGACCTTGAGCGTCCTGTAGATGTTGGAGATGCCGTACGGGTCGCCGTCCACGAACACGTAGACGGGGATCTTCTTGAAGTCGGCCAGGCGGCGGATGAACCTCCGGCACGCCCGCGTGGGCACGCCTCCCATGGACACGAGGACGCAGTTCGCTGTCTTCCAGTACTTGTGCTTGACCAGGCGCTGGAACATGCCGGCGGTCTCGATCACCAGGATGAATTCGGCGTCGGTCTCGAACTTCAGGTGCTCGACCGAGATCGGGATCGAGTAGGCGCCGGAGCCGAACTTGGTGCAGTCGATGCGCAGGGGCTTGCCGGTCTCGCTGTCCTTGTCGACGATGAACAGCTTGCCGGAGATCTCTCCGCCCTTCTCCTCCGGCACGAAGCCGATCTGCTCGCGGTTGACCTCGAACAGGGCCTCGACGTCGTCCATGACGGCGTCCGACTCGGTCTGCTCCAGGAAGCGCGCGTCCTCCCAGTTCTTGGAGACGTAGTACGCCTCCCTCTTGGTGGCGATGTCGTCCTGCGCCACCAGCTCCTTCGAAAGCGCCATCATGCGCAGGGTCTGCGCGAACGTCTTCACGGTCGAGACGGTCAGCGTCCGCTCCTTCTTGCGGCCGCGCATCTCGAAGTATCCCTTCTTCGGATCGTACTTGACGTTCGACAGGCTGCGGAGCGGAAAGCGCAGGCGCGGCTTCTGGCGCTTGAGGATGGTCCTGCGGACCTCCTCGGCGGTGCTCTCGATCTTCTTGACTGTCGCTGAGGCCATCGGCTTCTTTCTCCTTTATGCCTTCGCGGCCGTGCCCGCCCGCGCGCTCGCGACCAGGGCGTGCAGCGGCAGACGCACCGGACGGTCGCCGAACTCGCGCGCCAGGGAGGCGGCGACGGCCTCGATGATCGTCCGCGTGTCGACCCCGCCGCGCTCGCGGATCCCGGCGCCGACCGGGTTCCCCTCGATGAGACCGGTCGCCAGGTCGACCGAGGATGGGCTCTGTCCCTCGAGCCCCACCTCGTCGAGACGCGTCTCGCTCCAGTCGTCGTCCGAGAAGAGCGCCCGCAGCGCCGGGCGGTCGTGCAGCGAAAACGGCACCTCGTAGAACGTCGGCGGATCCTTGGGAAAGTAGCGCAGCAGCGTCTCGTGCGCCAGCCGGGCGAAGCGGTTCCGGTCGAGCGAGTCCCAGACGCTCAGCAGGAGGCGCCCCCCCTGCGCCAGCACGCGCCGCGCCTCGCGGACCGCTTTCGGCTTGTCCGGCACGAACATCAATCCGAACTGGCAGACGACCGCCTCGAACGACGCGTCGGGAAAAGGCAGAGCGCAGGCGTCCGCCTGGCGCCACTCGACCGGCTTCGTCTCGGGGATTTTCCGGCGCGCGTGCTCCAGCATCGGCTCGTTGAGGTCGGTGGCCACGAGGCGGCCCCGGGGCGGCAGGCGATCGGCCAGATGGCGCGTGACGATCCCGGTGCCGCAGGCGACCTCGAGGACCCGTGCCCCATCCTTCACTTCGAGGCGGCGCGCCAGGTCGCGCGCGTACGGCTCGAACAGGACCGGCCCGAGATGGCGGTCGTAGTTCTCCGGAATCGATCCCACGAAGCGCGCGTTGGTGTCGGTCATGGAATCCGGCTCTTCTCGAGCGTGTCGGTGAGGGTCCTGACGATCTTGTCCTCCTCCGCCTTCGACAGGCCGAGGATCTCCCGGAGCGCGATGCCGATGTGCGGGATGTACGACTCGATGTACGAGCGCTTCTTCTCGGCCTCGGCCAGGCGCTGCCGGTGACGCAGGAAGCCGCCGAGGCGGCGCCCCACCTCCTGAAGCCCGAGCTTCAGCTCGCGGATGATCTCGGGATAGGAGGCGATCGCCTCCTTGCTCTCGGAGGTGAACGGCACCCAGACGCTGGCGACGTGGACGAACAGGATCATCGGGCCGACGGGCAGCGCCCCCTTCCCCTGCTGCAGGCCGTAGTTCCGCCAGTCGGTGGTGAGGGCGCCGCGGGTGATGGCGCAGGCCGACTGCTGGTACTGCAGCGGGACGCGGTTGGCGAAGCGCCACAGGTCGACGAGCTCCTCGCCGGGCAGGTCGCCGCCGTAAGCCAGGCCGGCCTCGACGACGAACGGGTTGCCGCGGTAGACCGCCGGCGGGCGGGTGGTCGAGGCGTAGAAATCCGCCTTGACCGCCTGCTTCAGCCCCTCGAGGATGAGCTCTTCGCCTATCGGCACGATACTGTTGGTCGGCGGCGCCATCACCTTGACCTTCGGGATGGCGCGGAACAGCGCTTCGACCTGATCGACGCCCAGCGAGCGCGGCCTCATCCCGGGGTTGAGACCGGCGGCCTTGCAGATCTCCTCCGCCACGTTGGCGGACACGCGCGAGAAGTCGGTCTGCAACGCCGTCTTCAGCGTGCGCCCCTTGGTGTCGCGCAGCATCGAGATGAGCACCCCCAGCTCGACACCGTACGGGTGCGGCTTGATCGCCAGAGGCTCGCGCGGCAGCTCCTTGGTCAGCCGCTCACGGTGGAACTCGTCCCCCTTGGGCGGCTTGTAATGCACCGTGGCGTGCGGGTTGGCCAGCGCCGACTGCATGACGTAGTCGTCCACCGACCGGCGTCCCTTCTTGTAGGTGCCCGCGAGGTCCATCTCGACGCGCGTGCCGTGCTCCTTGTCCCACTCGACCTCTCTGTCGGTCAGCACCTTCGGCTCGTTGCGCGTCGTGTCGATCTGGATCTCGAAGAAGTGGGCCGGCTTCCCCTTCCCGGTGCGCGAGGTGATCTTCACGGGTTGTCCGGTGGTGAGCTGGGCGTACATCCCGGCGGCCGAGATGCCGATCCCCTGCTGGCCGCGGCTCTGCCGCAGGACGTGGAACTTCGATCCGTACAGGAGCTTCCCGAACACCTTGGCGACCTGGTTGCGCACGATCCCCGGGCCGTTGTCGGTGATCGACAGGCGGAAGCGGTCCTCGGCCAGCTCTTCGATGACGACATCGATCTCCGGCAGGAGACCGGCCTCCTCGCAGGCGTCGAGCGAGTTGTCGACCGCCTCCTTGGTCGCCGTCAGAAGCGCCTTGGCCGGATTGTCGAAGCCGAGGAGATGGCGGTTCTTCTGGAAGAACTCGGCGACCGAGATCTCACGCTGCCGCCGGCCCATCGTCTCGGCGGTCTCGCGCCTGCGGGCCGGAGCGGCGGGCGTCTTCGAGGCGGCGACCGCCGGGGAGGGTTGCGCGACCTCAGCATCCGGCGCCGGGATCGCCTTCGCGGCAGGTTTCGATCGGGAGGCGTGGGACCTGGGCTGACGGGCGGAGGTCTTCGCGGATCCCGCCTGGGCGGTCTCCTCGCGGAACAGGTCCATCTGGACGACCTTGCCGCGCGCCTTCCCGCTCCCGGCTTTTGCCTTCGCCTTGGGAGAGGTCCTCGCCGGTTCGGCCCTGGCCGCCCTGGACTTCTTCGCCAATCGCTCCCTCCCCATGCGCCCGGGGATTGTAGCATCGACGCGGCGCGGGGTTCAGCGGAACAGCTGCAGGGCCTTGCGGAGCGTCGACCCGATCCCCCAGGCGAGCGGCGCGCCGACGAGCAGCCAGGCGAGAGCCGCCACGAGCAGGCGCGCCGGTGCCATTGTCCCCGCGGTCGGGGCGTCGACAGGCACCGCCGAGGCGGCCGCCCCGGCCGCCGATCGGCGCAGCACGCTCTGCTCGGCCTCGAGCTCGTGGGGCGTCATGTAGTTGTGCTCCGAGACGCGCCGGATGGCGAAATTGCACAGGAAGCCGAGGAGAAGGATTCCGGTCATGATGTACATCGTCAGGTTGTAAGCATCCGCCTTCACAACACCGCGATCGATCTGGAGCTGCCTGATGTAGTTGACGAGCACCGGGCCGAGGACACCGGCCACAGACCACGCGGTCAGCAGGCGGCCGTGGATGGCGCCCACGAACTGCGTGCCGAAGAGGTCGGCCAGGTAGGCCGGGATGGTGGCGAAGCCGCCTCCGTACATCGTCAGGATCAGGCAGACGCAGGCGACGAACAGCGGCACGCTGCCGGCGCGCCCGGTGAACGGGACGGTGGCGTACAGCGCGGCGCCGAGCGCGAAGAAGATGAAATAGGTCCGCCTGCGCCCGAGGAAGTCGGACAGCGAGGCCCAGACGATCCGGCCTCCGATGTTGAACAGGCTGAGGAGCCCGACGAACCCGGCGGCGGCCGAAGCGGAGACCCTTCCCTTGAAGATCTCCTGGATCATCGGCGAGGCCTGCCCCAGCACCCCGATACCGGCCGTCACGTTGAGACAGAGCACGGCCCACAAAAGCGCGAACTGCGGCGTCCTGACCGCCTTGTCCACGTGCACGTGGCCGCGCGCGACGTGCGCCTGACGGCTCGCCGGGGGCGTCCATCCGGCGGGCGTCCAATGAGGCGGCGGGATGCGGAAGGCGAGCGCTCCCGCGAGCATCGCGACGAAGTAGACGAGACCCATCACCACGAACGTCGGGGCGACGCCGACCGATGAGGCGGATGCGAAGCGGCCCATGAGCGCGTCGGACAGGGGGGCGGCGATCAAGGCGCCGCCGCCGAACCCCATGATCGCCATCCCGGTCGCCATGCCGCGCCGGTCGGGGAACCACTTGATGAGCGTCGAGACCGGCGACACGTAGCCGAGTCCCAGCCCGCATCCGCCGATGACCCCGTATCCCAGGTAGATGAGGACGATCCGGTGCAGGTGGACTCCGAGCGCTGCGATCAGGAACCCGCCGCCCCAGCAGCAGGCCGCGACCACCCCCACCTTGCGCGGCCCGGCGCGCTCCAGCCAGGTGCCGGCGAACGCGGCCGACAGCCCCAGGAACACGATGGCGAGCGTGTAGATCCACCCGAGCGTCGTCAGCTTCCAGTCCGAGGCGGCCGGCTGCGTGATGCCGATCGCTCGGCTGAGCGGAAGGTTGAACACGCTGATGGCATACGCCTGCCCGATACAAAGGTGGATCGCCAGCGCAGCCGGCGGCACCAGCCACCGGTTGAACCCCGCCGGCGCAACGATCCGCTCCCGAGACAGCAACCCAGCCATAGTTTTTGTCCCTCGATCCCACCCCGTCGACAACGACCGCGATTCTACCCCTCGTCTGAGCCGTTCCAGCGCCGAGTCGGGTCGCAACCCGTGCCGAGGAGCGGTGGGCCGCGCCCTGCCGCGCCGGGCCTTCTGAGACCTCGCGCCCCGGGACCCACCGCGCGTGCTTGTGCGCGGTGGGAGGGCGCGAGGCGAAGAGAGGGGAGGGTCGCGCAGCGAGCCGGACCCGTGCCCGGCGGGGCAGGGCGCGGCCCACCGCTCCTCCCTCGGATAGAATCCCCCCAGCACCGCGCCGTTCACAGAGGAAGAGAGGACAGGAGGACACCATGGCCGATCCACGCGAGATCTACATGTCACGCAAGAACAGCTGGCTGCCGCGCGCCGTCGCCACGCTGGTCGTGGGCGGGCTCGCCGTGGTCGCGCTCCTGGCGTCCGTCGCCTACGTGCCGGCGGGGCACGTCGGGGTCGTGACGCTCTTCGGACGGGTGACGGGCCAGGTTCTTCCGGAAGGGACGCATCTCATCTTTCCGTTCAAGACGGTGAACCGGATGGCGATCCGGACGGTGGAGCTGAAGGAGACCGCCAGCGTTCCGTCCGAGGAGGGACTGATCATCACCCTCGACACCTCTCTTCTGTTCCGGCTCGACCCCGTGATGGCGGCCGAGATCTACAAGAAGGTCGGCCCGGGCTACCTGGACGTGGTCGTCGAGCCGACGTTGCGCTCGGCCATCCGCACCGCCACGTCGGCCCACAACGCCAACGCGCTTTACACGGGGGCGCGCGAGGAGGTCGCCAAGCAGGTGCAGAAGGAGCTGGAGGAGCGGCTGGGGCCGCGCGGCGTCATCATCGAGAGCGTGCTCCTGCGCGACATCCAGCTCCCGCTGATGCTCAAGCAGTCGATCGAAGGAAAACAGCAGGCCGAGCAGGACGCGCTCAGAATGACGTTCGTTCTCCAGAAGGAGAAGCAGGAGGCGGAGCGCAAGCGGATCGAGGCGCAGGGGATCGCCGACTTCCAGCGCATCGTGGCGCAGGGGATCAGCCCGGCGCTTCTGGAGTGGAAGGGGATCGAGGCGACCGAGAAGGTCGCGACCAGCACGAACGCCAAGGTGGTCATGATCGGCAGCCCGCGCAACGGCCTGCCGATCATCTTCGAGCCGAAGTAGGAGTTGCCCGGGGGCCCACCCCCGCGGCATAGTAGCGGCATGCGGCCATTTCGTCCCGGATTCACGGCGGTCGGCCTCGTCCTCGTCGCCGCCTGCTCGAGGGGCCCCCTCGCGCCCACTGCGGCGAAGCACGGCGACGGGGTGCGCCGGATGGCCGATCGACTCAACACCATCGCCCGCACCACGCAGCCGAAGGACTATCCGTGGCGCAACAGCGAGAGGGCCGAGGACCTGCACCCCATGATCGAGACGACCCTCGCCCCGCGCGACTATCTCGAGCTGATGCCGCGCTACGCGACGGAGCTCCTGAACGCCGGCAAGACCCGGGAGGCGATCCAGGCGCTCATGGACCTGAAGCGCTTCTCGACCGCCGGCGGCACGAATGAGCTCAGCCCGAAGAACAGCACCTTCCTGCGTCACCACCTGGCGATCGCGTACCTGCGTCTCGGCGAGCAGGAGAACTGCCAGCTGCACCACAACACCGAGTCGTGCCTCATGCCGATCATGGGCGGGGGAATCCACGCCCGGCCCGAGGGCTCGCGCGAGGCGATGGCGGTCCTGCTGGAGGAGATGAAGCAGAACCCCGACGATCAGTCGGCCCGCTGGTGGATGAACATCGCCGCGATGACCCTCGGCGAGTATCCCGACGGGGTCCCGAAGCAGTGGCTGATCCCGCCGAAGGCGTTCGACTCGGATTACGACATCAAGCGCTTCCACGACATCGCGCCCGGCCTGGGTCTGGACATGGACGACTACGCCGGCGGCTCGATCGCCGAGGACTTCGACGGCGACGGCTACCTCGACATCATGGCGTCGTCCACCGGCCTGCACGGTCAGCTGCGTTATTTCCACAACAACGCCGACGGCACCTTCAGCGATCGCACCGTCGAGGCGGGTCTCGTGGGGGAGGTCCAGTCCCTGAACATCGTGCAGACCGACTACGACAACGACGGCCGCCCGGACGTCCTGATGTTGCGCGGCGGCTGGCTCGGGAAGGCGGGGCACCTGCCGAACTCGCTCCTGCACAACAACGGCGACGGCACGTTCGACGACGTGACCGAGGAGGCCGGGATGCTGTCGCTCCATCCGACGCAGACGGCCGCCTGGTTCGACTACGACAACGACGGCTGGCTGGACGTGGTCATCGGCAACGAGAGCACCAAGGACGATCCCAACCGGAGCGAGCTGTACCACAACAACCGCGACGGCACGTTCACCGAGTGCGCCGCGCTTTCGGGCCTGACCATCGATTGCATGGTGAAGGGCGTGACCGCGGGCGACTACAACAACGATGGCCGCCCGGACCTCTACGCCTCCTGCCGCAAGGAGCCGAACCGCCTGTACCGCAACGACGGCCCGAAGCCGGGGGGCCGGGGGCCGACGGAGTGGACCTTCACCGAGGTCGCCGCGGCGGCCGGCGTCACCGAGCCGGTCTACAGCTTCCCGACCTGGTTCTTCGACTACGACAACGACGGCTGGCTCGACCTCTTCGTGGCCGGGTACAACATCGACAACGTCAAGGATTTCACGGCCGACTACATGGGGCTGCCGCACACCGCGGAGCGCGCCCGCCTGTACCACAACGAGCATGACGGCACCTTCAAGGACATGACGCGCGACGCGCATCTCTACAAGATCCTGCACGCCATGGGATCGAACTACGGCGACCTCGACAACGATGGCTGGCTCGATTTCTACGTCGGCACCGGCGACCCGAACCTCGGGACGCTCATCCCCAACCGGATGTTCCGCAACGCGGAGGGGCGGTTCTTCCAGGAGGTGACGACATCGGGCGGGTTCGGCCACCTCCAGAAGGGACACGGCGTGTCGTTCGCGGATTTCGACGACGACGGCGACCAGGACATCTATGAGGTGATGGGGGGCGTGTACGAGGCGGATCATTTCAGGAACGTGCTGTACGAGAACCCGGGGCACGGCAACCACTTCGTCAAGCTGAAGCTCGTGGGCGTGAAGACGAACCGCGCCGCCATAGGCTGCCGCATCCGGATCGTGGTCGACACCCCCGGCGGCCCGCGCGAGATCCACCGGTCGGTCACGAGCGGCGGCTCCTTCGGCGGCAACCCCCTGCGCCAGGAGATCGGCCTGGGCGACGCGCGCTCGATCGCGGAAATCCGGGTGACATGGCCGACCTCGGGGATCGTGCAGACCTTCAAGGACGTGACGCCGGACCGGGCGTTCACGATCACGGAAGGGGATCAGAACCTGGCGGAGATTCCGCTCAAGACCTTCCGCTTCGCCACCCGTCCGGTTCCCGCGGGCGCCGCAGGGAAATAGCGGCTCACCAGGGAAAGACGAACCCACCCCGCAGGAGACCGGCGCGCGTCAGAAGCGAGATCGAGAACACCACCACGGCGACGGCCCCTCCGACGAGCGACCCCGCCACCTCGAGTCGGAGACGAAGCAGGAGTGATTTCTCGCCGCGCGCGGCGATCACGAACGTCGTCTCGTCGCTCCCCTTGCCGATGGCGACCGTGTCCTCGGTCGGCTCCTGGGGCGCCGCCGCGTCCTCGCGGACGAGGTCGTCCTGCACCGAGCGCACGGCGTTCCCCCACTCCTCCGTGCTGATCTGACCGTCGTGATCGGCGTCGAACGTCTTCATCCGCTCCGGATCGTGCTTGAGAGTCCGCAGGCGGTCCCCCAGCGCGGCGCGCCGCTCCAGGACGGCGTCCCGCAGACGCCTCACGGTGCCGGCGACGAACAGTTTCTGCCCCGTGACGATCCACCATTCGCTGTAGCGCTTGCGCCGCCCCAGCCAACCCTCGCCCCGCTCGATCTGCCGGTAGCTGCGCTCCAGCACGGTCTCGGCCCCCGCGGGATCGACGAGGAGGGCGCCGGTCTCGTCCTGCAAGTAGAACGGGTCGGACGATTCCCCCTGCTCGAGGGTCGCCCACTCGCGGCCCCCCCGGCTGCGCTGTCTCTCCTCTTCGAGGAGGCAGCGGTAGTAGACGCAGGGGATCCCCGAGTACGGCGCGACCAGCGGCGTCCTGTTCTTCGCGCTGCCGAGGAGCTCCGCGAACCCCATCGCCACCGAGCGTATCCGGGACGTCGGGACGTTTTCGAGAAGGCGCTTGCGCCGCAGGAGGATGAACCCGAAGACGATGAGACCCGCCCCTACGAGAACGGCGAGCGCGTCGAAGATGAGGCGCTCGCCGGTGGACCGCGCGAGGTGAGGGAAGGCGATCCGGGCGGTCCCCAGAAGGACGACGGCCCCTATCAGCCCCTTGCGGATTTGACTCGGATCGAAGTCCATCGGTCTCCCGGCGGGCGCGCCTCCCGACGCAGCCAATATAGGTTCTCGCCGGCGGGCGGCAAGGGGTTGAAGCGTCTCGACTTGAGCCGGAGGGTCGTGTGTCCGCTGCTGCCGCGCAGCAGGTATGGAGGTGCAACACATGAGCCGATTGTTGCGGACGGGACTTCTCGTGGTGCTGGCCTCTCTTCCCACGGCCATCCTCGCACAGGACGTGGTCGTGCTCCCCCCGGGTCACCGGGTCGCTGGAGGCCCTCCAGCCGCTTCCGGTAATAGTCAATGTCCAATCGACCTGCCACACCGTTCCCCCCAGGCGCGGTTTCGTGGAGTTCATCGTCCCCGCTCTGCCGGGACACGTCCGGGAGGCGACGTTGGTGCTCACGGAAACGCGCGGCACCGTGTCTTTCCCAATGCCCCCGAACACGCACGAACTGTCCTACTACGAGGGGGATCTCGTCCAGACCGACGCGAACGACCCGACGAAATCGTTCAGATTCAACATCACCAAGATCTTCCGCACCGGGCTGCGTGGCGGACAGGACTTCGCGGGGCACATCCTGGGCTTCAGGGTCAAGCTGGCCCAGGAATTCGGCGCCGCGTGCGACATCGATGGCTCGGAGTTCGGAAGTATCTCGTCCAGCCTCCCGCCGACCATCGAGATACGGTTGGGTCCTGGCCCAAAGAATTAGACTCTCGGCTTGACCGGGATCGTCCGTCGCGGTAACGTGACGGGATCTCGCGCCATCCGGAGCCACATTGGGCCTGAAAGTTTCGAAGCAGTCCGGAAGCCGTCTTCGGGCCGCTATCATCTTTACAGGGGTTGTCCTGCTGGCCGCCCGGCCGACGGCCGCGGCGGACGGACAGGCTGCGCGTCTCGGTCACGCCGTCGTCCCGGTCTTCGAGTCGGTCCGGCTGGCGCTCGACCCCGCGGCCCCTTCCTACCAGGGATCGGCCCACGTCGAGCTCAAGGGGATCGACAGGGCGGACTCGTTCACCTTCCACGCCCGCGACATCGTCATCGGCGCGCTGATGCTCAAGGGACGAGGCGGCCGCATCCCGGTCGAGCACGCTGTCGACGGGGACGTCGTCACGGTCAAGTCACAGCACCCCCTCGAACCGGGCGCCTACTCGCTCGACATCGACTTCACGGCCAAGTTCAACATGCAGGCGGCGGGCCTCTACCGGATCAAGGTCGATGACGACTGGTATTCCTTCACCCAGTTCGAGGCGACCGACGCGCGGGGCGCGTTCCCGTGCTGGGACGAGCCCGGGTTCAAGATTCCGTTCCAGATCACCCTGGTCGTGCCCGAAGCGCATCTGGCGATCGGCAATACACCGATCGAGAGCGAGGCGGTCGCCGACGGGCAGAAGACGGTCGTGTTCGAGAAGACGCCGCCGCTCCCGGCCTACCTGCTGGCGATCGCCACCGGGCCGCTCGAGACCGTCCCGATCGAGGGGATGCGCGTGCCCGGGCGGATCGTGACGATCAAGGGGGCGTCGGGGCTGGCGGCCGAAGCGGCGCGCGTCACGCCCCCCCTGGTCGCGGCGCTGGAAAAATATTTCGGCATCCCGTACCCCTACCGCAAGCTCGATCTTCTCGCGGTCCCGGAGTTCTGGCCGGGGGCGATGGAAAACGCCGGCGCCATCACGTTCGCCGACCGCATCCTGCTCATCGATCCACGCGTCGCCAGCGGCGAGCAGAAGCGCACGCTGGTGGCGGTCGCGGCCCACGAGCTGGCGCACATGTGGTTCGGCGATCTCGTGACCATGCGCTGGTGGGACGACCTGTGGCTGAACGAGTCGTTCGCCTCGTGGATGGGGGACAGGATCTCCGACCAGGTCTTCCCCGGCGGCCGCCTTCAGATCGCCCAGGTCAGCGGCATGCAGTCGGCCATGCGGACCGACGCGCGCCTGTCGACCCGCGCCATGCGCCAGCCGATCGAGGGGGTGGAGAACCTCGACCAGCTCGCCGACGAGCTGACCTACGACAAGGGACAGGCGGTGCTGACCATGTTCGAGGCCTGGCTCGGCCCCGAGACATTCCGCAAGGGGGTCGTCGCCTACTTGAAGACCCACGCGTGGGGCAGCGCCACCGCCTCGGACCTCTGGGCCTCGCTCTCGAAGACGGCGGGGCGGGACGTGGCGGGGCCGATGTCGACCTTTCTCGACCAGCCCGGCGTCCCGCTGGTGAAGGTCGACCTGCTTCCCGGCGGCAAGGTCCGTCTGAGCCAGGAGCGCTTCCTCAACGAGGGCGCCGCCGCTCCGCAGCGGGCCGCCTGGCAGATCCCGGTGATCCTGAAGTACTCGGACGGCAGAACGACGCGCACCCGTACGCTTCTTCTCAAGGAGCCGTCACGCGTCGTCGCGCTCCAGGGCGTCACCGGCCTCGTCTGGGCCCACCCCAACGCCGGCGAGACCGGCTACTACCGCTGGAGGGTGCCGCCCGTGACGCTCACGGTTCTCGCCGCCGCGGCGCCGAAGGAGATGAACGTCCGCGAGCGCATCGGCTACATCGGCAACCTCGAGGCCCTGCTCGACGAAGGGGCGCTGGGGGGGGACCACGATCTCCGTCTGCTGTCCCGCTTCGCCACCGACCCGCAGCCGGAGGTCATCGACGCGCTCATCGAGCATCTCAGGAGGGTCAAGGAGGCTTTCGCCGGCGAGGATCTGAAGGAGCCGTTCGTGGCCTACGTCCGCTCGGTCCTGTCGCCCGCCCTGCAGCGCTTCGGCAAGGCGCGAGCCGAGGGGGAGGACGAGGCGGTGTCGCTGCTGCGCCCGGACCTCCTCGAGGGGCTGGCGATCGAAGGGCAGGACGCCGCGATCCTGGACTACGCCGACTCCCTGGCGGGCGCGTACCTGAAGGACGAGTCCTCGATCGATCCGGCCCTCGCCGGCGTGGCGCTCCAACTGTCGGCCACCCGCGGCGACATGGCCTTGTTCAAGCGATACCGCAGGCTGTTCGAGAAGGCGCGCGTGCCGGCGGATCGCGGCCGTTACCTCACGGCCCTCGGCTCGTTCCGCTCCCCGGAGGTCGTCGACGCGGCGCTGGCCTACACGCTCCACGGTCCGCTCAGGACGCAGGAGATCCTGACCATCCCGAGCCACGTCAGCGAGGACCCCGGCTACCGCCCCGCGGTCTGGACCTGGGTGACGGAGAACTTCAAGCCGATCGTCGATCGCGTCCCCGCCAACTACGGGATCTTCCTGGTGCACTACGCCTCGGGCTGCTCGGACGAGCGGCTGCAGGCGGCGCGCGACTTCTTCTCCGACCCGGCGCACGACCTGCCCGGCGTCCAGACCGAGCTGAAGAAGGTCGCGGACGAGGTGAGCGACTGTGTCCGCCTGCGCCGGCGCGAGCGGCCCGCCGTGGCGGAGTTCCTTCGCAGCCTCACCGATGGGGCGGATTCGCGCGGCGTCGCGGCCGGCGGCGGCGCGCGACCCAGGAGTGTGTCCGAGTAATGGCATGGGCCGCGCACATGGGGCTTGCGAGTCCCAGGCGAGGCTTGAGGAGGAAACGATGCTGGTTGCATCGTTGACGACGAGCAACGAAGCATGGGGCCGCAATCCCTATGTGCCCAACGGGTTCGTGGCGGCGCGGGGCCGTCCACGTTGTTGCCGCTCCTCCGCGATGACTCACATCGCGGTCGTCGCGGCGCCTCGCGGCCGACCCCGCGGCGCCACGAACGCGACCCATGCCATTACTCGGACACACTCCTAGTGCCGACACTCCAGACTCCGGAGCGCAAGGACCCGGCGGCCCGTCCGTCAGACACCGAGCCCATCGTACCGCCGCGGCCGCCGCTCAAGTGGGCGGGTGGGAAGCGCTGGCAGGTGCCGCATCTGCGTCCCCTCTGGGCGGCCCACGCTCAAAGACGCCTCGTCGAGCCCTTCTGCGGCGGCCTCGCGGTCAGCCTGGGCCTCGCCCCGGGGCGCGCGCTGCTCAACGACATCAACCCGCATGTCATCGCCTTCTATCGCAGCCTGAAGCAGGGTCTGGTGATCAAGCAGTCGATGAAGAATGACGAGACGATGTTCTACGCGCGCCGCGCGCGATTCAACGCGCTTCTGGCACGCGGCAGGGAGGAGGGTCGCGAGGCGGCGGGGCTCTTCTATTACCTCAACCGGACGGGATACAACGGGCTGTGCCGGTTCAACCGGCGGGGAAGTTTCAACGTTCCCTTCGGCCGGTACGCCAGGATCACGTACACGCGCGACTTCACGCGCTACCGGAGAACCCTCGCGCGCTGGGACTTCATCAGCGTGGACTTCGAGAAGGTTCCGTTCGAGAAGGGGGATTTCGTCTACGCCGACCCGCCCTACGACGTGGAGTTCACGCAGTACGCCAAGGAGGGCTTCTCCTGGGACGACCAGGTCCGGCTCGTCGACAGGCTCTCCGCGCACAGGGGTCCGGTGGTGCTGTCGAACCAGGCGACGGATCGAATCGTACGTCTGTACGGGACCGCCGGATTCAGGCTTCTGTACGTGCAGGCGCCCCGCCGGATCTCGTGCACCGGCGACCGGACGCCGGCGCGCGAGGTGCTGGCGCTTCGGAACGTGTGAGGCCTTTTGGGTTCAGCGCTTGACTTGAAGCGAGCCCAGGAGCGAGTCGAAGCGGTCTTCGTTGGCCTTCATGGTCTTCTCGGGGCCGGTGCACTTGAAGAACCAGTTGGAGTCCGGTCCCGGCACGATCGCCCCGAGCAGGATGGAGCCCGGCTTCGGCTGCGGCGGGGGGCCGCCCATCATCGACATCGGCGACGGCGTGTAGGTCCCGCCGACCTCGACGCGGCTCACCTCGAGGTCGCCCACCTTGATCTCGGTGGTGCGGGGCGATTCCGATCCGGATCCGCTGAACTGCGCCACCCACCTCTGGATGTTCGCCTGCGCGTCGCCGCCCTGTCCGGCCCCGAAGTAGTAGACGACGCACTCGCCGTCCTCCTTGTCGGTGGACACCGCGGGAAGACGGTACTGCGCCCGGCGCATCTGAGAGGACGGCGTCACCTCGATCCACTCCTTCGGGGCGGTCCAGCGCACCCCGCCCGCCGGCGCCCCCTCCTGCGTCGCCTCGTTACCCTGTTGTCCCGGCATCGACGGCGCATGGGCCGGAACCGGTTCGAGCGGGGTCGCCGCGGCCGGCTGTTCCTGCGTCCGACCTCCGCACGCCGCCGCGACAACGAGCGCCATCGCCAGGCCGGCGCAACGCGTCGCCCCTCGGAGTGCATCGCGTGCCGCCATCGTCGCTTCCTCCCCGGTCAACGCCCGGCATTATGCCAGAGTCCATCCCCTCCCCGGCGTGTCTTCACGCGTGTTCAGGCCGCCCCGCGCCGCCTAGGCGCGCGCCACACCTGTGCTATGATTCCGCCCCCGCGCAGACCCAAACCTCTTGTCCACGGGGCACTTCGGGCCGCCTCCTGCCGGGACGACGGAGATCGCGATGGCCAAGCTCATGACGATGAAGGACGCGATCGCGAGCTTCGTGCGCGACGGCGATCTCGTCGTCATGGAAGGGTTCACCCACCTCATCCCGTTCGCCGCCGGGCACGAGATCATCCGGCAGCGGAAGCGCGACCTGACCCTGGCCCGGCTGACGCCGGACCTGATCTACGACCAGCTCATCTTCGCGGGATGCGCCCGCAAGATGATCTTCTCGTGGGCGGGCAACCCCGGTGTCGGCCCGCTGCACGCCTTCCGGCGCGCGGTCGAGCAGGGGAAGCCGGGACCGCTCGCGATCGAGGAGTACACGCACTTCGGGATGGTGCTGCGCTTCATGGCGGGCGCGTCGAACCTGCCGTTCCTGCCCACGCGCAATTACCCGGGGACCGATCTGACGGCGGCGAACCCGCTGTTCAAGAAGGTGCGCTCGCCGTACGGCGAGGAGGATTTGTGGTGCGTGCCGGCGCTGAACCCGGACGTGACGATCGTGCATGCGCAGCGGGCCGACGCCGACGGCAACACGCAGGTCTGGGGCCTGTACGGCGTGCAGAAGGAGGCGGCCTTCGCCAGCAAGCGCGTCATCGTGTCGGTGGAGGAGGTCGTCGATCCGTCGGTCATCCGCTCGGATCCGAACCGCACGCTCATCCCGGGGATCATCGTCAGCGCCGTGGTTCACGAGCCGTTCGGGGCGCACCCGTCGTTCGTGCAGGGGGCGTACGATCGCGACAACGACTTCTACATGAAATGGGACGCCGTGTCGCGCGACGAGGCGTCGTTCCAGGGGTATCTCGACGAGTGGGTGCACGGCCTTCCCGACCGCGCCGCGTACGTCAGGAAGATGGGGGCGCGCGTGGGCGGGCTCCAGGCCGATCGGCAGATGTGCGCGCCGGTCAACTACGGTTTCTGAGGAGAGTCCAGGGGCGATGCCGGACTACACGACCTCCGAGCTGATGGTGTCGCGGGCGGCCAAGGAGCTGAAGAACGGCGACGTCGTCTTCGTCGGCATCGGCGTCCCGTCGCTGGCGGTCAACCTCGCCTACCGCATGCACGCGTCCGGGATCTGCATGATCTACGAGTCGGGCGCCGTCGGCTGCGTGCCCAAGCGGCTGCCGATCTCGATCGGCGACCCGTGCCTCGTGACCGGGTCGCTCGCCGTCGTGCCGATGCTCGACGTGTTCAACCTGTACCTTCAGCGCGGTCTCATCGACGTCGGCTTCCTGGGCGGGGCGCAGGTCGATCGCTTCGGGAACATCAACTCGACGGTCATCGGCGACTACCGGAAGCCGAAGGTGCGCCTGCCCGGCAGCGGCGGCGCCTGCGAGATCGCCGCCCTTGCGAAGAGGGTCGTGATCACGATCGGCAATTCGAAGCGCACGCTGCCGGAGCGCGTGGACTTCGTCACCAGCCCGGGCTACCTGCGCGGCGGCCGCGAGCGCGAAACCCTCGGGCTCAAGGGCGGCCCCGAGCTGGTGATCACCGACATGGGGGTGTACCGGTTCGACCCCACGACACGTGAGATGGTCCTCGTGTCGGTCCACCCCGGGGTCACCGTCGCGACGATCAAGGACAACATCGGCTGGGACGTGAAGGTCGCGGACGACCTGACGGAGACCCCGCCGCCAACCTCCGAGGAGATCCGGATCATCAGGGAGGAGCTCGACCCTCAGGGAATCTTCCTTCGATCCAAGGCTTCCTAGGGCCGGCAGGGACGAGACGATGAAACGAAACGCGGAAAGACGCAGGAGCGCCAAGCGGGCGACGCGCGGCGCGCGGCGCAAGACGGCCCCGAAGAAGACGCGCGCGGTCAAGCCGATCCTCGAAGGACCGGCGCTCGTCAGGGCGACGGCCAAGGCGGCCGCCTCCCTCAAGACTCTGATCGAAGAGCCGGCGCTCCTGGTCGAGGAAGCGCTCAAGGAGGCGGAGCAGATCGGCATGCTCCTCGGCGAGCCTGATGACGAGGACGACCCCGAGCCCCACGACGACGAAGAGGACGAGTCGTTCCTGCGCGAGCGCCAGGCCGGCTCGCGGCCGCGCTCGCGTCCCTCGCCGGGAATCGTCAAGGGGCAGGCCGGGTCAATCGCCCCGGCCGCCGAGTCCCCCGGCGCGGCGGCGGACGCCGAAGGCGCCTCCGCCGGCGCGACGCACCTCTTCCCGCGGAATCTGAAGACGGCCTACCCCGTCGCGGTCCGCGCCGAGGGGATCTGGATCCACGACAGCGCCGGTCGCAAGTACCTCGACGGCTGCGGCGGCGCGGTCGTCTGCTCGATCGGCCACGGCGTGGCCGAGATCGCCGAGGTGATGACGCGGCAGGCGAAGCGCCTCGCCTTCGCGCATTCCTCGCAGTTCATCACCCGGGAAGCCGCGGGTCTGGCCGAGCGTGTGGCCGCGCTGGCTCCGGGTGACATGAAGAAGACCGGCCGCGTCTACCTCGTCTCCGGGGGGAGCGAGGCGATCGAGACCGCCCTCAAGCTGGCGCGGCAGTACCACGTCGAGACCGGTCATCCCGGCAAGTCGAAGATCATCGCCCGCTGGCAGTCGTACCACGGCAGCACCATGGGGGCCCTGTCGGTGACGGGCAACGTGGCGCGCCGCGAGCTGTACGCGCCGATGTTCGCGCCGATGCCGCACATCCCGCCGTGCTACTGCTACCGCTGTCCGTACGGGCTCAAGTACCCGTCCTGCGGCATCGCCTGCATCGAGGAGCTCGAGACGGCGATCCACCAGGAGGGCCCCGAAAGCGTCGCGGCGTTCCTCGCCGAGCCGATCGTCGGCGCCACTCTCGGTGCGGTGCCCGCCGTCGACGGTTACTGGAAGAGAGCGCGCGAGATCTGCACGAAGCACAACGTCCTTCTGATCGCCGACGAGGTGATGACCGGCGTCGGCCGCACCGGCAGGAACTTCGCCGTCGATCATTGGGACGTCGTCCCCGACATGATCGTCGTCGGCAAGGGCCTGTCCGGCGGCTACGCTCCCCTCGGCGCGGTCATCGCGCGCGACTTCATCCCCGAGGCGCTCGAGCGCGGGCGCGGCTATTTCGAGCACGGCTTCACCTACAGCGCCAACCCTCTGTCCGCCGCCGTCGGCATCGCCGTCCTCGACTACGTGCGGAAGAACCGTCTCATCGCCCGCGCCGCCCGCATGGGGAAGGTCCTGGGCGAGAAGCTCCTCGCCCTGCGCCGCCACCGCATCGTCGGCGACGTGCGCGGCCTCGGCATGATGTGGGGGATCGAGATGGTGAAGGACCGCAAGAGCCGCGAGCCGTTCCCCGCGTCCCTCCGGGCGTCGCGCCGTCTCTACGAGCACTCCCTGGGCGAAGGGCTGCTGATCTATCCCGGCTCCGGCACGCGCGAGGGGCAGGACGGCGACCACGTCATCGTCGCGCCACCCTTCACCATCACGCCCGCCGAGATGGACGATCTCGTCGCCCGCCTCGACCGCGCTCTCGCGAAACTGGAGAATTCGCTGCGCTCCTAGGACCCTTCCTGGAACGCCACCATCGTCCGATCCGCTTCGACGATCGAGCCGAACATCTTCCGGATGTTGTCCTGCTCGGCGGCGGGCCAGCGGCCGCGCGGCGCCGTGAAGCGCCGGGTGCAGCGCATCGAGCCGTCTCCCTGCGACGAGCACGAGACGGTCAGGCTGCCGAGGACCGACTTCAACGCCACCGGCTTCGGCGGCGCCGCCGCCTTCATCCCCGCCGGCGGCACGATGGTCACCGTCTGCTCGCTGTTCACGCCCCGGTCGACGTAGAACGGATAGGAACGCTCGGCGCGCGAGATCGGGTTCGAGTCTTCGCAGCCCAGGACACAGCCACGAACAAGCAGAAGCGACTCGGCCTTCGTCACCAGCTCGGGCGCCTCGATGGTCATCTTGAGACGCAGCGGCTTGTCGATCGCCTCCAGGTCTTCGGCCTGGAACGATTTCAGCGCCGCCCCGGGCCGCTTCTCCTTGAGCCAGGACTGAAGATAAGCCGTGCGCGCCGATTCGGACGCCGGCAGGAGCTCCTGCCGCATCTCGATGGCGTCCTCGCCCTGGAACTCCGCTACCACGTCGAGCTCCGCGGGGCCTTCCGCCCGCGGCTTGACCGTGATCTGGTAGCGCGTGCCGCTGATCTCGTCCTTCTGTGGCAGGTTGATCAGCGCGGAACCCGTTTCGGTGATGTACAGCGCCCCCGCCCCCGAGTCCTGCCAGGGCATGAAGCCGTAGGGGAGGTAGGCGACGGTCGGATCGAGCCAGATCGCCGTGTTGTCCGGCTGCGGCACGGCGACGATCACGTGGCTGAACTGGGAGAGGCTATAGTAGGTCGTGATCAGCGTTCCCTTGTCTTTCCCGACCACAAGGACGATGTTCGCCGGCACTCCGATCGACCGCAATGCGGCGACGAGCAGGACGGCCTTCTCCTCGTTGTCGGCCGACTTCTTCTTGAGCATGTCGCCGACGGATGATGTGTTTGCGTACACGTCGTCGTACGGCACGTAGCGGAAATCATCGGTGACGTGTCGGAAGATCGCCTTGAGCTTCTCGTCCTGGCTCGCAACCCCCTGGGTCCAGCCGCTCACCGTCTGTTTCATCGAGACTTCGTCGAGCTTGTAGGCCTTCGCGTAGTAAAAGCGCGTGTATTTCGCTACCGAATCCCAGTCCGTGAAGAGATTGTCCTCCCGCCCGAGAGCCGCCCACTGCGCCCCCTCGAGGGCCCTGAGCACCATCTCGATGCGGGGACTCACCTCGGCCACGGGCGGCATCATTCGTTCCTCCCTGTAGGCGGGGACATCCTTCATCTCGACCGTCAGCAGCTTGCCCTTCACCTTCCCTTCTTTCCAAGGCGTCGACTCGGGCTCCGGATTGGGACACTTGTCGCACAGGATCCTGTACGCGGTGGCCTCGTGGACCGCCTGCGACATCCGGGAGTAGAGCGTGAACTCGGGACCGGCGAAGAGCCAGGGCTCGATGTAGATGATGCTGCTGACGTGCCGTTTGTACCGATACTCGAGGATGGCGCCCGGCTCCACGCCGGGGAAATTGAACACGAATTCGGTGAGCTTGTACCCCCGCCCCTTTTCGACCAGCTTCTCGAAGATCTGGTCCGGCGCAACCGGCAGGACCGTGCCGTCCGGCTTGATCGTGCGCGCCTCGATTCCGCTGACCTCGGAATACTTGCGCGAGGGGATGTGCACTTCGGAGTATTTCCTGCCCCTCTCATTGAGAATTTTCATGCGCCAGTGATAGTCGAGGTAGTTCGTCACGAAATGATTCTCCTCGACGATCTTTCCCCGGCGCGTCTGCCGCAGGATGACCGCGTCCGCCTCCGGATCCTGCTGGACGGATTTCAGGGCGCGCTCCTGCTCCGAGATCTCCGGCCAGGGGACTGCCTCGTCCTTTACCGCGGCGCGGAGGGACATCGCGTCGGTTGATGCGGCGAATATCAGCAAGCCCATGACCGCGCTCGCATACTTACTGCGCAGCAGGCCCTGGTGATCCACGGTTCCTCCCTGCTCGCGAAGGGACTTCAGTGGCCTCCGGCCGAGGTCGCATCGGAGCGCTCGAAGGCGACGGTCGTGCGGTCGGCCTCGACGATCTTGTCGAACATGGCGCGCACATTCGTCTGTTCGCTTGCCGGCCAGCGATTGCGCCGCGCGACGAACGCGTGCGAGCATTTCATGCTCTTGTCCTCCAGGGACATGCAGCTGAAGGTGTGAGTGGCAACCGACGACCTGGTGCTGAAAGGAGGCGGTGCCTGGGATGGCTTCATACCCTGGGGAGCCTGAATCACGACGGATTCGTCCTCGTTCCAACCACGATCGACGTAAAAGGGATATTGACGCTGTGCTCTGGAGACTGGATTGCTCTCCTTGCAGGTGAGCACGCACCCCCGAACGAGCACCACCTCGTCGGCGCTCGTCACCAGGCCGGGAATCTGCAGACTCATCTTCAGACGCAATGGCTTGTCCTGATCCTCGATGTCCTCGATCGTGTAGGAGCTCAGGACGGCGCCGTTGCGCTTCTTCTGAACCCAGGTCTCCAGGTATGTCTTGCGCGCCGTCTCGGCGGCCGGTACCAAGTCCTCGCGCAGGTCAACTGCGTCTTCGCCGGTGAATTCCGCCTCCACGTCAACGTCAGCCTGACCGTCCTTCCGCGGCTTCACCAGCACCTTGTACCTGCTGGCGCTCAGCTCATTTTTCACCGGGAGCGTGAGCATCTGACCCTTGCCGTCCTTGATCAGAAGTGCGTCTGCGCCCGAATCCTTCCAGGGAACGAAGCCATAGGCCGAGTAGCTGACGGTGGGATCAAGCCACAGAGGAGAACCTCCCTGTTGGGGCACGGCAACCACGGTGTGGGTGAACTGCGAGAAGCTGAAGAAGTTCGGATTGAGCGATCCCCCGTCCCTGCCGGAAACGAGCGCAGTCTGCGAATCGATGCCGATCGCCTTCAGAGCCGTCATAAGCAACACCGCCTTGTCTTCGTTATCCGCCATCTTGTTCTTGAGAATCCAGGCGATGGAGTGCGAGGCACCGAAGACCCGCTCGAAGGGGCGATAGCGGAAGTCTCGCTGGACATGCCGGAAGACCGCCTTCGTCTTCTCCTGAGGGTCGCTGATCCCCTGGACCCAGCCCTCCACGACCGGCCTGATGTCCGACAGGCCTGTCTTCATCGCATCCTGGTAGTAGCTCCAGGCATACAGGGCCACCGACGGCCAGTCGATGAAGAATTGATTCTGGCGTCCGAGCCCCCAGATCGCGCGATTTTTCCAGTGCGCCAGCAGCATCTCCAGCCTCGGGCTGGCGTCCCTCTCCGGGGGCATCAGGTCCTCGGACTTGTAGCCGGGAATATCGCGAAGCTCCATCGTGTACATCTGGCCCTTCGCTTTGCCCTCGCGCCAGGGAGACACCGTCGGCTGTTGATTGTTCGGGCAGAGATCGCACAGAACCGTGTAGCCCATGTCCTCCGGAATCGCCTGCGTCATGCGCGACCTCAGGGTGAATTCCGACAGGGGGAAGTAGTACGGGTCGATGAAGAGGAGACTGTAGTCATGGCGGTCGTATCGAACCTCCAGGATGACACCCGGCTCGACCGCGGGAAAATGGAACACCCAGGCGGTCTCCTTGTAGTCAGCGACCTGGAAGACGACTTTCTCGAAGATCTGATCGGACGGAACTACGATCGCCGTGCCGTCAGGCTTCACAGTGCGCGCTCGGATGTTGCTGACGCGTGAATATTTGCCGGCCGGAATCTCGAACTCCCCGTAGCGCTTCCCTCGCTCGGTGAGAATCTTGTACCGCAGGTGATAATCCAGCACGTTGAGTATTTCGTCAGCCTCCTTGAGGATCTTGCCATTGCGCTCGTTCAGGAGCACGACCGCATCGGCCTCGGGATCCTGATCCACGCGCTTGAGGCTCCGCTCCTCCGGGGAGATCTCGGGCCAGACCTCCGCGGATCGGTCGGCTGCCAGCGCCGGAGCCCCAAGGTGACTTCCATCCGCGGGGAGCATGGCCAAGATCAGGCCCAGGCAGGCAAGAACCGACGCGTGGCGCCATCGGCGGAGGGTTGCAGTCATTGATGCCTCCTTCGATCTCGGGACTATTCAGAACAGAAGTTTGCTGGTATTCTACTCGCAGCACATACACTGTCAATCCGGTTCATGACGATTTTCTGCCACGGTGTCCGTCGGGTGAGTGGGCCGCGAAGAATTGTGGCCTGGGTGTGGCTCGCCTGTTCTGCACTTGCCTTCTCCCCGGGTCCCTCTCCACCACGCGCCGCGGACATCGAGAGCGGGCAGGATGCTGTTCTCCTGGAGGAGCACCTCGATATCGAGATCGTCTCGGAAACCCTGGCGCGCGTCCATTACTCCAATCGCACCAAGATACTGACCGCCAAGGGAGTCGATGAATTCGACGTTGCTTCGATCTATTACAACCCCTCCGTCACGGTTCGCGATTTCCATGCCGCTGTCATATCCCCGCAGGGGAAGCGCTCCGAGGTCAAGAAACAGCAGTTTTTCGATGGAGCCGCCTTCGAATCGTTCGAACTCTATGGGGACACGAAGCATCGATCCGTCACATTTCCGGGGCTTGTTCCAGGCGCCACGTTGGAATATCAGTACGAGCAGGATCTCCATAATCTGTTCTACCTGCAGTGGTACAGCAGGTTTGACTTTCAAGAGACGATTCCGGTGCGCTCGAAAACCTTTACGCTGCGGGCCGACTCCTCGTTTCCGTTGCGCTTCGCGGTCCAGGGCTCGCCAGAATACGGGAGCGAGGAAAAGGACGGTGTGGTGACCCACCGTTGGCGGGTACAGGACGTGGAGGCCGTCAAGAGCGAAACGATGATGCCTCCGGATCGGGACATTGTTCCGCACGTGCGGATTTATCTACGGTCTTATCTCTACGACAACAGCAGGGTGGACGCGACGGATTGGAACGGCATCGCCCGGTGGACGCGGGACTTGTCGCGCGAGAGGCAGATTCCTACTGAAGAGGTGGCCGCGAAAGCACGGCAATTGACGGCAGGGCTCTCGGATCCAGTGGCCAAGGCGCAGCGTGTCTATGAGTTCGTCCAGAAGAGCATCAGCTACGTGGCGATCGAGCTGGGAATTGGAGGCTGGCAGCCCCACGACAACGGCTCGGTCTTCAAGAACAGGTATGGAGACTGCAAGGATAAGGCGACGCTCGTCATCGCCATGCTGCAGGCCGTGGGCGTCCAGACCTTCCCTGTCCTGATACGGACACGAGAATCGGGACTCACGGATCGGGATTACCCATCTTCCGACTTCAACCACGTGATCGCCGCGCTGCCGGAGGCGGACGGATATCTGCTCATGGACCCTACCTCGGAGACCGCTCCTTTCGGCGACCTGCCCTGGAGGGACCAGGGCGCGAACGCTCTGGTGGTGAAAGAGGATGGATCCGGGGACATGATCCAGACCCCGTTGTCCCCCGCGGATCACAATCGGATCCAGTGGCTGGTGACCGCGTCACTGGGCGACAACGGCGACTTGGAGGGAAGCTACAGCATCGAAGCGTTCGGGCAGGACAGGACCGAGTTCGCCGGTTTCGTCGCGGACACAAAGCCGACCGAAAGAGAGGACGCCCTGGCCCGCTTCATGGCCCGCATCTGTCCCGGGGCGGTGCTGCTGGGGCACGACGTGATCCAGCCCAAGGACGCTCACGATTCATTGAAGCTGGTCATCCGATTCAAAGTCCCACGATTCGTCGTACGGGCTGGGAATCTTGATGTTCTCTCACTGCATCTCGTTCGATTCCCCAACGTCGCGAGCATGGCCGCTCCATCCAGTCGGCATCATCCGATCTTCTTCGAGAATCTCTCGAGCGAGACCTCCGAAGTGCGTCTCTACCTCCCTCCCGGCAAGCACGTCAGGAAGCTTCCTGAAGGGCGCAATCTCACTGCGCCCGGATTCTCGGCGGCGAGCAGCTACGAGGTGAAGGGGGACAACGGGCGCGACATGCTCCTGGTGAAGCGCTCCATAACGTTCTCCAAGCGGGAAATTCCGGTCGCGGATTACAGCGCGCTGAAACAATCGCTGTCGGCGCTATTGGAGGAAGAATCCCGCGCCGTTACGCTACAGACGGGAAGTTCTCCACCGGCACACTCGTAAGTTCAGCGTTCGAGCGTTTTCGCAGCCTCTCCGATGGTCGCCGCGCGCGTACGGATGGCGACGGCCAGGGCCTGCGCCTGCTCGCGTGCCCGGTGGGCGTCGCCGTCGTGGACTGCCTCGCGCAATCCGGGAAGCGTCTCCGCCGCGTAGGTCGGGAGGGGTGCGTAGACGAGATGCTTGAACCAGGGTCGCTTCGGGAGTCCGTCCGCGCGTAGGAGGTCCCTCTCCGTCTTCATGATCGCGGTGTTCACGCGCGTGAGCGCCTCGGGGGAGGGACGCGACGGCCCGCCGAGCGCCGCCGCGACCCTCGTGTCGAGATCGTCGGCCGCCTTATCCCACTCGGCGAGCGCCGCTCGCAGGTCCGCGAGGTCGGGGAGCGCGCCGGATGCGGCCGCGTCCTTGCCGCGCGGCGCCGCGGCGCGGGCCCCCTTCTCGACGTCGTCCAGGTAGGCCGCCACGTCCGCAGGGTAGGGTGACTCCTCGAACGGCAGGATGTCGGCGTTGGCGAGGCGGTAGGCAAGGAGCCCCCACACCCGCACCATCGCGGTGTGGTACTTGAATCCCGGATCGCCGAAGCGGCTCATCCAGAAGTAATCGTCCAGGACCGAGTGGTACACGCCGTACGGGCCGTCGAATCCGGCGTCGAGCGACGGGATGCCGATGTGGTTGAAGAAGACGGTGTAGTCCGAGCCGCTCCCCAGGATGTCGTAGGTCACCTCGTGCTCCTGCTTCCCGACCGAGGAGGCGTTGTACGTCGACTTGAAGCTGTCCCTGCCGGCGGCGCGCAGCGTGGCGGTGTAGAGGTCCGCGCCGCTCCGCGGATCGGGCACGTCGCGCAGCGTCTCGGAGATCAGGCGCCGCATCGACGGGACCGCCGACGCCTGGAAGGTCGGACCCGAGGTCGATGAGTCGACGTTGAGGCAGGCGACACCGTTGCGCGCCAGGTCGTCGCGGCGCTCCTCGCCCCACTCGGTCGAGCCGGTCAGCGTCCATTCCTCGGCATCCCAATTGCCGAACACGAGCGTGCGCCGGGGCGGGTAGCCGCGCTTCTTGAGCTCGCCGGCGACGCGCGCCAGCTCGAGCATCGTCGCGGTGCCGCTCGACGGATCGACCGCGCCGTACACCCACGCGTCATGGTGGTTCCCGAGGATGATCTGCCGGTCCGGCTCGTCGCTGCCGCGCAGGACGCCGATGACGTCGGTGATGGCGCGCGTCTCGAACGACGCTTCGATCTTGAGGTGCAGGCGCGACGGACCGGGGCCGACGTGGTAGGTCAGCGGCAGGCCCCCCTGCCAGCCTTCCGGCACCGCCGGCCCCGCCAGGCTCTTGAAGACGACCAGCGCGTCCCGTCCGGAGATCGGCACGGCCGGGATGCGCGGCAGGATCTCCGACTCGGCCGGCTTGATCCGTCGCGCGCCGGGGAGCGAGGCCCACCCCGGTGTCAGCGGGTCGCCGGGGACGATGTAGTCGTACACCACCGCCCCCCGCTGCACGTGGCCGTCGGGGCCCCACGGTCCGCGCGGATAGACGTCGCCCCGGAAATAGCCGTCCTCCATCGGGTCGCTGTAGAAGATGATGCCCGCCGCCCCGCGCTTCTCCGCCTCCTGCGCCTTGCCGCCGCGGTATCCGTCGAAGTAGCGCGCCAGGACCAGGCGGTCCTTCACCGACACCCCGAGGCGATCGAGCTCGTCGAAATCCTCGGGGCGGGCGTGGTTCACGTACACCACCTCGCGCGTCAGGTCGCACGACGGGGAGTAGGCGTTCCAGGTGAGCGCCGCGCGCGGGTCCGCCGCGTCCTTGTCCTCGGGCGTCCCCTCCTCGGGACGGGTCAGGCGCTTCGTCTCGGGCTCGACCTGCTCGAGCAGGGCGCTCTTCACGTACCCGAGGTACACCTGGTAGGTCTTCATCGTGGTCTCGAGCCCGGCCTCCTTGAAACGCTCGAAGATGTAACGCGCCACGGCGTCGTTCTCCGGCGTGCCGGCGACGTGCGGGTCCTTGGTGAGGACGCGCGCGTGCTCGTCGACGCGCTTCGCGTCGGGCAGGCCGAGGAGGAGCGCTTCGATCTCCCTCTGGCGCGCCAGCGACCCTGCGTGGAAGCCGAAGATCCCCGCCGCGCCCGTCCCCGCCGGTGCCGGAGCGCGGGGTGCGTCGCGCCGCGGCCCCGCAGCCGCGAGCACCAGGACCGCGAGCGCCGGCGCGGCGACGAACCCGACGATCGCGTGGCTCCTCATGCCGCGCGCACGGCGGCGCCGTCCCTCCGCCGCTTCCAGTACAGGTAGGCGGGCAGGCCGCAGGCGAGGATCGCCAGCCCCCATCCCGACTCCACCGGCTGGTTGACCAAGGTGTAGACAAGGACAACGACGCAGATCCCGACGTAGACGATAGGCGTCATTGGGTAGCCCCAGGTGCGGTAAGGACGCGGCCACTCCGGGTGGCGGCGGCGCAGCACGATGACCGAGGCGCCGGCGAGGGCGTAGAACAGGACGGCCGCGAAGATCACGAACGTGTAGAGCTGGTCGTACGTGCCCGACAGGCAGAGGGCGCTCGACCAGAGGCACTGCCAGAAGATCGCCTTCACCGGCGTGCGGTGGCGCGGGTGCACTTCGGCGATCCCGCGGAAGAACAACCCGTCGTTCGCCATGGCGTAGAACACGCGCGGGCCCGAGATGACGGTCGCGGAGATGCAGCCGAACACCGAGACGAGGACCGACAGAGACATCAGTTTCGACCCGAGCGGCCCGAACAGCCGCCCCGCGGCTGCCTCGCCGATCGTCCCGGTCGAGATCATGTCCCCCACCGGCATGGCGTACAGATAGACGACGTTCATGCCGACGTAGATCAGCGTGATGGCGCTCATGCCCAGAATGAGAGACAGCGGCAGGTTGCGCTGCGGGTCCTTGATCTCGCCCGCCGTGAAGGTGATGTTGTTCCAGCCCTCATAGGCCCACAGCATCGCCACCATCGACAGGATGAACGGGCCGAGGCCGAATCCTCCCGCGCCCGCCCCTCCGAACAGCGGCACGAAGTGCGACCAGCTCCCTCTGCCGACGACGACCCCGAGGATCATGAAGCCGGCGAAGGAGGCGATCTTGACGACGGTCACGATCCCCTGGAACAGGCTCCCTTCCTTCACGCCGAAGTAGTTGACGATCGACAGGAACACGATCACCGCGACGGCGTTGAGCTGGCCGGCCGAGATCGCGAGCGTGTGGCCGGGAAGCGGCAGCGAAGCGAGCGTGCGGTCGGTGCCGAGCGCGGGGACGAAGAGCCCGAAGTAACGCGCGTACCCGACCGCCAGCGCGGCGAGCGTTCCGGTGTGGATGACGGCGAAGAGCGTCCAGCCGTACAGGAAGCCGGTGAGATCGCCGTACGCCTCGCGCAGGAAGACGTACTGGCCCCCGGCGCGCGGCAGGGCGGCCCCCAGCTCGGCGTACACCAGGGCGCCGGCGAATGACAGGACTCCACCGGCGATCCAGCCGGCGAGGAGAAGACCGGGCGACGGAAGGAGGTGCGCCACGCCCCCCGGGCCCCCGGTGACCAGGAACACCGCCGAGCCGATCACGAGCCCGATCACCAGAAGTGTCGCGTCCCACAGCCCGAGAGCGCGGATGAGCCCGCGATCCCCAGCCTCACTGCGGACGGTTCCTCCCGGAGGGGTTCCTGTCGCTTCGCGTGGAATCGTCATTCGTCCTGCTCAGGCCTCCGCGTCCCGGTCGTCGAGCTTCGGGTCGACGCGGTCTCCCGCGCTGCGGCTGCGGCGCGGGCCGGCGCAGGATACATGAGGCGGGGTCCTAGAGGCAGGGAGAGTTGTTCGGCTCGATGCCGCCGCCGCCGTCGACGCCGAGGATCCCCTCGACGCCGGCGTGCACGCCGGTCACCAGGTAGAAGAACGCCTGCCCGCGGGGGGGGGTCGCTTGATCGAGGAAGAGGGGCGACGGGAGTCCGCTCTGGAGGCACGTGCCGTAGACGGTGGCGCTGAGCCCGGGGATCGATCCACGGTAGACGTTGTACGTGTCGACGTAGAGGCTGTCGCTCCCGCCGAACGTCGTCGGCGAGGTGGCCCCCAGGTCGGTGACCATCGAGGCCGCCTGGTATCCGGCCTCGAGGGCGCGCAGCTTGCCGTATCCGTAGAACGTGTTCGGCAACGGGCCCGGCACGCCGGTGAACGAGTCGGATCGGGCCGAGCGCTGCATCGCCGCCTTGATCTCGGGTCCCGAGAGGGACGGGTTGATCCCGAGCAGGAGCGCGGCCGTGCCGGCGACGTGCGGCGTGGCCATGCTGGTGCCCCGGATGTCGCCGTGCACACCATCCCTTTCGGTGAACGCCGTCCCCCGCGTCGACTGGATGGCGCCGGCGAGCGACGAGCCGATCCACTCGCCCGGAGCCGCGATGTCCGGCTTGATCCGCCCGTCGCGCGTCGGTCCGAGCGACGAGAAACCGGAGAGGCTCCCGACCCCGGAGACGGTGCTGAGGGACGCGATCGTCTGCATCCCGGTCACATTGATGAAGCGATCCTTGTCGGCGTACGAGCCGGCCGTGATCGCCCGGCGCGACGTCCCGGGAATGCCGACGGTCTTGCCGAGGTTGGACACGGCCAGGCTCACGAACCCCGTCGGCGCTGCGTCGGACTCGTCCCACAGGTCGAACGACGGTGCCGGGGAGGCCAGGGCGCTGGTCGCGATCCGGATCGTCCAGGTTCCGTTGCGCGGCGCGACCGTCGGGCTGCAGGCGCTGCTGTCCCAGATCTGCACGAACACCTCGTTGTCGCCGTTGACGGGGTCCGGCGCGTTCGTGGCGTCCACCTGAACCGCACCGTCGCCGGTGCAGACGATCCCGGAGTCGGCGCCGCGCGTAGCGCCGACCACGATCGATGTGGGGCTGACGATCTGGAGGGTGACGGAGTCCGCCCCCTCGTACCAGAGATCGATCCAGACGTCGTCGTTGTCGGCGCCGCTCCTCGGCGTGTAGGACAGGTTGAACGTGTTGCTGATCGAAGCGCCGGCCGCCGGTAACGGCGCTCCCCAGTGGATGGGATGCGCGCTGTTGTCGCGGCCGCCCGAGTTCCCCGCGGCGATCGCCATCACCGCTCCGCGCGTGCCGGGGCCGGTCGCGGCGTCGATCGTCATCTCGTCCGGATCGGTCCCGTCGTGCGCTCCGAGGTCGGTCCCCAGACTCATGTTGCCGGCCCACGGCTTCCCGGCGGCCGCCGCCGTGCTCGCGATGAACTGCACCGCCGCGGTGAGATCGCAGGCGTTGCAGAAGGTGCCGGTGTTGTCGAACACGCGCACCATGAGCAGGTCGGCCTCCGGCGCCACACCCGCGAACGTCCCGGCGGGGACACCGTTGCCGGTCTCCAGGCCGTTCCCGGCGGCGGTGCCGGAGACGTGCGTCCCGTGGCCGTGGCCGTCGCCGGTCAGCAGCGAGCCGCCCGAGGCGAGCGCCGCGTCGATGTCGGCCTTCGGGTAGAAGGCCCCGAAGGAGAAGCCGGCGGGCGGAGGGTGGGCCGCATCGGTCAGCGTCTGGTCCCAGATCCCCAGGAGACGCGTCGTGCCGTCGGCCTTCCTGACGTCATGATCGGTCCACTCGATACCCGTGTCCACGACCGCGACGATCACCCCCGCGCCGCGGTCGAAGGCGGTGTTCGCCTGGTCCGAGGCGACCTGCGCCGACGCCGTGCTGACCTCGTTGAGCAGGCGGTACGCATGCGACGCCTTCAGCCAGGCGATCTCCGGCAGCCGTGCCAGCGGCTCGATCGACGCCGCCGGAACGGTCAACGACAGGACGTCCCCCACCTGTCCCCTGATCTCGACGCCGATGTCGGACAGCGCCTGCCGCAGCGCCTCGCGGCCCCGGCGGGAGCCTGAGGCGCTCCCGGCATATCCCGCCTTGACGCGCACGACAGGGGTCCCGGATCTCTCCGCCAGCACGAAGGAGGGAAGCGCGCGCACCGCCTGCTCCGACCGGCCGGGCACGGCGTCGATGAACCGTCCCTGCTCTCTTCGCGTGCCGAAGGCGATCCGCCTCAGGAACGGGTCGAGCTTGCGCTCCCAACCCGTGGCGGCCGTGCCCGCGTCGGGTCCCACGGGGTGAACGGCGCTCGAAGCCGACACGCTCAGGAGAACGGCGATCGGAACCAGCAGGTAGCCACGCCCGCGAATCCGGAGCAGGTTCATGGGGACGTAAGTGTACGTTGGGATCGGGCCGCCGACAACGACCAGTATCCTGCCTGTCGGCGCTCCTAGAAGTCGAAGCGCCCACCGATCACGATGATCTGGATCGGACTGGAGATGTCTCCGGTGAGGTAGTGGTAGGCGATTTCGCCGTGCACCGCGAACCATCTCAGGATCTGGGCGTCGAGACCGAAGCCCCAGTTGATGCCGATTTCGATGCCGTTCTGGGTGTTCTGGCTGTCGGTCAGGCGCAGGTCGTAGAAGCCCACACCGGCGGCGGCGAAGGGATGCATCATCCTGAAGCGCGGCGTGAAGACGAGATCCCCCGTGACGAAGAAGGCGTCGGCGTCACGCGTGCCGGCGGCCGGGCTGATGCTCTCCCGACCGCTCATCGAAAGCAGGCCCGCCGTGGCGCGATAGGCGGCGTAGCCGCTCTTCTGGTACTGCAGGGCGAAACTGATCGCCTGGTCGGAACGGTAGGCGCTGTCGCCCTTCGGGCCGGACTCCCCGATGCTGGCGGTGAAGGAATAGCCCCCCGGCTGGCTGGCCGCCATGGCGGAGAACGGCACGAGAAGCGAAACGAGCACTGTGAACCGGGCAAGAGGCGCGATCCGCTTCACGGCAGACCCTCCGCGGCACTGTTGCGGATGCTACCACACGGTCCCCCTTCATTTCACTATCTGCAAACGGATCGGACCCACTTTTGCACAGGATGTTGTGGGGTGCCCCGTCACCTCACGCCACATATTGGAGAATTGCATGGGCGGGGCTATCCGGTTGTCCATGTAGAAGTTTGTCATTGACAAGCCGGTGAGGAGTCTTTATATTGCCGCCGTGGAGTAAAGTGGTCTAAAGTGGCCACGCACCCATAGAATTCAAGAAAAGCAAATCAGCGACGGCGGACATTGCTGCGACGTCCGTGAACCGCCGACGAGGAACGGAATGCTGAGGGGAAGCTCTCCCGCCAAGGTCGACGACAAAGGGCGCCTCAAGATTCCCTCCCTCTTCAAAGGATACATCGAGGAAGCGTACGGCCGGGAGTTTTTCGTGACCACCCACACCGGCGACTTCGTACGGATCTACCCGATGACGGTCTGGATCGAGATCGAGAAGAAGCTGGCCGCGAGCTCCTCCCTCGGCCCGTCCCTCGCGAAGTTCCGCAATTTCGTGAACTACTACGGTCAGCCCGCGACCATGGACGACCAGGGGCGGATCCTCATCCATCCCATGTTGCGGCAGAAGAGCGAAACCGGCGGCGGGGTGATCGTGATCGGCAACCTGACCTGCCTGGACGTCTGGAATCACGAGAAGTTCCAGTCCCAGATCACTCCTCTCGATGACGACGAGCTCAAGATCCTGTCCGATCACGGCATCTCATGAGAGCGCGCGAAGCGGACCGACATGGACGGACGAACCCATGAGCCTGTCCTCCTGCGGGAGGTGCTCGCGGCGCTCGCCTGCCGCCCCGGCGGATTCTGGGTGGACGGGACGGTCGGCGCCGGCGGACACGCGGAGGCCATCCTGCGCGCCAGCGCACCCGACGGACGCCTGTTCGGCTGCGACCGGGACGCGGATGCGGCTGAGGCGGCCCGGCGCAGGCTTCGGCCGTTCGGAGCGCGGGTCATCGTGCAGCACGCCGACTACCGGCGGATCCCGGCGCTTCTCGACGCGATCGATGCCCCCCCCGTATCGGGACTCCTGCTCGATCTCGGAATTTCGTCCCTGCAGCTCGACGATCCGGGGCGCGGCTTCTCGTTCCAGGCGGACGGGCCTCTGGACATGAGGATCGATCGCTCGCAGAGCGGCACGGCGGCGGACCTTGTCAACACGCTCCCGGAGGAGGGGCTCGCGGCGATCCTGAAGGAGCACGGTGAAGAGAGGAGGGCGAAGCGGATCGCCAGGGCGATCGCGCGGGCGCGCGACCGTGGGCCGATCGCGACCACGCGCGAGCTCGCCGCGATCGTGGCCGCCGCGTCTCCCGGGCCGGGCCGCATCCACCCGGCGACCCGCACGTTCCAGGCCCTGCGCATCGCCACGAACGGCGAGCTCGAGGGTCTCGACCACCTGCTCGCCGATGCGACGGCCTGTCTCGAGCCGGGCGGCAGGATCGCGGTGATCTCCTTCCACTCCCTGGAGGACCGCGTCGTCAAGCGGACGCTGCGGAGCCTGACGCGTCGCTGCGTCTGCCCGCGCGATCTGCCGGTGTGTGTCTGCGGCCGCCCGGGTGTCGTGCGCCTGATCACGCCCCGCGCCCTGCGCCCCTCGCCGGAGGAGGTCCGGGACAACCCGCGCAGCCGCAGCGCGAGGCTGCGCGCCGCGGAGCGCCTGGAGAGCGCCGCGTGAGCCACGCCGCCTCGAGCATGCGTCTGCAGATCAATGCCCGTCTGGTGAAGGAGAAGGATCGCGCCCGGGCGCGCGAGCTGCGCAGGCTCCTGCTCTGCGGAGCGGCCATCGTGGTGCCGCTTCTCGTATATGTCTGGCAGCGCGTCGAGTTCCTGCGCGTTTCCTACGAGGTCGAGGCGCTCAAGAAGGAGCGCCAGCAGCTCCAGGAGCAGAGCAAGCAGCTCACGGTCGAGCGCTCGTTCCTGCTGTCGCCGGACCGGATCGAGCGTCTGGCGCGCAAGGAGCTCGGCCTCGTCGATCCGTCCCCCACCGACGTGAGACGCGTCGCCGTGATCGACGGAAAGATCAACGAGGTGGGGACAGAGGCCGAAGCCGCGGGCGGCGGGGACGGTGCTGTGGCGGCCGGCGCTCCGTCCAGGCCGCAGGCGGGCTCCGCGGCGAAGAAGGCCCGGCGTCCGCGCCGGAGACCGGCGCCACCGAAGAGCGCCGGAACGACTGACGAGACCGCAGTGGAGGCGGGCGTCGGGATGTTCCCCCTGGTCGGCATTGCGACGCCTCGAAGTCAGCAACCGGAAGAGACGCCCTGACGGGGGCGCTCTGGGAGGGACGATGGATCGCGCGATGAAGTGGACCGGATTCGGACGGCGCCGGGCGCGTGGTGACGAGCGGACGCACAGACCGCGGGCGCTGCGGGCCCGGCTCATCCTCCTCGTCGTCGCGGTGGGCGCGGGCCTGCTGGCGATCCTCGGCCGCTGCGCCCACCTGCAGGTCGTCCGCGCTCCCGAGCTCCTCGACCAGGCGCGCTCGCAGCAGGAGAAGACCATCACGCTGGACCCGCCGCGGGGGCCGATCCTCGACCGCAACGGCAGGGAGCTGGCCGTCAGCCTCGACGTCGACTCGGCGTTCGCCGAGCCCGGCGACGTGGCCGACCCGGCCGGCGCCGCCCGAAGGCTCGCGTCCGTGGTGGGCGTCCCCGCGTCCGAGCTGTACGCACGCCTGTCGAGCGATCGGCGCTTCGTGTGGATCAAGAGAAAGATCACGCCTGATCTGAGGAGGAGGATCGAATCCCTGAAGATCCGCGGCGTCGGCTTCGTGCGCGAGAGCCGCCGCTATTACCCGAAACGCACTCTGGCGGCGCACCTGGTGGGCGCCTGCGGCATGGACAACCAGGGACTGGACGGCCTGGAGTTCATGTACGACGGCGCCATCCGCGGCGCCCCGGGACGACTCGTCTCCCTGCGCGACGGTCGCGGCGGCCGAGTGCTCGATCGCGAGCAGAAGGATCCGACGCCGGGATACGGCCTGTCCCTGACGGTCGACGAGGTGATCCAGTACACCGTCGAGCGGGCGCTCGACGACGTCATGGCGGAGACCTCCGCCGAGGGGGCCACCGTGGCGGTCCTCCGCCCCCAGACGGGGGAGGTCCTGGCGCTGGCCAGCCGGCCGACCTTCGATCCGAACGACTACTCCGAGGCGCGCGAGTCGGCGCGGCGCAACCGCGCCACGACCGACTACTACGAGCCCGGATCGACCTTCAAGGTCGTGACCGCGGCAGCGGCCCTGGATTCCGGGCGGGTCCATCCGAACGAGGTCATCTGGTGCGAGAACGGCTCGATCGTCGTGGCGAAGCACCGCTTCAAGGAGGACCGCCTGCCGTACGGCAACCTGACGTTCACCGAAGTCCTCGCGAAGTCCAGCAACGTCGGCGCCATCAAGGTGGCGCAGAGACTGCGGGCCTCCGAGTTCATCTCCTACATCCGGGGCTTCGGGTTCGGCCACAAGACCGGCATCGATCTCCCCGCCGAGAGTCCCGGCATCCTGCGCGACGTCTCCGACTGGTCGGGGCTGTCCCAGGCCTCGATCGCGATGGGCCAGGAGATCGGAGTCACCACGCTGCAGCTCGCGGCCATGCTGGGAGCCGTCGCCAACGATGGCGTGTGGGTTCGACCGCGGCTGGTGCAGGCTCTCCTGCCGGCCCAGGGCGGGCGCTCTCCGCTGGCGCCAGGCGCCTCGTCTCCGACCCAGGCCGACATCGGCGCCCCCGACTCCGACACCCCCGCCGCCGCGGACGGCGGTCCTGGGAAGGGGGCGGGGGTTCCCGAGTCGCGGCGCGTGATCTCCGAGACGACCGCGCGCGTCCTGCGGGCCATGCTGCAGTCGGTGACGACCGAGGGGACCGGGAAGGCCGCGTCGATCCCCGGCTACACCGTGGGAGGCAAGACCGGCACGGCCCAGAAGATCGACCAGAGCGGGCACTACGCGCGCGGCAAGCACGTCTCGTGGTTCGCCGGATTCGTGCCCGCGGGCCGGCCGGCCCTGGCGATCGTGGTCATGGTCGACGAGCCGAAGGGGGCGAAGTTCCACGGCGGGGACGTGGCCGCCCCCGTGTTCGCGCGCATCGCGCAGCCGACGCTGATGTACCTCAAGGTGCCGCCGGACCACGAGGATCCCCTGGTCTTCGATCGCTCCCTGCGGGCCTCCCTGTCGACCGGCGGCGGCGCCGGCCCGGCCGACGACGAAGCGCGGAGGGGGAGATTCGATCGCCCCGGTGTCGCGGCGCTCGCGGTCAAGGCCGTGCTCCGGGATCGCGGGATGGCGGTCGCGGCGACCGGCGGCTTCGGGCCGGCCACCGTTGTGCACGCCGCCCTCGGCGACCCGACGGCACAGCCCGTTCCTGGCGGCGCCGTCATGCCGGACCTCGCCGGGATGAGCCTGCGCCAGGCGAACGAGTCCCTGGCGGCGCGGGGCCTGGTCTGCCGCAATGACGTCAAGGGCGGCCGGGTGACGCGCCAGGATCCCGATCCCGGGACACCCGTCACTCCGGCCACGCCCTGCGTGGTGATTTACTGAAACGCCGCGGCCCGCCCGCGATGCGACGGGCGCGGCGAAGCGAAGGACACGTGCAGCTCGGGCAGATTCTCGAAGGCATCCAGGACGCGCGGCTCAGCGGCGATCCGAAGACGCCGATTCGCGGGCTGGCCTACGACTCGCGCGCCGTCGAGCCGGGGTTCCTGTTCGCCGCCCTGCACGGCGAGAAAAGCGACGGGAACGACTACGTCGAGCAGGCGATCGACCGGGGGGCGAACGCGGTGCTGTCGCGCCGCGCGCCGGACCGCATCGGGGCGAAGGTCGCCTGGGTGCAGGTCGACAGCGACCGGCGCGGGCTGGCCCTTGCGGCGCGCAACTATTACGGGAGGCCCGACCAGCGGATGCTGATGATCGGCGTCACCGGCACCAACGGGAAGACGACGGTCTGTTTCCTCCTGGAAGCGATTCTGAGGGTTGCCGGGCTCAAGCCGTGCATTCTGGGGACGGTGATGTACCGGTACAACCGCGACGAGACCAAGGCCGGGCGGACGACACCGGAGTCGCTCGACCTGTACCGCCTCCTCGATCGATACGCCACCGCCGGGGCGCGCTCCTGCGCCATGGAGGTCTCGTCGCACGCGCTGGTGCTCGAGAGGGTGGCCGGCGTCGATTTCAAGGCCGCCGTGTTCACGAACCTGACGCAGGACCACCTGGACTTCCACGGCACGATGGACGCGTATTTCGGCGCGAAGGCAATCCTGTTCCGGGACCTGTCCGGCGCCGCGGTGGCGGTCCTGAACGCCGACGACCCGCACGCCCGGCGCCTGCGCTCCCTGACGAAGGCGCGCGTCGTCACCTTCGGCGAGTCGGAGGGGGCGGACGTCCGGCTGTCGTCCGTGCAGGCCGCCGTCAGCGGCACAGGGATCATCCTTCAGATCGCGGCCGGCCCCGCCGCGACGCCCGGCGGGCGCCTCGAGGTCCGCTCGCCTCTCCTCGGCCGGCCGAACGCCCTGAACATGGCGGCTGCCGCAGCCGCCGCCCTGGCGCTCGGTGTCGGGCATGACGCCGTCGCCCGGGGCCTGGGATCGGTGACCGGCGTCCCGGGGCGCTTCGAGCGGATCGACGAGGGACAGCCGTTCACCGTCCTGGTCGATTACGCCCACACGGACGACGCCCTGAAGAACCTCCTCCTGGCGGTGCGCGATCTCAGGCCGCGGCGCATCGTGACGGTGTTCGGCTGCGGCGGCGACCGGGACAGGGGCAAGCGCCCGCTGATGGGGTTCGCGGCGGCGGCCGGGAGCGACATCGTGGTCGTGACGTCGGACAACCCGCGGAGCGAGGATCCGATGGCGATCATCGAGGAGATCCTGCCGGGGACACGCCGCGCGCACACCGGCGATCCCGGCGGGCAGAGCGGGAAGGAGCGCTGCCTGGTGATCCCGGATCGCAAGGAGGCGATCCGGCGCGCCCTGTCCCTCGCCGAGGAGGGAGATTGCGTCGTGATCGCCGGCAAGGGGCACGAGACGTACCAGATCCTGGGCGAGCGGACCATCCCGTTCGACGATCGCGAGGTCGCGCGGGACATTCTGAGGTCGGCGCGGCGATCGTCGCGTCATGGGCCTCTCGCCGGGTGAGGGTCCGGGCGGCCATGGAGAGGCGCCGGCGGCCGGGGGCCCGCGTGTCATGGCCCGCCTGAGCCTGGCCGCGATCGCGAAGGCTGTGGGCGGCCGTCTGGTCCTCGGCCGGAGGCCGCCGGTGGGCGGAGCGGAGCGCGAGATCGATGGATACAGCATCGACTCGCGCACGGTGCGGCCGGGCGATCTGTTCTTCGCCATCGTCGGGCCGCGGATGGACGGCCACGACTTCGTGAACGCCGCCCTCGCGAAGGGAGCGGCCGTGGCGGTTGTGGCGAAGGGCACGGAGGCGAAGTACCCGGACGCGCCGGCGCTCGTCCGGGTCAAGGACACGACGCGGGCGCTGCAGGATCTCGGCGCGCACGTGCGCCGGGCGCGCCCGCTCCGCGTCGTCGGGATCACCGGCAGCGCCGGCAAGACCACGGCGAAGGAGATGACCGCGGCCGTGCTCGGAGGACGCTTCAGCGTCCTGAAGTCGGAAGGGAACCTGAACAACGCCTACGGGCTGCCGCTGATGCTCCTGCGACTGGGCGCGGACCACGAGACGGCGGTCCTGGAGATGGGGATGAGCTACAAGGGCGAAATCGCGCGTCTGGTCGAGATCGCCGACCCGGATGTCGGGGCGATCCTGAACGTCCTGCGGGTCCATCTCGAGCACTTCGGCACGCTGGACAGGATCGCCGAGGCGAAGGGGGAGCTGTTCCGGGGGATGCGGAAGGACGCGGTCGCCGTCTACAACGCCGACGATCGTCTGGTCACCCGACTGGGGCGGGCGTTCGCGGGACCGGGCATCTCCTACGGCATCGGCGCGAGGCAGGCCCGCGTCCGCGCCGAGGCCATCGAGGTGGAGGGGCTGGGCGGCTCGCGGTTCGTCCTGCGCCACGACGGCGGGAGCGTCCCCGTGCGTCTCTCCCTGCCGGGCCGGCACAACATCTACAACGCCCTCGCCGCCGCCTCGATCGGCGTCGCCTGCGGGCTGGACGACGAGGAGATCCGTCACGGCCTCGAGAGCGCCCGCCCCGCCGGGATGCGCGGTGTCCTGCACCGGCTGCCGAACGGCATCGACGTGCTGGACGATTCCTACAACAGCAACCCGGCGGCGATGGAGCGGGCCATCGAGGCCCTCACGGCCGCCGAGCCGAGCGGCCGGCGCGTCCTGGTCTCGGGCGACATGCTCGAGCTCGGCCCCTACGAGGGCAGGGCGCACGTCCGTCTCGGGAAGCTCGCCGCCGAGGCCGGGATCGATCTGTTCGTCGCCGTCGGCCCGCAGAGCGCGCGCGCCGCCGACGCCGCGCGCGCCGCGGGTGCCGTCGAGGTGCGTCATTTTCCCGATTCGGAATCGGCGGCCCCGTTCGTCGTCTCCGCCGCGCGCCCCGGCGATCTCGTCCTGGTGAAGGGATCGCGCGGCATGAGGATGGAGCGCGTCGTCGAGGCCCTCCTCTCGAAGGCGGGCGCGCCGGGCGCCGGAGGGCGCCCCTGATGCTCTATCACCTGCTGTTCTCTTTCTATCCCGACATCAGGATCATGAACGTCGTCCGGTACATCACCTTCCGGACCGCGCTCGCGACGTTGACCGCTTTGCTGATCAGTCTCGCCTTAGGACCGGGGCTGATCCGAAGATTGCGGGAGTTCCAGATTGGGCAGCACATCAGACCCGAGGGACCTCTTTCCCACCAAACGAAAAAAGGAACACCCACCATGGGGGGGCTTCTCATCTTAATTGCGGTGGCGCTCCCCTCCCTCCTCTGGGCAGATCTCACCAACCCATTTGTGTGGATGGTTCTCGTATCCATGCTCCTCTACGGGGTCATCGGCTTCGCCGACGACTACCTCAAAATCACTCGGAAGAGGTCCCTCGGGCTGACTTCGCTGCAGAAATTCGCGTTGCAGATTGTCGTGGCGCTGTGCTTGGGTCTGTGGCTCCTGTGGCTCGCCGATCAGGGGCGCTACACGACGCAGTTCTCGTTTCCGTTCTTCAAGAAGTGGACACCCGACCTGGGAGCTCTCTACGTCCCCTGGGCGATGCTGGTGATCGTCGGAGCGGCGAACGCGGTCAATCTCACCGACGGGCTCGACGGCCTGGCGATCGGCTCCTCGATGATCGCTTCGGCGACGTATACGATCCTCGCCTACATCGCCGGTCACGCGAAGGTCGCCGGCTACCTCGACGTCCCGAACGTCAAGGGGGGCGGGGAGATTGCGATCATCTGCGGTTCGCTGGTGGGGGCGTCGCTCGGCTTCCTGTGGTTCAACTGCAACCCGGCGGAAGTGTTCATGGGCGACGTCGGCTCGATGGCGATCGGCGCCACGCTCGGGACGGTGGCGGTGGTGATCAAGCAGGAGATCCTGCTGGTGTTCGTGGGCGGCTTGTTCGTCGTCGAGGCTCTGTCGGTGATCCTGCAGGTGGGCTCGTTCCGGCTGCGGGGCAGGCGGATCTTCCGGATGGCGCCCATCCACCACCATTTCGAGCTCGGGGGCTGGCCGGAGCAGAGGGTCGTGATCCGCTTCTGGATCGTCGCCATCATCTTCGCTCTCCTCGGGCTGTCCACGCTCAAGCTGCGGTAGAGGGGCCCATGAACGCGCTTCCTGATTCGCCGACCCCTCCCCGACTCGCCGGGAGCCGCGTCGTCGTGGTGGGGGCCTCGAAGAGCGGCGTCGCCATGGCGCGCTTCCTCATGTCGCGTCAGGCCGCCGTCGTCCTGACGGACGCGAAACCGGCCGCGGCCCTCGGCCCGGAGGTCGCGGCTCTCGGTCGCGCGGGGGCGAAGCTCGAGCTCGGCGGGCACGACGCCTCGAGCTTCGCGGCCGCCGATCTCGTCGCCGTGAGTCCCGGCGTGCCGCTCACGATCGGACCGATCGCCGGGGCGAAGGCGAAGGGGGTGCGCGTCGCGGGGGAGATCGAGCTGGCGTCGTGGTTCCTGAAGGGGCTCCTGATCGGCATCACCGGGACCAACGGCAAGAGCACGACGACCGCCCTCACCGCCCACATCCTGTCGCGCGCCGGGCTCAAGGCCACGGCCTGCGGCAACATCGGGCTGCCTCTGACCGACCTGATCGACAAGGATTCGCCGGACCACTACTACGTCATCGAGCTGTCGTCCTTCCAGCTCGAGGGGATCGACTCGTTCCGTCCCTGGATCGCCGCCCTCTTGAACCTCGCTCCCGACCACCAGGACCGCTACGAGTCCGAGGTCCCGTACTACCAGGCCAAGTCGCGCATCTTCAGGAATCAGGGGGCGTCCGACCACGCCATCCTGAACCGGGACGATCCCGAGGTCTGGGGCCTGGCGAGCACGATCCGGGCGCGCGTCCACCCGTTCAGCAGGACGACGCTCGTCGACGGCGGCGCCTGTCTCAAGGACGATCGCATCGTGGTCCGCCGGGAGGGACGCGACATCCGGGCGATCCCCCTTGCGTCGATCCGGCTGTTCGGAACGCACAACGTCGAGAACGTCATGACGGCGCTCCTCGTCGCCGATCTGTGCGGCGTGCCGCTGCCGCGGGCCGAGCGCGCGCTGGCCGATTTCCGGGGGCTGCCGCACCGGCTCGAGAAGGTGCGGGAGCTCGATGGAGTGACCTGGTACAACGACTCCAAGGCGACCAACGTCGCGGCCACGATGAAGTCGCTGGAGAGCTTTGCGGGAGGGATCGTGCTGATTCTCGGCGGCAAGGACAAAGGGGGCGATTTCACGCGGCTCGTTCCGCTCATCCGCGAGCGCGTGGCGCACCTCGTGCTCATGGGCAAGGCGCGCGACGTCATCGCGGCGCAGCTCGGGTCGATCGTCCCGACGACGAAGGTCGCGACCCTCAAGGAGGCCGTCGAGGCGGCGCGGGTCGAAGCCGGTCCCGGCGGCGTCGTCCTCCTGGCGCCTGCGTGCGCCTCGTTCGACCAGTACAGCGGATTCGAGGAGCGCGGCGAAGACTTCCGCGGCCTCGTCCAGGCCCTCGGGCCGAGGTCCTGATGGCGCGCAAGCTGGCATTCGACAGGACGCTGTTCGGAGTCGGGATCGGGCTCACGCTGTTCGGCCTGGTCATGATCTACAGCGCCTCGGCCGTGATCGCCCTGGAGCGCTTCGGCAACGCCCACCTGTTTCTCGTCAAGCAGGCGATCGCGGCGGCAGTCGGCATCGGCGGGATGGTGGTCGCGATGCACATCGACTACCGGCGTCTCCTGAAACGGCCGGTCGTCTACTTCGGCATCCTCGTGAGCACTGTGCTGCTGATCGTCGCCCTGGCCTCCGACCGCACGCACCAGGTGCACCGCTGGATCGTCCTGGGACCCGCGCAGTTCCAGCCGTCCGAGATCGGCAAGCTGGCGCTCGTGCTGTTCCTGGCCTACCTGATGGCCCGCAAGGAGGCGCAGGTGAACGACGTGGTCGGGACGATCATCCCCTGCGCCGTCGTCGTCGGGCAGCTGGCGCTCCTGGTCTACCTGCAGCCCGATCTCGGCACCGCTGCGATCTACATCCTCCTGACGATCGTCCTCCTGTTCCTGGCCGGCCTGCGCTGGAAGTACCTGCTGGTCTCGGGCGGCGCCTGCGCCGTCGCGATCGGTCTCCTGATCCTGCAGGCGCCTTACCGCGTGCGCCGCATCCTCTCGTTCATGAATCCGGACGACGACCCGCTGGGGGCCGGCTTCCAGGTGCGCCAGTCGATCCTGGCGGTGGCCAGCGGCGGCCTGCACGGCCAGGGCGTCGGCGAGAGCCGCCAGAAGCTGTTCTTCCTGCCCGAGCCGCACACCGATTTCGTGTTCTCGGTGATTTCGGAGGAGCTGGGTCTCATCGGCGCCGCGGCGGTGATCGCCGCGTTCGGCGTGCTGTTCTGGCGCGGCGTCGTGGCCGCGGCCGGGGCGCCGGACCGGGGCGGGTACTACCTCGGGATGGGGATTACCACCTGGTTCGTGGCGCAGGCGATGATGAACATGGCGGTGACGCTCGGCCTGATGCCGACGAAGGGCATCCCGCTGCCGTTCCTGTCGTACGGCGGCTCGAGCCTGGTCGTCAGTCTGTGCGCTCTCGGGGTGCTGCTGAACATCTCGCAGCATTCGTCCTAGCGATTCTCCGGTGGCCGACACGATCGTCGTCGCCGGAGGCGGAACCGGAGGGCACCTGTACCCCGGCATCTCGATCGCCCAGGAGATCGAGACGCGGCGCCCGGGGGTCGAGATCGTGTTCGCGGGTGCGGGCACGAGCCTGGAGCGGACGATCCTGGCCCCGCACGGGTACAGGCTGATCGCCATCCGGAGCGGCGGTGTCGTGGGCAAGTCGCTGACCGGGAGGATACGCGGGATCGGACGGGCGATGGCCGGCTTCGCCCAGTCGATCCGGACGCTCATGCGCAAGAGACCGAGAGTGGTGATCGGGGTCGGCGGCTATGCCTCCGGGCCCCTGGTCCTGGCGGCGGTGATGCTGCGCGTCCCGAGCCTGATCCACGAGCAGAACTACTACCCCGGTCTGACCAACCGGCTGCTGGCGCCGTGGGTGCGCCGTGTGGCGGTGTCGTTCGAGGAGACCCGGCGCTATTTCGGCGGGCGCGGCGTGGTGACCGGGAACCCGATCCGCGCCGAGTTCCGTCAGGCGAAGCGCAAGGCGCGGGGCGACACGTTCAACGTGCTGATCTTCGGAGGGAGCCAGGGGGCGAAGGCGATCAACGGCGCGGTCGTCGAGGCGCTCCCCCACTTGAAGGAGCAGCGGCCCGCCCTGCGCTTCCTGCACGGCACCGGGGCCGCCGACCACGGGCGGGTCGCCGCCGCGTACCAGGCCGCGGGCTTCGAGGCCCAGGTGCTGCCGTACATCACGGACATCCTGAGGGCTTACGAGTGGGCCGATCTCGTGCTCGCGCGCGCCGGGGCCGGCAGCGTGTCGGAGATCGCCGTCTGCGGGAAGGCGTCGATCCTCGTTCCCCTGCCCACCTCGGCCCACGATCACCAGCGCTACAACGCGCGCAAGTTCGCGGAGGCGGGCGCGTCGCTTCTGATGGAGGAGTCGTCCCTCACCGGTGAAGCGCTGGCGCAGGCCCTGCTGCGGCTGCGCTCCGACCCGGGGCGGGTGTCCGCGATGGAGCGCTCGGCCCTTCTCCTGGCGCGCCCCGACGCCGCCGTCCGGATTGTGGACATGGTCGCGGAGATGCAGGCATGGTGATGCTCCGCAAGACGCGCCGCATCCATTTCGTCGGGATCGGAGGGATCGGCATGAGCGGCATCGCCGAGGTCCTGATCAACCTCGGCTACCAGGTGACGGGGAGCGACCTCGAGGAAGGGGCCACGGTCAAAGGGCTGAGGGCCCTGGGCGGCCGGATCACCCGCGGTCACGCGGCCTTGAACGTCGGGGACGCGGACGTCGTCGTCATCTCCTCGGCCGTGAAACCTGACAACCCGGAGGTGCTGGAGGCGCGCCGCAGGCAGATCCCGGTGATCCCGCGCGCCGAGATGCTGGCCGAGCTGATGCGGATCAAGTACGGCATCGCCATCGCCGGCTCGCACGGCAAGACCACGACCACGTCGATGGTGGCGCAGGTGCTGTCGGGCGCCGGCCTCGACCCGACGATCATCATCGGCGGGCGGCTCAACGTCCTCGGCAGCAACGCCAAGCTCGGGCGCGGCGACCTGCTGGTCGCCGAGGCGGACGAGAGCGACGGGTCGTTCCTGCGCCTCACGCCGACCATCGCCGTGGTGACCAACATCGACGCCGAGCACCTCGACCATTACGGCGACCTGTCGCGTCTGCAGACCGCCTTCGCCGATTTCCTGAACAAGGTGCCGTTCTACGGCGTCGGCGTCGTCTGCCTCGACGACACGCGCGTGCAGGAGATCCTGCCCCGCCTGTCGCGGCGCGTCGTGACCTACGGGTTCACGGCGCAGGCCGACCTGTCGGCGTCCGACATCGAGCTCCAGGGATTCAAGGCGGCGTACACGGTGCTGCTGCAGGGGAAGAAGATCGGGGGGATCACGCTGCGCGTGCCGGGGCGCCACAGCATCGCCAACTCGCTGGCGGCGATCGCCTGCGGTCTCGACCTCGAGGTGCCGTTCGAGACGATTGCCGCCGAGCTCTCGCGCTTCAGCGGCGCCGACCGCCGCTTCCAGCTGAAGGGGGAGCACGGCGGGATCATGGTCATCGACGACTACGGGCACCACCCCTCGGAGATCCTGGCGACCCTCGCGGCCGCCAAGAAGGGGTTCGGCCGGCGCACCGTGGTCGTGTTCCAGCCGCACCGCTTCACGCGCGTGCAGGCGCTCCTGAACGAGTTCGCGCGCGCCTTCTACGACGCCGACGTCCTGGCGGTGTGCGACATCTACCCGGCCGGCGAGGCTCCGATCCCCGGCGTCACGGTCGAGGCGGTGGCGCAGGCGATCAAGACCCACGGCCACAAGGACGTGACGCTCGTGAAGAGCCTGAAGGATGTGCCGGACTGGCTCAAGGAGCGCGCGCGCGAGGGGGACATGGTGATCACGATGGGCGCCGGCAGCGTCTACAAGGCCGGCGAGGAGTTCGTCAGGCACTTGCGGAAGTGATGAGCGCAGGCCCGGGAACGATGCCGATGACGGCCGTGAAGCACTGGATGACGGAGGCGGAGGCGATCCTCAGGGAGTCGCCCGTGCGCGTGCTGCGCGACGTGCCGCTCAGGACACGCACGTCGCTCGGAGTCGGCGGCGAGGCGCCTCTCCTGCTGGCGCCGGCCCGGCCGGAGGAGCTGGCGCCCGTGATGGAGCGTCTGTTCCAGGCCGGGGTGCCGTTCGATTTCCTGGGCGCCGGCTCGAACCTCCTGGTGGCGGACGAGGGGCCGTCGTTCGTGGTGATCTCGTCGGAGTCGCTCCAGGAGGAGCCGGGCATCGAGGGTGACAAGGTCCTGGCGGGCGCCGGCTACCCGGTGCCGCGCCTGGTCAAGCGGGCGGCCGCTGCCGGTCTGTCCGGGATCGAGTTCGCCGAGGGGATCCCCGGGAGCGTCGGCGGCTGCGTGCGCATGAACGCCGGCTGGCACGAGGGGATGTTCGGCAACGCCGTGGCCTCGCTCACGGCGATCACCCGCCAGGGGCGTATCGAAGAGCTGGCGGCCGGAGCGGGAACGTTCGCCTACCGCCGCAGCCCGGGAGTCGGCGACCGCTTCATCGCCGCCGCGACCCTGCATCTCCTCCCCGACGACCCGGCGCGCGTGCGCGAGCGGATGCGCGCCTACCACGACCACCGTGTGTCGACCCAGCCGACCGGTGCGAAGAACGCCGGCTGCATCTTCAAGAACCCGGAGGAGGCGCACGCCGGGCGTCTCATCGACCAGAGCGGCCTGAAGGGGACGGCCGTCGGCCGCGCCGTCGTCTCGGACGTGCACGCCAACTTCATCGTCAACCGGGGCGGGGCCACGTTCCGGGACGTCCTCCTCCTCATCGACAGGGTGCGCGACGAAGTGAGCAAGAAGACCGGCATCACGCTCGAGACGGAGGTGATCGTCTGGAGATGAAGCGCCTTCGTCCCGCCACGGGATCGATCGACGCGACGCGCGCCGGCGCCGACACCGAGCCGCTGCGCATCCTCCGACGCGACCGGAGCGGCGCTCTCCGCAAGCGCCGCCGCGGCCTTGGCGGAGCCGTCCTCACGGCCCTGGTCCTCGGCACGGCGCTCCTCGGCGGGTCGGCGTACGGCGCTCGGCACTACCTGACCCACTCCCAGCGCTTCCGGCTCCGGCGGATCGAGTTCTCCGAGACGCGCTACGCGCCGGAGGGGGAGCTGCGCCGATCGCTGTCGCGGGCCATGGGCCGGAACCTGTTCCGGCTGGATCCGGCGCGGCTGGGGCGGGACCTCGAGGCGCGGCGCTGGGTGAAGCGGGCCGTCGTCAAGCGCGTCCTGCCCGACGGTATTTTCTGCGCCATCGAGGAGCGCGCGCCGGGAGGGCTCGCCCTGCTGCGCGACCGGGTGTGGCTGGTGGACGACGAGGGGGTCGCCATCGATCCCTTCGGCGGCCAGACGAAGGACTACTCCTGGCCGATTCTCGTCGGTCTGGACGACCGGAACGCCGCCCGCGCGCGCGCGCAGATGCAGCGCGGTGTCCGGCTCGTCGCCTGGCTGCAGGAGAACCAGCGGGACCTGGCGAAGAACATCTCGGAGATCGACCTGTCGCGCGACGACCGCCTGGAGCTGCGGCTGAACCAGGGGGGGCCGTCGGTGCGCCTCAATCCGAGCGATTTTGGAGCGAATCTCGACCGCTATCTGACGCTGCGCGACTACCTCGCCACGGACTTCGGCGACGGCGCGTACGTCGATCTGAGGTTCCGGGACCGCATCGCGTTCCGACCTCGTGTCGCCGTGAAGGGAGACTGACATGCCACGACCCAGCACCCACCTCGTGGGACTGGACATCGGCCAGACCAAGGTCTGCGTCCTGATCGCCGAGCCCCGGGACGCGGGCGCCATCGACATCGTCGGCTTCGGCTCGGCCCCCTCGCGCGGAATGCGCAAGGGGGTCGTGGTGAACCTCGACGCCTGCGTCTCTTCGATCAAGCAGGCGGTGGAGGAGGCGGAGCTCATGGCCGGCTGCTCCGTGGACCGGGCCTTCGTCGGCGTCGCCGGGGCGCACGTCCGCGGGCTGAACAGCCGCGGAGTCGTCGCCATCTCCGGACGGGACCACGAGGTCACGCGCGACGACGTGCAGCGCGTCCTGGCCGCCGCGCGCGCCGTGAACATCCCGCCCGAGCGCGAGATCTTCCACGTGTTGCCGCAGGAGTTCATGGTCGACGACCAGGACGGCATCCACGACCCGGCCGGCATGACCGGCTCCAAGCTGCAGGCGAACGTGCACATCGTGACCGCCTCGGTCACCGCCGCGCAGAACCTGGTCAACAGCGTCAACCGCGCCGGCGTCGAAGTTGAAGAGGTCGTGCTCGAGCAGCTCGCCGCGGCCGATGCCGTGCTGACCCCCGACGAGAAGGAGATGGGGGTGGCGCTCATCGACATCGGCGCCGGCACCAGCGATCTGGTGATCTTCGAGCGCGGCGCCATCCGCCACATCGCCGCGCTGCCGACGGGCGGCGAGCACGTCACCAACGACATCGCGGTGGGCCTGCGCACCCCGATCCCCGAGGCCGAGAGGCTGAAGAAGAGCCGGGGCTGCGCCCTCGCCTCTCTGGTCGGGGATGAGGACACGATCGAGGTGCCGATCGTCGGCGGCCGCAAGCCGCGCGTGCTGTCGCGCACTCTCCTGTGCGAGATCATCCAGCCGCGCGTCGAGGAGATCTTCGCGCTCATCGCCGAGGAGTTCGCGCGCAGCAACTTCGACCGCTCGATCCACGCCGGTGTCGTCCTGACGGGTGGGGGCTCGATGCTGGAGGGGATCCAGGAGATGGCCGAGCGCTGCCTGAACGTGCCGGTGCGGCGCGGCTCGCCGTCCGGTCTCGGCGGCATCTCCGACACCGTCGCGACGCCGCAGCACAGCACGGTGGTCGGACTGACCCTGTACGGCGCGCGGCGGCGCCAGAGCGTCCCGCAGAAACTGCACCATCCCTTCGTCCTCTCCCGCATGGGCGACATGGTGAGAGGCTGGCTGAGCGAACTCTTTTAGAGGAGACCCGCATGATCCTGATGGACGACAAGCACTCGAAGGCCGCGTTGAGGCTGTCCTTCGACGAGAACAAGGCCGTCGGAGCCAACATCAAGGTAATCGGAGTGGGCGGAGGCGGCAGCAACGCCGTCAACCGCATGATCTCCACCAACCTGCAGGGGGTGGAGTTCATGGTCGCCAACACCGACTGCCAGGCGCTGAAGGGCTCGCGCGCCCCGCTGAAGATCCAGATCGGCGCCAAGCTCACCAAGGGGCTGGGGGCCGGCAGCAACCCCGACATCGGGCGCCAGGCGGCTCTCGAGGACTCGGAGAAGATCATCGAGGCGATGCAGGGGGCCGACATGGTGTTCATCACCTCGGGCCTGGGCGGCGGCACCGGCACCGGCGCCGTCCCGATCATCGCCAGCCTGTCCTCGGAGCTGGGGGCGCTCGTGGTCGCCGTCGTCACCAAGCCGTTCGGCTTCGAGGGGAAGAAGCGCCGCGACCAGGCGGAGCAGGGGCTGCACGAGCTGCAGGAGGCGGTCGACACCGTCATCTGCATCCCGAACGAGAAGCTCCTGAACTCGGTCGACAAGGCGATGCCGCTCGGCGCCGCGTTCCTGTTCGCCGACGACGTCCTGCGCCAGGCGGTGCAGGGGATCTCCGACCTCATCACCATCCCGGGCGAGATCAACCTCGACTTCGCCGACGTCAAGACGATCATGAGCGGCATGGGGATGGCGCTCATGGGGACCGGCGTGGCCTCCGGACCGAACCGCGCCATCGAGGCGGCGCAGCGCGCCATCTCGTCGCCGCTTCTCGAAGACGCGACCATCGACGGCGCACGCGGCATCCTGATCAACATCACCGGCGGCACCGACATGACCCTGCACGAGGTGGCCGAGGCCTCGAGCCTGGTGCAGCGCACCGCCGACCCCGAGGCGAACATCATCTTCGGGACGGTGATCGACAAGGCGATGACCGACGAAGTGAAGATCACCGTGATCGCCACCGGCTTCAACCGCGACGGCCGTCAGGCCGCCGAGGTCCAGGTCGCGGCGGCGACGGCCGCGGCGCAGCGCGGCTACTCCCCGCGCCCCATGGCGACCGACGCCCAGGCGCGCCCGGGGCGCGATCTCGACTCGCCGACCTTCCTCAGGCGCCCGCCCGTCCCGCAGGCGACCGCCCGCACAGCCGACGCGGGGGCGGTCACCGGCTACGCGTCGCTTCAGGACGAGCTCGACGTGCCCACGTTCCTGAGGAAGCAGATGGACTGACATGGGTGACGGCAATCACTACAAGATCCTGATCGCGGACGACAGGGAAGACAACCTCGGCCTGCTGCGCGAGTGGCTGTCGGCCCAGGACTACTACGTGCGCTGCGCGCGTGACGGCCGCGAGGCGCTCGACATCGCCCGCCAGGACCCGCCCGATCTCGTCCTCGTCGACAAGGTGATGCCCGAAGTCGACGGCCTGAGCGTGGCGCGCGAATTGAAGAGGGGGGACCCCACCGTCCCCGTCATCGTCCTCACCGGCCGCGAGGACACCCGCCGCTCCGCCATCTTCGACGACACGGGCGCCGACGACCTCATCATGAAGCCGTTCCAGTACGAGGAGGTCGAGACCCGCGTCCGCACGATGCTGAAGAAGCGCGAGGTGTTCCGCGCCCTGGAGCAGGCCAACGACGAGCTCAGGCGGGCCAACGAGCGCATGGCCCACCTCATCCAGTTCGACGAGAAGACCGGCCTCTACAACTACCGCCACTTCATGGAGCGGCTGACGGATGAGTTCAAGCGGGCGAGGCGCTACGCAAACCGATTGACCCTGGCGGTGTTCGACATCGACCATTTCAAGGAGGTCAACGACCGTTTCGGCCACCCGGCGGGGGATCGCGTCCTGAAGGGGTTCGGCGAGATCATGGTGCGCTCGTCGCGCGAGACCGACATCATCGCCCGCTACGGGGGGGAGGAGTTCGTCGCCCTCCTCCCCCAGACGACCGCGGTGCATGGGCAGCGTCTCGCCGAGCGGATCCGTCGCGTCACCGAGGCGGACCGCTTCCACGGCGCCGACGCCCCCGAGCCGATCATCCGGATCACCGTCTCGGCCGGCGTCGCGACCTTCCCCCTGAACGACCGGATCCAGCGTCCCGAGGATCTGGTCAAGGCCGCCGACGACGCCCTCTACCGCGCCAAGGGGGCCGGCCGCAACCGCACGCACCTCGACCAGCGCTCTCTGGCCGGGGCGCGCTGAGGCCGAGGGGACTGATCTCAAAGAAATGCAGGCTAATCAGTTCGCCGCTGACCTCCTGATGCCAGAACGGTTTCTCTGCAAGGCACTGAAGGGCGACACGGTCAACCTTGAAGACGATGAGCAGTTGGCGAGCGTCGCGAAGACCTTCGGGATAAGCGTTCAAGCGCTCATCTAACCGTCTTATCAACTTGGATCTCGGACGGCGCTTGATTTCACGGTAGGGCCCGTTGCTCTGCGCGCTTGATTCCGTGGCCAGGAAAAGGTGCAGATGCAGACCAGAGGAATGATCCCCCGCCCGATTCATCCCTTCCCCGCGAGGATGGCAGCATCCATCCCCTGGAACGAACTCCGCCGGTCGAGCGGCCGACCCCTTCGCGTTCTCGACCCGATGGCTGGGTCGGGTACTACCCTCGTGGTCGCCCGAACTCTCGGGCACGAATCGATCGGCTTCGACACAGATCCCCTCGCGGTTCTGCTGGCTCGGGTCTGGTGCGGGGACACGAACGAGTCATCGACCCTCCGCATGGCTGAGCGAGCGCACGACGTCGCAAAGCAGCGGGCACCCCGCCTGTCGCTTCGGGATGCATATCCCGCCGGCGCCGACGAAGAGACTCGCGCGTTCGTCCGGTACTGGTTCGACGAGACCAACCGCCGCCAGCTCGCCGCTCTCGCACAAGCGATCTCCGACGTCCCGACCAAACCGCTCCGGGACGTTCTCTGGTGCGCGTTCTCGCGGATGATCATCACGAAGCAGGCCGGTGCCTCTCTAGCGCTCGATGTGGCGCACAGCCGCCCGCACAAGGTTTTGGGCAAGAGCGTCATCCGCCCCCTCGACCACTTCTTGCGGGCTGTGCGAGTTGTACTTGCCGCCACGCCGTTCAACGCGGTCGAAAAAGTCGGCTCGCGCGCGATTGTAAAAATGGCTGACGCGCGGAGCCTTCCACTGGAGGCTTCAACGATCGATGTTGTGGTCTCGTCCCCGCCTTACCTCAACGCCATCGACTACCTTCGTGGTCACAAGTTCTCGCTCGTGTGGATGGGACACGCGGTAGGTGCCCTTCGCCGGGTCAGGGCCGCGAACATCGGAACCGAGGTCTCTGCGGGTGCCGATATTGAAGACACTATGATCAACCGAGCGATGGGCCGCATGGGCGATCTCGATCGTCTTTCTCTCCGTCAGAAGAAGTTGCTGGGGCGATACGTGGCCGACATGGACAAGATGATGGGCGAGTTGCGCCGGGTTCTCGTACGAGGCGGGCGTGCAGTTTTGGTCGTGGGCGACTGCACGATGCGGGGCGTGTACGTTCGCAACTCGGGCGCGTTGACCTGCCTTGGCGAGCGTCATGGCTTTGAGATCGCGCGGCAGCGCCGCAGAAAGCTTCCTCCCAACCGCAGGTACCTGCCGCCGCCATCCTCGCGCGGCTCGGGGCGAATGCTTCAGAACAGGCTGCGGACCGAAGTTCTTCTCGATCTCGTCAAGCCGTAGAAGCGTCATTTCTTGACCGCCTTGAAGATGGTGCTCTTCTGCTCCTCTTCAGGAAACTGGCGAAGCACGGCACCGGCCGCCTCCAGGATGCGGTCTGGGCGTTGAGTCAGCTCCACCGTATTGTCGCGAACTACCACGTGGGGGTTCATCCTAGACATGGCCCTGCAGAGATCGATGAGTTCCGCCTTCTTGATCTCGATCTGCTTGTCCTTCCGTAGGGCGGTGGTGACGGCGGCGAATTCGACGGCCTCCGCGGGAACGTCGTCTTGGAGAGCCCAAATCGTGTCGAGAATCGCGTTGTACGGCGGCTTGCTCGGTTTTTCGGCCAGCAGGCCGTCGATCCACTTCTTGGCCTCTTCTGGGGTTGCGCAGTTCTGGAAGAGATCCCGAAGCCGGTCGAGGCCAACGCCTTTGACAGGCACGAGGCGAACGAGACGGGCCAGGTCTACGGTCTTGACGACGGTGATCGTCTTGCCGGTCTTCGCTCTGTCCGCCTTCAGCTGTTTCACAAGCGAAGCGCCTTCGCCTTCGCCAGTCGGAAAGTCTGGACCGACAACTATGGCGTGGTCGCAGCCGTACTCGTCCCGGTGAAGCGCCACCGTCGAAACGCCCACGGTCTTTGCGGACACCTTCTTCCCGAGCATCTCCTTGCTCTTGGCTTCGAGGGAAACCGCGTAGCGTCGTTCCTTGCCGCCGCCTCCCGCACCCAGTGGTGCCTCGGCCTTGCCATCGGGCTTCCCGTTTCCACCTATGCGCACGGCATTGAAGCCAATGCTGTCAAACGCCGCGACGAGTTCTTCTTCGAGCTTGTTCTCGTCAGTGCTGGCATCTTCGACGGCCTGCGCGACGATGTAAGCAGTGCGCTTCATAGATCGCGCGAAATGCCTGAGCATTTCATCACGCCGGCTCATGACCTCGGCCACTATGCTTGGTCCGACGCCAACTTCGTGGAGATGAGCTTCGGTGAGGACCTCTGCCATCGCGAGCAAGCCCAGAGTCTCTCTCCCGCGTTCATAATCTTCCCGGTGCGCGGCAACGAACGGATGCAAGGTGTTGATCTGGAGTGTCCCACTTTCGATGTCGAGGACGGCGAACCCCTGATCCTGAGACAGTTCCGCCAGCTCCGTCTTGAGAACGAGGCCTTCGTCGCTCTCGGCTCGTTGCTGAAGCACCTCGAGCAGCTTCTGCCTCGCTGGCTTGCCGAGGTTGGTGGGATACCTGAGGTAGCGGGGCGCGACCTTCCCCTCGAGTGCCGCGGCGAGAAGCCCAATGAGGGGGCGACGCGTGAGACTCCACGGGCTATCGGCAATCTGCCCCGTGGCGCGCCTGCCTGGCGCCTGCTTGGCGTCGTGTTCCTCGAGCCACTTCCGGGCATGGTTGAACACCGCGTGGAGAATGTTCCGAGCGACGTTAACGAGCGTTCCTTCGCGGAGGGCCTCTCGTGACGAGCGGAGCTCATCGTCCAGTCTGTCGATGTGGACGACCATCCGGAAGCGCGCGAACGTCCCGTGCCGCAGCGCTTCCATGCCGAATAGCTCGTCGCCGAGGTTGATGAGCCTTCCGCAGACGTAGACGAAGTAGCCGTGGCTGCGATCGATCTCGGACGACTTGCCTTCAGTGAGAAGCCCCTCGTAAACCTCCGCGTATCCCGTTATGCGACCGAGCTTTGGGTGCGTGAGGCCGTAGTGCTGCTCGGGTGGGACCTTCTTGGCGACCGTGACCTCGAGGTCCTCTGGGGCGGGCTTGGGTAAACTCTTGAGATCCTTCCCGAGGACCCACTTCTTGAGTGGGGGTGTCGCCGCCTTCGACGGCGCCTGCTCGTCGCCGTCGAGGTACAGCTTGAAATCGTCGCGGAGCGGCATCGCTGTTCGGAGCACCCACGACAGGCGGCCCTTTTTGATCTCTCGCGCCATGTCCTTCAGGCCCGACATGATGGCGACGGTCCACGTCGGCGCGGCCCCCTTGCCGAAAAGCTTGATAGCTCGGTAGCCGAGCTTCGAGCCCTGGATGATCGGCGACAGCGCCGCCTTCGCTTCCGCATCGGTGAGCTCGCGCAGCGGCAACTCGACGATGTCCTCGGCGTGGATTCCTCTGCCCTGCCCCTGAGGGATCTGTGAGTAGTTCATCGTTGTCGCGAAGAACTTCCCATCGACCTTACAGACGTGGGTCAGGTGGCTCGAGAGCACGAAGGTCGCGAGCTTCCCGATCCCGAACTTGCCGATCTGCTTTCGCCCTTTGGGTGGCTTCTTGAGCTCCCGCTTGTTGCTCACGCCGATCAGCCAGTGCCGGCGCAGGTCGTCGGGCTGCATTCCCGTACCGTCATCGATCACTGCGATAACGGCGTCAGGAACGGTACGGTCGGGGGAAAGAATCACGTGGACTTTCGTCGCGCCGGCGTCGAAGGCATTCGAGACGAGCTCCTCGACTGCCTTATTCGGGCTGGAGTAAAGGCCCTCCGAGAAGAGCTCGATAATGCGATAGCTGATGCGGACCTGGATCTTGCCGGTCTCCTTCCCTGCGCTGATGAAAGGAAGGTCAGGAAGGTCGACAAACGCGGTCTTGGTGTTGAGAGCGGCGTCCACTACCTACTCCACCAGCAGACGCTTGCACGGCGCGGGGTCGATCGCGACCATGAGCGGGCGCGCGAAGCTCGCGAAAGAGACGAGCGCCTGCCCCGGTGCGAGGCGAGGGACCCGGTTCCAGAGGCTCTGATCAATGCTCCCGACCGTCCTCTGCATGCGGCTGATGACCATGCTGTCGGTGATCTTGTGGATGATGAAGTTGTTGACCAGGCCGAGCACCTCGTTGGGCAGGTGCTGCGGCAGCTGCGTGACGAAGACCAAGCCGAGCCACCGTTTGCGACCACGCTTGGCGATCCTGGCCACCTGCTGGAAGAGCACGGGCATCTGCGCGATTCGGTTGGCCGATAGGAACTCGTGCGCCTCCTCGATGATGATCAGCGTCGGCACGACGCGTGTCCCGGCCGCGGCCGCCTTCTTGTAGCGCTCCTCCTGCGCATCCTGGAGACCGCGCAGAATGTCCGCGATCACGAGGTTGTTGAGCTGCGGGGAGTCTGTGTCCGAGAGGTCGATCACAGACACGCGTCCGGACGTCAGCATCGCGGCGTATTCAACGCCGGCGACGTTGCGGGCGTCGAAGATGCCCAGCCGCCGTAACCGGTGGAGTTTGCCCGCCAGGGCCTTCCAGCTGATCTCGCTCTTGCTGGGCTGCACGGCGACTCGCTGGCGCACCTTCGACGGATTCGTCTTGAACTCGCTGAAGAGCTGGAGGCTGCTGGCCGCCGTGGCATCTTCCTCGCTCTCAGCGCCGAGGGCCTCCATGGCCGAGCCGCTCCGACGTGGGCCGCCCCCCTTTGATTCGCCCTTCGCCTCGGCCTTGCCCCCGTCACTGAGGCTATGGATATATGCGCTCACCACGTCGAGGATGTGATGGATGGTCATCCGAGGGTAGCCTGTCGTCAGCTCGTCCACCTCGAGGGCCTCGCGGGCCTCGGCATCGCTCGACGGGAAGATGCGGAAGTCACCGAGGAGTAGTTTTGTCACGTCGTAGGCGCGCAGGAATCGCTCCTGCTGGGCGTCGGACATCTCCAAGATCTCAGCGATCGCGTACGGCGAGAGGCTTGAGAACTTCAAGGCGAACGGGTGACGGTTCTTGTGCGTGGGGTTCGTAGTCTCACGCCCCGTCAGGTGGAGGATGTGCAGCTCGCGCACACCCTGCGGCTTGAGCCCACGTCCCCTGAGCGCGTCGAGCATTGGGGCGTGGTCGGTCGGCTCGTCAATGTGCGTGTACTCGCCCTCCACGTCGAACACGACGGTCGCGATCTCGCTCTCCTGCGCACGGTGGATGAGCGACGCGACCGTCGTCGATTTACCGCCGCCCGTCGTGCCGATGACGGCCGTGTGGCGCGGTAGCACCGACTTCTCCTTCGACGGGATCCTCGCCTCCATGCTCTGGTAGCCGACGACCTGCCCGAGGCAGAGGTCGCCGCCCACCCCGAGGATGCGAGCGCTCTCCTCCTCGTCGATGACGTAGACGGGACTCTTCGGCCGCGGCCGGTAACGTGGCGGCACGAGGTTGTCTCCGCTCTCCTCGCCGAGGATCTCCACCTCGGCGCGCCCGTGGTAGTCGAACGTGTACTGAACCTTCTTGCCCTGCACGATGACGCCCACGGCCATGGTCGAGTTGGGCGCCACAGCATCGGGCTCCGAGAACGGACCTCTCACGACCACCCCCAAGTAGGAGCGCTTGTCATCGCGCGACTTGATCCGCACGAGCGTCTGGGACGCGAGGCGGTTTAGGTCGTCACGGGTCAAGAGCACCGTGAGGAGATTGTCCTCGCTCGACGAGGTGTCGAAGTGCGTGAACCCCACGGCGTCCGCGAGTTCCGGATCCAGCGAAGCAAGCCGTGCACGCCCGACGGCAGCGACCTCGTCGAGCTCGGCGAGTACGTCCGGGGGAGCCGGCTTCAGAAAATCGGCAGCTCCCGGCTTCACGGCTTCGGCTCCATCGGTGTTCCTGGTTTCCATCTCGATGTTCCTCCCTTACCGACGCGTGTCACGCTCGCCGAAGTACTTCAACGGTACGCCTGCTTGGCTGTACGCATCGTGAATCAGCCCGACGAAGCCAGCCGCCCCAAATGCGCTCTTGCACGTGGCATCCGCAACATCGATCAGCATCGGGAAGCCGCGCGCGGGGCGCAGGATGCTGTCCGCGATGGCGATCCGCGCGGCCATGTGGATGTGCTTTCGATGGGCGTAGAACAAGTAGGGGGGTGATTGCTCCGAGGCGCAGTACAGGCCGTACAGAACCTCGGGGCCATACTGCCGCACGAATCTCATCGCCTCGCCCTTGTAGTCGTGCTTCTTGGTGGCGTAGTGACCTCGTTCGACGACCGCTTCGATCCTTCGTTCGATCGTGCCCAGGATCGCGAACTCGCCGGCCGCCAGCGCATTCCCCAGAGTGAGCAGCCCTCGCTCTCCGGGGGCACTCGGCACGAACACGAACCGCTCGTGCTCGATCAGGCGGGCCACGACCGCGAGCGAGGCCTGGAGCAGCCGCATGCTTCCGGACCCGGTGAGCAGCTCGTACGGGATCGGAGCCCCGTGGCCGAGTCGCCACTCAGCACTGGCCTTGTCGATGAGGATCTTGCGCTCAGCGTAGGTCATGATGCCACGCCGAGCGAGCTCTGACATCCCGTCGGGCTGTCCGACGCCGGCTCGCCCGTCGCGTCGATCGATGATCTCCATCGCGGTCTTCACGGGGTCTGCGGCCTTGCCAGCGATCTCTTTCCTGAAAACGCGCTGCGCGAAGGTGGCGGAGACACCCCCGTAGCTGACTATGGCGACCCCAATCTGCGTGATGCCAAGGGGCAGCGTCTCGTGGGTCGCGGAGGTCCCATCGACCGCCTCGACGCGACCTGGAAACAGAAGCCCCTCGTGTACCTTCGCAATCTCCTCCGCCGTTGTCCGATACACGCCCGCCTCAGGTGGCGCATTGGCCGCTTGGCCAATACGGGGGAGGAGCTCATCGCGAACGAGCCGCCGTAGGGCATCTTCTCGCTCGACGGCGGATCGGATCTCGGTTTTGAGACGGGCGACCGCGCCTTCCCAGTCGAGCCCAGTAGCCCAGGTATCAACGTCGAGGGTCCGCTCAAGGTCCTCGCCGAACGCCGTTTCGTACTCCTGGTCGCCGAGGAGTTCTTCGAGCTCCTCATCATCCAATGCGGGCGCAACCGGGCGTGCCTGCGCGCGCTCGCCAATCGTGCTGGGCTCTGGGTGCCGGTCCGCCATGCCTACTTTCTCCCCCCGAAGATCTCCTCACTGAGGGACGGCTGCCGTCGCCGCCTATCGAGAAGGAGTCGTACATACGAGTCGGCCACGTCGGCGGGAAGGCCGAAGCGCTCGCTCAGGTTCTGAGCGGCGCGCTTCTGCTGCACTGCCGGCTCCGCAGTCTCGCCGATCACGCGGCGTAGACCTGCTGTTGCGGCATGCGCGGGTGCCAGCAGCTCAAGCGCCAAACGGTCTGCGCGCTGCTCGCTCTCTTCGACATCCCATGCGCAGACAGCACCATCGGCTCCCCGGCTCATCAGGTGGACTTGGACGCCCAGTCGCACCCGATCGAGCACAGCGGAGAGCATCTCCTCGCGTGTTGGGGGGCGCTCACCATCGAGTACGGGTCGGATGTGGTTGCCGAAGACCTTGAGCACTTTCAGGCGTGGAAGAAGGTGATCGAGGATGAAGTGGGCGATCTCGTGAGCGAGAGTGAACCTGCGCTCCGACTCCTCGTCGCCAGCGTTAATGAACAAGATCCCTTGGCCGGCTCTTGCAACAAGGCATCCGTGAAGGGCTCGGTCCGTGTCGTTGACCTCGTGCTGAATGCCGCGCTGCCCGAGCCACCGACGAACAGCGTGCGCCGACAGGCCAGCCAGCGGGACGATGGACACCGGCAGCTGCATCACAACGTCGGCCATCAGATCCCGCGGGAAGCTGGATTCGGATCGAAGCCCAGCCGCCCGAAGGGCTTCGTCTAGCCAGTTGCGGCTCACTCTTCCGTCTCCTCGTCGCGGTCGCGCGCTGCAAGGAGCAACGTCTCCTCCTCTGCCGTGGTCGTCCGGCGCAGGACGACGATGGCATCGACGCGCCGAATGAGCTGCGCGAGCTTGAGCCCATCGATCTGAAATCGCTCGGCGATCCGCGAGACGTCCTCCAAAAACTGATCGGGTGCAGGCTTTCGACAGAGCGAAAGCCAGGCGAGTGAATCGACGTCACAACCGAGGAACGAGGCGGTCTCCGCGCGCGTCACACCTTCCACGCGGCTGTACTCTTCCAGCACCGCTCCCAACGTCCAGGGGCGCTCGCTGCTGTGGCGCGCCGCGTGGTCGAGCCAGCTAGGCGTCTTCGTCATGGCCCAACCTCGTTCCCAGGCGCTCGAGCACCTTCATCAGCCGGTCGCGATGCTGCTTGACCAAACGGCGCTGAGCGAGCGGCGAAAGGACGCCCAGTTCGAGCGCCTCGGCGAAGGCGTCCGTCGAGCGCTCGCCCTCGAGGATGAGCTTGAGCATCCGCCGGTCGCGCTCGTCTGGAACTGCATTTTCGACCTTCTGCCATAGCTCCCTCGCCTCGACCTCCGCTTCTAGAACATCCTTCGGATTCATCGTGCGAAGGTCGACAGCTGCGGCATACCCGTCATCGCGGCGCTCGGCGGCCGTGCGAGTCCGCAGCCGATCTATGGCTCTTTTCTTTGCGATGTCCATCACATAGCTGCTCAGCCGACCTTTGCCTCGATCGTACTTCCCGGGCTCCTCCAGATACGCAAGCACGGCATCGATGCCGCTGTCGTAGGCCTCGTCGTCTGAACAACGAAGATCCGCCCGCAGGGCATTCACGAGCGGATCCATCCAAGCCTTGAAGACATCGACAGGGGCGACGGGATCTCCGGCCAGAACACGCTCATGGAGCGCGATCTCGTCCGCTCGACCGGGAAACGTCACCTAGGATGCACTCCTTCCATGACGAGCCCCCACCGGGCCGCCGATCGCTGCTCCCGGGCGTCCTTCGGAGCTGGAGGTCGTAGATCGACACGTCGCCGCGCGCGCCACCCGCTGCGCCGTGGTCGAGTCCAAAATGGCGCTGGGCAGGTCGAAGCTCACCAGTGGTCGTCTCCTATCTTCCGAGCACGGCCACAAGCTCTGCGAGGATCTGGAAATGCTCCGCCTGATTCCCCGGAATCACGATCGGTTGGTACTCGCGGTTGAGCGGCGACAACATGATTCGGGTGTGGCGCCAGTCCGTCTCTGGATCGGGCCGCTTCCCCGACGAGTACTTCTTCACCGAGAAGGATCCTCCAGTCTCGGGGTCAGCCGGCCTCCGGTACTGCGCGAGCACGATCTTGTTCTGGCGCGTCCCGACCGGGTTGCTCCGGAACACGACGAAGTCTCGGTCGTGGATGGCGGGCTCCATGGACCGACCGACGGCGCGCGCCACGAACATACGATCGTCGAGCAGCCCCAGACCGTCCGGCTCCATCCACGTCTCAGGCTCCACGGCGTCTCCATTGCCGAAGTACCCAGCCGCGCCCTTGAGGGGGGGATTGAGACAGGTCGGATCTGCGAAGCTCGTAGGTCACGGTCTGGATCGAACTGCTCATGACGCCTTCCTGACCTCGCCAACGAGCGCCGGGACCCGAACCCTGACCGCAAGCGTCCTGCCGTCGTATTCGATCCGCTCGACCAGGAGTTTTAGGATCCTCTCCTTCTCGAGCACGAGGAGCACCTCCCAGATCGGGGCCGCTAGGGCGCGGGCCTCACTGGCTTGCTGATCCTCGAACCTCGTGTCGCGGACTTGGTCCACGAGGACCATCTCGATCTCGGCCGCGGAGACTTGATCAGGGTGCTCGTTCACAACGGTTACGGACACTTTTGTAAAGAATCCGAGCTTGGAATTATCAGACCCTCGGTCCGTTCATAGCGCAGAAGGTCCGCCCGCGCTCCCCTGATTCGAAACAGGAAGAACTCCGTGAAATTGGATCTCTCATACTTCGAATGTATCACCAACCTAATCTGGAAGGGTATGCAGGACGCCCCAACGACTTCCGTCTCCACGATTCTTCCGAGGCGGACCCGGTCTTCTTTCATTCGATTGATCGTATCGGCTCTGGAAGCGGCGGTACGAAACGCAGCATCCGAACTATCGAATATGTCCGAAAATCTCTCCTCGTTGAATCTCTGGTGGTACAACCTAACCGCTTCCTCCGCGGAGGCCTTCGCCCCGACCATCGTCCCAGTCTCTAATTTGACGTCGACACATCGAGCAGCAGTGAGCGCCCACATCAGAACAGCTGCAGCATAGATGCACACTGTTCTTCGCGAACCTAACGACAAGGATTGAGAAGGGAGATTACGCTCCTGGGTCGTTTTCCGTCTCCCTCAGCGCTCCGCGCACTCGACGCTGTCGGGCCGGGTGTTCTCGCACTTGATCGACTCGGTCATCCCCGAGGCCAGGCCGCTGCAGGCGCTGGTCACGGCGCTCTCGATCGCCGCCTTGTCCGTACCCGAGGCGGCTGTGCGGCAGAGGGTCTGGCCGTTGAAGGTGACGCAGACCCGGCATTCGTGGTGGGCGACGCGCGTGCTGAGGTAGACCACGATCCCGATGAACAGGACCAGGAACACCAGGGTCGCCTTGGTGGTCTTTCCCATACGGATGCCTATGATAAGGTACACGGGCGGCGAGGAGGACGGTCATCGATGAAGAAGACCGAGGTCGAGATCAAGCTGCGGGTCGAGGATCCGGCGAAGGTCCCGGCTCTCCTGAAGCAGATCGGGGCGAAGGAGGTCCACCCGCGCGAGCTCGAGGACAACCAGCTCTACGACTTTCCCAACTTCTCTCTCAAGATGAACCAGTCGATGCTGCGCGTGCGCATCCTGAAACGCGAATCGACCCTCACCTACAAGGAGGCCCCGCGTGTCGAAGGAGGGGCCAAGGTGCGCGATGAGATGGAGGTCGTCATCTCGTCGGGTGAGACGGTGGCGATGATCCTTTCCCGCCTCGGCATGCGGCCGTTGTTCCGCTATCAGAAATATCGCGCCGTCTACCAGTACTCGGGTCTCATCATCACGATCGATGAGACTCCTATCGGGGTTTTCCTGGAGCTCGAGGGGGCAAAACCCCTGATCGACGAGGTCGCCGTTAGGCTTGGGTATAAAGCAACGGATTACATCGTGAAGAGTTACCTGGCCCTGTACCAGGAATATCTGAAGTCGCGCGGTCTGCCGCTGAAGGACATGGTGTTCGAGGCATCTTGATCAGGGCGATCAATGATTTGATCACGATCCGTGGCCATTATTCGCGGTGATTTCTTGTCTTTATCTCAAGAAAACCCCCACTCTGATCAGGTCAATTTTCCATACCCTGATTTTCCACAGGCCCGCCCCGCGCGGCTTTCAGAAAATGTCGAGCCGCCGACTTATGGTGAAATAACATCATGAAGGCGATGATACTGGCAGCGGGCATGGGGGAGCGCATGTGGCCCCTGACCGAAGAACGTGCCAAGCCCTCCCTTCCATTGATCAATCGTCCGATGATCGCCCATGTCCTCGAGCACCTGGCGCGTCACGGTGTCGAGGAAGCCATGATCAACCTCCACTACCATCCCGAGTCGATCAGGGGGCTGGTCGGCGACGGGAAGAAGTACGGGGTCAAGGTCCATTACTCCGACGAGCCCGTCATCCTCGGCACGGCGGGCGGCCTGAAGAAGGCCGAGACCTTCCTCAAGGAGTCGGCCCCCTTCTTCATGATCAACAGCGACAGCATCGGCGACTGTGACCTCTCCGCGGCCCTGAAGAAGCACCGCGAGTCGGCTGCGCTGGCGACCATGGTGCTCATACCGCAGGACCCGAAGTCCGGCTACAGCACGGTCGAGATGGACGAGCGCGACCGGATCGTTCGAATCGCCGGGAATCCATCCGGCTCATCGGATCCGGGCACCGGCAGGTATTTCTTCGCAGGCATCCATGTTCTTGAACCGGACATCTTCGCCGCGATCCCGTCCGGGAAATCCGAGATCAACAGCGATATCTATCCCCGGCTGATCACCGCCGGGAGGGTCATCAAGGGTTTCGTCCACACCGGTTTCTGGAAGGAGCTGGGGAACCCGCGTCTCTATCTCGAGGGATCGCTCGCTCTCCTGAGTGGCATCAAGGACCCCGGTCTCGCGGCGATCCAGGTCTCGGAGGGGGTCTACCTGGACCGGGTCCCCCTCCCGAAGGAGGTGGCCATCGAGCCGCCGGCTTTCCTCGCCCGCGGAGCGAGCATCGGCCCGGAGAGCTCCCTCCTGGGGGGAGTCATCATCGGCCGGCAGGCGACGATCGGCAAGGGGTGCTCCGTACGCTCGACCCTGGTCTGGGACGGGGCCCGGGTCGGAGATGGATCCCGGCTGTCGGAGTGCATCGTCACCTCCGGGGTCTTCGTGCCCGCCGGCGTCAGCCTGACCAACAAGATCTTCCTGCGGGCCGAGGGATACCAGGGAAAGAAGCAGAGAATGGAGCGGCTGGGCGGCTGCTGGATGATCAACTTGTGAAGGGTGCGACAGGCCAGGCTCCTGCCCTGATCGCCCCTGCCGCCCTGGCCTTCCTCAAGAAGTCCCTCGGCTCCCCGCTCAGGGTGGCGGAGATCGTCGGAGACGCCTCCACCAGGCGGTTTTTTCGCGTTTCGTCCGGGAAGAAGACCGCCGTCCTGATCGTCCATCCCGAGCCCTTGAACCCGGCCGGACCCCTGTTCAGCAATCACAGGGTGCTCGCGTCGATTGGAGCACCCGTTCCTCGCATACTCGGATCCGACCCGTCCCTGGGGCTCGTGCTGACCGAGGACCTCGGGGACGTCACCCTGCAGAAGCATCTTCTCGATCCGGGGCGGCGTCGGGGGCGTTCCGGGGAGGCCGAACGGCTCTACCGTGAGGCCTGCGACCTCATCGTCCTCCTCCACAGAAAGGGGCAGGCCGCGCTCCGACCGGACGATTTCGCCGCGACATGCGCACTCGACTGCGACCGCTTCCTGTTCGAGCTCGATCACTTCCACCGCCACTACATCATCGGCCAGAGAAAGATGACCCCGGGACCGGATGACGAGAGGGTGTTGCGAGCCTTCTACGCCGATCTGGCCTCGGCGTGCGACCGGCTGCCGCGCGTGTACTGCCACAGGGACTTCCAGTCGCGCAATCTCATGGTCCATCGCGGTCGGCTGCACGTCATCGATTTCCAGGACGCCCGCATGGGACCCTACACCTACGATTCCGCCTCCCTGTTGCGCGACTCATCGCTCGATCTCGAAAAGACCCTGGTGGACGGGATGATCGACCATCTCGGCCGCTCTCTCGACATTCCGGACGACGAATTCCGCCGCGATTTCGACCTCATGGCCCTGCAGCGCAACCTCAAGGACCTCGGCACCTTCGGTTACATGGCCACCGCCCGGGACCGGCGCGAATACCTCGACTACGTCCCGCGCACCGTCGCATCGATCCGGCGCAATCTCGCCGGGAGCCGTCGTTATCACCTGTTCCACCCTCTGCTAGAGCGCTACGCCCTCTCCTGACTTCCGTTGGGTTAGACTGGCCCCATGCGCGGCTTCAACGTGATGAGAATCGCCGGCATCAGGATCATGATCGATCCGAGCTGGCTCATCATCTTCTTTCTGCTCGTCTGGAGCCTGGCCACCGGCTACTTTCCCCAGGCCCGGCCGCCCATCGAGGGGCGTGCCGCCTGGGTCCTCGGCGTCGCCGCCGCTCTTCTCCTGTTCGGCTCGGTGCTGGTCCACGAGCTGTCGCACGCCCTCGTCGCCCAGCGCGCCGGGGTCTCCGTTCCGCGCATACGACTCTTCCTGTTCGGCGGCGTGTCGGAGATGGCGTCGGAGCCGCCCGACCCGAGGTCGGAGGTGCGCATCGCCGCCGCCGGGCCCCTGACCAGTTTCGCGCTGGCCTTCGTCTTCTACGCGATTCTGCTGTCGGGGCTCCCGTCGATCGTCCCGGGCGGTCGGCAGCTGGTGGTGTATCTGTCGGCGCTGAACCTCGTTCTCGGGCTGTTCAACCTCCTTCCCGGCTTCCCGCTCGACGGCGGCCGCCTCCTGCGCGCCTGGCTGTGGGCGCGCAGCGGCAACCTGCTCTCGGCGACCCGCAAGGCGGGGCGCGCCGGGTCGGTGGTCGGATTCGGGCTCATGGGCCTGGGACTGATCGAGCTGGTCAAGGGCGGAAATCTCGGAGGGCTCTGGTTCATGGTCATCGGGATCTTCCTCAACCAGGCGGCCTCGGCCTCGTACGAGTCCCTCCTCATGCGGGACACGCTCTCCGGCTGCCGCGTCCGGCAGATCATGACGCAGCCGGTGATCGCGGTCCCCGAGCACGCCAGCCTGGACGAGCTGGCGCGCGACTACTTCTTCCGTCACCCCCGCGGCAGTTTTCCGGTCGTCACGGGGGAACAGTTCGCGGGGATGGTGTCCCTGGACCAGCTCAAGAGCGTCCCGCGGGACGAGTGGGTGCGCACGCCGGTCCGGCAGATCATGACCCCGGCGGCGCGCCTGCGCCCGCTCGGACCCGACGACCAATGCACCGCGGCCCTCGAGGCGATGGTGCGCGACGACGTGGGCCGCCTGCCGGTCGTCGCCGACGGTCGCATCGTCGGGATCCTGAGCCGCCGGGACGTGATGCGGCTCCTGAAAATCCGCTCCGATCTCGGCTCCTGATGGCGCCCCTCACGTCGAGGCGCCTGTCGTTGTCGATCGTCCTGCTCCTCTTGGCCTTCGCCCTGTCGGCGGCGGTCTGCTCCAGTCTCGGAAGCAGCCGGTACACCCTCCTCGATCTCCTGCGGCACGAGGCGGACCAGGAGACCGCGCGCGCGATGATCCTGCGCGTCCGTCTGCCGCGCATCCTGATGGCGGCTCTCGCCGGGGCGGCGCTCGGCGCGGCCGGCGCGGTCTTCCAGGCGGTCCTGCGCAACCCCCTCGCGGACCCCTACATCCTCGGGGTCTCGGGCGGTGCCGCTCTCGGGGCCTTCGCGGCGACCGCCCTCGGCCTGCCCGCCCTGGCGCCCGTCCTGCCGGTGCGCGAGACGGCCGCCTTCCTCGGGGCGATCGCCACCGTGGCGATCCTGTTTCTCCTGTCGAGCGCCCGCGGCCGGATCGTCTCCTACCCGATGCTGCTCATCGGCGTCATCATGAATACCGTCTACCTGGCCCTGATCCTTCTGATCGAGACGGTCGTCGAGTTCTCGCGGCTGCACGGCGTGCGGCTCTGGATGATCGGGACGATCCCGATCGAGGAGTACGGGCTCCTCCTGTGGCTGTCCGTCGTCCTGGTCGCGGGAATCGTCGGCCTGGCCCTGTACGGCAGGGACCTGAACCTGCTCTCCGCGGGAGAGGAGGCGGCGCGATCGCTCGGGGTCACGGTCGAGAGGACGCGCATCGTCACCGTCGTGCTGGCCTCCCTCGTCACCGCCGCCGTCGTGTCGGTGGCCGGGCCGATCGGCTTCGTCGGTCTGATCGTGCCGCACGCGGCCCGCCTCCTGTTCGGCCCGGACCACAGGCTCCTCGTACCCGCCTCGGCGGTCACCGGCGCCATCTTCCTCATCGTGGCCGACACCGTGGCGCGCACCGTGATGGCGCCGACCGAGATCCCGGTCGGCGTGGTCACGGCCCTGTGCGGCGGACCGTTCTTCCTCTGGCTGTACCGCCGGCGGGCGGGAGGAGGGTACTTTGAGTGACGCGATCCTGGCCGCGCACGGGCTCGTTTTCACGCACGCGAGCGCGCCGGCGCCCCTGTTCCGAGGATTGTCCCTTTCCGTGTCCCGGGGGGAATTCGCCGGGATCATCGGACCGAACGGCTCCGGAAAAACCACGCTCCTGATGCTCCTGAGCGGTGTCGTCGCGCCGCAGGCGGGGGAGGTGAGCCTGGACGGGCGTCCCGTGCGATCGATCCCCCCCCGCGAGCGGGCGCGACAGATGGCGGTGGTGTTCCAGGAGAGCCGGATGCTGTTCGACTTCACGGTGCTGGAGATCGCTCTCATGGGTCGCGCGCCGCACCTCGGTCCCTTCAGTCTTGAGCGGCCCGAGGACTTCGCGGCGGCACGAGCCGCACTGCACGAGATGGATCTGGCCGGCCGGGAGGAGAAGCGGCTGCAGGAGCTGTCGAGCGGCGAAAGACAGCGCGCCCTCATCGCCCGCGCCCTGGCCCAGCAGCCGCGCGTCGTGCTGATGGACGAGCCGACCGCATTCCTCGACCTGAGGCACCGTCTGCAGATCTACGAGATCCTGGCGCGGCTGAACCGGGACAAGGGCCTCACGGTCGTCACCACGAGCCACGACCTGAACCTGGCGGCGCGCTATGGCTCGCGCCTCATGGTCCTGGACGACGGGCACCTGGCGGCCGACGGACCGCCGGAGACAGTCCTGACCCCGCGCCTCCTCCGCGAGGTCTACGAGACGGAGGCGCGAATCGAGCGCGACCCGGTGACGGGGGCACCCTTCGTCATCCCGATCGCCCCTCTTTGACAATCACCGGATCGTACAGTACGATTCTTCCCCCTCTGAATAAGGACCTGGAGATGCAGCCTTCGTTTCGGGCGGGCTTGACCCGGTGGTGCGCCGCGATCCTCCTGGCGCTCCTGGCCCTCTCCATGCTCCATGTCGCGGCGCCGCATCACGCGACGCAGCGCGACTGCGCCACCTGCAAGGCGCTCACCTCCCCCGGGGTGGCCCAGGTTTCCGGCAGTATCGGCCGCCCGGCGGAAGCACCGACCCTGATCGCCGTACTCCCACCCGATTCGCCGCTCTGCAAGTCCGCGCGCTACCTCAGCCCTCTCCGCGCCCCCCCGGGGTCCCCAATCGTCTGAAGTCGTCGCGGTGCGGCATACCGTCCCGGGCTGGAGCCACCCATCCCGGAACCGGATGGGCCGACCGCGTGGACATCGAGCGACCTTGCTTCAGCGGAGGAATCATGAGACCAAGAGTGTCATGCAGAGCGGTGGCGGTCCTTATGGCGGTCGGCCTTCCGGCGGCCACCGTCTTGGCGGAGGAGCAGGGGGCGCAGCCCACGGCGGCGCCGGTTGCCCAGGCTGTGATGCCGGCCTCCACCACGCAGGAGGAGATCGAGGCGCTGCGGCGGGAGATCGAAGACTTGAAGAACCAGATCCGGGCGTTGCGGGACCAGGTGGGCGCGGGCCCCGCGCCCGTGCAGCCGACAGCACCGCCACCCGGGCCGATCCTTGCACCCGCGCCCGCCGCCGTGTCATCCCAGACGTCCAACTACTTCAATCCGAGCGTCTCCGTGATCGGCAATTACCTCGGGGTCGGCGGGAGCAACGGCACCGAGAACCTGCCGAGCTCGAGCCTGCGCGAGTCCGAGGTCTCCTTCCAGGCGGTCGTGGACCCGTACGCCCGCGCCGACTTCTTCCTGTCTTTCGGCGAAGAGGGGGTCGGTGTGGAGGAGGGGTTCGTCACGTTCACGTCACTCCCGGGGGGAGCGCTCGCGAAGGTCGGGCGGATGCGAACCGCCTTCGGGAAGATCAACCCTCTGCACCTCCACGTCCTTCCCTGGCCCGACGAGCCCCTGCCCATCGTGAATCTTCTCGGCGGCGAGGAGGGTTGGATCGGCACCGGTGTCTCCGGCGCGTTTCTCCTGCCGCTGGGCGATGTCTTCTCCGAGGCGACGGTCCAGGTCCTGCGCGGTGATTCGGGTGAGCTGTTCGCGGCGCCCCAGAGGGGGGACCTGGCCTACAACGGCCACTACCGCGTCTTCGGGGATCTGAGCGAAGCGACGAACCTGGAGGTCGGTCTCTCGTACGGTCAGGGACCGAACGGCCTGGCAGCGGGCTCGAAGACGCGTCTCGAGGGCGTGGACGCCACGCTGCGCTGGAAACCGCTGCGCACGGCGACGTACCGCTCCGCCTCGTTCCGGGGCGAGTTCATCCGCAGCCGCCGCGAGGATCCGCTCGGCGACCAGACGGCCGACGGCTGGTTCCTCTCCGGCGAGTACCAGCTCGCGAAGCGCTGGTTCACCGGGGCGCGCATCGAGGCGGCCGGGCACGCCGACGACGCCGCGCAGACCGACCGCGGCAAGGCCGTCCTTCTCACCTTCTGGCCCAGCGAGTTCTCCCAGCTCCGGGGCGAGCTTCGCCGGCGCGAGTACGCCGACGGAGAGACGGCCAACGAGGTGCTCCTTCAGCTTCAATTCGCCATCGGCGCCCATGGCGCCCATCCGTTCTGAGGTCCAATCGATGAAACCAACAAGGCTCGTACTCGCCGGTCTCGTCTTCGCTCTCGCTGGAATCCCTGGCACATCGGCCTTCGCCGCGTTGAAGGTCGTCACGACTCTTCAGGATCTTGCCTCCCTGGCCGACGCCGTGGGCGGAAACCGCATCGAAACGTTCGCCCTCGTGAAGGGATACCAGGACCCGCACTTCGTCGATGCCAAGCCGTCGTTCATCCTGAAGCTGTCGCATGCCGACCTGCTGGTCGCCGCGGGGCTCGAGCTCGAGATCGGCTACCTCCCGCCGCTCCTCGATCAGAGCCGCAACGGAAAGATCCATCCCGGATCGCCCGGTTACCTCGACGCGTCGACCGGCTGTGAAATCCTGAACCGCCCCGTGCAGCAGGTGACCCGGGCGATGGGGGACGTTCATCCCTACGGGAACCCGCACTACTGGACGGACCCCGAGAACGGCCGCGTCATCGCGAGGTCGATCGCCGCGAAGCTGACGGAGCTCGATCCGGCCGGCCGGGAGGCCTATGCGGCCAACCTCGCGGCCTTCGAGGGCAGGCTCACGGAGAAGGAAAAAGAGTGGACCGCAAAGATGGCGCCGTATAACGGGGCCAAGATCGTGACCTTCCACGATTCGTGGCCGAACTTCGCGCGCCGCTTCGGTCTCGTCATCGCCGGACACGTCGAGCCGAAGCCCGGCATCCCGCCCACCCCTTCGCACACACTGGAGATCATCAATCTGATCATGACCGACAAGATCCCGGTGATTCTCGTCGAGCCGTACTTCGATCTCAAGACTCCCAAGTTCATCGGGGAGAAGTCCGGCGCCACCGTGCTCAACTTCTATCCCTCGGTGGGGGGGCTGCCGGAAATCAAGGACTACTTCGCGCTCTTCGATTCCAACATCGGCGCGTTCGTCGCCGCCATGAAGGCCAAGGCATGAGCATCTTCGAGATCCTCCTGCCGGCTTTTGTCGCCAGCCTGATCCTGACCGGGATTCACGCCTACCTCGGCGTGCACGTCGTGGAGCGCGGCGTGATCTTCGTCGACCTGTCGCTTGCGCAGATCGCCGCTCTCGGGACCACCGTGGCCTATCTGGCCGGTTACGACCTGCACGCCGGCGAGGCCTACCTGTTCTCGCTGGGGTTCACTTTCCTCGGCGCCGCGATCTTCGCGGTCTCGCGCGTGCATCGCAAGACGCGGATACCGCAGGAAGCGATCATCGGCATCGTCTATGCCGTCTCGGCGGCCGTCGCGATCCTGCTGATGTCCAAGGCGACCCAGGAGACCGAGCACCTGAAGGAGATGCTGGTCGGAAACATCCTGTCGGTCACCTGGCCGGAGCTCTTCAAGACCGCCGTCCTCTACTCGCTGGTCGGCGTGTTCCATTACATCTTCCGCGACCGGTTCCTGCTCATCTCGATGAACGAGGCGGAGGCCGAGAAGCGCGGCTGGAACGTCAAGTTCTGGGATTTCCTGTTCTATGTTTCGTTCGGCTTCGTGGTGACTTCCTCCGTGGCCATCGCGGGCGTGCTGCTCGTCTTCTGCTTCCTCATCGTTCCCTCGGTGGCCGCCATGCTGTTCGCCGAACGGCTGGGACCGCGTCTCGCCATCGGCTGGACCATGGGCACTCTCGTTTCTGCGGCGGGAGTCTCTTTCTCGTTCCTTCTCGATCTTCCGACGGGGGCCACGATCGTCGGGACCTTCGGCGCGAGCCTCCTCCTGCTCGCGGCGTACAGAACCGCGTTCCGGCGGGCCACGAACCACGTACGGGAGGAGTCGACCGTGCGGGCCGCGTCGTAGGGCTCGCGCGGCGTTCGCGGCATGGCACTTGCCGGGGCCGTCCGGCTCAGGGCCTCGGCGTCCGCCCTTCGAGGTGGTCCTTCAGGATCGTGTAGATCGCGGTGTTTTCGAGCGTCCCGTGCACACGCTCCGCCCCCGCGCCCCAGGCGTAAAGCGCGACGTCCACTCCTGTGTGCGCGGCGCTGCCGAGGGAGATTCCGGAGGGTCGGGGGTCGTCCGATCCGTGCGGCGGCTTCTCCGTCTGCCTCTTCGTCCCGGGACCGCTCGTGAAGGTCACCACCGGGTACGGCTCGTCCCCTCTCCCGGCCTGAGGATCGCGGTAGGTCGACCAGATCCCGTCCTTCTCGTCCGGGTAGCCGTTCAACGCCAGGCCGCCTGTCTCGTGATCGGCCGTGACCAGGACGAGGGTCGTCTTCGGATCGAGCGTGTCGATGGCGTAGCCTATCGCCTCGTCGAAAGCGGCGGTCTCGTCGACGAGGGTACGGGCCCAGTTGTCGTGCCCGGCGTGATCGATGCGCCCCCCCTCCACCATCAGGAAGAACGGCCGGCCGCTCGCCTTGAGGATGTCGATGGCGAAGCGCGACATCTCCGGGAGCGTCGGCGCCGTCCGGGCGGCTGACGGTTCCCCCGCGTCCGTCCCCTTCTTCCTCGCCGCCTCGATCTCCGGCTGGTAGGGAAGATGGCTTTCAGCGAACAGACCGAGCACGTGCGAGCCGAGGTCGCCGATGGCGCGGAGCGCCTCGGCCGTCTCGACGATCGTCCACCCCTCCTTTTGAGCCTCCGCCCTCAGGTCCTGCGGGAAGAACTTCCGGCCGCCGCCCAGGATGACATCGAAGCCGGAGCCGATCGTCTGTTTCGCGATCCCCCCCTCGTCGTCCCGATCCCGCGCGTTGGCGTAGAACGCAGCCGGCGTGGCGTGCGTCACCGTGGTCGTGGTGACCAGGCCGACGCGCAGTCCGCGCTTGCGGGCCCACACGGCGATCGGCTCGAGCCTCCTGCCGTCCCGTTTCTGGTAGATCGCAGTCCCGTCTTCGCACAGGACCCCGTTCACCGTCTTCTGGCCACACGCCATGGCGCTGGCGGCCGCCGCCGAGTCGGTGACCGGGCTGTCGGCGGAGTGCGTCAGCGACAGCGCCGTGTAGGGAAGCGCGTCGATCCGCAGCCGGCTTCCCGGCCCGCCGCGCGCCACACGCGTCACCGTCACGTACGCCGGTCCCATGCCATCGCCGATGAACAGAACGGCGCTCCGGTCGGCGGACGCCGACCGGCCGACCGCCGGCCCAGCGCAATGAAGAGCGAGAACGGCGAACGCGACGATCGCGAGCCCGGCGAGCCTCCGGAAGACGGTCAACCGCACCTCCTTCTTCGATTCCGCGCACGGAGAGCGACACCGGGCGGAACGGCGTGAGAGGGTAGCACGGCCGGCGGCGCAGGCGTTTGGAGGGGAAGGTCGACGCGGGCGGGTGGTTTCCTAGCCTGCCTTGCCCGGATTCTTGATCGGGAATGGGACGATGTTGGGGGCGCGCTCGAGGCGCGCGTTCTTGCGGGTCGCCTTGTTCTGGTACATGTTGTGATCGGCGCGCACCAGGAGGTCCTCGAACCCCTCGCCGTCCATCGGGTAGAGGGCGATGCCGATCGAAAGACCGGAGCGCGCCACCTTCCCCTCCTCGAGACGCAGCGTGAACAGGTCGACCGACTGCTGCAGGCGCTCGGCCAAAAGCGCGGCCTGCGCGAAGCCGGTCATGGGGAGAAGGGCCGCGAACTCGTCACCCGACAGACGCACCAGGATGTCGCGCTCGCGCAGGTGGCTCTTGAGGACGCGGCTGACTTCGGCAAGGTAGCGATCTCCGACGCTGTGGCCGTAGCGGTCGTTGATCGCCTTGAAGCTGTCGAGATCGGCTTCGAGGAGGGCCATCGGCTGGCCGGCCTGCTGGCAGCGCACCTTCTCCTGCTCGAAGATCTGACGCAGGTAACGCGAGTTCGGCAGGTTGGTCAGGATGTCCGTGAGCGCCGACTCCTGCGTCTCGGCGAAGATGGTGCCGTTGAAGATGGCGGCGGCCGCGAGCTTGGCGATGATGTCCATCATCCGGATGTGATCGTCCAGGCAGGGGACCGCCTTCGGGAAGTGCAGCGTGATGACCCCCAGGACCTTGCCGTCGTGGATCAGCGGAAAGGCGGCGACGGTCGAGTACTCCGAGAGGTCGACCTCGGCCCCCGACAAATCGAGGTCGGGGCTGTTGGAGAACCGGTTGCTCCTCTGGCTCGCGGCCCATCCGGTGATCCCCTCTCCGAGGCGCACGGATCGTCCGCGCAGGTGCTCGAGGTTCGCGCCGGACACGAAGCGCGCCGACAGGCTCTCGCCGTCGTCCTCCAGGAGATAAATGACGCAGGTGCGGTACGGCACCAGCTGGCCGATCTTCGTCGCCACCAGGTCCAGGACTTCCGAAAGGCGCAGCGACGATCCGAGGGTCTGGGCGATCTCATAGAGCGCGTAGACCTCCCTGTGCGCCGACGAGATGCTGCTCAGGACCGAGGTCTGGCGACCGACGATGGCGCCGGTCGTGTCCCTCTCCAGCCAGACGCTCGTCTGCCCCTCGGCGGGCGGAGACGTACCCGCCGGTCCGCCGGGGACCTGGGGCACCCGGGTTCCCTCAGCACCGATGCTGCGGTGCAGGCTGTCGCCGAATCCGCCCGGATCCGCCGCAACCGGAGGGGTCCCGTTCCAGATACCGGTCGAGTCAAGACGCGCCAGCGCCTCCTCGAGGTGCGCCCGCGCCGCGGCGGCGGCGTTCCGCGGCGGGTCCGGAGCCGCGCTGACGGCGCCGATCACCTCGGGGAGGTGCGAGCGCAGCACGGTCACCACCGCAGGGTCGAACTGGATCCCCGACCAGGCCTCGATCAGGCTGCACGCTTCTTCGGGAGATTTGCGCCCGCGCCAGGCGCGGTCCGAGGTCAGCGCCTCGAACGAGTCGGCGACGGCGAGGATCCGCGCCGCGAGCGGGATCTCCTCTCCGCGCAGGCCGTCGGGGTAACCCGACCCGTCCCAGCGCTCGTGGTGATGCCGCACAGCCGGCAGGACGGGATAGGGAAAGTGCACGTTCGCCAGGATGTCCGCAGCCACCGCCGGATGCGCCTTCACCTTCTGGTACTCGATGTCCGAGAGCTTCCCGGGCTTGTTCAGCAGGTGGTCGGGGATGGCGAGCTTGCCGATGTCGTGCAAGAGCGACGCCGCGCGCACCGCTTCGTAGTCCTGCCGGGCGATGCGCAGCCTCCGCGCGAGCTCGAGCGCGTACGACTGCACGCGTCGGGTGTGTCCCTGCGTATGCGGGTCCTTCGCATCGATTGCCAGAGCCAGCGCCTCGATGGTGGAGAGATGCACCTGCATCAGGTCGTCGAGCCGCTTCAGATTTTCCGTAACCTGCCGCTTGTACGAGCGATAGACCAGGACCGCGAGCAGCAGGATTGGAGGGACCATCACGCTTGAAACGATCCCGATCTGCCCGATCAGGAGGAGCGACATCGCCGCCGCGGCGGTCCCCGCCAGGGCCGCTCCGGCCGCCGCCACGGCCATGAGATAGAGCCTTCCTCCCGGTCCGCTGATCTGCATGTTCTCCTTGTGCTGCTCCGTGGCGTGCGCCGGCCGGACCGCCTCTCCGGACGGTCCGGCCGGCTCGGTACCCCTGCGGCGTCCACCGGCCTGCCCGGGGGGGGAAGGAGCCGGACGGAGCGCCGTCGGACTCATTACCATCGCAACGGGCGTGCCACGGCTCGTCCCACCTTCCCTGGCCCCGGCCGGCCGTACCCAAATGATGAGGACACGCCGGTTAGCGGCACCGTATATGGATGAAATGATGATCGCCTGTCGCGGCCTGCGATGAGAATCTCCACTTCTCCTGAGGTCTTCCCGTACACGCCGCAACGGCGGTCCGCCGACGGCCGCTCAACTGTTGCGATGAGGAGATTTGCCGTTTGCGGGACGTGTCCAGCCAGCGCCACGCGTTCATGTGTTTGTGCGGATTCTGCACACAGGGTTCATCCGGCCAGCGCTCGCGGGAACCACTCCAGACACGGCCGGCTTCCAAAAAAAGAGCCGGCCCCGCTGCCACGGGGCCGGCATCCGCAGGGGTCGCCTGCGTGTCAGCTCAACAACTCAGCACATTCGCCTAGAGGGTCATCCCCCCTTTCGTCCTCACCAGCCGATCCAGACAGGCGCGGTAGGTAAGGTACAGGATACCCGGGAACGGGAGAATCGCGAAGGTGGAAACGACCCCCAGCTCCCGGACGACAAGGAAAACTATGGCGGCGGCAACCGAGCCGGCCAGATAGGCCGTGCCGGCCCAGGGCGAAGATTCCTGCCAGATCGCCACGACCGACTGGTGTTCCTTGAGCGCCACGACGCCCGACACCAGAGCCGTGTTGAGAGCGTACTGTGCCAGGGCCAGCGCCGCGACCGGCAGAAGGAGATTCGCGAGGGTCATGCGCGCCGCCCACAGCCCCTCTTGAGGAGCCAGCGCACCGAACACGCGCGCCGCCAGGTTGATCGACAGGGCCATGCCCGCGATATTGAAGACCCTCTTGTGCAGTTCCCCCTTCGCGCGGCTGGAGGAGGCGAAGCCGTCGAGGGCCGCGGTCAGCGTCGCCAGATCGCCTCCGAAAACCATCACCGAGAGAAAGATGAAGGCGTCCGAGAACGACACCCGGCAGTGTGGCAGCGGCAGCTTGACGGAGAGCCGGCCGACCAGAAGCGTCAGGAGCGCGATCCCCAGCCAGGCCAGGTCCTTCGTTTCGAACCCGCCTGTGACCAGATGATAGAGGCTCTGGCCGAGGACCGCCGCGCCGGCTGCCGCCACCACACCGATGAAGACGTTGCCTTTCATATCGTCGTCTCTCCGGGTGTCCATCGCCTTACCAGGCATCGGCGTTCCCCCAGATGAGACCGCAGTCTCGCAGCGTCCAGATGAGGCCCATGTCGTAGCCGCCATAGCCGGCGATACCCCAGATCAGGCTTGTCGGTCCGACATTGAAGAAGTCGTTCGAGATGAGCTGGTTTCCCCAGATGAGACCCGAGCCGTACAGGCGCTCGTTCCAGATGAGTCCGCTCGAGGTGGGTGTGCCGTCGCTCCAGGTGACGTAATTCCACTGGTTGTTACTGCCGGACACGACGTACGAATCGGAGTACAGACCGTCGTAGTACGTGACGCCCAGTCCCCACGAATCAAAGCGACCGATCCCCCAGATGAGCGACTGCGCGTAGGCGAGCTGCTGGTTCGACAGCGCCGCATCGCCGCGGAGCATTCCGCCACCCCAGATCAGGCTCTGGCTCCACAGGCAGGTCTCGCCGGCGATGATGCTCTGCGGCGTCGGCAGCCCCGCTGGCATGAGCGTCGCGCCGGCCGGGAGGGCGTACGCGTAACGGCTCATCGACTTCGCCAGCCGGACGGCGCCGTCCACGTTGAGCATTCCGGCACCCTGCTCGAAGAGGTCCGGACCGTCCATGATCTGGGCCGAGTACATCAGGATCGCCTTGACCTGGTTCGGAGTCAGACCGGGGTTCGCCTGCGCCATCAGCGCCACGGCTCCCGAGACCACGCCGGTGGCCATCGAGGTGCCGGTCAGGACCATGTAGCGGCTCTTGTTGTTGACGTTGTTCCCCGTGTCGACATGCAGGACCGGATAGCTCGCCACAAGGTAGTTGCTGCTGCGCTCGAGCGACACGATGCGCGTGCCGGGGGCGACCAGATCCGGCTTCGCGAGATCGTCGTACACGACCTGGCCCGAGACGGGGTCGGTCGTGTGCGACAGCGTGGGGCCGCGCGAGGAGTACGGTGCGACGATGTCATCCGACCGGATGTCGGTGCCGCGCGTCAAGGTCGCGCCGACCGTGATCGCCGACGGCGAGATGCCGGGGGAGGTGATGCCTCCGTAGACCTTGTTGCCGTTCGAGTCCTGTCCGAAGTTTCCGGCCGCGGCCACCACGACGATGCCGGCCCTGGCGGCGCGCTCCACCGCGCGGCACATCGGGTCGTTGACGTACGAATCGATCGGGGGGGCCGCCAGCGACAGATTGATGACCTTGATGTTGTAGACGTTCCGGAGCGAGATCGCCTGGTCGATGGCGGCCACGACGCTGCTGATGTAGCCGTGACCCCTCTCGTCCAGGACCTTGAAGTTGATCAGGCTCGCGCCCGGCGCCATGCCGGTGTAGTCGCGGCCGGCCGTGTACGAGGCGCTGCCGTCGCCCGCGATGATCCCGGCGATGTGCGTGCCATGGCCGTAGGGGTCGTCCAGGCTGCCGCGGCCGGTGAAGTCCCAGGAGAACACGACCCGCCGTATTCCCTTGGTTTCGTCCCGGAGATCGACATGGGACGGGTCGATTCCCGAGTCGAGGACCGCCACGCCCACGCCGGAACCATCGATGCCGGAGAAATTCCAGAGGCTGGTGGTTCCACCATAGGCAAGCGCCGCGCCGGTCGTCGTTTCGAGCTGGCTCGCCAGACCCGTGACAGGACGATCAGGGGCGACGTAATCGAGACCTTCGATCTGCGCGAGAGAGTCCACCGCCCCGAGCGGCAGATCCACGACCATCACGCCGACGTTACGGAAGTGCCTGCGGACCCTCCCGCCCAACTCCTTGATCTTGCCGGCGACGGCAAGAGGGTCGCCGCCGTTCAGGTTGACGAGAACGCGGACGCTGTTGGAGGGGGACTCCTTCTGCACCTTCTCCTGCAGGTCCGAAGCGACTCCTGCCTTGCCGCCCTTCGCGGCAAGCACAGGAGAGAACGACAGTGCGAGGGCAAAAACCGTGGCCAGGGCCAGAGTGGCGCCGCGGAAGAGATTGCCCCAGAACGCTTGGCCATTTTCCTGGTTGCGGACAGTCCGGGCATCTCTCGACATGGTGCCTGCCTCCTGACCGACAACCGAACGGTTTGGGCCGTCCAGCTGGCAACCCGGCTGTCTCCGAGAGACCCGCGGCTTTCCGTCCCACCCTCGCGGATGGTTTGGCCTTCACGACTGGTCGCCCGTACTAGAGCAAGGGGGGTGCCACCACCCATGAACACCCTTGTACAAGCCTGTCGTATTCTGGATATCAAATTTATTTTGTGATAGTTACCAGCCATGATCAGAGTATTGAACTCGACGTGTATGGTTCACTCTGAAGATCTACGGACCATTCCCTCGTGACCAGCGAATGCACACGCTTCGAACAGAAGACCGCCATAAAAAGCGATGATGACTATCTATACTGTTGATAATAATGGTCTTGTTAATCGTGTACAGCCGTCGTCCGGTCATGTCCCATAGGTGTACCGCGCCTGTTCAGTCAGGGGGCGTCAAAGTATGCTCGAGCCCACCGGCCGGTCCAGGAAGGCAGTTCTTGACCGTGTCTGCCGGTGGCGATATGATCCACGGCATTCTCTGGCCGCGGCCCCCCGCCTCGAGGGATGTGACGAGATGGAAATCGCGTGGTTCAAAAAGATCAGGAAGCCCAAGCAGCCGGTCGAGCACAAGCGCATCCAGGTCCCCGAGGGGCTGTGGGTCAAGTGCAACGGCTGCAAGGAAATCATCTATAAGAAGGAAGTCCTCCGGAACGCCAACGTCTGCCCCAAGTGCAATTACCATTTCCGCATCTCGGCACGGGAGCGGCTCTCCGCACTTTTCGACGACGCGCGCTACCAGGAGGTCGATACCGACATCTACTCGGTCGACCCCCTCAAGTTCAGGGATCTGAAGCCCTACAAGGACCGCCTGCGAGAATATCGCGAGAAGACCGGCCTCAATGACGCCATCATCAACGCCAGGGGTGCTATCGGCGGTCACCAGGTGATGATGTCGGTGATGGAGTACGGCTTCATGGGCGGGTCGATGGGGTCGGCGGTCGGTGAGAAGGTCACCCGCTCCGTGGAGCGTGCCCTCGACGAACGCATTCCCCTCGTGGTGATCTCCTGCTCAGGCGGGGCGCGGATGCAGGAGGGGGCCCTCTCCTTGATGCAAATGGCCAAGATCAGCGCCGCGCTCGGGAAGCTGCACGAGGCCGGCGTCCCCTACATCTCGATCCTGACCGATCCGACGACCGGCGGCGTGACCGCTTCGTTCGCCATGCTCGGAGACATCAATATTGCCGAGCCGAAGGCGCTCATCGGATTCGCGGGGCCCCGGGTCATCGAACAGACGATCCGGGAGAAGCTCCCCGACGAGTTTCAGCGCTCGGAGTTCCTGGTGGAGAAGGGGATGCTCGATTTCATCGTCGAGCGGCGCGAGATGCGCGGCGTTCTCATCCGTTGTCTGAATTTCATGTACAACACGGAGGCTCTCGCCGCCGCGGCCCCCTCGGCCGCGACCGCCCCCGTGTCCACCGCCGGCTCTGGAACCGCCCCGGGCGCAGCCGCGAGCGGGTCGGGAAGCGTCGCCTCCGGCCCGCCGGGGCGGACGCGCGAGCCTCTGCCGTTCCCCACGCCGATCGCCGCCCGCGCCAAGATCACCCCGTCGCCCGAAGTCAGCTAGGCGTTCCCTCCCCCGCATGAGGGTCGCCGATCGGCTGGACCGCCTCCCTCTCTCCGGTTTTCATTACCGGCTGCTCCTTTTGAGCGGACTCGGCTGGCTGTTCGACTCCATGGACGGCGGGCTCATGTCGTTCGTCGTGGCGCGCCTCAAGTCGGAATGGCACCTGTCCCCCGACCGCGTCGCGTTCCTCAACAGTGCGGGGCTCGCCGGCATGTTCGTCGGAGGGGCGGTGGCCGGGAGCCTCGCCGACCGCTTCGGCCGCAAGACGGTATTCCAGACGACCCTCCTGGTGTTCAGCATCGCCACCGGATTGTGCGCCCTGGCGCAGGGATTCTGGTCCCTGCTCGTCCTCCGCTTCCTGGTCGGATTCGGCCTGGGGGGGGAGCTGCCGGTCGCGGCCGCCCTCGTCAGCGAGTTCGCCCCCGCGAAGCACCGCGGCCGGCTCGTCGTGCTCCTCGAATCATTCTGGGCCTTCGGGTGGGCCGCCGCCGCGATCATTGCCGAGATCCTGGCCCGCAGGGCCGAGATGACCGGGCACGGATTCCCTTGGCGTCTCGCGTTTTTCATCGGGGCTCTGCCGGCTCTGTATCTGATCGTGCTCCGCCGCGCCCTTCCCGAATCTCCACGCTATCTGTCGTCCTGCGGCCGGCTGGATCAGGCGGAGACGGTCATCCGATCGATCGAAGCGGAGAGCGGTATCCCGGCGGGATCCCCCCTCCAGCCGGACTCCGACTCCGCCCCGACGGTGCGCCGGACGCCCCGCCTGCGCGACCTTTTTTGCGGGGATCTGGCGCGCCGCACCGTCATGCTGTGGCTCCTCTGGTTCACGATGGCCTACTCGTACTACGGCATCTTCACATGGCTGCCGACCCTGCTGGCCGGGCAGGGATTTCCGCTAGCCACGTCGTTCCGGTTCACTCTCATCATCACGCTGGCGCAGATCCCGGGCTATTTCACCGCCGCCTGGCTGGTCGAGAAAATCGGCCGCAAGGCGACTCTCATTCCGTTCATGCTTCTCTGCGCCCTCGGCTCGTTCTTCTTCGGCAGCGCCCGCGCCGAGACTGATCTCATCCTCTGGGGCTGCCTCCTGTCGTTCTTCAACCTGGGGGCCTGGGGCGTGACGTACGGCTACACTCCCGAGCTCTATCCGACTTGGCTGCGCGGCACCGGGACCGGGTTTGCCGCCGCCTTCGGCCGCATCGGAGGCCTCCTGGCCCCGCTCGCCGTCGGCAGGCTGATGGCGGGCGGAGGCGGCGGCTTCACCTCCGTCTTCGTCATGTTCGCCGCGGTCCTGGCGGCGGGGTCTCTTTCGGTCGTCTTCTTCGGCGAGGAGACGCGCGGCCGGACGCTCGAGGAGATCTCGCGCCAGGGGCGTGTCCACCCCGATCCGGAATGAATCGATCCGGGCGCATACTCTTCTCCGGCGGGGACGATCTTCAGGGTCTTCGCCGATGCGGGGTATCGTGACCTACGAGGAAGCGCTCGCCTACCTCGATTCCCTCGAGGTCCTGGGCATTCGTCCAGGTCTGGACCGGATCCGGAGGCTTCTCGACCGCCTGGGTGACCCGCAGGCGACGTACCCTTCCGTGCTGATCGCCGGCACGAACGGCAAGGGCTCCGTCGCGGCCGACGTGGCCTCGATCCTGAGGCAGGCGGGGCACGCGCCCGGTGTCTACACCTCGCCGCACCTGGTTCGGTTCGAAGAGCGGATCGTCGTGGGAGAGGCGCCGATCGCCGCATCCGAGCTGGCCGCCCTCACCTCCGAGCTGCGCGATGTGATCGCGGCCGATCGCCTGCTGCGGAACGACCCGCCGACCTACTTCGAGGCCACGACCGCGCTCGCCTTCCTGCATTTCCGCGCGCGGAAGGTGCCGATCGTCGTGCTCGAGGTGGGGATGGGGGGCCGGTTCGACGCCACCAACGTCGTCACTCCCCTGGTCTGCGCCGTCACGCAGATCGCCATGGACCACACCCAGTGGCTCGGCGGGACGCTCGGGGAAATCGCCTACCAGAAGGCGGGCATCCTCCGGCCGGGCGTACCGGCTGCCGTTTCGAGACAGGAGACCGCGGCGCTCGAAGTGATTCGAGGCGAGGCCAGGCGAGTCGGGGCCCACCTGGCGTCGACCCTCGACTGCGAGATCCGACCCCTCGAAGATGCGACCCGGGGAGCCGCGCGGCGCGGGGGCGCGGGCCCTCGCCCCGCCCGCCCGATCCGTTTTCCCGATCCTCCCGTATTCTCCCTGGTCACGCCCTCGGGCGGCCGCTATCCCGAGCTCCACCTGTCGCTGCGCGGGGTTCATCAAGTCGAGAACGCAGTGACCGCCGTCCTAGTCGCCGAGCGGCTCGCCGCCGCCGGGGTCCGGGGCATCGACCCCGGGACGATCGCGGCCGGCCTCCGCGACGCCGTCTGGCCTGGCCGGCTCGAGCTCATACGCGCCCATCCCGATCTCCTCCTCGACGGGGCCCACAACCCGGCCGGCTGCGCGACTCTCGCGGCGTACCTGGAGGAGTACCAGTCCGGCCGCCCGGCGACCCTCGTGTTCGCGGCGATGAAGGACAAGCCCGTGGCCGAGATGCTCGACATCCTGTGTCCGCTGGCGCAGACGGTGGTCGTCACGGGGCTTCCCGTCCCTCGCGGCGAGGCACCGGGGACGCTGTCGCGTCTGGCGGCCGAGCGGCACTCCGACACCAGGCACGCACCGTCGGTCGAAGGGGCTGTGCGGCTCGCCCTCGACGAGGCTTCCCCCGGGGCTCTCGTCGTCGTCAGCGGCTCCCTCTACCTCGTGGGAGAGGTCAAGAGGATCCTGGCGGGCTAGGTCAGGCCGCGGGTCTTTCCCCGGCCGCCCGGAACCCCTCCCGCTCCATCCGCCCCCAGGCCTTGCGGTGGCCGCGCAGGAAGTCCCAGAACGCCTTCACCTTGAACAGCGCGAGGCTCTGGCGGTAGCCGAGGTTCTCGAGGACACCGTAGAGGACCAGCCGGGCGAGATGCTCCCAGCCGGGATAGCGCCTGAAGGAGATCTCTTCCAGCAGGACGGCGGCGACGGACAGGAAGACGCCGAAGAAGATGGCGAAGATGAGGAAGAGCACGAAGAAATCGAGATTCAGGACTCCGAGCCAGAAGGACAGGGCGACCATGACGTAGCCGAGGATCTCGACGAAGGGGCCGAGGGTCTCGAACAGCAGAAAATAGGGGAGTCCGAGCATGCCGATGGCGCCGTGCTCCGGGTTCAGGATCATCCGCCTGTGGCGCCAGAGGCTCTGCAGCATGCCCCGATGCCAACGGTTGCGCTGGCGCGCCAGCACCCGGAAGGTGCTCGGGACCTCGGTCCAGCAGACCGGGTCGGGGACGAAGACGATGCGGTACTTCCGTCCGCTCCTGCGCATGTGCTCGTGGAGCTTCAGCACCAGCTCGAGGTCCTCGGTCTCGGACCACGAGTCGTAACCGCCCGCGGCGATGACCTCCGACTTACGGTACAGCCCGAATGCGCCGGAGATGATCAGCAGGGACCTCAGGCTGCTCCAGCCGATGCGCCCCCCGAGGAACGCGCGGAGATACTCCACGACCTGGAAGACGGGCAGGGCCTTCTTCGGCAGGCCGATCCGCAGCACGCGCCCCTCGCGCACCTCGCAGCCGTTCACGATGCGCACGATGCCTCCCGCCGCGACCATTTCCTGAGGATGCTCCATGAACGGCTTGACGACGCGGAGGAGCGCGTTGTCCTCGATGATCGAGTCGGCGTCGACGGAGCAGAACAGGGGGTAGCGGGACACGTTGATGCCGGTGTTCAGCGCCTCCGCCTTCCCGCTCCATTCCTTGTCCACGACGATCAGGTTGGCGTATTCGAGCGACCAGTAGATCCCGCGCACCGGGCCGGTCGGCAGGGTGCGGTGGTAGATCCGGTCGGTGCGCTTCAGCTCGAACGTCTCGATGAGGCGCTCGAGGGTCCCGTCGGTCGAACCGTCGTTCACGATGACGACCTCGAACTGACCGTAGTTCACTCCCAGAAGCGAGCGCACGGTCTCGACGATGGAACGCGCCTCGTTGAAGGCCGGGACGATCATCGAGATCGGCCAGGTCATGTCGGACCGGAGGATCTGCTCGTAATCGGAGAAGAACGTCCGCTTGACGAAACGCATCACTTCGACGAACGACACCAGAAAGAGCAGGAGATAGATGCCGTTGAGGAGTCCGAAGTAGTAGATCACCCAGCGGTTGAACCCGAGGACGGTGAGGGTCAGGATCGAGATCCAGGTCATCGAACGCCTCCGCCTCCGGGCGGCGCGGGCGCCCTGAGGATATGGGACAGGGCCTGGCGCACGCCCTCCTGCGCGGTCGTCGCCGCCTGCCGCGTGCGCTCGTCGATGCGCGCCGCCGCGGTCACCTTGTCGATGAATCGGATGGCCGCGGCGCGCGTGGGGCTGTCGCTCGAGGTCAATTCGGCGACGAACTGGTCGATGACCCGCCCCTCCTCGAGCTGCGCCACGGCCATGTGACGGGCGTACGGATCGTCCGAGCTCAGCATGTCGGTGAGCGCCTCGAGACCCGCGTTCCCCATGTGGCGCAGCGCTTCACCGGAGTTGTAGCGTACCCACCACCGGCGGTCCTTCATCGCCTCCCGCAGGGGGAGGATGGCCGACGGGTCCCCGAGCCTGCCGAGCGACTTGGCGGCCATGGCGCGTACCGGCCACTCCTGGTCCTGGAGCGCCGCGACCAGATCCGGTGTGGTTCCCGGGTCGCCGATGAGGCCGAGCCCGTGCGCCGCGCGCGCCCGGATGTCGGGGTGCGGATCGAGGAGGCAGCTCTTCATCAGCCCGAGGGCACGCAGACCCCGGATGCGGCCCAGCACGTCGAGGGCCGAGACACGGCCGTTCTGCGGCAGGGTGTCGAAGGCCGCGAGCAGCTCGTCCACGGCCTCGCTGCCCACGCTGATCAGAATCTCGGCGACACGGATGGCCGACCAGCGGCTGGGATCGGCCAGGGCGCCGACGAGCGGGCGGATCGAGGTCCTGCCCCGGATGAGACCCAGGGCGCGCGCCGCGCGGATGCGGACTTCCGGCTCCGGATCGTTCATCCGCTGGACGAGCGGTTCGACGGCCGCCTTGCTTCGCATCAGGCCCAGCTTTTCGGCGGCGTCGGCGCGCTTCCACCAGCGGGCGCTTTCCAGGGCGCGGATCGCCTCGCGCACCGCGCCCTGCCCCTCGAAGGCGGCGGTGATCCGCTCCTGGGTGCTTCCCTTCACGAGACGCGCCGATTCCAGGAGGATCCGCTCCAGCAGACGCCGATCGCGCCGCGACGGCGGTTCCGGCAGGACGTCACGGAGCGGCCTGGACGTGGCCGCACCGAGGTACTCGAACACCAGGGGCTCGAGCAGGGCGCGCCTGCGCCGGTCGAGCCTCTCCCCCATCTCCCGCAGCGCCTTGTTGATGACGATGGCCACGGTGAGCAGGAGGAGGAACCCGCCGACTCCCTCGACGACCCGGACCATCAGGAGACGCATCGGCTCCACCGCGGCTACCCGGTTCTTTCCAGGATCTTGCGGATGCGGGCCAGAAGCTCCCGCGTGCTGAACGGCCTGCTCACGTAGTCCTCCGCTCCGAGGCTGAGAGCCTTGACGACGTCCTCCTCGCGGTCCTTCACCGAAAGGATCAGCACCGGAAGCCGGGCCGTGGCCGGCTCCCCCTTCAGGGCGTGCAGCACCTCGAAGCCGTCCTTGCCCGGGAGAACGAGGTCGATGACCAGGAGACGGGGCTTCAGCGAGACGGCGCTCCGAAGAACCGAGTCGCCGTCCTCGGCGAGGTGCACCTCATAGCCGTTGTTCGCCAAAAGCGCGCCCACGAAGCGCCTCGCCAGCGGGTCGCCGTCCGCGATCAGGATCCGTTCCCGGCCCGGCACCGCCGTCGCCATTCCGTCGGCCCCCGTTCCGTCCCTTCGCGTCTTAGAACCGGAACCGGAAGTAGAACCCCGTCCGGCTGTACGTGAATCCCTGCGCGACGTTCAGGGCGTAGTCGCTGCGCGCGTACGACGCCTCGAAGGCCGCCCTCCCGTTCGCGAAGTTGATCCCCGCCAGGGCGTTGCCGCCGCTCACCGCGTCGTCACGCTTGACGGCACCGAGCGTGAAGGCCTGCCGCCCGTAAGTTCCCTCCAGATGCCAGTAGAACCTCCCGTCGCGGCAGTCGTCCCGGACCGCCACGGTCAGGAGCTCCGAGTCGTAGCGCAGCGGGTCGAAGTAGCCGTTGTCCTCGTCGGCGTTGAATCCGCGGTAGCGCACGTCGAAGGTGCCCGAGACCCACGGATGGGACACGGGCAGACGCCACTCGAGCGCGGCGCCCGCGGTGCGGCGCGCGTTGCCGTCGGAGAACGACGCGGCTCCGGCGCTCCCCGACAGGAGCCACGCGGGCCGGTAGCGGAACTCCACGCGCGCGTTCGCGTCGGTCGTTCGGATGCCGCGGTCGATGAGGGGAGCGGTGTCGAGGAACGCCTCGCGCCCCCCGCTCGTTCCCACGGCGAACCGCGGCCCGACCTGCCAGCGCAGGTAGCCGCCGAGCGTTCCGACCAGGCGCGCCCCTCCGCCGAAGGTCTCCTCGCGGACCGCGCCCAGGCGGGCGTTGAAGGTCAGCGGCCGGATCACGCGCGACGTCAGCGTGCCCGAGAGCGACTGCGCCCGCGTGTCGATCGCGTCGCCGACGGCGAGACCCGGCTCGTCGCAGAACCGCCCGTCCTTGCAGCGGAACGAGGCGTCGTACGTCGAGTAGGCGATGCGGATGGACGTCTGCGGCTCGGCCATGAACGTGCACGACGCCACAGCACCGTCCACCCGGTTGGAGTCGGTGTCGCCGTACCGGAAGGTGTCCGCGTCGGCGTGCGGGCGGAGGGTCCGGCGGATCGTCTCCTTCAGCTCCTTCGCGTCCTTGCTCTCCGGATGGTCGAGGACGATGTTGTCGGCCTGCTCGCGCGCCGTGCGCTCGAGACCCTGCCAGTGGTGCACGTACGCCATGCCGATGCGCGCGTCGAGGTTGCCGGGATCGGCGCGCAGGACGTCGCGCCAGAAATGCTCCGCCTCGTCCAGGTTCCCCTGCCAGCCGCGCAGGCGCGCCCGGCCCGCGTGCGCCTGGACCGGCTCGATCCGGCGATCCTCCATGTCCTTGAAGACGGCCTCGGCCTCGGAGTAGCGGCCGGCCCACGAGAGACAGTTCCCCAGGCCGAGGAGGACGCGCGCATCGTCGGGATGTGTCTCTCGCAGCGCCCGGTACAGCGCGATCGATTCGTCGTAGTCGTGCCTCCAGGACAGCACACGGGCGAGCCCGAGCCGGATGTCGAAGTCGTCCGGCGCCAGGGCCAGGGCGCGGCGGTAGTTGGCCGCCGACGCTTCGAGTTCGTCGTCCCACGACTGCAGGAGCGCGAGCCGGTGCACGGCGCGGACGTTGTCCGGCTGCAGCCGGGTCACCTGCTCGTAGAGGGTCCTGGCCGTTCCGAAGTCTTCACGTGCGAACGCGGCGTCGGCCTCCTTGATCATCTCGGCCAGGGGACGCGCGGCCGCGTCGCCCGGGGCCGGTGCTGCGGGAGACTCGTGCGCGGCGGCGGCCGGTGTTGCCGCCCGGACGGGAGACCCGGCGGCCGGCGCCGCGGCGAGAGCGATCAGGGCGAGCGTGGCCGGAGGGATGCGGATCACGGCGCCGGGTTCCGCTTCGGAAGCGACTCGAACGCCCGCTTCAGGATCGGCCACGTCTCTTTCTTCTCGATACGCGAGGCGGGCTGGTCCCAGCCCCGCCACGTGTACATCGGCAGATCGGACGGCTTCGCGAGGTCTCCCCGCGGCAGCCGGTCGGCCAGGCGCGCGTCGAACGGGGTCGGTCCAAAGGGGGTGCCTCCGGGCTTGACCGCCACTGCGTAGAAACGGAATCCCGCGGTTTCGATGCACCCGACCTTGCGGAGATTCCCCGGATCGTCGTGCAGGACGCAGCGCGAGGACGGATCGGTCACGTTCAAAAGCCCCCAGGCCAGGCGGATCTCGATCAGGTTCTCTGCGACTCCCACGCGCCAGTCGGCCAGGGTCGAATAGTCGCGATCGCGAGGATCCATCGAGGCGTGGAGGAGCGGCGAGCGGCTCGATTGACGCGCCGGGTAGACGGTGCCGTCGCGCCCGACACGCCTTCGGTTCGTCTCGACCTTCATCTCCACGAAGCGGCCGTCGGTATTCTCGACCGAGGCGAAGGGGCGGCGGTGGCGGTTCGACTGGATGTCGTAGGGGGCATCGACCAGAAGACGGGAGGTGTCCCGGCCGTCGAGGACGACGCAGAACTCGAGGCCGGCGGGCGACGACGCCGGGTCGGTGATCGGCAGCCGGTGGTCTCCCAGGCGACCGTCATAGGTGTCGATGCCGATCAGGTAGGCCGCCTTGCCCCAGTCGGGGAGGCCGTCCCCGTCGCTGTCGAGGCGGTCCACGTCGAGCCGGATGTAGAGGTAGGCCTCGTCCGAGGTCACCTCGATTCCCCGCAGCGTCCGCGCGCGATCGTAGCCGTCCTTGAACGATCGCTCCGGCCCCCCCTCCCGCCGGGACAGAAGCGGTGCGACGCCGGTCCAGTCGGAAGGCCTGCCGTCGATGATCACCCGGAATCCAGCCTGACCCGGCCTGGCGGCGAGGATCCCGTACCCCTCCTCCGGATCCAGGACGTTCAGCCACAGCGGCTTGCGCTCGGCGGGCGTCTCGAAATCAAGCACCAGCCAGTTTCTCTTGAACCACTCGTCCACGAGAGCGAACAGGACGCCCCCCGCGAGACCCGCCTCGTCGATGTCCATCATCAGCCGGGCGTCGATCTCCCCCTGCTCGCGCTCGCTGTGGCCGCCGTGGTTCCACCCCTGCGGCTGCAGGTGCGAGACCCCGCGGCTGCTCGGGACGCCGGTCTCGCCGATCAGCACCGGCTGGGCGCCGTGGTGCGTCTTGAGGTCGCGCAGGTAGCCGATGTAATTGCTCGGACCCCGCGAGTCGCGCGCTTGGCCATAACCGGGGTCGAGATTCATGAAGTCGGGATAATAAGGATAGGCGTGGTAGGTGGCGAAGCTCCCGCCCTGCGCCCTCCCGGTCGGCACGATGTGCGCCGCATCCACGGAAACGCAGTCCTCGCACTCGTCGTAGGCCTCGATCATCCCCGCGGCCTCCGCGTCACCCATTTTGCGGACCAGGGCGGCCTCCTCCGCGG
>Ga0137397_10000014_pt1 | contig 102634 bp, 127 predicted proteins | sample czorhiz116metaG_FD_106658 | JGI IMG/M metagenome (GOLD analysis project Ga0137397, IMG submission 106658) | Vadose zone soil microbial communities from Angelo Coast Range Reserve, California, USA - czorhiz1.16 metaG | ecosystem: Environmental > Terrestrial > Soil > Vadose zone | place: USA... | reverse complement strand
GAAAAGGCGCACGAAAGGGGCTGGGCTACTCGAGGTGCCAAAATCCACTGAGGGGTTTTTTGAGCTTCGCGAAACCACAAAGAAAAAAAAAAAAAAAAAAAGAGGTCAAATTATCAAGGGAAGCAATGCCTGGTGCACGCCACGAGTTCGCCTGCAGAGACAAGAACAAAGGCGAGCACGAGGCAGAGCTGGGCGCGATAATCCGTATAAAGCCAAATGCCGTCAGGTGATTATCGTTGGAACCCTAACACGTGCTCGCACCGAACTAAGCCAAAACATGATGTTCAAAAGGACACGTCCCACGTCCTATGCACAATGTTCATTTCTGATTTAAGACAAATAGAACTGCCAATGGAGGTAGGCTTAATCTTACGTCGACGGCGCTATTGCCCCGATTGGGTTCTAGGCGTGGTTATTATTGAGATCGAACAGCGCGCGTTACGCACCGAGAACATCTGCCGGTGACCGTCGGTGGAGATGGGCGTCAGCTTGAAAGGCTCGGAATCTGTATTCCGCCTTACGCCGTCTCGCCCCAACAGCACCGGCGAGACCGCCACCATCCACTTGAAATTTTTCATACCGGTGCCACTGTGCCAGTGACTGGAGTGACTCTCGTCACGATTGACCTAAGACAAAGGCCAGCAAGGGTGGAAGCCCACTCGACGAAACCCTTATGGCACAGTCACTGTGCCGACATCCTCTCTCGATCCTAAAGCTTGCTTCCATTCCTGATGGGGGCTGGAGTAGGCCCCGTGTGAGTGCGCGAGGCTGACCCCACGTGGAATGAATGGTGCTTGGGCCATTTGCTCGAGGTATAACACCTTTCCAGAAAACAATGCGGTGCCGATAGGCGGTGGATCCCTGCCAGTAGACATTCATTCCTCGACGCCGAAGTGACTCAAAAACGCCCGGAATGAAAAGAAGGTGGTGGTGGCGGCGGCGGCCGTAAGCGCTAGCGAAGGGCCGATGAGATGCCAGTGCATCAGGCCCGTCAGCCAAAACGATCACTACAACAAGTTGAGAAGTGCCTTTTGGGGGGTGTTGATGAGTCTGCACTGAGTCTGCATCTTACCAAATTGCGGCTCGCCACCTTCACGGAACATGCGCGACCACAGTCAGGCGTGTAAAGCGAACCATTTGCGCGTGCTCCGGACTCGGAGGATCTCGATGGGGAAACGAAATCCAGATGGAGAAGATGAGCGATGTGAGATGTGAGATGGTTTTTGCTTTGGATGACGGCAATAGCTGGTGGAGTGCTCGATATAGCTTATCGACTGCTTGGTTCAGGGTGGCACCAACACACGTTGGGTCCTGGCCGATGTGGGTGGGGTTTTTCCCCTTGAGGCCTGATTGCCTGGTGAAGCTGGCGTTAGAAGATTCAGAGGATGCGTCCTCACGCCGGTGCATAGGTGCCGACTGCGAGGGTAGGTCGATTGGTAGTGGCACATTGGCACAGCAGATAACGGGATCAGCAGACCCTAGTCCGGGAAGACCGAACGCCGTAAAATACGAGTGTATAGCCATACAGACCTGTACGCTGTTGGAACCACGAACCCGGAGGCTGTGGCCAGAAAGAAAAAAGTTCCTGCCTGAGAAACGTCAATCACATGAACCTAACCCGTGATATGTTGGCCGCCACTGATATATGCCTTGTGGCCGATCACGGCAACGAGCCACTTGCGTGCGCGCGGCGAATCTGTGTCCGACCAAGGAAACGTACTAGTGGCGTTCAAATTGCATGGGTTGAACTGCAGCTGACCACAGTATCTTGATGAAAGGACTGTGCGTAGGATACTCTCAACGCTGTTATGCTAAGAAGTTGGGGCACAGCCACATGGCAGAGCGCTCTTGTCTATGGTGTGCTAATACCGGGATTAGAATCCCAAATCGAACTCGTGCTGCTTCTGGGATACGGTGCCACCAATACAACATTCCGTCTATCGGGTACACGGATGGGGTAGTCCGAGTATTCGGAAACCGCATTGCTGAAATGTCTTGTGAACTAGCTCAGACCTCAGTCTGTGACGCCTGACAATGGGCGGGTGAACTCATCACGCAACAGGATGACGATACAGTTAAGGATAAATCACAGATCTCATTTACGCTCCTCGGTCGATTTGGCATCAGAGTCCTTCTCGTCGCTGGATACATCACCCGTATCACTTGGCGAGCTATGACCGGAACCACTGGTGAACGTCCAGCTCTCCGCAGTCGGGGTGGTTTCACCATCTCCCGAGCTGTGAAAATCACCGAAGTCCCCGAAAGAGTCGAATGATACCTCCTCGGAAAAGCTCGATGAGAGATTAAACGGGTCACTCCGCGAGGAAGCCGCCGAGTCTGAGAAAGGGCCAAAGCTGTCATCCTTTGGAATGACACGAAACATGAGATGAGGTTATCAAAACATTGGGTTCCAATAGACCTACGTCATCTTCTTCTGCTGAGAAGGGATCATTGAACGGGCTATCTGCTGGAGGTGGTGAGAAAGTGTTCTGCAATAAGATGTCAGCAAAGATACGATCCAGCGCGCATGGGACCCACGTCTACCTCCGTTTCGCTCAGAGGACGCTCTCGAACGGGTGGCCGTCTGGCGGTTTCCCCCGAGTGTTCACGCATGTCGAATTGGGATTGCGCAAGCCATCCGCCGTCTTCTTCGTCGGAGGCATCGGAAGAAGAAGACGACCCACCAAATTCGTCACGTCGATGACCCGGGATTTCACGCGCTAAATACTGAGCAAACTATGGTGGTCAGAATTGGGCACTGATTGCTGTAATCTCGCAATGGCATGAGCTCACTGTAGGGTGTGTAGCAGTGGGGAAGTCGTCATCATCATCGTCGGCAGCTGGTGCAACGCCGAAGTCTGCTGTGTTTCCTAGAGTGGGTCTTGAACCAGACGCACGGCGGAATTCGCCCTTGGGTTCTTGCAGATCAACCTTGACAGCAGGCGTAAGTGCAGGTGGATGGGAATCTTCCTCATCCACTCGCCACTGGCCACCAGGTCGTGCTAGAGAAGAGATAACAGTAGGCTTGCCTCCACCGAGCAGACTTGTGTCTTTCTTCCTGGTCTCCTTATATCGGCCTCGCACGTAATCATCCCAGGCTGGCTGAGGCGCGTACTCCTCAATGACCTGCTTTAAGTCTGGAGGAAAATGATCGAGAGCCGTGATCACATCTTCTGAAATGAGGGTGAGATGTCCCATGTACCCTAATCGAACGCCTTTCGGCTTCGCGCTAGAGAAACCTTGTAAGCAGTGACAAGTGCATGTCAAAGACTGCAGTACCTTTCAACGTCGTTAATTTTCTGCCCTTCGACTATTCGTCCCATGAGCCTCGCATCTCGGAAGAGTGATATAGCAAGAAGGCGGTTGGCTCCGCCATCAACGCGTCCGGTAAGGATTTGATGGATAAGGTCGTATACAACGCTGTGGAGGAAGTTATTCCACGGAAATTCGAAGAATAAGTCCTACGATATTACGTCATGATCAGCATCATCCCATAGGATTTCACTCACCAGTATCGTCGTCAGTACGTTATCGTCTAACATCTTGTGCTTAAGTCTCTCCCCGACTGGGATGGCGAGCCCGGATTGCGATATGTCACCCAAGGTGAGCAGATTCAAACTGCGTCTTGAGCCTGTTGAGCGACGACCTATGGTGGAGCCCTCAGAGCCTATACTTTGATTCGAGCCCTTTCTACGAGGTCGTTTACTCCCACCTGGGGTGGTTGTACCCGGAGGTGAAGCCTCTCCCGTGTCTACAGGGGAGCGGGTATGAGAGGGTGGGATGCCACCCGATTTTGGTTTCGAACCGCCGTCCGTAGACTTCAATTCGCCGGAACCGGTGATGTCTTCCATGGGGTCATCGTCAAAACTACCAGGACCATCGTCATCACTCATATCTTCGTCTGAGTCCAAAAGCGATGAAGAGTCCTGCGGGGCACCGTGGACTGGGAACTCCAGCGCGGGCTCGACTTCATCCACTCCTTCGTCCACTTCTTCGTCCATATTGTCACGATTATCGTCTTCGGAACCCATGGATATAACCTGTGCTAATTCTTCGAGAGCAGAGAGTCCTCCCTGTAAGCGACCCTCCGAGTCATAGAGGTAATCATAATCCGCGGAGCGATTGAGAAGGGACATATTGGAGCAGTGGAGAAGTTCGGCATAGAGCTCACAAATCCTGTAGCGTTCGAACGTGAGAGGCGTTATGCTTCCGACTGTCGTAGGGATGTGGCCATCCTATTATAAAAGCAGTGATAAAATTAGGGTAAACGATGGGAGGCGAATGACTCACTGATGACCGAGGTTGCTGCAAGTAGGGCTTGAACTTCTGCAAGTTGTCGCAGAATATCCCTAGCAAAGGACCTAGGTGGACAACACCTATGCGGTCCACCATTTCTCTCATAGCCCCCTCTAACGCCACTCGGCCTTCCTCGGGATTGTGAGTAGAAAGCTGTTGTTGGACTTGAATGAGCCTATTCCGTAAAGTATGGAAAAGATATGGTTCGAAATAGTCGGAATTGTTTTGCCTAATGAGCTCGATAACCATGCATATTGAGTTGACGATGGATGACGTGGCAGAATCGTAGTTCGGCAGCGTTGGTGTCGTCGGGCGGCTGAGTTGGTCATCTTCAGGAGTATCGCTGGAAGGATCGGGTGAGATATCCTCGAAGTCATAGAGAATGTGGTCCACGAGGATTTGTACAGTCTCCCGACTTGCCAATTCCCGGGCAAATCGATTGGAGGCCAGACCGGTTTGGAGACCCTCCGAAAGCCCAGCTGCAGGTGAAGGCGCTGACATCGAAATAATGCCTTTAATAAGCTCGGCTACTACAACATGCATGTCAGTGGAATGCACCGGGGAAAGGCGCCCGACGAGTCTCGTCATCAGACGCTCTTCAGAGAGCCACTGTAAGCTCAGTGTGAGTGGGATTCGCGCGAGAAAGGACGTTGAATCGAGTGAAGGCATACTTCAAGTACGCCAGCACCGGCAGGCTGTTCGTCTAGTTGTATTGTTCGTACGAGGAGATCCGAGAAGGAGGGCATCTCAATGTGTTGGAGTATTCGTTCGATGATGTCTCGCTGTGCTCGGATGAATTTGAGCATCTGCAGCGGGTCTCCGAATGGGCAACAGGACGGCGCAGGAAAGCGGCGGCAGTCACCTCGGCGGGTTTTTTGCTCATGAATACAGCGTTAATTTTTGCAAATTGCGAAGCCATCGTCATTCGTGTTTTCATGTCTTCCGGAGCACGATCCAGCACAGTCTCCCAGAAGGGGACTAATAGCTGGTCAGTGTTATTCAGGCAGGTCTCGACGATCGACCATATTTCGCTACAGAGGACCTCGGTCGCAACGTAGGGGTACCTTTGTGAGATGTGAGAAAGTAAGATTAGAGAGGAACAAGCGAGGATTTGGCTGGCTACGCACTTGAATCTACCCCGGTCCTCTCCCTCGATCTGTCCTGTGACATAACCCAGCAAGCGTTGTAATACATCTACCCTCTGAAAATAGTCAATAAGGCGCGTGTTTTGAGCCTTGCATTCCTGGAGGAGGTCATCTTCGTCAAGTATCGATTCTAAAGAGACATCTTCTTTGTCGAGGAGGTTATCTATCGATGATGCATTGTGGAAGCCGAACCTATGGTGTACAAGAGGGTTTAGGGAAGTCCTACGCTGGTCGAGTCAAACACGGACGCCAGTACCTCCAGAACATAATTCAACGGTTAATATATGCTAGGACGATGGTTGAAGAGAAGGGCCGCGGAAGAGGAAGATGTCGTTAGGGATGAAGTTGCTGACGGCGTCGCCGTGGCCAGTCACAGCGCCCGCACGTCTATTTCGGGTGCAACGTACGCACACGACAGACATTTGCATATGTGAGGACAAATTGGGTCATCTCAGTCCTTTTCGCTCCACCCACAGGCAGGACTAAATTACCGACTACAGTGTAGGAGGGCACAACTATCTGAATGAAATATATGTATCGAAAGCCACTAAAACTGCGCCAGTCAAGAATAGATGCCTCGATCAGCGTGATGTTCCGGGGAAGACAACATATGCTCACCCGTATTTGATACGTTCCGCTGGCCTTGGTCAGATATCTCACCCATTTGATACTATGGTAGCTACTTTTTTCGAACACCTTTAAGAACCGCACGATCAACCCAGAAGCGGTAAACATAAGGACTTGGAAATCGACATCTATAGGTGGTCGAGCCCAGACTTGACGGGTCGTTGTGCTGGTAAGCTGTGCATTCCCGTTAAATGTGAGCTCTTGTCCCCCTTGGACCCGCGGGATTCTGCAAAGGCGTCATTCATGGTATATAGAAAGCGGAGTACCGTGATGCTCACTTCCAGACGACTACGTTTTCTTCTGGAACATACTTCGCTTTCCCCGTCTGGACTTTACAGTCAACACTGGTTGTATTAAGTGGTGTCGGTATGCGGAGTACCACGTTGGTGGCGGAAAGTTTGTTTCCGAAGTTCGTCTTCACGACGATGAGGTATGTGACTTGCGTTGTTCCAACCTCATTGATGGTGGGGATCACGCGCATCGGCAATTTCACGTTCGAAGTTGATCGATAGCTGGTGGGACAATCAGCAACAAGGAAGGACTCGAGTATAAACCACACTCACGTCATCAGCTCAAACTCGCCGTCTGGCGGGATGAAGCTGATCGTCCGCGTTGAATCAAACTCATTCAGCCGTACGCATTGGTGGAACCGACAGTCATCGAGCTCTACGGCGTCAATTGCGCCCCGCTCGCTCTTGTCAATTACTAGCTTGTCATTGAGGCCGAACTTGCACTCTGGTATGCCAGACAAGTACGCGCGCATTTGAATGTGACCATCGACATCAGCCCGTAAGACGGTGCCTGTGAGACGGCATCATCTTCAGCCATCAGCAAGTGATAAATTTTGCAGCGACGAACCCTTGGCGCTCATGCTCAAATTGACCGTTTCCACAACGTCAACGAATGCTTCATTTTTCTTGTACTTCACATCTGCCCGCCGCCAACTCGTGACGCCTGTTGCTTGGGACGTGATTCTCGAGGATTCTTCCTTTTGGGCGTACAAATCGGCGGTGAGAAGGACAAAATAAACGATGCGGCGCACTGCGACAATCTGGGAGGACACAACGCTCTCGGTCGTAATATAACTCTTGAGGGTATCAATCTCGCTATTCTGGGGATAGCCGAAGTCGTTTATTTCTGTAACAATCCAGTCAATGCCAGGCATTGTTGTCAGGAGAAACCCACCATCGATTAACTCATAAATCAGCACAAAGTTATTCTTCACACACTCCTCGTCTACTTTCCCAAAGTACGATTTACAAATCGAGATAACTCGGTAACAGAATTCGAACACCAGGGCAGCATTCGCGTTGTTCCTGTTCCATGAGGTGAATAAGAGTATTCTAAGATGAAGGCGCGGTACTTGTACTTCGTCACGGCAACGACGTAGACATTGTTGATTCTGACGTGGAAGAAACTCGTCGACCCAAGGGTGACGATAGGCGACCGGATGTCACTGCTAGAAATGACTTGTATCCGAAAAACATCTGCTATTGGACGCCTGGCGTGCCGTCAAACCGAGTGTTATGAACGCGGGAGACGATTTTATACCTCACGTCTGGTCGGTAAAGCCGAGAGATGAGCAGCTGGGTGAGAGGCGTCAACCGGTGTTCTGCTACCGCTGCGTGACGATTCAATGCTCACTTCGCCTTTCTGGTTAAATATAAAGAATGCCTGGGTAGGTCGTATCAGCACAGGTTCATGACGGTTATCTGGCTGCACACCGAGATCATCGCAATTGAGGCTCCAGAACGAGGTCGAGTGTGGCTTGTGTCCAGTGCCGAGTGGCGACGGGTAACGCGATTCAGGCACGGGGCTGCACAAAACAAAGATGGCCGCGACTTTCGTTCGTACTGGAAAGAAAGTCTGTCGACATCTATCCTCTGTTCTCAGACCGATTATTTGACCACAAATCAAAAAGATAGTTGCAATAGGTCGTAACTACGCGGATCACGTCAAGGAACTGAAGAACACACTTCCAAAGGAGCCATTCTTCTTCCTCAAGCCAACGACCAGTTACCTCCCTTCCGGCGGTGTAATCGAAATCCCAAGAGGAATCTCTGCGCACCATGAAGGTACGTCTCCGTGAGTCTCCTGATGCTACTGGTCGCCTTAGCCTCGGAAAGTCGAGCTGGGCCTTGTCATTGGGAAGGGTGGACGCGATATCTCCGAGGCGAACGCAGGAGAGCATATAGCTGGTTATAGTGCGTCGTTATTGCCATGTCATTCCTATCGAAACCAGGCGTGAATATCGGTTAGCCCTAGCCATTGACATGACTGCAAGGAATCTGCAGGAAGAAGTTAAGAAAAAAGGACTACCATGGTCGGCCGTGAAGGGGTTCGACACGTTCACGCCCATCGGGTGAGGCACACCAGTTTGACCTCCCCCATTCATATGTTCATGGGGCCTCATACATAGCTCTTACATCGCGAATTCAAAGGTTGCAGATCCCCACAATCTGAGTTTATGGCTCAAGGTGCGTCACATCACTTCTGTGGGAAACAGCTCGACGACAATCCAACACAGATTAACGAACAAATCAAGCAAAACGGTAATACGTCAAACATGATTTTCCGCATCCCTCGGCTCATCCAGCATGTCTCATCTATAATGACGCTGGAGTCGGGCGATCTTGTGCTCACTGGGACGCCTGCAGGCGTTGGACCGGTCGTTGCGGGTGATAAAGTCGAATGCGCCCTTGTTGACGCGACGACAAATGTGGAACTACAGCGGATCACCTTTGGAGTGAGGGACCGTGTCGCAGGCTATCGTTATTTGCCGCCAAATTGAGACCAGTCATCGATGATGACGTCTCAGAAAGACCTTCAGGCTTCGAATCGAAGCGGGACGTGGCTGATACACGGCACCGCCTTTTGTATAGAGCTCCGAGTTAACCAATAAAGCTATAAAGAATTAACAAGGCTCATGCTGAGCAAACCATGCTCCCAGTAACCTCTGTCCAATATCCCGCGTAGGCCGTGTCGTTTACCGCTTGACGCACGGCAGCATCGAGTGGGTCCCGAGAGCTGGCAGGTACACACATCGTAATAGTTGCTACCGCGTCCAATGCGAGCCGTTGAAGAGCGGGGTCTTCAAGCTTCGTGAATGGCCCAGGTAACGTGCCACGCGTAGGATGTGTTATCGTGAAGTATGGGATCAAACGAGCGCAGAGCTGTGCACCAACCTAGACAGAGAGAACCGATGAGAATGACTGTCTATTTGGAAACACGAAAACACTCGCATTGGTATTCGCCAGCGGAGAGCGTCGCTGAAACAGCCGCAATAGGAAGCGTAGAATTACCTGGGCTCACTGTTAATACGATCTATAGTTACAAAAGGTGTGCACTACCTCCGCGCACGGGATGTCGTTGTCACCGAGTTCCCACAGTGTTTTTGGAAGGTGTAATACCCACTGCTCGATCTTTTGAAGACAAGTCGCATTGGTGCTGACCCTAAGGGTGCCAGTATATCGCGGAGCTGTTTCGAGCTAAAGAGTGTCGAAATCGTTGGCGAAGGGGTCCAAAGCGTAGATAGAAAGCCTACAAGGATAAGTCGCACAAGGAAATCTACCGTCGGGCGTTTGACGGCAGCTGCAGAGGACGCTTGTAGTCCGTGGTCGAGCAAAGCACCGAGGGTGTCGGCATCTTCGTCTACGTCGCTATGCCCCATATTGCTGTTGAGAAGCATCCAGAGAGTCGGAAGCAGCGCCACGTAATCCTGAGCCGTTATATGTCGCCCAACCATGTGCGAGGACATGGAGATACCAGACAATAGGCGTTCAATATAGTCCTTGACTAGGGAAATCTGTATTGGGATTGAACTGCCATCGCGTCGCTTGGGGTTTGATGGAGCCAAATACGGAGTCGTGTAAGCGAGGATCAGAAGGGAAGTGAGTTCACAAAAGACGATGTTAAGATCTTGGAGTGCTTGCTCGATCTGATTCAAGTATGAATGGATGAGGTAAAGACGCAAGGCAAATAGGATACTCGCTTGAACGTCGCGTCTCACAAGGGGGCTAGAGAGAAAGGGAAAATAGGGCGTCATTCGTTCCAGAATAACCTGCAGACTATCTAAAAGAAAGCCTGTGTTGGAATTGGTCTGCAAAAGTCAGCCAGCAGAAGTTGCCCCTCAACAATCTGTTGAGCCTTACCTTGGCACTCTGTAGCAACGCGCCGTACAGACTACGATATATATCAGCTACAGCGGAAAGCATGCCTAACTCGGTTGGGAGGGGGGCGGAGCTCGGTGTAAAGACCGAGGGAGCTGCATCGAGGAAATTAGACAAGAGAACTGGGTGTAATGCCCGTGCCAGACGCTAAAACTCTTGCTGTAAGCGGGAAGGGTTATATAGGACACATGGGACGGGAAACAAACTATCTCGAAGTCTGATTGCCGATTAGCGAGTCGGGAGTCTAGGTCCAGGTCGTTCAAAGTGGCCGACGAAAATACGTTATGCAGATCCTCCAGGTTGTATGACGCGTCAATCGGTTCGAACTGCGCGAGCCTGTAATTGAAAGCGAAGTCTTCCTCATCATCGTCCGGCTCAGTTTCCGCCTTCCACTGACGTACTGGGGGTCGAACGCCCGGTGGAAGGTTTATCGTCGGTCGAAAGAGGGCATCGAAAGCCTCGTAAGCATTTGGCTCCGAGAAGGCAGAGGAAAAACACCATGTTGGGTTTGACGAGGTGGATGGAAGGTTCTCGTCACTACCGGGTGTGGGGGAGCTCAGAGCAACGCGTAGAAACTTCGACAATGACCTGAAGACGACGAGCTTTGACTAGTCGAGGAGCCTGATTGATCAGAAATGAAGCTTCCAGGAACACGAGGACCTCGTACAGCTGTTGATAGGACAACGGCACTTGCTACCGTGTTTGATGAAACGAGGTTCATGTCTGTTTCACACTATCAGTCTGTAAATGGGTCACAGGGAGACAACACTCACCCCCTCCGTCACTCAGCTTTGTGCCGGCACTCAATATATTCAAGTAACCTTCCAGTATACGCTTACCATGCCAAGTCTTGCCATCTCTCCACTCGCAGACAACGACTTCCGGAAACGTTTCAAGATATAGGTCAAGAAGCCGGACTGCATCTATTTGAATTTCAGGAAATATATGCGTTTGCGCGGAAGTTGTAAACAGGAGGAGGGTGGGCGAATGCGGAGTGAGGTCATCCTACGAAAGAGAGCTCAACTAGTTGCTTCCAGGCAAAAATTGCGGTTGGGGTTTGGGGGACTTACGGGAGAGATACGAGGGAGAAGCCAGGTGAAGAAAGATATCAGAGCCCGGCGAACACTCGCATCCTGCACTGTGCGTCAGGTAGGAGTAAAAGCAAATGTGAAGTTGTGCACCTCGTCCCCAATTAATCTCGTGCATGCGCCGATAAGCGACCCCAAAGACGATTCGATCAATTCTGGGTAGGCTTCGAGCAGCTCGCGCAGGCCAAGCAACGCATCTATGAGCCGTCAAATCCGTATCAAGATACAGGAATATCTGCGAGCGTGCCTTTCTTCACATTACTGTTGTGGTGCTTCAGATGTGTCACCAAATCCGCAAATGTGAGTTTTCTCTTTGTAGTAGGCGCATCGGAGTCTCTCTCGAGGGTAATGCTCTGCGTCGGAAGTGCAATGGCTTGATACACAATTCAACCAGATGGCGCCTACATGAAAAGGAGTAACTCATACATCGAGCTTTGAAGGAGGTGTCAACTTGGTTGGCCGGAAGCTTCTTTCCTTTACCGAGCCTAAGTTTTGCTTTCTGCAAGATCTCGCGCTAAGCTAGGCGTGTGACGCGAAAACCCAGAAGAATTTCGTACGGAGAAGTCTGATGCCTTTTCTTTCTTCTTTTTTGTTGCCTTTGGCATGTCCTGCTGCAGGTGCTGCAATGCCTTGCCTGTGTCTGGACAAGCGCAGCAAGGGGGAATACCCAAAACAGGTCGGGAACTCGGCCCGGTGACCATCAACGAAATCCTGTTCGCCGCTCAGATGCCGTGTTCATCATCTTGAGACCATTTTTATCTATTTCCCGCCCGCTATGTCCCTCAGTAGACCTTCAAGCTCACATCTGGACTCCAAAGATAAGATAGGTACAAGCCGTAAGTATCATGAAGACCGCGATCAAGGAACCGTCGATGCGGCTGCCGGTCCGTCCAACGTCTCTGCCCTAACGAAACCGAAGAGAAAGAGCAAGGGCAAGGGCTCTGGAACAGCTACACCTGTCTCACAAGGCGAACCGAAGTCCCCCGTGGCTTTCGAGGAGCCTTCGTTCGAGAACAATGGCGATTTTATTGCGTTTGGGTCGATCGACGACGACCATCGCAAAGAAGAGAAGGAAGACACTCGGGTGAGGGATTGGAACAAGGGAAAAGGAAAAGGAAAGGCGGGCGAGCGCGACGGCGGAGGTGGGAAAAGAAGCAGAACAGACTTTGACCGGGACGATGGGTACAACAACAAGAAGGGGCGTACCGATGCCGCGTCACGGAAGGCGCCATGGGCAAACAACGTTGACTGGGAAGGAAGCGCGAATGTGGCTGAATTGTACGCGTTTTTCTTTTAAACCCCGGGGGAAAGGGGGAGTCGAATGGAGCGGTGACTGACGGCACTCTAGACTTCATCGAGAAGTAGAGGCGTTTGTGAAATACGTCTCGCCAACACGAGAGGAAGATGAAGTCCGCTCGCTGGTGGTCACTCTGATTTCACAAGCTATCTCCAAGAGGTTTCCAGATGCCAAGGTGTTCGCGTTTGGGAGTTACGAGACCAAACTGTACCTTCCGCTAGGGTGAGCCAGGTTACCCCTCGCTAACTCGCGCACCAACTGACCATGCCGAAGGGACATAGATCTCGTCGTCCTTTCACAATCCATGGCGTACTCTGATCGGATCACCGTTTTGCATGCACTTGCCAACACGCTCAAACGCGCAGGAATAACCGACAAAGTGACTATCATTGCAAAGGCGAAAGTACCCATCGTCAAATTTGTTACGACACATGGCCTCTTCCCCGTCGATATTTCTATCAACCAACAGAATGGACTGGAAGTGGGAAAAGTAGTGTCTGGCTTTCTCTCCGAACTGCCCGCTCTTCGAGCACTCGTGCTCATTGCAAAGGCATTTCTCAGCCAGCGGTCCATGAACGAGGTGTTCTCGGGCGGTCTGGGAAGCTACAGCATCGTCTGCTTGGCGGTGAGCTTCCTGCAAATGCATCCGAAGATACGAAGGGGAGAGATCGATCCTTCGCGGAACCTGGGTGTGTTGGTGATGGAGTTTTTCGAATATTATGGTCTCTACTTCAATTACCATGAAGTGGGCATCTCATTACGGGACGGAGGGACCTATTACGGCAAAGCCGAACGAGGATGGATGGACTACAAGCAGAGCTTGTTATCTATAGAGGACCCTGCGGATACAAGTAAGTTGTTTTAATGTATGCTTGAGTGCGGCACTGAACGAGGAATATCATGGTGCAGCGAACGATATCTCTAAAGGGTCGTACAACATTGCACGCGTTCGTCAAACATTCGCCGGTGCACACAGTATCATGACAGCAGCGGCATTTATGAAAGCCGAGGTATTGAGCTCAAGACGGTCAGGACGATCTGCGAGTCTGCGAGGATACGTGGAACCCACAGATTTGAGCATATTGTCGAGTGTCCTAGGTGTCACCCAAGAGGTACGTGGTATCGGGGTCATGTTCGCAGTGTTAGCCATAAAAGCTATGTCATTAGACGATCAATCGCCGGCGTATCGTGCAGGAGGTCTACGACAAGAAGGTACTACATCGACTCGTAGGAGTTCCGCCCAGGGCCACTGTCGTGCAGGATATCCCCCAGCTGAACGGTGTTGGGCGTTCAAACGGGAGCATCGTAAAATCCGCTTGGGAACCGACAGAGAGATCCCAGGAGACAGACGACGAGGGTCATGCTCGGAAGCCAGGGTTGCCTACGAAAAAGCGTTCACGGGAGGTCATCGACGTTGACGCTGATGACGATGAGAGTCGTTATGGAATTCCGCGAAAAAGGGGACGGAAAAATAACGAAGTGATAGACGCAAAGGCTGTTTTTACGACGGATGAGGAGAGCGAGGGCGACGAAGTGATAGAGGTGGGGTCGAGTGAGGAAGGAGGGAGCTTAGCGGAGGAAGAGGGAGAGTATGTGTTTGTCGAGGATGAAGAGAAAAAGAGCGGACAAGTTAAGATCAACCGAAAGCGGGCATTTTGGGCGGCCAAGGCAGGAACGTCGTCGGCTGGCCTGGGAACGTGAAAGCGTTGCTTAGTGCTTTACCGCACAGTGAGCCAGCGTTTCGAGCGCTCTTTGTCCTTCTTCCCTACCTTTTTTTAACCTTATCACTCCCATCCTCCTCCATTCCTTATTCTCTTATTTTTCCTTCTTTTCTCTCCGTATCTACCTTCTCTTGCCTCGAAAATATACCGCACTTGCCCTACCCCGACGGTCTCCCTCACTCGTTCAACGCCCCGTCGCATTTATTCTTTCTCGCATTCTCACCATGTACGTCTTTTGGCTTCTCGTCCTTCTTCTACCTACCTCCCCATTTTAACCTCTCTCTAGGTCCGCGGCAGAACCGCCATCGAGCAACTTGAAGGAGCGCATAGCAGCTCTCGAGCAACGCAACGGCTCCCCGTCTCCGTCCCCTTCCCCTTCCCCATCTCCCTCGTCTCCTCCTCGCGATGCGTCTCTCACTCCTCCGCGGGGTAGTCTCCGTGACAAAATCGCCAAGTTCGAGAGGAAGGGTGGCGTGCCTATTCCGCGCGGCAGTTTCGCTATGGGTGCCCCCCCACCTGAGGAAACTGGCTCCACGAAAAGTCCCGAGCTGTATGGAAACAGGGTTGCCGCTCTTGGAAAAGGACGCCCTACCGCTCCGGAAAACTCTTGCCATAGGGCCGTCACGTCCCCGGCTGCACCGCTAACTTCCGTGAGCTCCCGCGATTCGCCGGACGACAATGCCAGTAAATCTACGGCACAACTGACGCTCAGCCCTATCGGTGATTCCCCTTCCCCCTCGACGCCGCCTTCACGACGTGATTCTTCTAGCTTCACCGATCGACCTGTTGGTCCACTTAACGAGACTGGTGGGTCCGACGAGACACGGGATACCTCGGTGCAGGACACCGCTGCTCGATTTGAGTCTCCACCCGGGACCCAGGGCACCAATTCTTCGGAACCTAGTACCACGACGAAACGTGCCTCTACGGGCCTCCATCCACCATCTATTTTGAACTCTTCTTCATCAACTGGTCTCGTAACCATGACATATACCCCGGACGATGTCTCTTCCATTCCGCTCAGAGCAACCTCGTCTGAGGGTACTCCCGCTCAGGGGAGCCTCACCACCCCAATCACTTATGAAGAAACTCCCACGCCTGCTGAGACCCATACCCAGGAACGTCCATCTGTTGTCACCCTCAAATCTGACGTGTGTACCATTCAACCCCACATTGCAGTTGAGCGGGTTCCCGTCAAGGAAAATACCATTAACGCTAATTCACGGGGGCTTCGACTGGATCGACCCCCACAGAATGGTTCTCTGGAAGTCTCATCGAAGCAATCTGTCGCATCATCAGTCACTCGGCCTTCGTCAAGTATCATTAACTCAGCGGACAACTCGAAAGGGGGTCCCGCTTCCATTACTTCAACTACTCCCATGCCCAATAAGATCAAGTCCGAGATACGTCCATCAACTAGTTTCACGTCGAGCACAAACGCACCTTCCACTGTGGCTCCTGTTTCCGGAGATCTTGATGAGTCGACTACAATGTCACCGCCTCCCGTTGCAGAACCTGGCCGCCGAAGCTTCAGCGCTGTTGTTCATCGTGGTGATGGCGACAATAACTCAGACTCCAGACATAGCACCACTTCAAGGTCCAGCACCATAACTCCCCGCCCAAGTACCTCCAGTTTCAAAACGGGTGCCGATGGTGGGGTTGTACGCTCGAAACGGAACTTCAAGCATCTGGGCGCGGTGACCACTGACCCTCCTCCGAGTCCCGGCCTGGGCGATCTTGGTGCGGGTGACTTAGCAGCTCTACTTCAAGAGGCGGCGTGGCTTGAACAGCGGCTTTATGATGAGAATACTACGCCCTCTGCCTTGGGTGAAGGGTACAAGAAAGCGGAAAATTCCGTTCCATCGCAAGCAGCGTCGACGAAGGCAGGACCGGCTACTACAACCACACCTGCTGTTGTGACTTCGGCACGAACGAAAGGTCGCGGTCTTACTCTTGGTCCCTTGACCTCGGCACCCTCCAGTTACACTTCGCAGTCTCCCATCCGGTCATCTCCATCCACACCAAGCCTCCAGGTTCACCCAGAAGCTTCGCCGCCACTGTCGAAATCTGCACGTGCACGCAAGTACTTCTCTCTTCGTGGTGCACTTCGCGGTCCGCGGCTCAGCATGTCGTCCGAGATGTCGTCCGATGATTCTGCTCCAGTAGCTACCCCACCGTCGCCTTCATTTGACCTACAGGCCACCCAGGGACATGGCAACGATACAATGAGCATACGCAGTATGTTCTCCATTCGCAGCAACAAGAGTGGGAAAAGTGATAGTGTCCCCGGATCCCTGCGCATTTCTCCTCGGCGCGGTGTCGCAAGAGCGAGCTCCTTTGCTGAGCGATTCCTTAATAGGGCATCGAAGGCGAAATCAATGCTGGACGATCCTGGTGAGCTACCCCTTGTGCTTTTTTTTCAAGAGAGTTAACCCGCCGTTTGCATCCCAAGATGATACGATTCCAGAGCGGTCGCCCATGCTCCCGCCCATCATTCCAGAATCGCCGGGCCCTCTTCTTGCCATTACTCCTATCTCAGCATCGCCAATGAACGAGCGCACCTTTGACCGTGACATTTTCGACGCGTTCCCTGATGTACCGTCAGAGATTCCGCAACGGCCAGCGTCGTACTTGTTCCCTGTGCCCCCAAAGACAGCTCCTCCAATTGAGCAGAACTTTAGGCGCTCTTCTGCTATTGAATTTTCTACGAGCCAGAACGGTACTCATGACAAGCTGGGCTGGCTACGATCGTGACATGAATCATGAGACTAGGAATCTGGCGCTCACGTGGGTGTCCCTGCCTTCGTCGTCTTGTTTGCATTCGATCTACTTCTGCGTGGGGTAGATGGTAGCGATCGATCTTGGTGCCGGGCACTGTAGAGATGCTCGTCGGGCGCTGACCTGTTTGTTCGCCTCGCTCGGTTCCTTTCACTACTCTTGTTGTCCCATACACTCTTCGTTACCCTTTTTGCACACCTGGATGCAGGATTACTTCAATTAATTAGCTTCTGCTATTATCGTAGCATTTAAGTATCTCTTATTGATTGTGCGATATTTGGAGTCGATCCGTCGACTCCATGAATTCGAATTGCAGTCTTAATAAATTCCGTCATCACAGCAACGCTCCCGCGGATCTCCTGAAGTGTCGTACTTCTTGCTGTCCCTCGAGTGCACACGAGCAAGAAGCCTCTGCGTGCGAGGTTTCGTTCGGGGGTGTCGCAGCAGCAACGTGCTTGCGCCGACATTCCCGCTGGCAAGGTCGGGCATAGAGTACGGCGTTGTCCGATCCCGAAATTTCGTTTGCAGCGGTCACGGAAGCAACGCTGTTGATGCCCCGCCCCGGTCGCTGCCCTCGGAGTGGCACACATTGGCATTTTATCGCTATCGCTACGATTATCACGGATCCCTATACGCCCAGATATGAGAATACGAATATGTGGAATTGTAGGACCGTGATCGATGCGCTCTCATCTCAGCCGTTGCCAGCCACATTTCGCGAGAGAGGAGAATTTGACGAGTTTCCAGTTCCTGAGGACCCTCAGGCTGCTGCATCGACCCTGCATCGACGACCAGGATACTGTACTCATGGGAACACGCACTGCACGACCGGATTGATTCGAGGCATGATTCGTACTGATGTTCTGGTGTATCTCTTGCTTACCGCTTGGGGTTTTGCCGCCGACCGAACATTGATTTACTGGGTTTCCCATCAACGCCGCAACCGACGCATTTAGGCAGGCCGAAGATTCTATCTAACCCCTGGGGTCGCAATGGGCGCGGGTGGCATTTCTCGACACACAAGACACGTAGAACTGCTCAACGCCTCCCCGAGTCGCGTGCGCCGCATACCTGGTGGGTAGTCAACTCTAGAGTTACAGCCGCGTCGATAAATTATCATTCAAGCATGAAAGTGTGCACGGGATCAAGACGTTACAAAGTCATGGGGACATCGACACTATGGGAGGCAAAGCATGAGAGAAGCGGTCGTTGATCGTTTCAAGGAAAAAACGGATCGACATCTCGCACGTAAATCACGAGGGAAACCACGGGACCGCAAAAAAACAAGATGCGGTCTTTCATGACCTTGTAGACGCGGCACGTTTCGCGGGTGGGGCTCGCTCGCTCGAAAGGCGGGCGGTCACGGGTGCCTGACCGAGACTGTTCGATCGCTGTTGAGGTCGCTGAGGGGTCGTCGTGGGCTCGCGATCCAGAGCGGGAAGCACTTCTGGCGGGGCCTCTTCTTCCGCAGAAACGCGCCGCGCTTGAGCGAAGAACAACCTCGCGTCGCGTTCCGCGATGTTCTCGATGTAGTACGTGTTTCCGCGCGGCACCAAGATCATGCCGCCCGTGCAGAGGACATACGACGATTCGTGCACCTTGAACGTGACGGCACCCTCGATCACGTAGAACACCTGTCGGTGAACCCGCCCATCAGCTTTGATACAAGGCGTAAGACGGTCGAACGCACGTAGGTGTTGTCTTTCGTCATTTTGCTCGGTTTGTGTTTGTTGGGAGGAATTCGAAGCTGTCCAGCTGCAATATACTCTCCGTCTCCAAATACTTTCGTGAAGAAAAAGTCGTTATTCACAGCCGGGCGATGGTTCACCAAGCGACCGGGGAAAGCAAGCCCTACGGATTTGTTCGAACAGCTGTGTCGCAATAGGATAGAGAAGGATCGACGTACGTCGGGAGACCTCGTTGCCAGTGAACCAATCAATGACGACGCCATTGGTCGGCGTTTTGTCATCCCACCCTTCTTCTAGATCAAAGTTTGGCAATGGCTCTTCCGTCTTTTTGCGAGCGGAAGTGCCGCGTTTGCTCTTGTGTGTAACAACACCCAATGGCTTGGGTGGATCTTTAGGGATGCGCACAATCTCTTTTATTGTCGGAACGTAGGTTTTCTTGCCTGGTTCACGTCTTCCGTAGACAACTTTCTCACACCGCCACCACTCGAGCGGCTCGTAACGTAATCGTTTGCCTCTTCGTAGACCAGTCGTATTTTCCGGGGATACTGCCGAGATGTTAGCACTATGGTTGCACGGCGAAGGGACTCTTACAAGGGACTTCGAGCAACGCTCTCTTCCTTCGAGGGTTTTTCTCCTTTGGTTTCTTCTTTGGCGTGACTTCATCATCCTCGTCTTCTTGTTGCATGTCAACGTCTTCAACGCCTTGGCCAATCTCCTCTTCAACTTCCCCTTCGTCATGATCATCGTTTGTTGCTTTCGCCTTGCCCTTCGACCGCGCTTTGGGCACGTTCTCGTCGTCACTATCATGAACTACATTGGAATGGCCGCGTTGTCTCGGGGTTTGCTGCTGTCGCCCAGAGGCCCTGATTGGCGACTCGGGCTCCTCAGCATCGGCGTCCTCATCCCCGTCGAAAACCGCATCATCGTCAAACGGCACATCGCCACTACCATCGTGAAGGGAATACGATTGCCGAAGAGGGAGGCCAATCGATGAACGGCGCATGCTAGAAGCGAGTGACTTTCGTGGGCGAGGAGATGGCACCGTATCGAAATCGACATTCGAAGCACGGGCGACGGGACGCGAAGAAGACCCAACACGATGGGCCAAAGGTGATGAGGGGTGTCGCGCGTTGGAAAAGTACGCATTCGCGTTCGTAACGATAGGTCCGCCTTGTATTATTCAAGTACTGAGAGGCTTGACAAGAAGAACTGGACACAACTAACCATAATCCTCGAATTCCATTGACATGTCGCCCCCTCCATCATCATCCTCGTAAATGGGTGCAACGCTCTTCCGTTTCTTGCTGCTTCCAGGGCGTTTGTTCTGACCGTGCCACGCGGCGCGCGTATCGGCGTGGCTGAGGATTTCGTCGAAGGGTTCGAAATCGTCCGACTTGTGATCGATGGTGGGAACAGCTAGGCCTGTTCTCTTCCCGCGGCCTAGGTCATCGGCGTGAAATGGTTGATGAGCGCGTTGTTGAGCACGCCTGGAAGCCCCGAGGGAGCTTTTACGAGCAGAGGTGGGCATGGATAAAGTGGAAAGCAGCGTGGGAAATGATCAACACGTCGCGTCGCGTGTTATCAACAGCGCGTCATTTGGTTTTGGCCCGATCCAACCATTCATAAAAGTACAACGCCAGCTACTAAATGTAAATGCTCCGTCACGACCCGCCATAAACTGGGGGAGAAAAAATATGAACGTGATGGTCTAGGATGAATCGATATAGTTGGAGATGCTTAGAGGCGCGATAACGAACGCATCTCAGAAAGATAGGTAGTAACGCAAATGCGTAGATAAAATGGAGAACAAGTGCCAGATGTGAATAACTAGTCGTTATGCTTTTGAGTCTTGTTTCTTTTCCCTAAACACAGGGTGCAAGATCTGCTCGTGTAATGCCTTGCCAGCAGGGACCTGTGAAACAGACTGAGATCAGTGGTGTCCAGTGAAATTCAACCAGGAAGGCGTACCATCGGGAACACGTGTTCGTTTGCCTCGACGACGCATTCTAACAGCACGGGTTTGTTCCCGTCGTACTCTAGGAACTCCTTCATCTTCTCGGGTAGCTCATTTGCACTGCTCACACGAATGGCGTGCACTCCCATCGCCTTCGCCAGCAGCACAAAATCGGGGTTGGTCATGCGCGTGTGTGAATACCGGTGATCATAGAATAGATCTGCCAACATCCGGTAAGCATGAATGTGAAGATACGACGAAAGTAAAAAATACGAACCCTGCCATTGGACTACCATGCCTTGGAACTCATTGTTCATGATCAGTACTTTGACACCGATGTTGTATTGAGAAGCAGTCGCGAGTTCCATGGCGGTCATGCTGAACGAGGCATCGCCATCAATGTCAATGACCATTTTGTTCGGTGCTGCAACTTTTGCGCCAACTGCCGCAGGGAGGCCAAAGCCCATTGTCTAGAGGTCAAAGTCAGCGCGAATGCAAGAGAGGCGACCTAAGGATACATACACCAAGCCCGCCCGAGGTCACCATCGACCGAGGATACCGCCACCGGAAGTGTTGCGCTGCCCACATTTGATGCTGTCCGACACCCGTTGTGATAACGACATCTTCTTTGTACGGTGCGGCTTGTCGGTCGAGTTCCTCAATCACCTCCTGCGGTTTTATTTTCTCGCCTTTCTCCGGATTGCTCTTCACGTAGACGAACGGGTACTTCTCCTTCCAGTCACTGATGTCCTTGAACCACGATGCGCGCTCCGCATACTTGATCAAGGGAAGCATTGCTCCGAGGTTCTCGGTGACGTCTCCAAGGATAGGAATAGATGCATTCACGACTTTGTTGACGTTCTTCGGCTGGATCTCGAAGTGGATGATGCCCCCTCGCCCCTGCGCAGCCGCCGCGCGCGCGGCCGGAGCGAAATGGGACACCTTACCGGTGACACGGTCATCGAAACGTGCACCAAGGGCGATAATCACGTCCGCTTGTTGCATGGCAAGATTGGCGTATGCAGAGCCATGCATGCCGATCATATGCAAACTTTTGGGATCTGTCTCATCGAAGATTCCGAGGCCTTGCAGCGTCGTCGTCACGGGGATATTGCCTTCGCGTGCGAGTTGTGTTAAGAACTTGGGACCGAGTGAATTTCCAAGGACGCCGTGACCGGCATAGATAAGCGGCCGCTCCGCCTGGTTGATGAGCTGTGCGGCCTGACGAATGAGTTCAAATTCTGAAGATGGGCGGGCGGGCGGGTGAAGAGGGTTTGACGGGAGATCGAGACTGAATCCGGGCGTCGTCGCTTTGAATGGCAGAGGAGTTCGCAGGATGCCGGCCGTCACATCCTTTGGAAGGTCCACCAAGACGGGGCCTGGGCGGCCTGATGTTGCAATCTTAAAAGCCTCGTTGATTCTCCTGGGCAGCTCGGCAATGTCCTTGATCATCACATTCCATTTTGTGCAGCTGCGGGAGATGCCAATGACATCGGCTTCCTGGAACGCGTCAGAGCCTATGGCTGAAGTCGCGACCTGGCCACAGAACACAACCAAAGGAACACCGTCGCTGAGGGCGTCTTGCATCGGTGTGACAACGTTCGTGGCACCGGGACCCGATGTCACCAGAACAACGCCGGGCTTGCCCGATACACGCGCATATCCCTCCGCCATATGTCCAGCACCCTGCTCGTGTCTGGGAAGGACAAAATCGAAATATTTTGAATTGTAGATGGCGTCGAACACAGGAAGGATCGCTCCACCAGGGTATCCAAATATATGCTTGACGTTGTGTCGAAGCATCATCTCGTGGAAAATATCACCACCTGACATGCCGATGAAAGAATGATCCAAAGGAGTGTCCCGATGAGTAGGGAGCCCTGGAGCAGGATTCGGAACGTTAATTTTTGGGGGTAGCTGCTGGAAGGCAGGCAGGGGAGCCGGACGACTACAAATAGCTTAAGTGGACTGGCACTGGGCAAAGAAAAGAACGAGATATACACGGTCTGAGAGACGACGGCATTGTGGGGCGATGACCGACTGATGTTGCGCGCATGTTCCTTTACTCTTGCCTTCGCCTCGAGAAATGAGGGATTGGTGGCCGCAGTTGAGCGAGACCTGGTTAAAGTGAGAGACGTTGAGGCCTTGGGCGCAGACGACGTGCGGATTTTTACAGCAACGAAAGACATGTTTGCTGTTAAAGCGAAAGGAGAAAAAACTGTCGGTGGAGTGCTATTATAATTGATTCGATGACTCGATCATCGGATTCGGGCCTTGTCCCTCGTCCGACTAAGTCCGACCTTATTTCTGTTCTCTCCGATGTGGGCTCGCGCTTTCAAGAGCGCTGCGGCTGTTCTTCGCGCACCAAATATCCCAGAAAATGGCAGCAAAGGTTCTTAAAATCCCTCATATATAGACGGCCGCAATAAAGGCTCATCGATGGCACAGTGGTTGTTGCCATGTCGGGTGGCGTTGACTCGTCCGTGACGGCCAAATTACTTGCTGAGAGGGTCCGTCATAACAGATACTCCTTCGTACTTTGCTCACAAATAAACTCTAGGATTATAACCTATCCGCCATCTTCATGCGGAATTGGGATACCCGGGACGAATCGGGCACCGACGTCGGCTGTGAATGGGAAAAGGACTGGGAAGATGTCCAACGCGTCTGCAGAAAGCTCGACATCCCGTGCCAGATGGTGTGTGAACATCCCCCCTTCGATCCAGTCGCATTTGACACCACGAAGAAAAATCTAGATCGACCTCTCAAGGGAGTACTGGCTAAGAGTATTTGAGCCTGCTCTCAGGACATGGGAGAAGGGCGACACACCAAATCCCGATGTCTGGTGTAATGGGTATGCATCATATCGTCCCGTCCCGCACCGACGCGCTACTCAACTCACACCTGTTTCTTCAGCGAAATAAAGTTCGGCGCACTGTTTGATAATCTACCAGAAGGCACCGATTTCCTTGCGACTGGTCAGTACGCCCCGTTGCTTGCCACGTCTATTCGTCTCACAGCCCCAGGACATTACGCACGCAAAAGCCATCACCCACAAAATCATCGTCCGCAGCTCATGCGCGCGAGCGATTTGTCAAAAGACCAGACGTATTACCTTTCATCCATCACAGAGTCCAGCCTCGACAAGGCTCTCTTCCCACTCGCAAACATCTCCAAGACCCAAGTTCGTGAGATCGCACGGGCCGCCGATCTGCACAACGCCTCACGCGAGGAGAGCATGGGCCTCTGCTTCGTAGGCGAACGTCGGCGTTTCAATGACTTCCTCAGTGAGGGCTCCTTTTGCAAAACGTCTGCGCGGGACCTTGTTGAACCCCGTGAATTTTTGGGCAAACTTACTCGTAGGAGATTACGTGGCGCCTCATCCAGGACCCATTCTCGAGATCGACACGAACGTTCAACTAGGCCAGCACAACGGCCTGTGGACCTATACCATCGGTCAAGGCGCGAAACTTCCAGGTTTGTCCAGGAAGCTGTTCGTCGCCGGCAAAGACTATCGAAAAAATGCGATCTACGTCGCGCTCTCAGAGTCAGTAGTGGTCCCCTTTACCTTATCTTACTCTCGCTCTCATTCCATTTTCCCGTCCTGACTTTGTGTCGTTGCCTGCGCTTGCAGCCATCCAGCGTTATTCACTTCGGTTATCACCTCGAATAATTTTTCGTGGATATGGCGCGATGCGCCTCCCTCCTCCGCGTTTTCGCACGAGGGCTTTCGGGCGAGCGTACAAATCCGTCATCGCATGACGACAGTGCCCGTCACGGTGCGCCAGCGCTGGGCTGACAACGCCGTGCAAATTATTTTTGACGCACCACACAAAGCCATTGCCCAGGGCCAGATCGCGGTCCTCTACAATGGCGATCATTGCTTGGGTAGCGGGACTATCGATGAGACTATGGGTATGGCAGGTTTCGGGGGGGTCTAGGTAGCATAGTCACTATTTACCCTATCTCATCGCAATAAGCTCGGATTTCCAGCATGTGGCATGGAGCACATATCTATTATTTTTTCTGTATACCTAATGCCTAATGCCTAATGCCCCATAATGAATGCCCAGCGAATGAGCCAGCCATTCTACAAACTATGGGACAGACGCGATAACTTCAATTGGAATGATCGATAGTGCGTGGCACTGGCACGCTGTAGAGAGAACGAAAACGAGGTACGAACACGTCCGTCGTTCGTCGACGGCGATGTTAAGGTCTTCCCTGATGCAGATGCCGACGACGACGACGCACCCTCGACAGTCTTGCCAGTACGAAGGCGCGACGCCCTGATAGCGACTTTTCGAAAGGAGCCTGAGGGCCCACGGATAACCCAGGAAGTGCCATTCCTTGGGAGCACCTCTGGTGACTTGCGCATGTTGATCGGCGCTCTGCAACCGTGGGCGTCGTGCGCATGTACGAATCTAGAAAGCAGTGACCCCGCTCTGCGTCGCCGCATACTGGCTCTTCATGTCGTCCATGTCCGCCGCTTCATCCTGGCTCTTGTAATCAAATCCGCTGCTGAGCAGGCTGCCCACCTCGCTCGCCCCAGCGACGCTGCCGAAACTGCCGCGGCGGCGCAACCTGTCGCTCTGCGAGTAACCGACACGCTCGGAGGTGCCGCCGATGACGCTACCACTGTCGCCGGCTCCGCCTTGTGACACGATGGACGGTGCGTAAGACCCGTATGCACTGCGCTTGCTGACGCCCGCGGCATTGAATGGTCCGTTTGCGGTGAAGACCGGCAGGCCCGATGAATACGTTGCTTGTGAGCGGAGAGATTGAACATCAGACGGGATGTAATTGAGCGGGTCGTGCGTGCGATAAAAGGATGTGTCGAAGCGTGATGGTGTGCCCGAGTTCGCTGAATTATTGCCGAGGAATTCGCGTGCGCTCGTGTCATGCCGACGGTACTGATCGATTGATTTAGCGAGGGTGCGACGTGGCTTGGAAAATTGGATCATGCTAGGCTGGAGGTTGTTCAGTGGTCCCTCAACGAGGCAGCCTTTCTCTTTGTAGTGCGTCAGGAGGTAATGCCAGAGCGGGTGCTGACAAGCCCACGTAAGTAAAGGTCCCCAGGTGTTGGTGATGTAAAGTACAACTCACCTTGCTGAGCACTTTCGGATTACCAAGAATGACCACTCCGTATTTTGCACGTGTGAGAGCGACGTTTAACCGCCTGGGATCGTTCAAAAACCCAATGCCTTGGTGTTCGTTGCTCCTGACACAACTGAGGATAATGTAGTCCTTCTCGCGACCTTGGAAGGCATCCACGGAAGCCACCTCTATCTCCTTGTACAGATCCTTCTTCAGCGAACCATTATATTGCATATAGTTCACGATGTAAGAACGTTGTCCTTCATACGGCGTCACAACACCGATCTGGCCCGGTACAACGCCTGACTTGAAGAATTTCGTAGCAATTTTCTCAACGTTTGAGGCCTCGGTTCTGAAACTAGGGTTCAGTCCTAAACCGTGCGGCAAAGAAAAGAATATCACCTGTTCAAAAATGACGTCCCACTGCTGGATATTTCTTCCTGACCCAGATTCTGATAGAAAAACATGGGCGTGTCAGGGACGGGCCACGGGAAGTCGACATTTTTGCGCAGCCGCTCGGGGGCGGTAACACCATTCTGCAGGGTGCCTTCGTAGAACATGTTGGAGGGGAATTCGGATAGGCAAGGGTGCATGCGATACTGCACTTGCAGACGGATTGGACGGTTGCCGAGAACAACCAGACGCTCAAACAAAGATTGGGTAAGACCAGCGCGGGCAGCTTTCTTGTTCATAATAACAGGACCTAGCTGTTGGTGATCACCGACGAGTACGACTTGCTTACAGCCGAGGACAATGGGTATCATGCACTCTGCGAGAGACTTGAGGGGGTGATAATTTGCATAAAATGGTATCAGCTTACCAGGTTCGGCGGCCTGTGTTGCTTCGTCGATTAAGACCGTTTTGAATTTCAATTTACTGAGTCTTGGATCTCCTGCGCCGACGCAAGTGCAGCAAATGACCTCTGCCGCTGACAAAATCTCCTTCTCGCACTGCCTGATCAGGCTCTTGTATTTCCGCTCGTCATTGGAACTCAATTCCCCTTGTTCATTCTTCAGCTGAATAAGTTTCTGAAGTTCGACGTGTGTTGTGTTGTTGGCGACTTGATGATGCAACGTTAGAAACGCGACAGATGAATCAAGCGCCTCGCGGGATTTGGCGGTGAGTCGCACAACTTTGAGCCCCGTAGCGTGAATTTTTTCGGTGAGCTGATCTACTGCGACGTTTGAAGGAGCACAGACGAGGACCTGACCCGGGTTCATCTTTGCAAGATGATAAACAATCGAAGCAGAAGTGACGGTCTTGCCCGTTCCCGGTGGTCCCTGGATCAGACTGATAGGCTTCTGGAGGACACTCTTGACAGCATACATTTGTGAATGGTTAAGCTCAGGCAAACCGGGGGCGGAGAAGCGCTTAGGCATTTGGGTACGGAGAACTTGGGGCTCGAGCTCGTGGCCTAGGAGCTTGTGATACTGCTCAAGGTCAGCAGGTTGCACAAGTAGAAGAACGGATCCAAGAGATACGTACGATATAGCCACTAACGCTCTTCTCATCGACGGCGAATGTCTTCATGGCAAGCTGCATTCTGTCGAAACTGGTGGATTTCCAGACGAAATCGGCGGCAAAGCCTTGCGTAATGTCGTGCGGTACACCCTCGGTCCTTCGTAGCTCCAGGCCAATCTCATCCGAAACATCTGCGACGAGTCAGCACGGATGAGACGGTGACAAATGAGAGCGTACTATTGGGAACTTTGATGACGTGACCAACGCCTTCCCAAGCTTTATGCATCTCGCCCGTGTAGCGCATTCTCAGTTCATCACCGGTTGCAAGGCGCACTTCGCCGCTTTCCAGCTTAGGCAAGACGAACCAGGCAACCCTCTTCTGGTTCAAGCCCAAATCCCACCTCACAGTAATGTCTGTTTGCGTCTGGCTCTCCTTGAGTCGCTTGTCGTAGTCTGCCTCGATTTTGACTAGAGGCCCGAAAATATTTTGGTACTGGTATGCATCCTCGTAGCGCAGCAGGATGGACTGCGGTTCATCGTCAACACCGGGCTTCTCAAGATCCTCGAGCGTCGCCTTGGCATTCTCGCGCCACAGATCCTCGAGGCGGTTGATCTGCTGGAATGAGATTTGGCGCGAGCGTAACTGCTCGGTCTCGGAAGGCGGTTTCACGAGCCATGAGAGGAAGGAACGATCGTCGATGAGCGGCGCCCAGAGCGCTGCGTTCCAGGAGATGTCTTTGGAGATGGCAGCACAGGGTTGACTATGGAACGACGATATCATCAGTCCGTTACGGCGCTGATTAAAGAAGTCGTCGCGTTTACGCACCGACAGAGCAAGACGACAACCGTATCACTTTTGGCCGGAATGAAGCCAAGCATGAAGACGTTCTTGCTGCCACAATTGTAGCATTCGGGTGTGGTCTCGCCAAGGGGGCTCTCGGCATGCAAGATAACTTCCTTGTGCTTGGCACGAACCAGGTGATTGACGATGTGTGAGGCCGAGGTATTGCCACGCGAGTTACAAAACCATTTTGAACAGATAAGGCACTTTATGACGGAAGCAGGATTGTGTATTCCGCAATAGCTATCATTCGTCGGTCAGAGAGACAGTAAGGGGTAAAAAGGGGTGTACGGACCAGCACGCGTGTGGCGGGAGGTCAACCTGACTCTCTTCCTTGAGATCGTCCAAAACGGCATCAAAATCTTCGTTGATACTCCCATTTGTGGACTGTAGTTCCAAGTCATTCTCCATAGAGGAAGATGTGTGCGTGTGGTCATCTAAGACGGAAAGCCTCTCTAGATCCACGGGGACGTCACCCTGGGTGTTGGAAGTGTATACAGAGGAGGTATCATCGACGACGCCCATGCCTCCATAGGAGGATGCAGTGTCGTACTGGAAATTGTCGAAGGAGTCCATGGTGTAAATGGGAGAAGAGGGAGACGAGGATGAGTCAGTGTGTCTTCGCGTACCGTAAATGTACTGCGAATACCCCGTGCCGCACTGCACCGCCATTTCTTGTGGCGACATCATGTCTCTCCCGTTTCAACGCAGCAATGGGCATCCAGAGCCAGAGGTCATCGTAAACGTGAGTCATATAATGACTATTTCATTCGTCGACTCAATGATGGCTGCAGTATGCGGATGGGTATGCTTACTCCAAAAGCAAATTCGAGGAAGGCCTCCGTATCGTTTTAGCGGACAAGCCAGCTAAACCGGCCAAGACGCACTCGAATCTCAAGAAAGAAGACATTGACTTGATTGTAAGACACTTCCAACAAGTTGGCTGGCCCTCTAATCATCTCTCAAAGGTCTCAGAGCTGGAAATACCGCGGGCTCAAGCCGAAAAGGCTCTGTCAGAGAATGATGGCGATATCACCAAAACCCTGCAAGCTCTAATTACTCCATAGCTACTCGCTGTCTACGTCCATGAACTATGATGTTTTTTTGTCCCCTCCAGAGGGCATTGCGTGGATGATACCCTTAAGAGTGTTGAGTAGCCCCTGCGACAACTCCCATCTTTCCGGATCCGCCTCGACTTGTTGGGGTTTCGATAACGTCATCGTTCTCTTGCCCCTTGGAGGGACTATCGTCCGTGCGTGCGCGATGTATGCGCGCGATCCAGGAGGGAAAGGATTGGCCCGTGTCATTTGAAGGTTGGCCATGTCGACCACATTGGTCTCGATAACGGCATCATCTAGTCCTCGAGGCTGCGCAGACACGACACTTGGAGCCCGCTTGAGCACTGTATCGGCAACGCGGAATTTGGATGCCTCTTCGGAAGGGGACATGGGCGGTTTGACATTCGCCGCCATACCCGCGAAGCTGGCGCGTCCATTTCCGTGCCGGTCTGGACCCTCCGTGTCAAGCAACCTCCCGGGCTCTTCACTAGTTGTGAAGAAGTGCGTCAACTGGGAGGTGTGAGCGTAAGAGAGGCCACCATTGCGATGCGGACGTTGTTCGATCGCGCGGGAATCGGGTGCCTCGTATATTATATGAGATTGTTTCTGTAGGAATCTCCGTCGGACCATCTCGGCTGAACCCAAAGCGGATTCCTCGTAGGCGGATGATGCAACTTGGTGATGAGATGCAGTTTGGTGCTTCGTCATGCGCCCGGCCTCTTGTGACAAAAATTCCAGGAACTCTGGGCGTTGTCGCCGGAGCTTGTCTAGGTAACGCGCAAACTGCCTTGGGTTCATAGCAGAAACGAGGGGGCCAGACGCAACGTATTGTCGCTTTTCCGCGGACTCGTCGGCTAGACGTTGCACGGCGGGGTTTACGATCCCTCCGTTTTCATCCTCTTTTGCGAGCTCGGCCTGGTGCATATATCTTGAGTTCATGCAATGCCTGTCCCACGAACCGCGAACATTTGGCTCCGTAGCCACTTCTTCCCAGCGTTTGATGAAGCGTGCCTCGGACTCTCGAGGTGTCCATTCCGTTTGCTGCTCCGGAGAGTCAATGGCTTGTACAGATATGAATTTGTCTCGTTTTCGGAGGGCAAGTGACCGCTTGAACCCCCAGTTACCGCGATGAGCGTTGCCGTCGTATGCGGTGTACACTTGACAGATATTCGGATCGTAGGACGCAAATTTTGAACGTCGGAGAAGAGCCGCAAAGGGAGAGGGAGATGGCGGATGGGCGACGACGGCGTTCTTTACAATGGCGGCCATGTCGAGTTTGCGTTGTGAGCGAGGGAATCGCGCCTCACGCTCGCGGAGTTTTCTTGTTTGGCCCCGCTCGGCATTGAGCGAATGGTTCATAGGGCTCGCATTTGTCAATCTCCCATCCCCACGGCGTACAAATTACTGTCTATCCTCTGTTGACTTTCGCAGTCTTCCTGCTCTGGGATGGATGGTCCAGACAAACGTCGAAGATGAAACCTTGTATCTCAAAAACAATCTATGCTGATTGCTTCTCCCGTCGGTCGAGGGGTCAGGACGCAGGATCACCTGGAGATACATACATTCCTTCGGTGAGCCAAAATCTTCCTTTTCTCTTTCCCCCTCCCCCTTTTTTCATGAGTTGACCGAGGAAGATAACCCTGGTAAAGGGACACACCCACAACCCCGAGATACGGGGTACTTGCATTGGCTCAGGATTTTCTCTCTGTCTTTTGGAGGCATTGCGAAGTATCCACCAGTGTGCGGGTGTGTATGATGTGATGAAGGCGAGTCTGAGGTTGCGCCGTTTTTTGTGCTCTTTCTGTTGTTCCATTCGTTGGGCAGTGAATGTTAACCCACATCTTTCCAGGCAATACCTTAGATTAAATGTTGTTGTACATGTTATTAGTGTAAAAAAATTTGAACAATTTGCTGAAATAGGTAGTGTCGCGGGCCGCTTGACCCTCTTTTTGGCCGGTTCAAGGCCGCGTATCGTTTACACGTCCCATCCTTCCGACTCCACTCCAACTCCTCACGACCCCCATCGACGCCTGGTGCCTGCGTTCACTCAAGCAAACTCTTCTGGTCCGACGTAGGAAGACAAAAAAGCGAACACACGCCACGGTTGACGCGTATGGAACTTCCCCTTGACCAACTGCGATACCCCCGTGTTTCTGTGTCCTCCGTCCGCGTCCCAGCACCCACCTTCCCAGAGATGTATCATCGACCCATGCAGAACGCAAGAGCCGGTACACCTTCACCTTCCGTCTCTCGTGAACCCAGTTCTCGGCCATCACCTGCTCTCACCCCCGCGTCATTACCGCCATTTCTGGATCGCTCCATTCCTCTGGCTTCTCTGAACCTTCGTTTGTTCAGAGAGGACGCCACACCCACGGTTTTTGGTTTACCTCTTAAATATGTGTCGTGAGTACGACGTGTTCACTTCGCCGTTCGAGAGCTCACCCGACTCTACTCGTACCCTAGTCTCGTTACGCTCGCCGTTCAGAATGCTGCTCTTTCTATCGTTATGCACTATTCACGAGTCTCTACCCCTCCTTCCCAGTCATATTCACCCGCCACTGCTGTCCTTCTAAATGAGATCCTGAAAGGCTCAATATCCTTCGGTATTGCTCTCTGGAGACTATCATCCAACCCGGACGTGCGACGGCCCTTCAATCAGCTCCTACACGAAACCTTCAGTCCCGATTGCTGGAAGCTCTCCATCCCCGCCATTCTTTATGTCGTCCAAAATTCTCTCCAATTCGTCGCGATCGGCAACCTCCCCGTAGCGACCTTCCAAGTGACGTACCAGATGAAGATTCTTACCACTGCCGCCTTCTCCGTTCTGTTGTTGCGTCGCCGCCTAACCTCAACAAAATGGGCCTCGCTTTTCTTCCTAGCCACTGGTGTCGCCATTGTTCAAATTCAGACCAACACCAGCGCGCTGTCACCGCACAAACATGACAGACCTGTGGGAAGCGCGCATGAATCGGCACCACTTTACACGCATATCATGAGCCCCCTCAAGGGATTTGGCGCTGTCACTGCCGCTTGCTTTACTTCCGGCCTCGCGGGCGTGTACTTTGAAATGGTGCTCAAGAACTCCAAAGCGGATCTGTGGGTTCGCAACGTCCAACTGTCACTCTTCTCGCTAGTTCCGGCGCTCCTCCCCATATTGTATAGCCCCCCTGTCCCCAACTCCCGCGGCTTTATCGCCAATTTGCTCAAAAATTTCGGCTGCTGGGCATGGGCGACGGTTTTTATCCAGGTCTTTGGTGGGCTTATCACCGCGGTCGTGATCAAGTACTCGGATAACATCCTCAAGGGGTTCGCCACGAGCCTCTCCATCATCCTGTCCTTCCTTGCGTCTGTGATCCTCTTCCACTTTAGAATCACGCCATCTTTCCTCATCGGCTCCATAACGGTACTCGTCGCAACATGGTTATACAATCAGCCAGCTGGCAAGGAGCCGGTTCTGTTGGTGAATGTCGTCAACAGCGCAACGGGTAGCAAAGCGGGAACTCCTTTCCCTGGGTCTCCGGTTGAGTCGGATGCGCCGATACTGGGACAATTCGACAATAAATCGTCTTCTCCGGCGACGGTCTCCGCAGCCCTCACTCCCGAGAAGACCGACACGCCCTTCCCTCCCATGATGGATACACCACGATATCTGAGCGCGCCATACGGCTCACCGTTCCCCTCACGGACGCCTTCACCTGCCCCGTCACCGACCTCGCGACATGGTCCCGAGCGGCGACAATGATGCACAGTTCAATGCGTTCTTACCAACCGAACAATGTTGCTCCTGGCTAGAACTGCTGGTTCAACGTTTGAAGACCTGATACCCATATCGAAAGAGTTGCGCATTCTATCACCTCGGCGAATTGTTTTTTTCATCAGCCAGCCCTAGACACCCGTCATTCGTACGAGCCTACGCAACGAATTTCGTCTAGTCGCATTTTCTCCTGACGGAACACCGTATTACTAAATGGTGTCGGCGTAGACATATTGTTAGAGCGTAATAAATTTTCTTCATTTTTCAACAATCGTGCGGGGCATCACCCCCGAAAGCAGATAACCAAGCTCACACCTTTCTACTTCCCACTCGCCTTGGGCACTGAGATGACTTGGAGCTCGGGCATTGCGCCCGGGGTGGTGGAACAGGGCATCGCCTGTGAAATAACAGGCATACAAACAGTACTACCACGGCAGTGTCACCCGCTCATGGTTTAAGAAACGTGGGTATTTGCAGTGTGTGATAATTGTACACCGCTAGTTTTTGAAATTCAATAACCGCGGAGACGCGAATGGCATGCGCTGTTCTCCCTGACGATGTCCATCGACCTCGACTGGACCAAGCTCGACGCGTCGTTCGCTTCCTCATTCATTGATGCCTTCAACAGACAGCTCCAAAGTATCCTACGACCGTCATTCATAGGTCCCATCGAAGTCACCTCGTTCGATTTTGGCTCGCAGCCACCAGATATAGAACTCGTCGACTTGCGCGACATATATCGCGACTTTCTCGACGACGACGAAGACGAGGAGGAGGGAGGAGGAAATAACAACGACCTCGACCCCGCAGTAAGAGGCGCAGCCGTACGCTCGGCGACGGCCCCGGTGCCACTAGCGCGCCAGGACCAAGACCAGGACCGCGACCACTACCACGACGAGGACGAGGACGAGGAAGAGTTCGAGTGGGTATCGCGCAGAAGCGCAAGGCGCGGTTTGGCGGCGGAGGACACCGCGCCGATGTACTACCACCACCTGCCCCCGCACATCCGCTATGCGCGCGGACCAGCGTCGGACGTGTTCCCGCTCGCGCATTCCCCACCCCCTCCATCGCCGCACTCTCCGGCCCCGTCATCGCCGGCGCCTTTTGGCCCGGGTTCGGGGGCGGGGGAGAGGCCTCGCGTGCCTGCGAGCGGCGTGTCAGGAGCAGCAGCGGGAGCGGGAGCGCATTCCGAATACGCGACGACGTTCTCGCCGTCCGCGTTCGCGTCCGCCGCACCCTCGTGGAGCACTTCTTTTTCGGGCGCACGGCAGACCCATCCCTCGTCATTGGGCTCGACGCGCGCCCCGGCCGCGCCGTCTTCCTCTCCGTCTTCCTCGCCCTTTTCTCCACATCAAGATCTCGCGGGCACGACCGTGAACCCACCACCACCACCACCGCAAATGGCAGCAGGGGTAGCGACGTCCAGAGACCCCGCCTTAGCGGAGGCGGCGGCGGCGGCGGCGGCGCAGGAGCAGGACGAGCCGCCGGCGGACGAGCACCCGAATCTGCAGCTGCACCTTTTCGTCTCGTGGCATTCGGATTTGCGGATGACGCTCACGACGTCCCTGCGGATCGATTACCCCTCGCCGCTGTTCATGTCGCTCCCCATCAAGCTCTCCGTCACGGGGCTCGTGTTCAACGGCGAGGTCGCCGTCGCGTACGAGGGCGGCCGGCGCGTCCACCTGTGCGTGCTTGACGACCTCGACCCTTACGCCCCCTCGGCGCGGCGCAGCGCGATCTCCCAGGGCAGCACCCCGAGCGACCCGGATGGAGACGACGCACACGAAGCGAAGCCTTTACCCGTTGGCCAACGTCTTCTCCCCGAGATCTTCATCGAGAGCGAGCTGGGGCAAGCAGACAAACACGTATTGAAGAACGTCACCCGCGTCGAGAAGTTCATCCAAGACGTCATTCGTAAGACCATCGAGGAGGAGCTTGTATTTCCTAACTTTCATACGCTGGTGCTCAGATAATGGTGTCAACCTCCAGAAGACCTTTTTTATATATATTCTGCGTTGACAGACAGCATGCTTGCAGTACAGTGGTACAGGGTTACAATAGTGATTTGCTCATGTAAGGTCCATCCAGCTCATACCCTAATCTTCTATAGTAATCTCGCGTGCCCACACCTTTCGGGGGTGGGGGCCCGAAAAGTCAGCAATGAGCCTTGCTTATGCACGCGGCCTAACGTACCTGAGATAACAGCAAGCTTGATACTCCCGTGCTCTTCTCTGGCTATGCGTTCTGCTTCCTCCATAAGGAGTGTCCCGAAACCCTTTAGGGGGTCCTTTTTAGCAACTGTACCGGTGCAAGATAATGTGCAGGTTTGTGCATACCTGATGCTGGAACTTAGTTGGGTCTCTTCCGTGCACAGGCACAGCGGTGCCATATACATGGAGCTCCCGCACGATACTCGTCCCGCCTTCTGCCCCACTTTTTCGCACGAGTTCCAGGCGAAATGTCCCCTCTTCGGAGCATTTTCTTAACCGAAGCAGTCCAATGAGGATGTCGCGTTCTGGATCCTCGTACGATAGGAAGGTCTCCCAACCACCGTTCGCGGTATAGTCTCTGCGAAGCAACTCGACTGATTCTGGTCGAACTTTGTGGTGGATCTCGTGTATCTGTGCAACTGCGTAAGGCTGTGTGGTAGCAACCGGAATCAGTGGGAAAGGTGTTACCCCAACTTCACGAAAGCGAACATCGCGGCATTCTGCTCCAAAATCCTTCATCCGATTCAGTGCCAGCTCACGGAGATTTCCAGAATTTTCTGACCCCGAGGTAACGAGCGGCAGAGGAATGTCCCTGCAAATGACCCGCTGAGAAACGCAGATGTACGAGGGTATCTGACGGGGGACTTACCGCTGTACGCGGTAAACTCTTGTCCATGGGGGAACAAGGGCGAGGATGCGAGCAACGACATCAACGAGGACATTTGGTGTGTAATTTTTGTACCTTCCTGTTCTCCATAACTCATAGAGACCTGTACCGCGAATGACCAATGTAGGATAAATCTTCAGTCCATCGCTCCGAAACGCAGGATTCTCGAAATATTCCTTGAATTGTTCCAAGTCGCGCTCGACGCCAACGTTTGGAAGGTCGGGCATCATGTGGGCAACGACTTTGAAACCAGCGTCCTTCGCCAGGTGAAAAGATTCAGAGACGGCGCGAACGGTATGTCCACGGTTAGTGTCCCGTGCGACGTCCTCGTACACAGACTGTACTCCGATTTCAAGCCGTGTACAGCCATAACGAAGCATCTGACTGAGGTGCGGTCTGAGGCAATAATCTGGCCGAGTCTCAATCGTGATGCCAATGGCCTTGGATCTACTTTGCTCAGAGTACCTATTCATACATGAGTGGACATGACAGCACACATCAAATATCAATATACCTTACGGCCTCATCGATGTCAGTTCCTGTGAAGCCAGATAGCGCATTGTGGAGCTGGGCAACAAACTGGTTCCTGTAGTCTTCTGGCATGCTCATGAATGTCCCGCCCATGATGATGAACTCGACCTTTTGATACATGGCCTTCAGGCGAAAGTGTTTGAGGAAGAAAAGACCGCACCTTATCAACACTATGGCCTAAACTCTTCAGTTGCTCCACGCGTCCTCGAGTCTGCTCGTATGGATCATATCGCGCGCGAATTGCGCGCATACTCGTTGGTTCGTACCCCGTGTAGCTTTGGGTGCTATAATCAAAATCGGAGTCGGGACCACCAGGACAGTAACTACGGCGATGTCAGCGACGCCGAAATTATGGAGTGGATGTTGCTTGGCGCACACGCATATGTTCCCTGTCATGGCAATGTGCGGACACCGATGAGGCTTGCACATCACAGCAACCACTGCTATCTGAGACCGCTCGAGTCGCGCCCACTGTCTCCGTGAGAAAGACGCACCCCACTGGCCGTCCGAACAGGTCTCGCCTTCAGCTTTGGCAGTAAAGCCTTTTTATAATCATCGGGGATGGCGCTGATGATGTCAACTAGACGGGGAACACCACCAAAACCAAACTTCTTGCTGATTTTGGCTCGTAGTTCGTTGAGAGAAACAGTCTGATTCGCATCGTGAGCCCTAATCAGTTCCGCTGCTATTCCGGAAGTCACTCGGAGGAGTTGCTCTGCCTGAGAGGGACCTAGGAGTAGTCAGAAAAGGAGGGGGGAGCCAGGAATTGTTAAATGTGAACACCATCTACCCTCGTTTTCTGCACCATTGTTGTCAATTAGTTGAAGGTAATAAGGTATGAGATACTGTAGATTGGAGATTTTGGCAAAGGCGGGTTTGTGAGAACGACTTACCTTTCGTGGCCGAGCCAGCATCATTGTCATTCCGGGCCACCTTTGATGTCAATCCACAGCCCGCGCCCACCAACCGAAGAATGCCCCCACCGACACTCGCCGATGCATGGCTCAATTCGCGCAGGTTTGGCATCGTAGTCGATGCTGGGTCGTCCGGCTCGCGCCTTCAAATATACAGTTGGAAGGATGCCCGCGTGGTAAGGAACACGCTCGGTCCTGAGGCGAGCCGCACGCTTCCTAGGGTGGAAAAGGGCACGAAGAATGACGAAGATTGGGTTATCAAAGTAGATCCTGGTGCGTATCCGATACAATATCTCGTCCTTTCACATTTGACGCTGTGGTCCGTCGCAGGCATCTCGTCCTTCGCCGAACATCTGGATGGTATTCCTGCTTATCTCGCCCCCTTACTCAATCATGCTCAGACCCACATCCCCCCCTCGCTCCACCGTGAAACACCATTATTTCTACTGGCAACCGCCGGTATGCGTCTGTTGTCTCCTGAACAGCAAGTTGCTGTGCTTCGGACTACCTGCCAGTTTCTCAAGTCCCATTCAAACTTTCGCATCGACGACGCCTCCCCCGCAGGGCCGTGTGGCTCCAGCGTTCGGATTATATCTGGCGAGGAGGAGGGCCTGTTTGGCTGGTTGTCGGTCAACTATCTGATGGATGGGTTCGGTTCCTCAAGCTCAAACCGCGGCACATTCGGTTTCTTGGACATGGGTGGCGCATCGACTCAGATAGCATTTGAGCCAAGCGCAGAAGAGCAAGAGAAGACACAGAACCTGGTAGATATACGGTTGCGTATGCTGGGCGGGGAAGAGATAAGACACAAAGTCTTTGTGACAACATGGCTGGGCTACGGAACGAACCAAGCTAGAGAGCGATATGTCGGACAAGCTATCAAACAACACGAGCGCTCTCGCCCCTTGGTGGAAGACGCCCCCCCATCTGCCGATGTCATTAAAGACCCTTGTCTACCCAGCGGCCTCGCGCTCGCAGAGTCGCCTGTCTACGTTGAGCCATCAACACCACACGAGCGGAAAACACACACCTTACTCGGGATGGGCTCCCTCGAGCACTGCCTGGAAGAAACGTTGACACTCCTCAACAAGACCGCACCTTGTCCCGATGCCCCTTGTCTATTCAATGGCGTTTACGTCCCTCCCATCGATTTCTCTGTCTCTCACTTTATCGGCATATCCGAGTACTGGTATTCATCAGAGCACGTATTTGGCTTGGGTGGGGCCTATGACTTTGTACAGTATGAGCGAGCAGCTCAGGAGTTTTGCGGGAGGCCATGGCAAGAAACTCTCCGAATGTACGAGGACTCGAAAAATGGACATGCAGTCGGACACGATGGAGGCGAAGGCACCACAGACGCCAGGCCAGCTAAGTGGGGAAACAGGGTGGACGTTTCGCGGTTACAGATGCAATGTTTCAAGGCCTCGTGGATGATCAATGTTTTACATGAAGGCCTCCGTATGCCGAGAATTGTGGACCCTGGGGGAAACGACACGACCAAAGCGGATGAGGTCAAGGATCATGCAGAAGAAAAGGGTTTGTGGCGGCCCTATTTCCAGTCCATGGACTCTGTTGGGGACATGGCCGTTAGTTGGACATTGGGGAAGATGGTCCTCGAGGCAAGCAAGGAAGTTCCACCTCTGGTCAAGAATACCAGGCCACTCCCCGATCCTCACGAACCTGTTCCAGGGACCAACGATCGGCCAACACAATTGATTCGTCCGCCGTTCCCCTTTGGCCTCGACGCCATCGACGACCATCTCTCATCCCACCTCCTACCCCCATCACTAAACCGTTCTTCCCTTGGGTTCCCACTCGCCGCTGCGCTCTCTTGCTTCTTGATGGTCCTCTTCGTCTCATGCATCGCTTACCGACTCCGGCGGCATATCCGGATCTGCCTTCGCCGTCTCGCCCGATTCTCTCCCAAACGAGATCGTGACCTCGCCGAACTGTCGATGGAACAGGGTGGCTCCCCGTACGACGACAGTCCTACATCTTCGCCATATTCTCCGAGAATGTCGTCTGTCCCTTCATCGTGGTGGTGGAGATACCTACACCGCTTTACTTCCATGGGCCGTCGTCACCGTCCATCGCAACATACAAATATGAACGTTCGGTCACTCTCACGGCAAGCAACCCCCTCGCTCTCTCGTCCTCTGCCATTACGACAATCCACTTCGTCCAGTTTGTCTCAGCAATTAGATGCATCATCAACGGCGTCCGGGTCCTCATCGCCGACGCTGGGGGGATACGACGATCACGTGTTCTTCAAGAACGTCGACGGTGGGGCAGTATCTTTGTATTCGAGGTCGAGAAATTCATCAACCGTTAGCTTATCGGTCCTGGTCCCTCGCCAGACAATATCACGGACAAGTAGTACTATTCCTTCATATTGAGTATTCTCGCTTTGTGCCAGAGACTATTCTTATTATCACATTTATATGTTGACTCTTCGTGCGTCTCGGCATAGATATATATCACTTATTAGGTCGTCGTCAGTCGGACATTGGTAACCCTATCCTCACTTGTTTCGTTTCGCCATGGACTTTTTGGATACCTTGCCTATCATATGACTTATTTTTTTTCGGACTACGTTTGTAGTTAGTTTGACCTGGCACAGAGCGCACATGGTATGGTTGAGTATATAGCATCTCCATCCGATATTTTCTGAGCAACTGTACTGCGCAGGTGATTATGAACCCTGCCTTTGCAAGGAGACAACAGCGATGAGGCCCATACTTTGATTCAACACAGCCCTTTCGGTTGAAGCGTATAGCTCCAACAAGGGACACGCCTGCGAAGCAATTACTGAGAGGGCTGAAACAGAGGGAGCTCATAACGGCATAGCTGTAGGATAGAGACAACATAGTAGTGGGCCAGGACCACAGGGTATCACCGTGACTGCGAGCCTCGCGGCCCCGGCTATTATGGACTAGGAAGGTCCATCATAGCCGATGAGCCAGGTGATCAACGGGCACGAGGTGGGTTCCGAGTCGGGCGTCGCAGAGACCTGCCACTCGAAGACATTTCGACGGTAGTATGGAGTGGTGGTGGTAAGGGGTCACTTTTTCTCGCCTTCATTCTCCTCAGCCGAGAGATCTCCTCGACCCATATTCTCTCCTCGGATTTTGCCAAGCCTATCAAACGGAGTCGCGCTTCCTCGTCCTGTGATAACAAGTGCGGTGATCGTCGCTCTCCCGATCGCCACAACAAGAGCTGAAGGATGGCTTCATGGAAAAGCACGAGGAGGCAGTACTGTCAACGTCCTTAAGACGACAAACACGAAGGGAAGACTATGGGGATTATTTGCTTACCTGCAATTTGTCGTTCTCGGACAGTGCTTCATAGCTTGAAGATCCTATCTGTCGCAGAGATTCGGACGGACCAGGCTGACGGATCGAGGGAAGATTGAGTACAAGCGTTAAGGATGGCTACCTGACTCACGTCAATCAGTGTCGATACCAAAGATGGTCGCGGTGATGAAATCGTCTTGTATTCCGAGAGCTGTAATCAGCTCAGTGCGTGCCATGGACGGATCCGAGCCTTACGCTGTTCAGGAGATCCGGGGAGTCAAAGTGAAACATCTGTTCCACTTGAGTATCTGTCCAGGTAGACTTGTGCGAACCTTGAGCGAGGGCATCGATGTACCGTGGCATCAGGCTTACCAGTCCACTTTCGGACTCTAGATCCTCAAGACGGCTGGAGGGAAGATTAACTCTCTGCATGTGTGTAGGGCCCAAGACCCATTGTTGGAGGACCTTTCCCAATCGAGAAACCTCGCACGTAGTCAGGTCTCCCTTGCCCGTTGCGGCCTTTTGCAAACCGCGGCGGGATGAGCCGCCCCGCATGAAGGCTTGATGTCGCTCCCTCGCGGGCAGATAGGCCCCGCTCAAAATGGCTTTGATCACAGGCTTAATGTATGCAAATTGATTGCGGATAGACATCTCGCGAAAGTCTTCAGGGTTCGGTGGAGGCATCGAAATCGTGTGCTCATTAAGATCGGTTTCGTAAGGAACGTGATCATCATCCGAATTATCGTCTGATTCCTTGTCATCGCCCACGTAGCGCCCCAACTGACCGGCAAAATGAACACCAGTAAATGGGAATAGAATATGTACTCACATTACATGTGTAAAATTCCGGTTCGTCTGAAGTGTAGAACATGTCTCTCGACACAGTGCAGAGCGTATCGTCCTTGAATCGCACCCGATACTTTGGGACCATGGTGAGCGTCTTGGGGGGCAAATACTGCTCCACCCTTGATGCCCAATACTCAGTCCTTCCCTTTCTTGCCAAAGAGAAGACCAGTTCTCCAGGGATCTCCAACAAGGGATCACAAGGAGGGGGAGACCATCGCTCTATAGGTTATATCAGAAACGGTCTTTGCCTCGTTAAGATTGATAGATGCCAAACCGGAAGAATCTTGCGTATCATCCATCGACAACTCCGCTTCATCTGTGGGACTCTCCGCCTTGTTGTGTTCATGCATGCGCGCCGTCCCGACCTTGTACGACGACAGGTTGGAAGGCAAACCATCATTGAGACGGGCATCAGCTTCGTGAGCGAGATCCACGGCAGACCGCCAAGCTTCATCCAAGGCTGTTTTCGGACGCTTGGAAGGAAAATCCAGCCGAAGGCCTGCTTCTAGACACTTAAATGTTACTGAACTGAAACGGGTGATATCCTGGCCCGACTTCTTGAAGGGAAGGATATGGGATGGAGAGGGTGCCTCTATGCGGACGTTGTTTGGGGCAGCGGGTGATATTTCCCCATAGAGAGAGACGGTAAGGGGCCCTGTAGTCAACCGTCCCTCGGTAACCTGTGTGCGGATCAGTGTTTGGGCGAAGGTAAGGATTCTTGAGTTTACGTACACACGCAGGCCACCAGTAACTCCCTTCATCGTTGCTGTGTTCGCTGGCGGCAAGCTCGCCTGAGTTGGTCACCCTGACCCACACTAAAGGACTAGTCTCTGCACCCTTTCTCTGTGGGGAGTCTTGAGGAAGAGGCGATTGTTTGTGTCGTTGAGCGTCATGACGCTGTAGGGAAGCCAGGAGCGGTGCATCGTCTATGGATACGGACGTGAATCATGGGGATATATATCGCCATGAGAGACGGGCTGACCATTGATTTTTGGGAGGCCAGGCGACGAGAATGGGGATCCCGATACGTCTGGACGCACGCGTGCTTGTGTTGGCCTGGCGTCCGTCGCATCAGCATCCAAAGAAACCTGAGCTGATTGCCCGCTCTGAGAACGTGGGTGAGAGGACATGTGGGCGTGCATCGAGAATATCGAAATATTAAACTTGGTGGCAGCGAACAGAAGCACCCCGTACTAAACTCAAGAAGCTTCAGGCGCCCATTCTCTCTACTCGATTACGACATAACACAAGCTATGGCATCAGCAATGAGTGCATGTATGCCATGTCATCCCGAACTGAATGATCAAGCTTCAAGCTTTCAAGCTCTGTCACCGCGATACAGGTGGATCTGTTAATACAAAAGTTTCATGACGGATGAAGTTGATGAAGTCCCGCGGCCGAAGAGCGGGGCCCTCTCTGGTCCCTCAAAGTCCTACAATTAATCCTAGCTAGCGCTCGACATCTGCACTTCTGCAGCTTAAGGCCGCGTGACTCAGACTCGTTGTACACGCATGGTGTTCAGTTCCAGAGGTTTGGGGCGGTTGAAATCTGCTGTCTTTTTTTTCGGAGGGGTGAGGACAGAAGATCCTCCCTCTTTTTGTTCTCTCGACTGTGCACCTCGACGTACAGAACCACACGTAGCTTCCGATGACGTGTACAGGGAACTACATGATCTTTCCCGGCACCATGCCCTTGTGCTGCATCTTTCTTTCAGCAATGGCGATCTTCTCCACCCTGAATGATTTCTCATGCTGCTCCGTTCGTCACTCACTCTAATGCACGGTCTAGAACAAAGCAGACGAGGGTGAATTACAAACCAAACATACAAATACTAGTACAGAGCAAGAACGAGAGAATATAACCAACGACCCAAAGATTCCGATCCAAGAAGCGACGTCGAGCTACGGTCCCAGAGTAGGTCCTTACATAACCCCAGCCTGGAGGGATCCATCGTTTGGCTATGTCGCTTGGAATGGACCGTGCGGCGCCTGGTCCTCGACAGGGATAGCACGTTGTGGACTATTTATCGCCGACATTGTGGGTGTATCGCTGTACTGGGGAGCGATGAAGCCAGTGCCCCCCGCGCCGTAGACAAAGCCCCCACTAAGCCCTTCCATGGGGTTGGAATAGCCTGCATAGAAACGTCAGCTCACGACTCCCAATAAAAAACTACCATCGACAAACTCACCGGGGACGAGGACACTGTCCCAAAATCCACCGCTCAGGATGCTATCCATGGACAACATTCCCCCCAAGTCATCGGGCTGAGTAGTAGCCATCGTAGGAGGGAACGTGGACAAATCGGCTACTGGCCCCATTTCGCTGGCAAAGTGGAACTCGGACATCAAATGGTATGGTTCCGCGCTGTTGACCTGCCGTTGATCTGGGTTTCCGTTCATCTGCGATACAGCCTCATCGCCAAGGTCGCTAGCCGCCTCACTAGGTGGCTCTGTCTTGGCAGCCAGCAAGGCACGCAAGAAACCGCTGTACAATGAAGGGGTGTGCGACGATCCTGCAGAAATGTTGTCGAAGGTCTCCGCGACATCTTTGACCAACTGAAGCGTTTCGTGTTCGTGATCTCGCGATGCTGGAAATTCTGGGCGAAGCAGCTGATTTACACGTCAGAGACAAAGTCATGGCGTTGACCCTCTGACCTCACCTTGAGCAAACTCAGGACTGCATAGGACGTAAATACGAAATGTGAGTCCGGAGCATACTTTAGGAAATCCTGCGGGCCAAGCTCCTCCTTGACAAGGATTGCACACGTCTTGGCTGAGGAGTGAACACGAGCAAAGAAATGGGGAATGTCGACGGGAGACCGTTCCATGGCATTTTGTAGGCCAAAGGAGTTGATAACAAGCATGGAATAGGTTGCATAGAATTCTGCCATTAGGCAGTTGTATTTAGCTATCCTGTCACCGGCTTCTTTCGGTCTATGTTAATAGCGCCCACACCCCGACATACTTACAACTTACTATCAGCATCAGTAACTTGTGCATACCATGTCTGAATTTGGCGCTCGAAAGTTTTGATGACGAGCAAGTAATCCACGTCAACAAGGAGACCAGAAGGGGAACTCGTTCCCGAATACAGCAAATCGAGCGTTCGTGAGATGATACGTTGCAATTCCTACGAGAGTGTGAGCGGCGATACTCTTGGTCGGTGTGAGAAACCTACCACGTAAACCACAAGGGAAAAGTCCCCTCGACGGGCAAGTGGGGACTGCACCCAATGCAGAGCATTACGGATGATACAGCTAAGAAGCATCCTAAACAAATACTCAGACACGAGGTCATTCCTACTTACTCTTCCCTGATGGAGAACGGCTTCCCCATTTGTGCACTCGTGCTACGGTCAAGGCAAAAGCAGACCATCCAGGTGCGCTCCCGATTATAAACCTCCTGGTCCCTCGCCTTGCCTTCAGGCGTCTCTGGGCTCACAGTGGAAGTTTTCCGATGCAAATTCAGGTCAGTGGCCATGCTGTGCCGTCATGCTATTAAATTGTGGGATAAATGGTGATAAATCTGTTGGATCTTACCGTATCGCCATACCGAGAAGCATCCAAGTCCTGTCCTGTTCATATCGCTCAACAGGACCTGTACCCCACAATGCGAGCAAGAGGTACGCTTGGACGATTTCCAGAGATTTATACCCTTGGGCAGGAACGGAAAAAGCCAATTTTTTAGAAATATCTGTAAGTTTGTTGTGAAGCGCTGGACGAGCAGTATAAAACCGCGCCGATACGGCGCAAACTTCAAGTGATTTTTCAGCGCGCGCTTCCCACAAGATATGTATTAAGACTCACTCGTGGTTAATAGAAAGGGTGAGCGAGAGCACACTAAGGAAGGTGTGTGAAAATCGCGGTCCAGCAAATTACAATGTATCTGTTGGCATGTCAGAGGATGTAGAGGTTCTGATTCTGGTGCTACGCACATTGAGATGCTCGAAATATCTGCAAGGAAATCAGGACAATGTACCACAGTGCCGCTACTGGGAAGACACCCACATATCAAATAGGGCAACAACCTCTTCCGTTGGGACGAAAGAGAGCATCTCAGGTTGAATCTGACGCTCAATAAAGAGTCGCCGCAATGGCAAAATTGTCATTGGACCTGAAATATTTCTAAATAAGCACATCCAAAAGTAGAGGGCCACCCTAACCAGGCTTGAAATATGCGTCGCTGGCGACACCCATTGGCGCGGGAGGCCGAGCCATGCCGGAGGTTTTTCTACCGGAGCTTGCGGTGTGGGCACGACGGTTAGCAAGGCTCGCCTCAGCGAGCAAACCAAGCGGGTTGAGGCTATTGTCCGGTAAAGAATGGAGCTTCGGTGAGCTTGGAGGAGCAATTCCTTGAGGTCTCGAAGAAGAAGACGAGAAGGCAGCTGCCGCGGTGGGCGAAGGAGGTTGATCAACCTGGGAGAGGAGGGCTTGGGTGGCATTTTTAACATTGGATGGTGAAGGCGACCTCGAAACCATGCCCGATGCAATGCCGGGGTTCCCGATAGATTTAAGCACGGTATCCAATGTACGCTCCATTTTTCTGAGAGACCTCGTCAAGAGTTCATGTTTTCTGGTACTGAAGCTAAGCGTTCATATGGTTGAACGGTTAACAAGAAAGGAACGAACTTGGATGTACGCTTGCCACGATTGGATTCTTCGAAAATGCATTCGTGATTCCCAGCACTACAACGTTTGCATGGCGGTCCCTGCTCGGCGCCTACACATTTCATTTTGAGTCGCCGACAAACGGTACAGGCCCTGTAACTCGCGAGTTAGGAAATTGGGGCAATGAAAAGGTCACGACTGACCTAGAGCCCCTTGTTGGCTTGACTTTAGGCTCGCTCCCGTCGACGGAGCCGGTAGTGCCATCGTCCTCCTTGCGCCGCTTGTTGCTATCGTTGTCGTTGTCCAAGGTGCTAGAAGAGGGAGGGCGCTTGTTGGAGCCTGGGAACGGTATCTGCTCTGTCGGGGGAGTGCTCATTGCATCAGAAGCCTGAGAGGAAGGCGACGAGAGACCAGGGCCCAGTGGAAGTTGTTGGGACACTTGAGGATGCTGTTGCGTATGGTATGGGTAATACGAGGATGGATAAAGCGCAAGAGCAGGATCAATTGGTATAGACGGAGATGATGGAGGTCGCATAGAGTGGGAGAGGTGTTGGTGGTCCTGTGGATGGACAGGCAAGGACTGATTGTTGTATTGATGCGACATGGGTCAACGACGGCCCAAAAGGTGAGGACGAAGGGTTGGTATCGCGGTCAAAACTGTCTCGAAGGAAGCTAAAGAAGCATCAGGTTGATAATTGAAACACGTCAGGCAGATGTATAAGAACGCGCCCGAAGGAAGAGGAGAGGATATAGGAGGGGTAAATGTTGAGGCCGTTGAGGGATGGAGGTGGATGTGAATAAGACGTAAGACGGACCACTCACTGGTTAGAAACGGATAATAGAGTTAAGAAAGTAAGAAAGGAGTTACGCGACTCGACTCTGAGGGCGCGGTCGAGATGAGAGAGGTCGAAGATGAGTTTGAGAGGACAAGGAAAGGGAGGGGGATAGCAAGACGGGAACTCAGTACTCAGGATCAAATCAGGTCCAGGGTCAAGCCAATCTGGTCCATGTTGGCCTCGAGCACAACTTAGTCGCAGTCGCTTTATCCCCGGTTGTTCGTTTTACGTAATACGATCTATCATATCATCCAACCAAGACTTGCCTCGCTGGCAACCAACCCATTCTCCATTCAGTCCATTCGCAACCCACACGTGTGTCACTCGACTCGCCTATCAAACACGTCGCTGCCACGAGTTTGATTCGATTCATTCAGAAGCCCACAGATGTCACCGTGCGCTCGTGGACAACCCTCCTCCGTGGTCCAAGTTCGTAGTTGCAGACCACATTCTTTCGACTCTCCCCGTTTCACCAGGCGCGCGTTCTTTCATCCTAGTTTACCAGGCCACAGGGTGCCTTCCTATACCTCCTTGTCTGGTTCTGGAATTTTACCAACTCTAAGTTCGGGAATTATTGGTACCAACTTATTGGTCCCCTCTTGCACCTCATTTTTCAATTGTGGCCGCAGTACAATGGGCTATTTTGACATCGCATGGAGACTTATTCTTTCCAAACCAGTGTACTCGCGTATACGATTTACTTAACTTTTATATCATACACCTGAACCACCGCCGCGGACATTTCCGATTCCGGGGAACTGCAGAACAAATTTCAAATTAATTGCAACAGTAACGTATGGCCGAGAGACCTAAACTCTTCTTTATGGAGTCTCTTGTGGACCCGTGGTTCACGCTGATAGTAATCCCATTCCTGAGTATCACGCTCGGTTCCGTCTCCCTCGTGATTGTGCGATTTTGGCTTGCTGTGTTCTTTTGACCCTTGCCCCACAGATGGAAGACCTCGAGCCCTTTGTCTAGAGAGCCTCTTTCGCCTGGTATCGCTCTTTCCGACGGGGCCTGGCTTCATTTCGCAACCCTTCCCAAATCTTAGCTACGGCGCCGACATACTCTCACGCGCATGTTGCGACCAAAATGGACATTTCTTCCTATGGACAATGCCTTTACTCGAACGGACTGCCAAGGGCTGAGAGATATCGCCGATTATGTACTTTGGCCACGGCCGGCATTATGCGAGAGAAACAGCCACGCAGAGCGACATGCTGCTTCGGCGTTGAGGTTTCAACTTGCGTGCCTTGCTTTTGAGGAGAGCACATATGGGGGCTGAATGCAGAAGCCGTCGTCGTCAAAACCTTGGTTGTCTGTGTCCATCAGACAACTGTTTCTCCACTGGCACATAACCTCCGGTTTCATACGACCAACTTGGGCTGCATTGTGCTCCGGGAACCCGTACACGCGTTTGTCTTGGATGCCGCCACTCCTCGCCACAATCTGGCATGGCCAGCGTCGGTCCTTCTCGTACCTACGTCCATCCGGCGCGTTTCCAAAGCCGATCAGTTCCAAGTTAGAAGGTGGAGGTGCTGTGGATGCGAGTTCATGTAATGTGATGATGGCAGTGGCAGGCGTGAGTGTGACAAGAGTGTGACGGGTAGTGGTGTGGTGGTCGTGGCGCGGCGCGAGTTTGCTTTCTACTTTACTTGTACTCGTCTCCGTCTCGTAACTTGCAACACAGACGGTCTCCGTCATGTCCTCTAATCAGAGACCATCTCTCGTCCTTGCACCCTCAGTGAATACTACAACGTAAGCCTACTTCCGAGTTTGTCTATCCGACTTTAGCCTTGATGACACCCGCATCACCAGTGTCGTGACTACCACTACCACTACCACGACCTATGCCCCCATCCCGTTACCGACACTCCCAACTCCACCTTCTCCCCATGACTCGCAGAAGTACCCTCTTTTTAGCGCTCAATTACCACCCTCATTCCGCCGGTTTCCCCTCGTGTTCCCCAATGGCTCGAGCGCAACTTTTCGTGACAGTGATGATGGCGAAGATCCCTTGCAGGAAGAAGAGGTCATTGGTGGCAAGGGTTGGCGTCTCGTCAAGTCTGACGACGGTGCGGGCCCCTCCAAGTCCGTTGGCCTTATTGAAGCCGTCGAGCGTTTCGCCAGAAAGCGATCTTACGACAATGATGGTATGATGCAAGGAATCGAAACAACGACAGAACCTTCGAGCCATACACCTCCACCAAGGAAAAAGGCCAAGGCTGCTCCTGTCCTTCCTAAGCTTTCTACGGTTAACGCGGCGGCCCCACCTTCACCTCTACCCTCACCACATGGATCTCCGCCACCGCCAAATATCTGGCCGTCTGCGCCTCCCAGTGGTGCATCATCTCCTCAACCTCAGCTCCCCATTCAACCCGATGCTTCTCTCGCCACTCTTATGTCGCTCCCGTCTCTTGTCGCGCACTTCTCAGGACTCCCTGTCCAACTGCAATCCCACCTCCTGATAACCCTTCTCCGACATTCACCACTGCCCGTTCTCCGGACAGTGCACTCCGTTCTAACACCTATCCTTGCTCGCGATTTTCTTACCCTTCTCCCCCCCGAACTTGTGTCCCATGTCCTCAGTTTTCTGCCTTTCAACTGCATCGCACGGGCCTCTCGCGTTTCCAAGTCGTGGCGGGAGATAATCGATTCCGATACTGTCCTTTGGCGCGACCTATTAAAGAGCGAGAAGTTGTGGTTCGGAGGCGATTCAGAGCGTGCTTTTGCTGAAGCACTCATCCGCCGCCGGCGGAGAGCAGGCTTACCACACCCTAATGATTTATCTCTCGCTAACCCATATAAAGTCCTATTCAAATCTAGATATCTTACACGGACTAGGTGGATCAACAATCCCGAGCCAAAACACTTAGCATTCCCTGCCCACGGCCGCTCTGTTGTGACCTGCTTGCTGTTGTCCAGGGGCCGCATCATCTCTGCGTCCGACGACCATTCCATTCATGTCTACTCGCCAGTCACTGGCCTTCTTCTTCGCTCCCTTTCTGGACACGAGGGTGGTGTTTGGGCTCTTGCAGCAACGAAGGACACCCTGGTCAGCGGATCTACGGATAGGACTGTCCGTATTTGGGACCTTTCAACTGGCCGTTGCACTCACGTATTTGGTGGGCACACAAGTACTGTACGCTGTTTGGCTATCGTCAAACCTGAATGGGTGGATGTCGAAGACGAGCATGGAAATGTTCGCAAAGAAAAATGGCCGAAGCGCCCCTTGATCGTGACCGGCAGTAGAGACCACTCCCTCAGGGTCTGGGATCTACCCCGACCAAATGAGCCTGAGTATAGGTTCGATGGCGCTGACGAAGCTGATATTGATCCCGCCGATGTGCGCCATTTCTTCACCGTACGCAAATCCTGTGGACTGACTAGCGCTCCTTTTCTCAGGAGGACGTTGACGAAAACCCGTTCCATAAGCTACACCTTGAGGGTCATGAACATGCCGTCCGCGCCCTTGCAGCGAGGGGGCGTACTCTTGTTTCTGGCAGCTACGACTCCATGGTCCGCGTTTGGGACATCATCACTGGAACTTGTCGGTGGGTATTGGTGGGACATACCCAAAAAGGTTGGCACCTTTCCAAATACCTTGATTCATGACCGGTCTTAGCAATGTCATAGTTTACAGTGTGGTCCTCGACTCTAACCGCCGCCAAGCATGCTCAGGATCGATGGACGGTACTGTGCGTGTTTGGAACCTGAAAACAGGGGAATGCCAATATACCTTGACGGGCCATACGTCGCTGGTCGGCCTCCTTGGCCTGTCGCCCTCACATCTTGTCTCTGCGGCAGCCGATTCCACTCTTCGCATCTGGGATCCTGATACAGGCGAGGTTCGACATATGCTGGCTGCGCATACAGGTGCAATCACCTGCTTCCAGCATGATGAATTTAAAGTCCTCAGTGGATCGGATGGTACACTGAAGATGTGGGATGTCCGCGAGGGCACGGTCGTTCGTGAATTTCTTTCAAATATTCACGGCGTCTGGCAAGTTGTATTCGAGGGTCGCTGGTGCGTCGCGGCCAGCCATCGATCTGACGCAACAATCCTCGATGTGTGGGACTTTGGCAATGGCGAAACCGACGAGGATTGGATTGGCGAGCCTGTCGGCGGCATTTATGACGAGGATATGACAGATGACGAGGATGAGGAGATGGAACAAGCAGACGCCGACGCCATGGACCAAGACCTTGATATCCCACCGTCCGAGACAGAAATGGGCGATGAGCCCGCCGCGTTTCCCAACGAACCCGCAACCAAAGAAGAAGCATTCGAAATCGTGGACCACGTGGCGGACGATGATTGGGGTGAGGAAGATCAAGATCCTGAGGGCGAAGGGATCGCGGGCTCGGCTCGAGGAATTTCGTCGCAAGCTGATGGTCCAAGCCAGTCCCATGGCCCGGGTCGCGTTGCACCTTCATCGTCCTCGACAACATCTCGCCCTCGACCGCTCCTGATGAATGATGAAACGCCGACTCGACCACGGCTGAAATACACGGTCAGACGCCGGCGCTAGAGATATTATCTTGCGTAGATTTTTCCCCAGGTCAGGTTTCCTCTTACCTGATGTGTGTACATATTGTAAACTCGATTACATTGGGTGCGAGCAAAGTCGATATTTGCTCTACACCACATTCCCCGACAAATCTTACGAGCAGCATAGGACGTTTCTTCTCTCTGCTCTGGCGATTCCGGGGCAAATCTCTTGTGTCAATTTCTATAGTAATTAGTTCGGCATACGTTCCGCATTTCTTTATGGAACAATCTCATCCGTGTTTCAATAGCATCATTATTCACTTTGGGCGAATGCGAGCACTTTCATCCATGACGCGTGCTACCTGACACGACGTCATGCGGTCCATGACGTGTATTGCCAGTAGTATAAAAGACACCGCTCTTGCTGTTCGAAACTAACCAGTCGTTTGCTCCTCTCTTCAGCCGCGCGCGGGCCCTTCAAGCACTGGTTATGGGCCATGCCCATACGTCGTTGCACCCTCCCTGTTGCCGGGCCTTGAGCGACACTCACTCCATCCACTTTCTCATGTCTCCCATGGCTACTGGTTATGCCATCCCTACAGACTTATCATCTCCTATGGCTCCATGCGTCCCAATACTTCCATCTTTTCCTCACTTTTGCCTGGACTATTCACGTCTCCCATGGTTTCCGGTTATGTGCCACCCCTATGGACATATTATCTCCCATAGCCTCTGGTAATCATACCGCCCTCCGAGCGTGCCTCCCATGGCTTTCAACTCCTTTGCGTGGCCACCAACAATTCCCTTATCCCGGACTATAGTTGGAGCTGCAATGATTCTCCATTCATCCTTTATCATATCTGGATTCTCATGGATACTGTTACATCCGGGTTCCACAAAGCTGTCGACAATTCTTCAGGACTCTCACACATCCTGGCACATCCCACAAAGTCTTTGGTCCCTTTTACAGGCTCCTAGTCATTTAGTTTCCCTCTCTTCCATCCATTACTTTATTAGGTTTCGTTGCACTCCCTGTGATGCTAGGCCATGCTCGAGCCATTCTTTCACAGGGCCCCTGTGAACTTGAAGGAGCTTGCGTTAGGTCTACATCACAGGCAGCTGTCAAGGGAGGTACACTTACACTACAAAGCTGCGATGACATCACACCACTCTCATGACGTTTGTTGCATGCATTGTACACCCCCAGTAGTTCTTACGTATTCCTGCCTCAAAATTAATGTAAAGGGTACGGTCAATTGGCATGCAAATAAGATTGCGGTGCATTATATATGTCGTATGCATGTCACTATTGGGCACAACTGATGTTATCTTAAGGGCGTCTCGCCTTGGCCAGTCAGCCCTACGGCCGTCGTAAAGCATTTCGGTAATCTACTATAAGGAAGATGCGAGAAGCTGGATTCCATATTATCATGAGCGCAAATAAACATGTCATTTGTTTATTTAAGGGGCACAACCCCGAGGCACTAGTGACAGCAACGAATCCAGGTTGAATTGTCTAGGTCAAACCCGTTCGAGCTTTGTGAATCTTGACGTCTTCGCGTGGCCTGTTCCATAGCAGAAAGCGTGTTCAGTTGATTAGTGCTCCAACACGAAGAAAAGAAGAAGTGCGCGTTACGGACCGATCCTGAGCGTCGACGCCTACTGCTCCCAAGCGCTGCAAAACGCGCATCCCTGAGCTCACGCGACCGAATATCGTGTGCTTGGTGTCCAAGTACGGCGTCGGTGCCAGCGTCAGAAAGAATTGCGAACCTAAAAGGCACCAAAAGGCGCGTGCGCATTCGTGAGTACTTTGCGGTAGGTCCTTAGGGCGCTCGCCTGGCCGAGCCAAGTTGAACGATTGAAGGGTGGAGGACGCGACGAACCGTTGGTGTTAGGCCCCGAGTTGGCCATCGCGAGGATTCCAGCGCCGGTGAATCGTAGCTCTGGGTGGATCTCGTCTTCGCTGGGATGAAGGTAAACGGGAGTGATTTGTACGGTAGTCGGTAACGACGTGTAGACATACAACTTTTGGCCGTATATGCTGGTACCACCTTTGCCTGTCCCGGTCGGATCTCCGCCCTGGACCATGAAATCCTTGACATAGAGACGATGAGCACGGATTCGAAAGGGTAGGAATTTGATCGTGGGGACGTACGGCGATGATTCGATGGAATATCACGCCGTTGTAGTATCCGCGAGTCGCTAGCTGTGCAAAGTTCTCGCAGGTCTGCCCCGAATGTCCAGTGATTGTATCATGGACGTGCTCGGGGATCGAGGTGAAGGAGACGTACTCGAGGGGCATGGTCCCAGTATAGCTCTAGTTGGATGTTACCTAGACTCGTTTCTAGGACCACGGAATCTGGCGCGGGCATGACGGTGACGGTGACGGTGAAAGTTCAAGACGCGGACGCGGTTAAACGCCTGGCCTGACGATTTCTCGCCCGCGCTTGAGACCCAGGAAACGCATTGAGAGCTAACAATTACACGAAAATGTCAAAGTGTATATTCTCGATGCTCCGTTATATCGACGGAGCGTGCTGTGTCGATAAAATCATGTATTTGAGGCCAATACCCAGGGCCCCCGACTCGTTCAACTTAAATACGCCAGAGCCTTTGCAAGATAAGACAAGATATCGTCGCTCGGGTTTGGCTCGCGCGCGCGGTACTCAGGTTTTCCTCATCCAGGAAACATGCGGGCAGTGGTCCAACGTGTGCTCTCTGCGTCTGTCACAGGTTTCTTTCTCTGTCCAATCGTCGATTTCCGCTCTCGTTGAAAATCCTTCTCCAGTGAACAGCGAAATCGTATCCGAGATCTCTCGGGGTCTGATGGTGCTTGTGGGCATCGGTGTTGGTACATTAACCACAAACCTTTCATGGAGTGAGAGAACCAGTCGAAGCTGAGCACAGGACCCGCACAGATGACAATGTCTCCGACGTCGAGAATCTGGCAAAGAAGATGTGGGCCTTTCTCATTTCTCCGCGTTAGTTCCTCGGCCGCTATCTGAATGATTTCGTTCGGCGGCCTCGCCCAGATTATCCCTGAAGGTGTTCCCCAATTCCTCCGGTGACATGTGGAAGGCAAATGTCAAAGACATACAAGGGGAAATCCTCTGCGTATCGCAATTCACCCTCATGGCGAACACTTCCAAAGGCAACAAGCCTGACTTCCATCGTGCAATGGTTCGCATTTTCCCTCTTCGCTGGCGGCGGCCGCGCGTTCATTCACCTGCGAGAAGTCGGCAGATCAGTCACGGATCATGTATGCCTCGTTTCTACAGTACATGGGAACCCAGTACTCTTCAGAGAAGATCAAGGGTGAACTGTTCCCAGGCCGTGACGAGGGATGTCTCTAAATTCTCCTGACAGATGGGAAATTTGGTGCCATGATGAATGTCAGCTTAATCAATGAGGTGATACCGGCTCATGGGTTGCGTTTCTTTTGCGCTTTACTGATCTCGCCGCTACGGGATATAGGGACCTGTCACATTCACTCTTGATTCGAGGAAATACGAATATGTCCCGCCGCCAATACCTACACAGGTCGTGGCGGAGTCGAGCGGGGAGGCTTGTCACAAGTCATAATGAAGCTTCAAAATCGAGGACATTGGGAACACCGCCAGATACCAATCCCACTGAATAATGTGGAACGACTTACGCTCACATACGCCTTGGCTCACATTCGATGGCGGTCGAGTTCTATATAGATTCATTATGAGGAGTAGATACAAGGATATCCACTAGCTGTCACAATAATAGTTCCATGTGGACTTGCATCTAGTCATAAGCTAATGCCGTAAATGAGAGGTGGTAGCAGGATGCGTGGAGTGTGCGGAGTAGTGTAGAAGTGTGATCGAGGGCATTTCATTTTGGGATAGAGGAAAGTGGGCTGTTGGGGTATCGAAGAGTTGAACTTATAGGTATCCGCTCAAAAGCCGAGCTAGAATTTTTGTGATAGGCCGCACATTTCTCCGGTCTCCTTTCCAATCTTCTGCGAATTTTCTCAGGCCTTGTACCTCGAGCTGAAGCTTCTTCCGAACGGTCGCAGAATTTGCGAGCATTACAAAAGACAGTTCGGTGTCCAGATGGACAGAGCGCGAGTTGAGGTTTGTGGAACCAAAGAGTGTGAGGATTGGTGGAGACTCGGGATTTGGTGAAAGCCAAATGCCTACAATAGATAAGACAGACAATTAGCTCCAGCATAAAGGGGAGAAAGCAACGACCACACCTTTCGCATGGTAGGTCCAGCCGTACCTGTTCCATTCGCTGAGCCCCACGGATCCAGGGATGGACTGGGGATCTTGAGTTTGAGAGGAACGCACAGCATCCATGAATCGCTGCTCGAGCCATGTGTAACCCTCTGGCAGACGGCTGGATATTCCTTTGGAACCATAAAAACCATTCGCCTAGAAAAAACGACATTGAGCTGTTAGCCATATTAGATGGAACGAGAAAACGAACTTTGGGACTAGCACAGAGGATACGGGTGCGAATACGAGAGCGGAGGATCCGATCCTTGTATGACTTGAATAGTCCGAAATAACCACTAGTCAGGTCCAAAAGTGGGCGGAAATTAAGAGTCGTGTCTCGAGAATTAGGGAGGTTCAAATGATCGAAAAGTTGACTTAGACAAGCCTCTTCCTCTCGAATATTGAACTGTCCAGCCTGAATTACAGGTAATATCACCACAGAACCTTCTTTCCGAAGCTGTTCATGAATGTTGCCACTGTTCACATGATAGTGGCGCTGCAGGCGGGAAAGAGCAAACCTTGCTTGTGGCTCTATGTGCTGTGGGTGAAAAGATTCATGAGGCCAGTGGGGCACAGGACATGCCCCGGCATTCTCGGGTGCTGACGAAGGAAGTAGCTTGTACGAGAAAGTGGACGCAGTCTTCAGAAAGTCGAAACAATAATCCGACAATTCTGGAACCGATGAAAATAGAAGGTAGCGGTCTTGCCGGTTTGTGAAATAAGACTTGCTCAAGTTGGCACTGCAAGCGGCGCGTCAATGGATAGGTCTAGTGCGGCAACATAAATGGCCAATCACCCGCTAATAATGACTGTGTCGTCGGCGCCATAAATCTTGGCATGCCACGTTCCGAAACCCTCGTTGAACCGGGCAGGAACGAGGCTGGATACGATACCCTTGAGCTTCGGACTACGAAAGAGTGTGACATGGCATCTGTCTGGGAAATCCCTGAGTAGTGGCGCTACGAGTGCTACGGATGACGACCCGGGCCTCGTTGACCTGTTATAATCTAATTGTAGGTATATGTGAAGGGACGTTTTGCGGCGCAACGCGTCGCGTATGGTTTCTATCTGATCGACTGAGTCTTTGAAAAGAGCCATTTCAAACTGAACCTCACTCACCAATGCTGTCTCTGTCGATCCGATGTAAAGAGAAGATATGAATATTCGTCTCTCTGCACCTCGTATCAAGTCCTAGACATAGAGTAATTACAGCGAATAGCAAGAGAATATCTCGATTAATGTCTCACGATCAATCGAGTGTAGAAATCGGCTGGAGTTGAAAGGACGTGTACGTTCTCGGATGAGACAGAGAAGGACGGCTGAGTCTGTGCCAGAGAGGACGCAAAATCCTCAATACTTGGATACCGTGCTATAGTAGAGGCATTCGAAAGATGACGGAATCTGCGGGGAAGAGTCGAAGGCCAACTCGGGCGTAGGACAGCACGCATCAGTGATGGACCGGAGCGGAGTCGGGTGAGCCGAGCCAGACGATTCCGATTCCGAGTCGTACAACCTGGTACTGATTCCCATGAATGTCCCTTCAACTTTCCTCTCATTTTCCTTCGGGAATGCGAATAATGCCGCTTCACCATCCCCCTTCAGAGACATCCTCAAGTTTCTCCTTGTCGCACCTTTTCGCGGGCTCGCCCGTCTCCTGTGGTTGGACGGGTTGTTGGATAGAGAAGAACATCGAGTCTACAACACGGACGGAGGTGCTCCCATGGCACACATGGCAAGTCCCCCGCCTTCCGCCTTCTACCACTCTCCTGGCCCTTGGTCTTTCTTCGCGTCCGGTTACGCCGTCTCTCTTCTTGCCATGGTAAGACGCGTTCATGGAAACGTCTCTCGCCTATGTCTTACCTTGGTTTGCCACACAAACAGGCTTTACTCTTGAACCGCATCCAGAACATTGTCGTGCCCAGTCGTCGTCCACCACACCATCATACGCGTTCTAACCCCGACTCACGGACCCGCTGGGCTCTCCTTCGCCGGATCCTTCCCTCCATTTTCCCGGTCGATTTATCGTCCACCTACGCCAGAACGATTCTCCGGTTGCCGACTATGTATTACATCCTCAAAGCACTTGTCCTTTGGTCAATCTTGCTCTTGCAAGCATCCGACTACATCCCTCCTTCCTCATGGAAGCCGTTTCAATTACTGGATGAGTGGGCCGCTCGCAAGGAAATGGACGAGATTTGTTGGTTTACATTTCAGGCTGTATGCGGGGCGTTATGTGTTGGCGCATTGACGAAGGGCTTAGACGGCTTTGGAACCATTTCTGGTTCTCCATTCAACCTGGTTTGTCCTTTCCTTTCGATCCGTGTGCCGTGTGCTACCATTTCTCACACCGCCTGCAGTTTGGTTATTCCTTCATGCTACACTTTTACTCCTCTCCTTTAACTCATATAGTCAAACCAGAGGGCCTGCCCTCCCGCCCAGACGTGAATGTTATTTTTACTATCTATGTCCCGTTGTTGCAGGCAAGTGAGCACCTATTGGCGATGCAATATAACTGACGTTGTTCCAGCTTTCCATGATCCACTTCATCGGTGCAAAACAATGTTGGTCGAATAAACGACTAATCCCAACAACCATTTGTTTCGTGTTGACGCTCACTCATTTCCACTGGGTTCTTTGGTTTTCCCCGTCCTCTTATCCCTTACTCAACTACGTGTCCTGCACGTTCGAATCATTGCTTCTCCTCGTGATTATAGTCGCATTTTCCCTCAACATACTCACACAGTTGCTACTGGAGGGATCCATCACTCGCCTCTTCATCGGACACGCCGCATCACTCATGCCGAAGTGGGACGAAGACTTTTCCATCGTACTACTTCGTCTAGGTATTGCCAGCTTGGATGCCACGAGCGTAGCTGGACTTGGCAATGAAGTAAGTTGCATCGCCCTCGCCGACCACGCAGAAATCGTGAAGCGTCAAGTGCAATATGGCGAAGTAGAGATGAGCCGCTCGGGGGTAACATCCGTTACGCACACAACTGAAGACCACGGAGGTCGACGCACGCGGAAGAAAGGGTTTGCTAATGAAATAAGGCGCGTCAAGGTCGGTCGGTCCTCGTACGACGATTCCATGGTGGATGAAACATTGTTCATCGAGTTGAAGAGGTTTTGTTTCGCAATCGCCAGGTTCGGGATCGGACTTTGGCTGATGTTGGGACGACTTTTGCGTGGCCAACTCGTTTTCCCTCGACCCCTCGCAGCCTCCGGTTGGCAGACGCAGAATTTTGATGCCCCGGCACCCGGAGTCTTTCACGAGGGCGAGACCGAGCCTTTCCCTTCAAGCCAACGCGATATCTACGAGCGCTTCCTCTCCGGCGAGGTGCTCACTGACGACGAGGACGACGCCTTTTGCCCTCCAAGCAGCCCTGTTCCACTGTACGACGACGATGACGACGAAGACACAGGGGTTGATACCCTAGACGAGGAAACTGACACCTTGGCGCTGTTCAGCGACCTCTCTACGGTTACTACATCATTCACCACGGCACCTGTTTTACTTGCTCATCTGACGGATACGTCGCCGTCGCCATTGACGCGCCGAAGATACAGAAGTCTAGTCTCTGGCCAAGAAGACACCGAGCGAAGGGCATGGGAGGCGTTCATCATTGACAGGAGAGATAGCGCGAACATGCGAAATCCTCCAGCCAACGAATCGCGCAGGAGTTGCGTCATTTGCACAGTTGAAGAGCGACAGATAATCTGCTGGCCATGCCGGTGAGTTTTTCGTCTGTCTTTCTCCAGCGCACACACACTTATGTCGACGGGCGATGTCTGCTTGCCAGATGTCTAGCGCTCTGCGATGACTGCCGACAAAATCTTGCATCACGCCATTCCGCATCAAAACACACATGCCCATGTTGTCGTCAACAGTGAGTTCCTTTTGGTCGCCTTGCTCATTTATGTGCCCCGGATTGACGATTCGAACAGAGTAGACGGATTCTCTCGGATTTATATTCCTTGATAAGAGCGCTTAATCGGTGTTCCGATGCATTGTATATTGTATGAAGGACATCAAAGCTTTAATGTCATGGCTGTATGTGGCATCTGTGAATCACCTCTGGCCGCACGAGACGGAATATGAGGAGGTTCCCTGATAATTATGTCAGGTTCCCTAAGCCGATTTAAGTCGCAGAAGCTTGTTTTCCGCCTGACGTCACTCATTTGCTACCACACCCGGTTTATCAGCATGCTTACGCGAAACGCAATGGAACTTAGCCGTTAAGTCACAGGATCTGTGCAGGTCACGTGGGGCCAATATCCGCATTAACCGGGTCGATCCGACAAGAGATTAATTTGGCGCGAAAGAGGCAAAATCTCTAGCAAATTAGTCCAGGCATCCGCTCAATGCTGATGATAATACAGTTTCTATAGTAATTCTTACGAGAAAATAATTGCTCGCAGGACTCGGCAAGCTCATGTTCGCATCCCGGCCGCATTTCCCCTCGGCAGCAATCCATGAGCTCTCTGGACGACACCTTGCGGCTTCTTCACAAGATTGCCCAACATTCTTTGGAACAAAGCAAAACCCCCTCGCCCGATGTAAGCTCCATTATTGCTTCGGCATCGTACGGATGGACCTCCTAATGTCGCGGCTTCTGGTTGTGCATTTCTGGATTTCTTGTCATTCCGAGTTTGACCGCGCCACGCTCCACTCACTCCTATTCATACCATCCTGTTGAACAATGCGCCGAAACTTGGGTCATCTATATTGTCTGGATCCATTTCCCATTGTGCGGGGTATTCGAAGATGACGCCTTGCGTAAGAGCGACCATCCTTTGGAACGATCGAGTGAGACCAGGGTTCCAAAAAGCCCCGACATTAACCCAGAATGGAGAATGGAGCTCATGGAAGGCACCCTTGCCTGACCAGTGTACCATGGGCACACCACTATTCTCGCTTTGCCGTCGAGGATAGAAAGGTCAAATTGAGCCGTGAAACCTGCTTCATTCGAGATCGAATAGGGGGAGGCGATTTCACTTGGCCTAGTTCAGGCTAGTACGGAACTTGTAGAAGTCGACATGGTCCATATACAGGAGATCTAGGAATTTCTGAAAGAACAATCGCATAAGAAAACCATCTAAACGGCGTCTAATGGATCCAGTGACAGCTTCTAGGCACGGCACACTGTACCAACATCTTGGTGATGTTGTGTCTCCGCGGACATCTCTCGGCGGGTGATATCGGACTTTGGACTGTGCCTGGACACGCGAGAGGCTGAGACGAGACCATTTCCCTGGATGTCGAGAAAGGCTTAATGCGAATGAGACCACGGATTGGCTTAGACAAAAAAGATAGTGCGTAGGGTTGATAACGTCAGGGCTAGAGCAGAAGTTTACAATAGCTTCTACGTATGTTCACGTTATTGGCATAATTCCACGCATTGGTTGGCAGGCAAAAACTCACCGTTCCGTATGACGATCGTGGGAGTCGACTTGCATCTTCAATTTGACAGTAGGCCAGCTTCCGATTTCTACCGTAAAATTTATTAATTCTGAGGGCCTTGATTGGGATCATCACGTTCTGCGCCTGGGTTCGCTTGGCAAAGGGTAAAAGACCTAGAAGACCTTCTCTATCCGCACTAATATCACGAGGTTTCAGGGGTGCAGAACGTGGACGAGTGGATTGGAAGATGCACGGAGATTTGGATGGATGCCATTTGAGTTGTGTCGTGTCACTGGCACGGAGACTGCCAAAGACGGTCGCGGTGGATCTAGCAACGCGACAACGAAAGAGTTAGAGACCCACACGTGTACCTGATGCGTTGCGAGTCGAGGTTACAGCCCGTCTCGGTGTTCGGGTGTCAAACAAACAAGAACCGTGGTAATCGCGGCCACACGTTTGGAATAATAGCCCCCCGGGCACTCTATTTCTTTCTTGGCTCCGACCGAACGACGATCAGCACCCCAGACACTCTTGTTGTCTTGTTTGCGTATTCATTCTCGATGGCCAGCGCGAGCACGAGCACGCAGCCACCGGCGCAGGCCGGCAAGAGCACACATCCAGTTGTCGCCCAGGGCGACTGGACCAAGAACCTCGTCCAGCTTGCCAAGACGGCAGAACTCAAGTAAGTCTTTTGGATTCGTGCACCCCTCGCGAACTCGTTGCGTCGAGACTCTCGGGCTACGTACTGTACCCATCACCGTCCCACACATACACACACACCCACGCGAAACAATTCCGTGGTGGGGGAAATGACCGTGCCGAGCCCCGCCACCCCATGGGATGTGGGACCTCTGGGGGCTATGTTTCCTGTCATGGACTCTCAACGTTCTCCACACTCGTACTCGGTGGCGAAGCTAACGGCGATCATCGCCACTCTGTAGGAAATATGCGCTTACGCTACAGCTGCAAACAGCCCACATACTGTCGGCGCACGCCACGCTGGATCAGAAAATGAGGTCGACACAGGACCTCAAGGAACAGAAAAACAAGTGAGTTTGGGGGATCTACATCTAGCGCTCACAATCTCCGAAGGCTAAACCATCCACCCCCTTCTTCACCCTGTTTCCCGCCGTGTGCTTGGGTCTCGTCCCTGTCGTCCTGTTTGATCTATCACAGGCTTGACAGCGAACGAGCGCGGCTGCTGAATTGCCTGAGAGAGGTGCGCGTTTCACATAGTCTTTCCTACCCGAAACGACGCTACGTCGGCGACGTTCTCGGTCCCAATAAACGTGACTTGAGACTGATAACATATGCTACGGTTGATCAGGTGAACGAGGATCGCGACAAGGTATGCGGCGCAGCGCCGGCCGACCGCCCGCGTGTTCATAATCTCGTATCACTGATGGACTGCGTCACCGGCAGACGGATATGATGGAGGCTCAGCTCAACAACGAGTAAGTGGTTTTACCAACGCTTTGGCCTAATGGCAAGTACAACCCATGTTGCTGACGTGTGGTCACGGCAGGTGCGCCGAGCTCCGGGCGCGCATACAACAAATTACGGATGGCGAGTACGCCACTGCGAAGCGAGATGTGGATGCGCTGCGCGCTGAGCTTGGACAGCCACCGCTTCCTGGCCTGCAGGCGACGCTAGAAGAGAAATCACAGCAGTACGCCACTCTTTGCTTAAGACCCCATCCTAGTAGGGGGGGCGATTGATTTCGCTGATGATGACACGGTTTCTCTGCCTGACCCGGCCTATCAGATATCTGCAGGAGCGTCGTCTTGGCGCGGACCAGAACGGGAAGCGTGCACCAGACGAGATGGTCGTTGATGGTGTCCATGGTACGCAAGGGACGACCACCAAGCGCCCGCGAGGGAGACCGAAAGGGAGCAAAAACCGGGCAAGCAAAGCTCCTAGTGGCGGCGGCGGACCAGCGCCCGAAGCGGTCCCGGCGTAAATGAGGTGGCGGAGTCATTTTTTTTACGACGTGAGCACGCGTGCGATGGGATGACTGGGACACGGAGATGACTCGGGCCCGTTGAGCTTTATCGATAGGTGAACTAGCTGATTGCCTGGGATGCTTCGGTGGAGAGCCGACTTTTGAAGCGAGAACCTTCGCGCCACATTCTTCAAGCTATGCTCATGCTCATTCTCCCCAATTCCCCCAATTGTTATATTTGCTTTACTGTATGCATGCTGTTGTATCCGTAGTTGTGTCCGACTGCCCTCAAAATGTCGTAGCGTAATTGGGTCCTGAGTAAGTTGTGATCATCATGTCAGCGCCCAGCCAGCACAGGACGAACATCAAGACAAGCGTTGGTCAGCAATCGCATTTATGTGATATTAATAATCGAGGTGGCACATGGTTAGCGCTTAGCTTCCACGGTGATTTCGAAATAGGTGATAGGCGATACAGTAACGTCTAAGGCTCTGTCATCTTCGGATGAAAGAAGGGCACGGACCCTGACGAATGAAGTGTTCCTGGAATACTAGATCGGATGATAATACGAAAACGAACAGTAGTGATAGACACAGCGTAAGACGAACAAAAAGGGCTATTTGCATGGGAATGGTAAACCAGGGACGTACTGCGCGCTGGCTGCGGCACAGGGTGCATGGGCCTGCTGCGTGGGATCGGCGTGGAAGGGAACAATGCCGATGGGCGGAAAGGGCGTGGGTGTGCGGCAAGGAGTGGCACAGAGCCCACCCCCAAAAGCAAAAGGTGGATCGAGTTCGGGCTGAGTGTGTCATGTTGGATGAGACGACGATGCGTGCGGAGTTTCCGAAAAGGAAATTGCGACTCTGACGGGCTCGGCCGGGTGACCGGGTCGTCGTCGGAATGCACGGGCCCGATCTGAGATTCGCGATGTGGCAGTCTTGCTCAGCCCCGATTGGTCCTTTATTCCGAACATGCGGGCGTCCGAGTCAGTTTAGTTTCCGCAACATGGCTCAACCCCATCCCCTCGAGAGATATATAATCATCCCTGATTCCATCCATGTCCCTTCAATCGTACCCTCCCGGCCGCGTCCTCTCCTCTCCTCCTAGTTCCACTCGATCCTGTCCTGCGCACAATGACCTATTCGCCCATCCACAAAGCTAGCCTCGTCGAGGCCTCGACCCACTCACCGGCTCTCCTCGAGCTCGTCGATCTTAAGCTCTCTCGCCCCATCATCGGTAAGTAGCAATAGGTTCCGTTGTTGCGTGTTCGCGTTTCCTAAGACCAGTCGTAGAACACCTGATTGATGCCATCGTCGACACGGTCGACTTTGCTCTCAACCGGCCTTCGCATTCCGGCCGTGGCCGTGCTGCCTCAAGGCGATATGAAGGATCGGCATTCACATCCATGGTCCACAACGTCCTCATTCGGGCTGAAGTGGAGGTGCCCGTCGTCCTGGCCACACTTGTCTACCTCAACAGAGCCAAGCCCCATCTCCACATAGCACTCGAAGAGTGGGCCAACGAACGGGTATTCCTTGGCGCGCTCATCGCCGCGAGCAAGGTAAGCATTTCGTCATCTACCGCTTTTGGGTATGGACGTCCGTGACTCATGCTGCCCCTCTCTTCGTAGTACTTGAATGACTCGTCGCTCAAGAACGTGCACTGGGCCGTGTGCACAGGAATCTTCGGCAAGCGTGATATCGGTCGGATCGAGCGCGAATTCCTCGACGTGCTTGATTTCGAACTGACTGTCAGCGAAGCCGACATCATGGCACATCACAACACAATCATGTCACTCATCCCGCCGAGCCCCCGCCATCGTTCACACGCTAGTCCCGGACTTCCTCTTCCCGAATTAGAATTGGCTTATCCATCCGGCTCGCCAACATCAACCGAAGCGTCTTTCTCTCCTCGCACCCCACCGGCTTCGGCTATAGTCGAGATCCCCATGGACGTGGATCACCGCTCAAAATCCGAGGAATACCGCGCGCATGAAGCCCAATACGAGTCATACCCGGTTGCACCGGTGCGAGCACGACAAGAAAAGCGGTCATCACATTCCTCCTCCACATTCCGACTTCTTCGGTCGATCCCATTCCCGCGACCATTTGGTCACACGTCGTCATCGTCATCTTCAGCTTCATCATCACGGGGCGAGTTACAAGTACCTCCGCAGAGTATCACGCAGCAAGGGCGGTGTCAACTGATTCCACCTTTCGCGGCACAACCTTCCTCGCAGGTCTGCGCTTAGATTCGGATTCACCTCGTTCTCTTTCTTCTTTATCTCTTTCACATCACGTTCCAGCATATCAAAGTTACTCACACAGTGTTTGTATCGCACTCGTTCTGCTTTCTCGTAATCATGTCACATTTTACTCTGCGCAAATTGCTAGCTTATCTACTACACCCCATGTTGTTTGTTCTGGAATTTAAGAGGGCGGTATTAAAACACAAAAGTTCGATTCGACATTCGACAATTAGTAACAATAATCATTGATGGTGACGAAGCGTGTACCGAGTGATGAATGAATGTATGGATGTACGGGTAAGGGTAACGCGTGCCGGTGAGTAATGCAACGTACGTGCTCCGCTCGTGCCGGGGCCGAATTGCCGCGACTCGCTCTCTATCCCGATTATCGTCGTCAGCCTTCATCATCATCATCATCGTTCGTTGTCAGCGTCGATTACAAACAAACTCGCGTTTGTCCTTCGAGAGCAGACGTTTACAAAAGCAACAATAATGAGCATCATTCGCCCTTTCCGCGCGGATGACCTTTTCAAATTCAACAATATGTGAGTTACAACAACACACAGCCCCGTCGTTGCGCGCTTCTCAACCTCAACCATCCAATCCGTGTTCATCGCCATCTTTCATTTTTACTCTTCGCGCACCACCCTCCCCGCCACGATTACTACCCCAGCAACCTCGATATTTGGACAGAAACGGTGCGTGCATCGCAACCAGGGGTGCCTGTCACGTCGCTCCCTCCGTGTCCCTGTCTTTCGTCTCGCACACGTCTTTAACATCGCTTTTACAACTGCATACAGTATGGTCTCGGCTTCTATTTCAATTACCTTTCCCGCTGGCCAGATTTGTGCTGCGTCGCTCAACACCCCAGCGGACGGCTCATGGGATATGGCACGTTTCCTTTCTTTTCTACTCCTTGTAGCGAGACGGGCACCACCTCATCCTCCGTGAAACGTTTTTTTTTCTTGGCTTCCTCTACGACAGTTCTAGGCAAGGCCGAAGGATCCCCACACGATTTCCATGGTCACGTTACCGCTCTGACGGTCGCACCAGAATATCGGCGTCTCTCCCTCGCTCGCACTCTGATGAACTTCCTCGAGACCGTGTCGGATGATGTATACGCCGGGCTCTTCGTCGATCTATACGTCCGCTGTACAAACTCGATCGCTATCGACCTCTACGAGGGTCTCGGTTACAGCGTCTATCGTCGGGTGCGCGAGTACTATGGGAGCCTCGGACTCGGTCCGGGTGGCAAGGATGAGGAGGACGCTTTCGGTTCGTGCCTCCTCTAACCGAGAAATAATACATTCGTCTTCTGACCACGCGCGCCCAATAGACATGCGCAAACCCCTGTCCAGAGATCCGTATAGACGTAGCGTGCGGCCAAACGGGCGCGATATGATCGTTAGCGCGCACGATGTTTCTTAGCCTTGCGCGTAATCGCGCACTATATGCTTAGAGAAAAAAATTTGAAAGGCATATATCTTCGCACCGTCGGCCTGAAATCGGTCATATTGTGAGCGTTGGTGGCTCGTCGGGCACATGCATCAGCTGTCCAAGTTCCTCGTCATAGAACTTCACCAGTGCCTCCTTGTCCACGCAAAACATCTGCAGTTTTATGCGTAGTTCTTCCGCATCTACTTCCGGCCGTGGAGCCTTTCCGATACCGACGGGACTGGCTCCGATGCGACCCGAACCCATCAGGCGATTCGTGAGAAAGAGGAAGCCTTGTGCGCCACCAAGTACCTGCACGAAGGCCACACCCGAGCGGTGCACAAATTGCGAATACGCAAACGGTGCGCGACGATACGAGTACACCGCGTCTACGTGCGCGGGGTACGAGTTCGTCGCCTCGATGTCGAGCACGAAGCCGAATCGCCGCAGCAGCGCGTACTCGAAATAGCGCGCGGCCTCGCCTTGCCGGTGCTCCGGCACGCGTCGCTCAATGTCCAACACGATCGGGGGTTGCACCGCCAGGCGCACGGGGAAACACGATTGGAACGGATTGCGATCCGCGATGTCGCTGATCTGCGATACGTACGCCTCGACCAGCGTCAACCCGTAGCGTTCGATCGTGCGAGTCCACACCCGCAGCATGTCCTCGATGCACCGTGCCGCCGTGCCTATCCAATGCAGCTCGAAATGAAAGATGGTCGCGGGGTTGTGGATGAGATCGTGATGCAGTATCACCGTCTCCGCACGGTCGCTTTTCTGGCGTGAACACGTAAGAAAGATGAGCGGACTTCGCCAAAAAAAAATGGCACTAAGGGCGGCCTACCTTGTTGAGGTCCGTATCGATGACCATGCTCTGGCTTAAGATGATCTGTTTCTTGGCCTTCTTGACGTTGGCTCTCGGGAGACTGGACGGATAATGTCCCGATCGCGGTGCCTCCTCCGAAGCCAGAGCCTGCGACGAGGACGGCATGGAGCGGAACCAGCCTCCCTTCGGCGTGGATACGGTCGCGTACTCTCCTTTGAGTTTGTAAAAGTAATGCCTGTTCGGATGAACGTGATCAAGGTTTCGCGATCACCGGTCCGACGAACCAAAAAAAAAAAAGGATGCGTGCGTTGAATGGCGCTTACCCGTCAAAGAATCCGTGTCGCCCACTGCTGTGTTCAAACAGGCCCTGCTCCTGCAGCTTGACGCCCCATTCCGTGGCCTGATCTCGCGTCGACACGTCTCGGAACTCGCGAATGAGCCAGTTGACAAATTCGAATCCGAGAAACGAGTCTGGATGTTTCTGGCGTTGCCACCGGTGCTCTTTGATCGGCACGCCGTCCTCCTCACGCATGGCCTTCGCGATTGCCGCTAGGCTCATGTCCGCAATGTCACGCTCACTCTTCATTTTCTTCCGGAGTGGTCCTGCTTCGTGTATCTCGTCGAGGCGTGCCATGAGGTTGTCGTCAAGTACCATCGCCGCCGGCCCCACGTCTGTCACAAGCAGGCGAACAGATGGCGCAGGCCCAGCGGCGCGCTCGTCCGGTGGCTGCCAGCGTACGCGGGAGAACATTTCCATGAGTTTCTCAATTCCGAGGATACGGATTTCCTCTTCGTCGAGTCTGTCGCTCCCTCCACCACCGCTGATACCGCTACTGTATGTCGGAGGCTCCAAGGTTGGGATTACGACGAAGCGCGTGCGCCAATACCGTAACGATTCGTTGAATTGCTGTTCGTATCCAGCAACTAACATGTCCAGTCTAGTGTTTTGCCCCCGGGGCGCATCAGAATGTTGCATAGACGAGATTGGGAGACAGAATCGTGTAAACTCACCTGTTCCAGCCATAGTTCTCTAAACCATGGTAAGCAAAGGACAGGCTCAGTTCCGTGTAACCGACGCCAAGTTTTGGCCAGATCAGACATTTGTACTGCAAGGGCGGCGTCGGGGATATACGTCGCACATATCTCCGCACTTGAATCGCCTCACCTGTGTACGCAATGCGGTGTATTTCGTTGCTCATGCTTAAATAGACAGGGTCAGCCTGAGCGTGCAGCGCCGCGGCGGCACCAATCGGTCGTGGAGTTGCGTCCTCATCTGACACGTACGACTTTGACCGCCGCAACGCACGTGGGTCTGGGTTTGGGTCGTACTCAGGCGAGTTGGCGGGCCGCAGGACGATCTGGAATCCCTGCGCAAGCCGCAGGGCAATCATACCTCGCATGACGACGAAAGCCCATAACCTGCGGACCTCATCCGGGTTTTGTGATTGCACAGTCGGTGGACGCACGAGAAACGAACGCGTCTCGGGCGGATCCACGACAAAGTCGTAGGAAAACACGTCGTACGAAGTCTCGAGTTCTGACGTGCTCGGAAATTGTTCTGTCGTTAGCGGAAGACAGCCTGGGGTCACCATGGACTTCCATTTGATGTCATACTTGAAACTTGGTTGCGGGAACATATGCTGCCACCGTCGGGCGAGAGACGAATCGGTATATGAGACGGGAATCGGCGGACCTGACGGGGTCGGTCGAATGGATGGTGATGACGAAGTGAGGAGGTACGCGCTACTCCCAAGCACGATGCTGCGCCTTCTCTCGAACACAGTGTCATCGCGTGGAGGAGTATTCATAGGTGATTGGGAGTGTCTGGTGAGAGAACCATGGGCCACCTGTCCTCCATCTTCGAATGTTCTGGAAAGTCTTGGACTCGCGATGCCCTTGATGGGCATGGGACGAGGGGATGATGATATATCCGCCGTCGTAACGAGTGGACTCCTGGAATGGGGCTGGGATGGAGGTGCTAGCGCTTTCTTGTCTGTCGTGGTAAGGGGCACGGATAACAACGCCTTACTTGGTTGGTGTACGCTGCGGATTGGAGTCGACTCGCCCGACGCCAAGACGGGGGACGTCTCGGCCTGACTGGGCCCGCTGCGGAAGGGATTGAACAGCCATGAAGGGGCGAACTTCGAGCGCAGAAGAGACGCAGAGCCATGAAGGGGGCTACGATTGCCTTGGGCGGACGAAGTCGAAGCGTTAGAGCGCGTAGAGCGAGCAGAGCGAATGGAAGCTTGAGAAGGGGATGTACTCAAATTGCCAGCCGAAGCGCCAGATAACAAGCTCACAGGAAGCCGCTTCTCGGCCGCAGGGATAGGTAAAGACTCTCCTTCGGAGAGATGAGGGCTTTCTTCTATTGGATGGATATTGCTGGGAGGTTGAGAAGTGCGATGTTGGGTCGGAGCACGCTTATCCACGATCCTGATGGATGGCATTTGAGTCGCACCCGTAATAGGTAGGCCTGAAGTACGGTTGCTACTGGGGGCCTGCACTTCGAGATCCTTGTACTCGAATATATCCGTGTCAAATTTGTCAGCCTCACGCTTAGCTGCAACATACGCCTCAAAATTGCCCTCACGTGCAGGGTCAAGAAGAGACGCATATTGTTCGGGAAGGTAGGGAACTTCAATGCTGGACAATACATCGTGGTCCAGTAAGCCAAGCATTTGAATCTCATGCATCTTTGCACGGGCGATGAATCTACGAGACTTTGATTAGAGAGTTATTGCCCTTGGACATTAACTGTGATTTATACCTATCCTCTCGCAAAGGCAGATCCATCTGCTTGTCCCAAAAGCTTATACCAACCCAGAAGGGTTCCCACCAGAAAGTTTGCTTCTCACGACCAACACAGTCAGCGGGGCCATCGTCCCCACCCCAGAGAGGGTCCAGCGCCCGAGAGCCATACCGACCAAGTTTATCAGCTTTGAAGAATTCCGGTTCAACGCCACGGAAACAGAAAATGGGGCTGCGATGTAGTGGTGGTTTTGCTAAGGACACAAGATCAATTCCGAACCCTTGGTCCAGCATACGGGTTGTGGTGAGTCTCAATAGTTGCTTAGATACGCGATAATACCCAGTCCCAGGAGTAATAATGATGGTAGAGGTCCCTGTTAAAGACAGGGAGCGGTCAATGTAGTGCGTCTCTGTTGGGTTCAGAGCCATATTCAATGCTTCCAGAAGAGGACCATCATGTGCAAATGAGAGTTGCCCTACGAGGCGCACTTCCCCCGGCGTCCCCGTCACGGTGGAGCATGTTCGGTGATAGTGATGTGTCAGGAGGATGTCTCGCTGAAAAGCCCAGAATGAATCTTTGAGGCTGACGAGTGTGGATTGCCAGTCGTATAGGGCCTCCAAGTCGGTGATAACCTTGAAAAAGTCCTTGTGCCACCTGCCATCCTCGTCTTGAAGTAACGGACCTTCGGCATAGTCGACCTCAGTGCGATCGTAGAACACGCGCGATATGAGCACGATGGTTACGGTATGATTTGTGCCTGCCTCCCTCCATCTGGAGAATAGTTCAGGAAGAAAAGAGTGAACAATTTTCTCGTTGTAGCGTTCACCATCCCCGGAAAATTCCCAGAGTTCGCGACAAACCTGGATGAAAATCATGACCTTTGCCGACAGAGAACGATAGACTGCCTTTGTAGTAGCCGTCACGAGCCCGCTGGAGACCTTGGGAGAAAAATATTTGAGATTATCAACAGGTGATAGCAACTAGAGTCGACATACTTTCTGTCCACCAACGTAAATGGACTCTACCTTGGCCGCAACTGAACCTATAAAACCGATCTCCTGGCCAAGGTGGACGCAATGGCCCGTAAGCTGTTCGCTTAATCTCCACATGTCATTCCTTCCCAGATACTGATCTTGGAAGATTAGCTCTATGTAATCTGCTTGATATTCGGTTTTATCGACCTGCTCCAAGCAGTGAACGGGCCATGAAGAGGTTCGATGTACAGGCTAAACGTTACTTTGGTCACGGTGATCTCTGTATTATGTCGTATGTTGAAAGTCTCAGCGACTGACTTTGGAAGTGATATCTGTCACGGTATTTGTGGTTTTGTTGGCCAACGGAAAGGTAAATGACGCTTACCTGGAGCTGGGGGCGTAGAGACTGGTCCTCATTAAGGGCGACGAAGAGGATCCCCGATTTATCATGAAGCTGAGCGTTAGTCACGCGCAGTAGATCGCCGGTTGCGACGCCAGGTAGGTAGGAATGATTGAGAATGACATTGTTCGAATCTCCGGCGCTGTGGACCCAGGCTGTCAGGACTTTAGACGCACCGAGTTCGAGTGGCGGGGGTGGAGGAAGAATATTTTTGAACGCAGAGTGGGCTGTGTTAGAACGTCGACGACTGTATTGTGATTCAGAGCGAGAAATCGACATGGACGATGGCAGGACCAGAGTCGTGAGGCGCCCGTCGCAGCGGCTGTCAGGTCAAATGATGCGAACGTCATATCAGACGCCCTGGCTCAGTTGAGCATGATCAGGATGTTCAATTGGACACGACGACCAAGTGATCTCTACCTCACCGCTGTACAAGTACATGTCTATTGCCAAGCCCTTACCTCCAACTCCTCCTCCTCAGCCCCACGCGGTGCAGCGGTCCTTATCTCTCGACGTTGGAGAGGTGTCACTGACATCGCCCGCCGGTTCTTCAACACCCTCAATTCCCACTTCATCCGACGGTTGTCAGCCTCCCTCAGAAGAGCGTTTCCTTCACTCCTCCATATCACTTCCTAACATGCCTGCGACCGTCAACGTCAAATTCGCGCCTCTTCCCAAGATAGGTCCAAGAGACATCAGGTCGACTCGTCCACTCGGCGTTGCCGCGCGGTCCCGGATGCTCCAACAGAAGAGGGAGATTCGAATGCAGGGTGTCCAACGACATCCTCGTGGCCTCGATGATCGCCAGATGGACTTTATCCCAGACGAAGTGCAAGAGGAGGACCCTCTCGAAGTTCTCGGGAGATTTATTGCTGCGAAGAGTAAATCGTTGTGGAGGCGAGTTTCTTCGAAAGGAAAACAGTCCGGAAAGGATGAGACCGGGGACGTTGTTAGCGAGACCACCACAGATGGAGAAGAGCGAGAGCCTTTGGTTTCGTCCCGGCCGCCGAATCGCGAGCAACTACCATCATCGTCCGATCCTCCCGACGATACGATTTCCAAAAACAAAATCGGCTGTACGGTCAAGGTGCCATCATCGGACTTGTCATAGGTGGTGTACAATTCTTACTGGTCTAGTATGTCGGATGATGCTCAAGATTTTCGAGCAGACAGTGATGGTCGGACTTGATACCTCGGGCTACATTGATCCGTTAATACATCTATCTATTTATCCGCCCAGCTTGCGCTAAATGCATACAGCTACATACGTTTCTTTCTGAATTAATCACAAGGACGGATCGTGTACGTCGTCTGTCCAACCGTACGTTAAGGCACCTGGCGTATGGGCGCAGCGCCGGGATACTGTCCGGATCGCTGATTGGATGGCGACATGGCTTGAGCGCTGCACCGCACGCTTTACATTCACATTTGACAGACATGGACAACATCAGCACCGCCACAACCTCTCCCCCGTCCCGCCCGTTCCCTTCCTCCCTTCCCACTTCTCTTCTCTTCCCTTCCCTTCCATTTTCTTTTCTTCTTTTTTACCTCATTCCCTTGGGTTCAACTTGCTTTTCGGCTATAGCCTCGCCTCGTCCCACGCCGATCACTAACACCTCTGACGCCCGCCCAGTACTTTCTCCGTCGGCTCCACTCAGTATCACGATCTCATGGCTGTCTGTATTCCGAGTCCTACTCTGACCCTCTTTTCTACTTCGACCTCGTCAACCGTCATCACCACCTCCACTGTTGTTGCGCAGACTCAACCGGATGGTAAGTACTTGGGAGTCGCTTTTTGCTTTGCATTGCCCCTGTGTTCGTCCAAGACTTGTGGCATGACACTGACGCAAGCACAGGCAGTGTCTCAACCTTAACGCTTCCCCTAATCGTTACGAGCATCGTTACTGTGGTCAATCCGACTTCGACGCTCTTCGCCAGTTGTGCGGACTCAAGTACCCCTATAAGCACCATTCCCTCTTCCTTGACATCATCCAGTTCGGCCACACCACAGCCCACACCAACTATTGTCATACAAACGACTACCCCCCCACCTACGGTCCTCACGGCGGAGCAATCGTCGACGCTCGGCAATGGTGTGGTCACCGTGGTCACGATCACATCAACCTCTACTCCCCCGCCTACCGTGATTGCTGTTCAAACTTCGCTTGTTTCTTCGCAGCAAACTTCAACTCCAAAATCGTCTTCAAGCAATATCGCCCTCATTGCAGGCGGCGCGGTCGGAGGTTTCTTGTTTCTCGTAGGTCTGGTCGCCGCAATTTGGTTTATTCTGTGCGTTCTTGTCACCCGCTTCCAGACTGACAAAAACGCTTACCTGGATACTTTACTAGTAAAAAGTGCCGCAAAACCGACGCCCTGACAGATAGGGAGGATGAAGACATTGTGTTCCCTTACCCAGTGACCCGAGACAGGGATCAAACTAGACGTCTGGATTTGGCCAGGGAATCTAGGCCGTATGAATATGGCCTCGTGGGGCGGTCATCGCCGATGACAGGCTCCGGGAGTTCGCCTGGCTTGTTGAGTCACTCTCGCCCTAGTGATGCGCGGCGTGATTCGGCCACTGCCCTGATCGGTTCATCCTCCGGAGCGTTGCCGCCCATGGCATCGGCATCGGCTAATGCGGCATCTATCCAAGGCACCCATTCCAGAGGCGGGAGCGTCGGGCGGCAGCCCTCACACAGTTCGGCCCATCATTTGCCTCCAGGCGCGGCTCCCCCAGGCGCGGCTCCCCCAGGTGCAGCTCCCCCAGGTGCAGCTCCTCCACACGATTATTTCAGTCCTTCCGTTACTGGTAGCGGTAGTGTCAGTGGGTCAAGCACCGCCGGTGGCCCTCCTAGTCGGCGACCGCTTCAGGTCATCAATCCCCCATTATCGCCCATGCCAATGCGGTCTAGCAATGATATGTCGGGTTCTGGTTCCGCGCCTATGGTAGTCCCTGAGCCTGAAAGGCTGTCGATGCACAAAATGCCCACTCAGGATATTGCGTCCTCAAGTGGTGCTATTCTCGTTCATTCGGACGGTGGCCTTATTGAAGGCGACCGTCGACCGTCTGTCTCAGGTTCTGGGGTAGTTCTTGAAAGAAAGCCCCCTGCCCAGCCCGTACCGACAAGTGAAGAACCTATTGATGCGCCTCCGGCATACGCGGAATAGGTTCGTTGGGAAACCAATACCAGTTTACAGTGTCCGTGTAAACCAGCATCCTCTGTCCCTTTATCTTTTACTACACTATACAGCCTCCGGATCGCAAGATACATTATACGTTTAGCACTGGCAACGACAAGAGCGAGGACGTATTCCGACCGTTCCGCTTTCTCACGTTTTGAATGGTTCATTTCTCGTCCTTTGTGGTTTCACGGTTTCACACTCCGCCTTTCCCCTTATTCTGTTTTCACGTACATCGACGATTGTTATGTCCCGTTTTCATTGCATTTTCCCCCTCATGCTTCGCATCACAAGAGGTCAACGACTTATTTATGCTTCATTCCCTTATTCCTTGCCTACGCCAGGACCAAAGCATCACCCGAATACAAGGACGGTATTGGCCACCGTATCGCCGTATCACCTGCGCTCGTGGTGACATTCAATAACGAAGTACTAGCTTATTGTCACACCGTAACACTACCCTTTGTGCTAGAGCAAGCCTGTGCTTGCTTCTCTGACTCGTCATAACTACGCGTGATCCGACGAACAATCATGTTCATATGCGAAAGGTCAGAGCAGAACAATGGAGGACAATTCGGGCAAAGGCATTCCGCTTACGGTAGTCCGCCCACTGGCAAGCGTTGTGTCTTAGTTCGGCGGAGGCGTAGGACAATAAAAGTTTGACATGACACTTGTCCTTTAAAATTCACATCTGCTTCTGACGACTCCCCATCTTTTAATCCCTTCTACGCATACTCGCTTTTTTTTCTCTTATCCCCTCGTCTTGGGCTACCCCCTCATACGGTGCTGGTTCACTGTCACTAACATTCTTCATTGCCTATCATTTTATTTTACTTCTCCGTCGGCCTGAAAAAAAAATGTCTTCACGTTCTTGTGCGTATTGTTCTATGCTCAACGCTCAATGTGTTGATCAATGCCGTCGTCTCCTCAGACGTTTTTTACGGTCTCAATGCTGTCCGGGTACTGAGCATTGTCGCATTACTACTCGCGTTTGCAAGCAGTATTGTCACAGTGGTGTCAGACATTCGGGCCGTCAACAAGGCCCAAAGCGACCCTCATTCCGATGACAGAGCTTGCGGTTATGTAGGGTGCGCATGCGCCCTTCGACTATTTGCCTAATGTATTGGTCACGCTGACTCTGATCGGCTGCTCTTTCAGAGGCAGCACCGTTCCCACTCAGCCAGCGGGTGTCTTCTGGGCAGTTGTCAACCGCCTTTTCATCATCTTCCAACTCGTCTTCCTCCTCTTATCCGAGGTCTCGTGGCCGATGGCTTTCTTCGACCGCTTTTTCCCCGTACTCGGCTCTCAGTTCGGTCTCGGCTCCCTCGGCATCTTTCAGGGACTGTACGTCTCCTTTTCTTTCCTTCTTGCCATGTTCATCGCAGCTGAGCTCGGGGCGTGTATCACCTTTTAAAGCATTGGAGCTGCGATTCTCTCCCATCACGTTAACAAATTTACGCTTGTCACCGCGTTTTTCCTCTTCTCGATGGGCTGCGTCAACATGACTCTCGGACTCATCTTCCGAGAGCTTGCAAAGTCCAAGCGTAGCATTCGCGCTTGGAGAAGAGGCGATGATGCTGGGGCTCTTCCCATGCATACTGGAGATCTTGCCTCACCCGACTTCCGCCCTTCCCTCTTTGGCGGAAAGCCAGCGGAGACCTCTGAGAAGTCGAGCGGCCTTGGCTTTGGCAAACAAGGCGAGAAGCAAGCTGGTCTGAGGGGTACGGGCGCCCGCACTACCTCCAGTCGGATGATATGATGCTAAACTGTGTTTTTCAGGATTCATGATCACTAAACCAAGTGAAACAGTTCCGCACTATGCGCCACGGCCAGCCAGTCTTGGCAGCAGCTTTTACAGCGTCGTCGAGCCCAAGCCTGCCGAGCCTGAAAACTCAAGCCCGCCAACATTCCGCTCTAGCCCCACTGCAATCTAGTGTCCTTGAAAATTACCTGTGGAGCGTACTAAATGCGCTTTTCACACTCACGACTGTCATGTGTACGGAAGCGCGTATGGTGGCTGGTCTCAAACCGTACCCCCGACGTCCGACGGTATCCTCTGTCGCTGAGCGACTGGAACCATGCTGCTGTAACCGAGATTTAGCAACCACTGATGTATCATAAACTTGAAATTGTGTACAATAACGGGGTCCACCCACATATAATACGGCGTCTAATGCAGAACTAATAGATTGATGGTCGCAGAGGCTATTGTCTTCGAAGAGAAGTCATCGAGCTGGTACATATGAAGCCATTCGGTTTCAAAGCGTTCACACGTCAATCTAACAGCCCTCAGGCCTCAAGGCCCGAGTACGAGGTCATAAGTGCTATACCACTGCGCCCACATTTTCGGTCCTACGAGTCCGTATTGGCATTACTGGTCGAGCCGCGCCAAGACCTGTCCACGTCTACCAGAAAAACGGAATGCGGGACAAGCCTTGTTCCTGATAGTATTGAAGTAGAACCACCTGGCATAAAAGGGATTGTCTCTTGATCCGGAATTCCAGTTGAGAGTGTATTTTCGGGACTCGAGAAGGTGAAGCAATATCGTTCACTAGTTTTATCCAGGTATCAGGTGTCAGAGTCGGATAATTCCATGTCGGACTCTCCGTCTCCGGATGCATTAGATAACATCTGAGTTCCTAGAGGAACATCATCTGCCTCCATACTGATGGTGAGGGCGGTAAGCGGCGAGGGCGGTAATGGCGGGGCCGGGGCAATGGGAGGAGGTGGAGGTGAAGTGTCAGGTTGGGAACCATTTTCGGTATCCTGAAGCCCTCGTATTCGAGCGCTACTGGCATCATTTAATATTTGCTTCCAGAGCAGATGGCGTTCAGTCGTGAAAGTGGAAGACGTAGTGGGTAGGATGGGAGGAAGACGCGCGCCGTTGTACACGGGGAGAAGGTCGCTGGAGAAGTAAGTCGAGGGATAAGTGGCCCAGCGGCGACAACGCCCGAGTTCAACTTGCTTTGACCGCTCAACGCTAAGATCTGGACTTTCTCGGGGGTCTTGCGGTCCGTCAATATCTTCGCGACGGGAAGGGCGCGAAAGCTTGTGAACGGGCAGAGCAGCGATGTCAAGAACTTCAGCCGCATCATCACCGAAGATGGCCAAGGAGTGGCTACCTTCCCCGAGGTTGAGGTCCTCCACGAACAAGCTGTCAATGTGCCAGATCACTTGTTCTCGGGGATCTCCCTCACTATACCACCCACTCGGATATCCCCAATCTGCCATGTTCTTAAGCCAAGGTGCATCAGAGCTAACGTCTTCATCACGAAGACCAAGAGCCTCGCGTAACAAGGGCCCCCGGACTTGACCGGGCTCGAAGGTGTCAATCCATTGGCGTCGCTGGCGTTTGAATTCTGCGGCAGCTGAAACGGTCGTTTGTTCTACGCGTTGGGAAGGTTTGAAGAAATTGTGCATTTGACGCGAAAGTGCAATAAGCTCCACATTATGGGGCGTGGAACAAGAAGAAACGAAGTGATAGATGGAACCGCAGTTGAAACAGTGACCGACGTCTTCACTCAATGACGACCCATCCTCTATTTCGGCTCCAAGAATGTCCAAGGTGGATCGCTCATAGAGCGGGGGAGAGGAGAAGTAAGGATAAATGTTCGAGTCGCCCTGTTTGTCACTAAAATGTAGGCACTCGGTTATGACTGTTTCTTCGGACTGTCCTCTGGGGTCCCGAGACGGCTCTTCTGCCATACATCCAGGGCCTGCGTTATTGTCCGTCCGTCCCAGCGACCCTTCGCGACTTCTTGACCGTCGATGTGTAGAGCCGGAATCCAATGAACATACTGCTTCCTCCAGTGTTCCTGTCCTGGATCTTGGATATTGACTACGTCAAGTTCGAAGTTGCGCTGTAAACAAGGTAAGTTCGAATGTATGACTTTGGGCCACCGTAAACCGGAGAAAGTGCCTACTGTTTGCCTGATTTTTGCCAGCTCAGCCTTGGCGACCTGTGATATAGTAAGTAAACGATGCAATGTGAGAAAATATAGTATGTGTACGTCGCAAAGAGAGCAGTTTGGCCCTGAATAGAGTGTGAGCCGAGCAAGTCTGGTCGGGAGTTTGGAGGTCATCCGGTTCGGGTTTAAACTGCAATAACGTAAACTACTCCATTCAAACAACAAGTCCGGCCACAACGACGGGTTTCCACACCATTAACCCCCATGCCACCCTCCAATATTTCCCTCTAGACAACTCTCGACGCGAATGCAATTTCGATGAGTATTCCTGACCCGCCATGGAAGAAAAGAAGTGAGGTCGCATGCACTATATATTTTCGACCGCCCTTCTGACATCCCTTTTTTCGACAGCTCGTCCATGTCCATTTTATTCCCAAGGACGTTGCGTTTTTGCGGAGTCCTGTGGTTTTCTGCACGACATCAAAATCAAGAGTCCCACCGCCAGTCGAGAGCCCACTACTAGCGCATCCCTCGATGCCGAGTCCTGTCCGAACTCGACGTCTTCAATGTGCTCAATTGTGAAGCCGCCCCTTCCCACATCTGTTCCTTCTCCTACCTCGTCTCCCTCTTCGACACATTCCCCTCGCATGACCAGCCTTCTTTCCGCTCTTCAAGGTATCATTGGACCTCTTTCTCCGGAGAAAGCCGAGTTTCCTGCAAATGGAGGAAGCAATCCGTCTTCCGACGCGTCTGATCCCCACGATACTGCGCAGTGCACCGGTCGCATCTCTGGGACTCTGGACAACGTACCTGTGCAAACTGGTCCGGAGGATGTCGCCACGCCACCTTGCCCTGCAGCCGAGAATGACCTAGTCGCGGATCCCCAGCGCGATGCAACCACCCCTCCCGGCCTTTTATCTCCAGTGCAAATCGGTTCCGTTCCTCCTGTTCCGTTCCCTCATGTAGCTCTCGGTCTGGGTGCCACTTTGTCTCGCGGTGACTCTCTCGACTCGGGCTATGCCGAAACTTGGGTTGGCCCGACACCATTTGCCCTTTCTCCACCTCAGTTCAACCAGAGAAACTCGACGCTGGACCTACTCTCTTCCCCATTTGGGTTGTCTCGTGTGTTACCAAGACGGTTCTCACCTCCTACGTGGCAACGTACCAATACTCCTACCCCACGCGATTCCATTGACCTCATCTCCCCACCTGTCTCTACGACTGCCTCCCCAATACCTCCTCCATCCCGTACATCTCTGGATGGCAGTTTGATGTATGCTATACACGCACAACAGTCTCCCCGCAGTACTCATCCATCTGGACAGGGAGCGGCGGACGATGCTAACCCAAGCAAAGAGATACTTGGTGAATTAGATTCGCCCATGGTTCAGTCGGATGGGTCACCCGCAGAAACGCTCTTCTTCCCAAGACCCCCTTCCGGGATTCCTGTCCTAAAAGGTCCTCTCCTCGCGGCACCTTATGACGACCTTGTTGACCCTCAGCTCGCTGGTCATGACATCCCCCATGAAAGCCCTTCCAGCAAACGGGGTGAAGGTGCTCCATCCGTCGTTGAAGGAATAATCGAAGACTGTCCTGTTTCAGTGCAACCCTCGTCAGTCGCGGTAGAGCCAAGCCATATTGCCGATGCGTTACCTTCCCCCCCACCATCCATGGACACTGAGATTACGTCGCCTGTCAGTGCTATCGTACCTCTGAAATCACCAATCTCTTTGAAAACAACGGCAAAAGATGCGGAACTCGATTATGAAGCTCTGTATCAGTCTTTGATCATGTCACCAGAGGAAGCAGCGTTGAAGCGTATGTCCTGGGCCTCTCGCCTCTCGCCCCCGACCCTACCACCGAGGGCCGCGTCAACGGGTAGTCCTTCGGCCGGTTGCTCCACATCCGCCCTTGTTGACATACCGGAACGTCCTCACTCAGCTGTTGACGTACGCCCATGGTCGCGCCAGTGGGACATGGGAGTCAAGCCCGTTCTAGCATCTGAAAATACTAGCCACACTTCTAGTCCATTTCCGAAGACACCTGCTTCTTCCGGCTCTAGCCAGGCTGATGCTTCAGAGTCTTCCCTTCACGTGAGCCCTGCCTCCCAATCTGCGTCAGGCCCCGTGGCCCTATCTCCGTCGACATCGACATCCAAGTCCTCTTGGCTCCCTGCTGGTAATCAATGTCCTCAGTCCCCGCCAATTTCTACACCCCTGAGAGGCGTAACATCCACTCTGAACAACCATTCAGAGCCAGAGCGAGCTAGGAGTAGATGGAATCATGTGTCCACGTCGAGAAAGGTCCCTTTCGGTTTTCGTCGCTCTTTGGTGATTTGTCAAATTTCTAACTCGACGGACTCGTATGTTGACGCTGGCGGGAAGGCTGATAGGGACCCCTCGCATGCAGTCGCGCCTAAGCCCCGCAAGCGTCCAAGCGTCCTGACTTTGTCATCGGTTCCGCTCATCGATCGATATGAGACACCTAGCAGCGCTCGCAGTCTCTCCTCTGAATCATCGCAGCCAAAGCCAAGCTGGGCCCGGCCTCTCCACCTTGTATGTTTATTTATGTTTACCGTGGATCCTCCAGCGTCAGATCACGCTGATGATATTTCCAGTCTCGCTCTTCCGAAACTGGTCTCCCAATCCATTGTCCTAATTCACATCAAGGATCCCCTACCTCTGCTGCAAATATATCTACCTGTCCATCGTACTTTCAACACCATTCAGTGAGCTACCTGTTCATCTACTGGTCTATTTCTTAGCACAAAACCAACAGCTTGCATCTTCCTCTCCACATTCCTCGCAATTTTCACACCATAGTCAAATCTACGATTCCCTTCATTCTGAATATCATGTCCCGAACTCACCTACGCATGACACCACACAATCGGCTTCGTTACCCCAAACAGAGACATCGCGTAACTCAATCCAACCTAACGTTCAATCTAACACCTACTACAGACGCCTAAGCTATCATCCTCCCGTGGAGATAGGCATCAACGACGATACCCCGGAAGACGGGGATCCGCTTCGCACATTTACCCGTGGGTCAGTACCTCTTCCCGCCACGACACCCCTCCGGTCAAAGTCCTCCATGCCTTCTCCCGCACCTACATCCGCGACGATGCATGAGAGCAGCCTGATGTTCGCTATCGCCAGCGATGACGCAAAGTCCGTCCGTCAGGTGCTCGAACATGGCCATGCGGACCCAAATGAATCAATGGGCCCCCAGTCTGTTCTAGCATTTGCGCTTACGAATGAGCGCCTGACTCACAGATTGGACATTGTGAAAGTGCTGCTCGCCTACGGGGCAGATCCAGCTGCGCTCCGCAATCCGGAGCTCAACCCTCCCCACAGAGATGTCTCGGCATGTGACGACGCGATGCTTCTCTCACCACCGCCAACTACGACCATTGAGGTAATGGATCCGGCAATGCGGTAAGTCCTAACCGCTCACCAGCCATTGCATTCTTCTAATGCGTATATACGGGAAGATACTACGTCTCTAGAGCCGATGGGCCCCAGACACGTCACTTATCAAAGCTCCTCCAACATTCATTCTTCCGCCCATTGGGCCGTGTTCGTTATGAAATCGTTGGACAAGATCATGTCTTTGAGCAGCTATTTACTGTGCTCAATCAACATGTTAGAAAGCAATCAGCATCCCCTCTTGTCATCTTACTTTGTGGTCAGTGTATTTGTATTGTTGGTCCCACATAGGATTGAAACGATAAAATGCTTTGCTAGGGCCCAGCGGACACGGAAAGAGCTTCCTAGCCCGGAGGTGTATGTCTGTCCTCTGACGTACTCATTATTCCCTGCATGAGCTTAACTTGTTACAGTTGGCTCTCTTCTCGGTGTTCCAACGCATACGGTGAACATGACGACCTTACGATCCACGCACGACCTGTGGGACTCATATTCAATGAATCCTTACGAGGTAGGCTCCAGTTATCGTGCCATCCTGCCGTATGAACCACTTGCACAGGAGTTGTCCACGAACACACTTTCTCAGTTCCTGACGGAAAATGAAGGCAAGCGATGTGTGGTGATCTTAGATGTACGCAGCCTGCGCCTCATGACTTTCAATGAAAACGACTGATAAGTGGACTTGCAGGAGATAGAGAAGGTGACTGAACCTAAAGTATTGTACTCACTCTTAATGCCCTGGGAGCTCGGTAAGAGCGCCGCTGCCTTTGACCCTTGCCTCGTTTTCCTAACGTCGGCGGTTCCAGGACGCTGCTCGCCACTGGCAGGTCGTCATCACATCGATGTCCGCCAAGTGATTTGGCTCGGCACGTCAAACATCGGCCATGAACTCATCTTCGAATTTTGTGGGTCTTTGTCGGGGACAAGTGTGACTCGCGAAGAATATTCGGAGTTGGCCCAGCTTCTGCGCCCACGCATATCGCAAAGTCTTGGAGTACGTAAACTTGTTTTTGTTACCTTCGACTCATTAAACTTAACCATTGGCTCTCAGGCTTCATTGAGCTCACGTGTTACGACAGTGCTACCCTTTCTCCCGTTTACTGAGGCCGAGTTGATGGCAATAGCAACTGAGTTTTTCTGTTCACTTGGCAGAGCACATGCTTCATTTATTTCCTCTGATGCCGTGGAGCGCATCTCGCGGAAAGCGATCGAGTGTTATATCCCCGAAGAGGGTGCACGATCTCTTCATCGTGCTGTTTCATGGTTACACGGGCATAGATGATCTAATAGAACGACGTAGCACATCATGTACATAATTACCATCTGATATCTGACCACCATCCTTCTTTCTCCGAGGGCCCGCACCGGTTGTTGTGATGATTGGAAGTTGGTTACTACGCTTTGTCTTTCCGGCCCTTTGTCCCAGTTCCCTCACATACCTCAGGGGGAAGCCGTTAATTTCCTTCGAGCGTATCGTACCGTAAACGGCCACGTATTTGGCCGGATGAGACAGTTGAGGCGTTGCCTCTGCCATATGGACCTCCTGGGATCTTCGATACAACAAGCGGGCTGGGGCTGTGCAGGACATGTCACCACATGGTATTACCTATAACCTGTTTTTTCCTCTACACGATAAATGTGTTACCTAGTCGACCCCCGCGGCCGAGGGAGTGTTGTAGGTGTATTCATGGGGAAAGGCCTTATTGCTGCGCTCAGAAGCCCTGATGCCAGTAATTGCCAAGACGATGTAGGTCTTCTGTGCGAAGGGAACTGCGATGGCGTCGCCCGAGTACGAGCCATTCGTCCTGTATCTTGTATACTGAATTGCTCTGTCCTCAAATCATTTTTTGACCTGCCCAAATATATCATGATGGCAAGATGGAAGCTAGCAGATGATGGGGAGAAGTGGTGGACCTGTGGCTACTAGGATTGCGATGATGGATAGGGTACTGATAGGGTGCGTGCGGTGTCGAGATGGTACCTTGTCTGAGCGCGAGCGCCTCCGAGGCTCGCGTAGTGCTCTCATCAAGGATATCTTTTACATGCCAAATGGGGATCAGTTTACTGATGTAACCCGAGAACTATCCAGGTTTCTGCGCCCATATCTGACCACCTCTCAGAGCAGCGCAAAGCCAACAACTATTGCCTCTTTTTTCTCCTCTCCTCTCACCCCCTTCCCTTCCCTTCCCCCCTCCTTTCCTTCCTCCCTCCTCACCGTCTCTCTTGTTTCAAGACGACCTCCTCTGATGCACGTCCCAGTGGGAATCCGTTCTTTCAAGCGTCATCTTGTTCGCGGTGATCAGCCAGAAGGAACCTCGTCAGCGGATCGCATGAGCACGAGCACGAGCACGAGCACGCAAGTCTCGACTTCAGTAAAGCCATTGATGGGATCTTTCGCTGCAGTAGGAGCTATCCTCCTTGGTTCGTACACTTTCACAGGTCCCGATCCTGCTGAAGCTAACGCATTTGCAGGCATAATTGCTTGGAAGTTGTATTCCTACCGTCAGCGTAAAAAGGCCCGTGCTGCCCGTGCTACTCGATTCTCTATTGCGTACAGATCGTCAGAGAAGCCAGCCTTCGTTTCCTTCGCTGACTTGGATGTTATCGACGGATCTCGGAAGCCTGTGTTGGCACCGTCTATCGCATCCGACCCTTATGCCCGTTGGGTGCCGCAAATCAGAAGCGTCACTCTCCCCTCGGGTGTCACTGTTCCTCCTGTTGCCATTACTGCCCCCGAACGTTCCCCAAAGTTGAAGGATGAGTGTCCTCCGACGCCAAACAGTGGACCCTCAATGTCGCCGTTATCCTCGCCGCCCCCCGCTTACCGTATCCTGGGTCTGCACACGATCCCCATTCCCCCGACCCCACCAGAATCGACGCCCGTTGACATTCCTCCTCCTACTCCCATGCATAGGAGTCCTGCCACGACTGCCTCCACCCCGGTGCGCGAATCATTCGATTTGCCACCTGTCCCCAGCCCACGTTCCGAATCTTTTCAATCCATCGCCAGCATGCCTTCCGCACCCCGAACTGGGCTTGCGACTGTCTTCGCACCAAAGTCGCTCCCGCCGCTCATGCTCGTCACATCCTCTTTCCGGCCGAGCCGTCCTGACGAACTCAGCCTGAGCGTCGGCGAGACTCTGCGACTCATCAAGGAATTCGAGGATGAGTGGTGCTTGGTGCAGCGCGTCGGTCGCCCCGATGCAGAGAAGGGTGTCGTCCCGCGCTTCTGTTTAGAGGAACGCCCGCGAATCATAAAGAGTCGTGCGACGGTTTTAGGTCTCACTGTCCATAGTGCACGACGCAAGTAGGCATACGTCGGGACACAGGAGTCCAACAGGTTCCCTACGCTACGCGTTACAATCACGACTGATTTCTCGATGCCGGTGCCGCAGACACCACATCGTTTCTGCGTTTCATAAATCCTCGACACTCCTTTATCACTTATTTATTGTCCTTATTTCTCTTGTGAGTGTCGTTATAACGGATTGCATAGCTATGCTCGACACAATCCCCCTTGCCTTATATATTTGACCTCCGAATATCTCGCACTACGTGCAAGCATTTTCAGACCTTCGTTTCGTCGGTTCTGCTAGTCAGACGCATATTTGTCTTTGTCTTCTTATTGCCACAGAATTCCGTGTACGAACTACGTTGACTAGTCGTACTGAGACATCGTGTACCTGATTTGGTGTATAGTAATATGAATCTTCATCGTTCTCATGAGCCCGTGAAGCAAACGGGCAGAACAGTAATAGAGCAAGCGGCCTAATGAGGTAATCTACGAAGATAGTTTATTGATATTACGAAGAAATGGGAGCTCGGGCTTTATGGCCTACGGTTGATTTTCTGGCCATTGTGCTTTCCGTTTATACCTAGCTTGATCCCTTAACCACTGCACCACAGTGTGTCAGAACTGAAGAAAGCCACGAAGTAATCAACGAGTCCCACCTGTCTATATTGATGGAGAGAGCCAATCTTCTCGCCTGGAAAGAGATACTCCGTCACATATCGCGAAACCTGGAGCTGGAGCTTTGCTCACCATAAAAATCTGGTACGGGATTCGTAGCACTCTGTGCTCTAGGGTCGACACGGTTTTTGACAATATGTTGATGAAACTCGCGATCTCGGGCCTCGATGAGCGCCATGGTGCGCCCGTGCGTTACGCGCCAAAGCGTCGAACCAATTATAGGGCCAACGAGGTATCCTGCGCCTAGATACGAAAAAGACGGTGAGCGAGGGAACTTAGTATGAGAAAGATTTGAGCATGCCCATGCAACCCAGAGTCGCGCCGGCGAAGAAGAGAAGCGGGTCAATTCCCTGCGGAGAGATGAATGATGCAAGTACACGTGGAGCTGATTTCTCGCACCATGATGGGCTTCGTTGCGTCCAGCTCCATCGAGCCGAAGTACGCGGTGCCACCTGCTAGCCCTGCCAGCACGCACGGTATGGTCAACGCCTGAGAGTAAAGAACAGATCCCAGTCACGTAATCTCAGACACAACCTCAAAAGAAGACAAAGGAGGCTCACCATTTCCCATTTCCGCTTTGCTCGCCGAATGGCCAGGTACTCTGACCACGGCAGCGTATCCTTGGCAGCCTGTGATACATTCGTCGACTTGAAGCGGATCGATAGCAACAAATTTCTCCGAGAGGTGATTGCGAGGATGTTTCTACGTGACACGCCATGCAAGGCCAGCGGTGAGGGCCGAAGGGAAGGGGTGGCCATTGTAATGGCAGTCGTCCTATAACTTCACGCTTTCAGTTTTGGAAGGCTTTGCGAGACAAATTGAGGCACGTGCTCGTGCGCCTTGTTTTCGCCTCCGGTCCGGCGGGTCCGCAATCCTAGTCATCCGCAACTACGCAACGCAACTGCCCTCTTAGCGGTGGCATTCAAATTGTGCTGCGCACACATCACCCAGATAGCCGTGCGCGGATCGGAAGATATGGCCCTTGGGATGTTTTGCTCTCTCTGTTGTTCATCTTGTGCATCTGGTCTAGGGGAAACTAAAAGTCGACATGATACTGTGGGGCCATTCGCGGTACAGAATCTACTGCCGGCAGGCACATTGTCTCTGCTGATTTCGCAAATGGACCTCAGAAATATATGCGATCATTCTCACACGGCCGAGGGCTGGCACTCCTTCGTTGGCGAGTCCTTGCTTCCCCAGCTGACAGACCAGGAGAATGAAACGTTATGCCGTCACCTGGACTTCTTGATCCAGCATAAGTTTCTCGTCGTCCAATGCAAGATTGGAGACTCGGGAACCGCGCTCATTCTTCGTGTATACATTATCCCATACGACCTTCCGGGTGTCCAGGGAAAGCTAAGGGTTCGAAATGAAGCCACAGATCTAAGACCCGCAAGAGTGTGTTTGCGGAATGTAGTGCCTCGAATCATACAAGAAAAGAGCCTCTGGGATGCCCATGACCTTGATCCTTCGCCAAGCTCCCCACGTTACTTGTTGGACTCTGATACGGTAGTTGTCTTCCCTTTTTGGTTCATGTCCAGGAACTCATTAGAATCTCAAACTAGGATAATCGCACCCTGGCAGAGATCTACACTGACCTCCCGTCCCCCACGTTGAATCTAAGCCCTCAACAGCTAGAATCTTCTAGCTGGCACGACACGATACGTCGAATTATCCTTGCCCATCAAATCGCAGGTCTGCGAAGCCGGCTTTACCCATATCAAAGGGAATCGGTATCGGCTATGCTTCTCAGGGAGATGTCTGAGTCCGACGTCCCCGATCCTCTGTATATCCCGGTCACTGGCCTTGACAAGACGGTGTTCTATTTCCAACCAGCTACCATGGAAGTCTTACGAGATCGCCCCATGGTTGCCGCACACCATGGAGGCGTGCTCTGCGAGGAACTTGGTATGACATTCTCCTGACTTTCGCCAAAGTGACAGACTAATGATTTGACAATTCTGCAGGAACTGGAAAGACTATCATGGTACTGGCCCTGGTATTAGCGACTATCGACCAACTTTCCAAACCGGAGGAATCGATCCACGATGCCCGATCAGTTATGACACCACTAGCCTTGCGACATTTCCCCCATCCTCAGTTTGAAGCAGCTCGCAAGCGCCTACCTACTCGCAGCTCGGGAGCACCTGCTCATGGTGGGAATTCGTTCCCGCGTCTGATGGAAATCATGCTTCATTATGTACGAACGTCCCCAGACGGCCTCGATCTTCGCCAAAATGCAGAGTGGTTGCAAAATCGAGGGCTACAAACCCTCATAGATCTCAACGTTCCCTTTTACCTACAAAGCCAGGAACCCGTAACGTTGGCACGTCCACGTAGGAAGAATGCCAACCGCGGTTTCCGTACCATGTACCTCACTTCTGCTACGTTGATAGTGGTCCCTCCCAACTTGCTGGCTCAGTGGAACTCGGAAATCTTAAAGCATTGTCTCGGACCAGAAGAATCAGACGATGCCCTTCGGTTCCTTGTCGTAAAACCTAAAGATGAGCTGCCAGCGGCAAGGCTCCTTGCGTCAAATTACGATGTCAGTGTCCGGATTTTCATTGAATTTCTTACTAACCACTATATTAATAGATCGTTCTTCTAAACCACGAGAGTGAGTTATTGTTTCAAACAGTGTCTTGTTCATAGATCTGTAATCCGCACCAGCGTTCGCCCGAGAGGAGTCCAAATTTGACCGCGCAAAGGCATTCTCTTGGGCGTACTGCAAGTGTCCTGGTTACAAGGGTACTCGCGTTCCGGACTGCAATTGCGACCCGCCCAAGTTCTCTCCGCTATTTCAAATGCGGTGGAAACGGCTGGTGGTTGACGAGGGCCATGTTCATGGAACTGACAGAACTAATATCAGTAGAGTTGCGAGCCTGCTGAGCGTAGAGAGGAGATGGCTTGTCACTGGAACACCTACTGCGAACCTGCTTGGTATCAACCTACGTAGCACTGAAAACTGGGCTGAACTCCAGTACCCGAAGGATCAGTCTGAAGGAGATGATCTCTTGCCATTTTGGGAAGACTTGGATCTGGGCACCCCTGACCCAAATGGCGTCCATATGCCTCGTACCTGGACAAGATATGACAGAGAAGATCTTCGAAAGCTCGGAACCATGATGATCACGTTTCTCCAAATTCCAAGGTTCGCTGCCGATCCCCGGTTGTTCGGCAACCTCGTAGTACATTCGTTATATGGCCCCAGTGGTCCCCAACTCGGCGCCATTCAGGTCCTGACACAGGTCATGAATAACATCATGATCCGGCATCAGTAAGAGTTTATCTGGTCTGGTCATATTGGAGCGATCGCGTGATTCTCTTTCAGGATACAAGACATCGAGGCCGACGTATCATTACCCCCACTGACGCAAGAGACCGTGCTGCTAGACTTGGATCCGCTTGCCGTGAAGTCATACAACGCACTTCAGGCCGCGATTACCATAAATGCTGTGGACTCGGAGCGCAAGGATCAGGTGAGCGGCAACTTTTTGTGTCGGTGAAGCACAGTCATTAATTTCGTTCTTCAAGGACTATCTATTTCATACAAATGTACGTTCCGCGGTTTGTCTATGGTCCTTCAAACGCATTGACTAGCTGCATCTAGAATGCCGCATATCTAAAACAACTCGTGGACAACATGTCACAGTACGTCCGCTTGGGTCACCTCGTTTATTCCGTTACTTATTGTATGACAGGTTGATGTTCTGGCACATTGACGAGAGGCAATACAACGTTGACGAGCTCGTCATTGCCACTGATACGATGGTAGAGAAAGCACAAGAAAGAGGGGTTTCTTTGCAAGACACGGACGCACTCAGAGAAGCTAAGAAACATGTGTGAGTTACTTGAGGACTCTTTCCTCATTACACATTCATTTGCCACATAGAACCTTGGCTGCGAACGACAAATTATGGCGCGAGGTTCAGACGAGCCCTACTCCCGAAGTACCCTTTGTAATCTCTGGAGTTTCACATCAACTATCGGAAGTATGGGCTGAGCTTCAGAGCACAGCTCCTTCGTCTCCTCAGGATCCGTCTCCAGTATCATCCCTTATGTCTCCCTTACGGCTTGTGAAGCTCCGTGAAATCGTTTCTTCCCGGCCTTTAATAGATGAAGCCAAACTCGTCCTTGCTGGTCATGAACAGGTGAAGGAGGAGCAGGCTCGCAATCTGGCTTTATTGCAATCTGTTCGCAAAAAAGCCAAAGGACCTAAGAAGCGCGTTGTCGAAGAGAACGTGCGGGAGACCCGCAAGGCTGAAGAGGCTGCTCGCCAACGCCACGACAAAGTTCTCGAGATGCAGAACGAGTTACGTCTTGTAACGGAAAAGCAGCCCCCCCAAAACCCGGCTTCCACTACCCAGAGCGATGAGGGGGCGGCAGTGCTCAGCAGATCTTCGGCCCTCACTTCGGGCGTATCGATGTCAAAGACTCCGTTAGCCAATGCTCGTGTGGTTACTTCCAAGTCTTCCAAACTTAACTATCTGCTGAAGGAGGCATGACTTTATCGCTTGGCTTATTGTCAATCACTTACCCAGCCTAGATCTTAGAACATTCTCGGACGGAGAAATTTTTGATATTTTCTAGCATGCCTTTGACGCTAGCCCACGTTGCCGATGCTCTTACTCTCATGGATATCATGTTTCTTCAATACACGACTGCCTCACCGGTTCACATTCGCCAACAATACGTCACGACTTTCGAGACGTCTGATAAATATAGAGTATTCCTCATGGAATTAAAACATGGCTCTCGCGGGTTGTGAGTACTCAGGCTCGTTCCGCCTCCCTTCGATCCTGAAGCCCTTTTGTAGAAACCTGATTTCGGCGTCTCGGGTCATATTTTGCGAACCGGTTTGGAAAGCAGATGTGGAGGCACAGGCTATCAAGGTAAATAATTAATCATTGCATTGTGGCCACTCCGTCCTGGAAATCATGAAGTTTTTTTTGTTGACGATGATTCTACAACGCCAGCGGGTCCATCGGATCGGCCAGACAAAACCTATCACTGGTGAGCCATGATCTTCACCGTGTCCTTCCCCCCCCCCTTCCTTATGCTTAACGTTACCCCCGCAGTCAAGACCCTTGCCATTCGTAATTCTGCTGAGGAACTGATGATATCCCGCCGCGCGCAGCTCAAGAGCCAAGACCAGAAGATTTCTTCTTTGACGGATGACTTCACCATGAGAGCTTTCATCGCGGTAAGCACCTGCCTTCCTCCATATCTTACCGTCCAACAAACTGTAATTCTCATATCTTGACGTCTTTCTAAGAATCCGAGTTTCATGCAAGAGACGGCGTGTGAACCTCTAGTCCTCAATGTCCCGCTCCTTGGAAGGCCCGCCAAAGGGACCTCGCCCAATCCAAAGCCGGTAATAGATATGGTTGTGACAATAGAGGACGAACGACCTTCTCTACTAGACGCACGACAGCCAACGACAGAGGAAGATCCCCCATCAAAGAAGAGACGGACCATCAGATTTGTGGAGTGAGGCCTAGTGAGGGGCTATCTTGATTGATATCACGACCTATGTCTTTAGTATATCCATATTAGTAATTGCGTCATGTCTGATGCGAAGTTTTAATCATGTCATATATCAAGCTGTTCGGTGTCGGCAAACGGGAATCTCAGCTCCCATTACGCATCCGGCAAGGGAGATAGGCGAACGTAAAATGCGGTGTCATTTGGGTTCATTAGGTTGATGATAGCAAATTAACTACAGTGCGAACAACAACACCTTCCGCGAGATCAAGTGAAAAAAAATTACAAGATGGAACAACAAATATGAAAGAGATTGTATATATCATGAGCATGAGCCTGCGTCCAATCCGACGAACGTGATGAGAAATCGTTAACGTAAACGAGGAGAGCGTGCCTCTCAAGAAATGAATACAAGAAAAAAAAAAATCAATTGCGCAGTCACGATGATGGCTCTCCAGGGGCATGCTTTCGACGGAGGGGATGACGGATCGAACGCAGCAGGGCGGTCCTGCGGCTCTTGCGCTCGGGTAATGACGCGAAAGGCAAAGCGCCCGACAGATTGCTCTGAATGCGGCGCATAGCCACGCTGTTTTCCTCCTGCGCAAAGCTGTATCCGCGCGACTGCGAACGCACGCCTGTGGACATGTCGATCTGGCTGCCCTGCATCGACGGACGTCCCATAGGACCACGAGACGTTGCGCTGTGGGGGGTCGCGGGGTCCGATACGGGAGCCTCCTCCTCCGGTTCGCGGCACAAGACGGCTTCTCGAATTATGTCCATGTTCGGTCTGAGTTTGTAGTTCCAGTTCAGGATGTCCAAGTCGTTGGGGTTGAAGCCGAAGGTCCACGCCATGTAGAGGTATCTCGGGAGTAGCGCGAGTATGACCGTGATCAGGAAACCGAACCAGAAGATAGGGGATTTGAACAGGAAGTGATCGTTTCCATGGACGGGCGTGACGAACCATCCGGGGGAGATGAGCGAGTAGATTGCCTGGAACCGCCGGTAAGAACGACCGCGGCGAAAGTAAATGAGAAGGGAGAGACGCACGGTGTATGCCCAGACGAGCACGATTCCAATAAACACGGCAAAGAATACCCAAGCGGTCCAAACCTTCGTACAAAGCCCATGGAAGAGATTTGCGGCAGTGGCTGCAGCAATGACCATCGTCGTCGAGAACTCGACTTGGGCGACGGAATACCCATCATTCCGGGTGGACGGGGAGAAATAAGCGTAAACGAGGATGAAGTAGATGATGGCGGACTGCGAGGCAAACCTCTCGTCACATTCGTGAATTAGCAGTACGATGTTCGACTCACCTGCGCAACGCCTTCAAACATGAAGACCGAGAACAACTTTGGTCCGAACCACTTCCCTTCTTGTCCGTAGCGATACAATGCGGGGAGTGCCATCAATACATGGTCATCTACAGGGCCGTAAGCATCGAATATCGCTCAGACGTGGCGCTGCATACGCACCAGCGATCCGGTCGAACAAACCGATGGCAATTACAGGGCACAATGTCCAGAACGAATTCCAGAATATCAGATAGGTGTACTCGAAAACACTTGAAAACAAATCGTTCAAAAAACATAATCCAAAAGAGTATGAGTATCATCACTTACTAGGTTGCCGACCAAGCGCAGTAAATCATGAACCACCATAGTACGCCGATACAGATGATGTTCTTGTAGAAGAAGTTATTGATCCTGCCAGGATAGACGCTCAGTACTCGTGCGAAGTCATTCCGCCAGTGAGGCCGGAGCGAGCTCACATGTTACCGTTGCGCGCATATGACCAATGACCGTGGACAAACAACAAGCGTTTCAAGAATCGGAACTGCGCAATCGCGTAGTCCGACGAGTTGACCGCCTGCATACCTTCCTCTCCAGAAATACCGACGCCAACGTCCGCCGCCTGGATCATGCTAACGTCGTTCGCACCGTCACCAATCGCAAGCGTCATGGTATCGAGGCCGTCCCGGACGAGTTTGACCACCAATGCCTTCTGTTTCGGAGACACACGACAACACACGACACCCTCACACAGCATTCCGAGACGAAGGAGCAGGTTTTTGTGCGGCTCATCTTTTAGAGCCTAGAAAAAGTGAACCCCCCAGTCAGGTCCAGAAGTAGGTGGGTGTAGGAATAACTCACTCCAGTCAGAGCCAGTCCGTCAATGACCAATATGTATCCACCAGGCCGCTTGCCATTCATAGAACCAACCAGGGATGTAGCACCGGTGCTCAGTCGGCGTAGTGGATACGTCTGCGGGCCACGCGGTGTAGCGTTTTCTTCATCGCGAGTGCCGGGTGCGTCTCCATTGGCTTCGAGCTCGTCAGTAATATTGCTGTCCGGGAAATACTCCTCGACTGCGCGCATCATTTGAGCGTAAATGCTGGCGCCGTCGCCATTTCCCCGAATGATGATGATATTCGCGTCACTGCTGATGAGGTTCGTGCTGTGTCCGATGGCTGATCACAAGCTGTTAGTCTCAATTCCTTGGCGCGATAATAGCGATGTGCAAACATACCGATGGCAGTCTCGAGCTTGTCACCCGTCAGAACCCAGATCTTGATGCCGGCCCCTTTGAGATCCGCAATTGTTTCGGGTACGCCATCCTGTAACTTGTCCTCGATGGCTGTCGCACCCAGGAGCAGAAGATTTCGCTCGACCTCGTCCGACACGCGCTCAATCTCATCTTCCCGATTTTCGACCGACGCGAGAGCGTCCCGATACCGCTCGACCCATGAATTGTATTCATCCTCCGGCACGACGCGGTAGGCAAGCGTAAGCGTGCGTAGACCCTCGTGTGCAAACGAGCCAAGTTGTTCCTCCGTTACCGACTTGAGTTCCTCTCCACCGGGAGCAAGCCGCTCGAAGACGACGTTATCTGCACCCTTGCACAGCAATAATATGGGGTTGTTGCCCGGTTCGTCGTCCTCTCCTAGCTGGCGAACGATAGCGCTCATGCGCTTGCGCGCGCTGGTAAACTCGAGGATATTGAGCAAGCGGAAGCGCAGGGTCTCGCGCGCAAACGGGGTGCGCAACAACAACACGTCACGCTCACGACCACGGAACTCGAAACCGACGTCGGCGGCAGCCTGAACGAGGGCAGCTTCATCCGGACTTTGCGCTTTGTACTCGAACAAACCAGTCCGTGGATTGACGCCAGCAAGGACGGTGTGGCAGAGAGCGAGATTCGTCCAATATTTTCCGTGACGATCACGATCCGAAGATCGATGATCTGCTGCAGCTACTTCTATCTCACGGGCGAGTTGTGGAGAACGGAAATGCCGGAGTACGCCTCCAGAAAGTTCAATGGGAGGCACATCGGCGGCGTTGGTCGTTTCTGGTGGGGTGACAGCATCCGCAGCCGAACCCGATGATCTCAAATCCCCGGAGGTGGTGGACAGAGCCGGAGACTTGGCAACGTCGCGTATAGCGTCCTCGGGTTCTTCTTCATCGACATACGTTTGACCACCCACCGAGGCGCGTCGGAACACCATCGCATTCTAACTCTATTAGCCAAAAATCAACAAGCACCAAGAACCGCCAGGAACCCACCTGTGTTAGCGTCCCGGTTTTGTCCGAGAAGACGTATTCAATCTGCCCAAGGTCGTCCGACAGTGTAAAGTTCCGCGCCGTTGCAGGCGTATCTGTTTTCTTGTAGTGGATTTCGGAATCGAAGTAGATGAATGCCGCTTGACAGGTGCGAACAACTTCGATCGAGATGTAGAGTGAGATGGGGACAATATTCTGAAACCTGATGACAACAGCACGCGGACATCAGTATGGAACGAACGAAAGAAACGAATTGGAAGCAAGGTACGAACGTGATCAAGGCAAACACGAGGGTAATCAATCCATTAATTGATGGGTTGTCATCACTCTGGTTATCGCCGAACAACCAGGGCGCCTGTCTTGGGTAGTAGTGATGCTCGAGAACAGAGTCGACAATGGCACAGACAACTGCCATCACCCCGAGAAGAACCAAGTTTGCCATGACCATAGGATTCATTTGTCGCTCGACCTTACTGCGCTTACTGGGCGTGCCTCCCGCGTTGAGAACAATCTTCGTGTCCAATCCGGTGTACATGACAATGCCGATTACCCAACGCGTATTTCGTAATACGGTGCCGCGAAGCAGCGTCGTTTGCAAATCGACGGGATGACGTTCGTCGTTGATAACCACTGCGGCCGAGAGCTTGTGCATCAACACTTCAGGGCGGTCGCATTCTACCTGGAAAGCATTGCTCGGGCTGGCGCATGCCTTGGCGTTACGGAGGTGGGTGAGCGCCGGGACGGCATTCCGCGACTTGAGGTTGGTCTCTCCGTCCAGATTTTTGGTTTCGACGAACGCGACGTTGTCGTCCTCGCTCGTCGCGCAAATGAGTATGTCGGCCGGGATGCTCTCGTGATCAACGATCTTGACAAAATCACCGACGCGCAGATCCTCCCAGGTGCTGCTCTCCCAGTGCGGTCCGGGTCCAGCGCTGGGTTCGTCGGGTTTATCTTCATCGTATTCGGCATCGGGAACGTCGCTAGCCGCCGAGGGAGCGGACTTTTCGACAGTTTCGGGTGGAGCAGGGTTCGCGGGCGCTTGAGTGTCCTGACTACTCGCCTTTGTCATCTTCCGCTTGCCGATACGCTTCGTTAGTGCGCGGACGAATGTCTTGCTCTTCGGGCCCACTGGGTTGTTATTCACGTACCCTGGGCCCTCGAGGACGCGAACTTCAGAGAAGTTGACAACCCGATCGGATTGATGGCGCTTGATGTCCTCATACGCATCCTTGATCCCCGTCATGCCGAGAACAACGATCAGTGGAAGGAGGACGAGTCCAGGAGAGATGGTAGCGAATTTGGGGAAGAACTGAAGGATGGCGATGATAGTAAAGAATCTGAACGGAAGATCGCGAGTAGTGAGCGGAGCGAAGAGGAGGCGAGGGGACGGAAGGGCCTTACAGATTAGCTACTCTGCGATACTGCTCTAATAAATTACGGGGAAGGAACGTGATGAGGGTGTACTTTGAGGTGATAACTTGGTTTGAGTTGTGCTGGTGCTCCTTGAGGACCTTGTGTTTCTTGTTGTAATAAGACTCGGGGAGGGGCTCATTGATGTAAATGGTGCGGGGCGGTCCGGGGGGCCGCTTGCGGACAAAGAGATCCTCTATGGAAAAGGAGGATATGAGCCTGTCGTACCAGGCAGTAAAGCCTGTTCGTTTTGGCATGGTGGGAGGGGGGAAAGGGCAAGTGTGAGGATGATTGATTGAAGGTGAGTAATATGGGGGGAATAGGACCGGCTGGTGGGCGCTGAGGTCTAACCCCTGCCGGCTGCCCCTACGCCGATCCGTTCCGGAACGGAGTATGCGTAACTCACGCGCCACGGCCACGCCGATTATACATCCGGCGCCCGGTCCGTCCATCAACGTATCAATAATCTTCGCGTTGCCCGCGTCACCATGCTGACTGATCCGTACCAAATCAAAAATCAACCAACAATGTGGTCCATGCATTCAATTCGGTATAAACGAGCGCGCAAAAGTACGAGTAACTAACAAGCGACGTTTGCACCTTTCTCAAGGGGTATCCAAACAAACAGACCCACAATTCGTCAACGCGCCCGATCAAATAGATGCCAACAGCCTCGCCGAAAGCCAGAGATCTCGGCCAGGCAAGTTGTTACGCTCACCCCTGCTGTGGCCGAGCATTCTCCTTAAGAGCGAGAAGCTGTTTGGAGCGGAACGCTTCATAGTGAATTTGAGCCGTCGTCTCGATCAAGTCTTGCAAGTGAGTCCTGAAAGATGGTATCCACGGTCATTGCCCCGTCCGCAGAAGCTATTCGTACTTTCGTACCTGGTCAAGAAATCGCGCAGCGCTACGAACTCGCAATGTGACTCATCCTCAACGTTTACAACCCCCCAGCGGGTTTTCCGTCCGCGCACAGCCTTCCCACCAATGATCACATTCCTCTCCGAGCCCACCACGGCGAATGGAATCATGTTCTGTGCGCGTACGTAAGGTAGGGCCACCAATAAAAATCGACCACTGAAAAAAGGTTGAAACGTACGCGAATGCTCTCGTTGAGCTGCATCTCCTCTTCATCGTACTCGTCAGAATCAAACGGATAGAGGCGAATGCTGTGATGGAAGAGCTCTGCCCGGATCTATAATCCGGTCGATCGAGCTTGTCAGTGACGTTCTTTCTGCCGATACCTCTGGCTTGTAGCACTGACTTTTTGTTTGAACGACTCGCGCTCATCCAGAGTAAGACTGTCGGCTTTGGCAATAACAGGAACGACATTGACAACCTCGCTGAGTTTCTTCATCACGATCACATCTATAGGACGGAGCGAGTGTCCGGTCGGGTTGATAAAGTACAGGCAGCAGTGAATGCGCGTGTCTTGGATGTAACGGTCACGCATCGCCGTGAGCTCCTTGCGAAGGTACGCGCTGTGCTGGTCCTTGATATACTTCACGATTGGGTCCCAGCTTTAACACCAACAATTGCTCTCGTCAACAGCTGCTCCCCAAAAACAGAACAGGCAAATGCGACGCACCAGTTTTCATTATTGACCTGGTCACCGTAACCGGGAGTATCGACGATGTTCAGGCGCAGGCGCACGCCGTTCTCCGTGATGACTGCATCGAGGCATACGTGTGAGTGGCGTCACATGCAAGGTGACAACGTTGAAAAGTAGCAGAGAAAAGACCGCACCATGAGAGACCGTCTGAATCTCCGTGGTCTGACGCACGGGTTCATCAGCCTCACGCCTGCCCTTCGAGTCGATGAGGTGTGAAGCAAATATAGTGTTGATGAGGGTCGACTTTCCCAAACCCGTCGGACCTGATAGCCAGAACCAACCCATTAAATAACATATTTCTTTTTCGCGGAAGGCGGCCGGCTTAGACGGTGAGAAAGGGGACACGAGACGCACCGACGACGATGACATTGAATTGGAAACCACGTTTGAGTAATTTGTGTTCGATTTGTTGGGTAATAGAGTCGAAACCGACATAAGAGGTAGCACGAATCTCTTGAACGTCTGCGGTAGCCATTGGGAACGCGGTGGTTGAGAACTGGGAGGAGGGAAAAAAGAATGAGGTGGCCGAGATGACTGAGGAAGAATGAACGGTGACTGGCGTGATACCTTGAAGACAAAATTTGACCGTGTTTGGCGCCGCCACACCAAACCGAAAGCAGGTCGCGTCTCGCCAACGATTCAGTTCAAAGAGTGGGACAACAATTGTTATTTCTTTTACATCCATCACATTCCCTTTCCCCTTGTACATCATCATTCTATATTACGCTGATCGTACTCTCACCTCCAGATTCTGATTCCTTCTTCAGTACCAGCTCGGCTTTGGCTTCATGCTTGTTACGCGCGTTCACCTCTTGATCAAATGCAAAATACCATGACAATTACAGCACCGTCCCCAACCTGTACACATACGTACGCTCAGTGTCTGCTCACACAATTTACTGAGGAGAGGGTAAACGGAAGTATGGGACGAGATATGCAGTGCCAACTACGAGCACTGCAAAGCCGAGCGACATCACCAGCGGTGACAGTACCGGCGGCAGCGCCGGGCCCTGACCCTGCGCTTTCCCGCTCGTCCGTCCCGAAGGTAACGGTGAGGACGGCGGGGCAAGGATGAGCTGTACGTACCCGATCGATTTGAAGCCAAGGATACTACACAACGTCATTTAGTGCCAAGAACTGACCGAAAGATGTGAGAGCGCGACACGTACTAATACCCCTCAAGATTCCGGCGCAATTCGTCTTCCATGCCCCTGGGCACGCCATCGAGCGTGAAACTAACTTTCGTCGAATCGGTCGATTGTTCGAGTACAGTGGTTAATATTGCCTCATGTCCTGTACAAAACCACGAGCAGATATCAGACAATGCTCCACCTCAAACTCGCAATTTTACCATCTGGCCAAGTCGGGCTTTGAAGTGCCCAGGTCTGTTTGATTTCCTTGCCCGGTGTAAGTGAGATATACTTGCCACGCACGCCGCCCCCAAATAACTCATACTCTGTATCTGGTGCAGCCGTGCTCTGCCACGTCGTCAGCATATGTTAGCACATCATTTCTCCTCCATCTCAAAGTTACCTTGGCTTGTGCACGGGACCATATCGGGATCCGCTTCTCGTCAGTCAACAGGCCGAACAGATCGTCTGCCGATGCGTGGAACGTTGCCTCGACCTCGACTACAGACGTGTTAATCTTCCGTGAGGATGCAGCGGGCCTTTTCGCAAGCCCTTGGACCCCGCTGTTGGTGGATGCGGGTGCGGGCGCAGGAGAGCTCGTCCGACTAGGTGCATTCGAGCCAACGATAATGTCCTTGCCATGCGTATCCATCAAATCGACTGGGAACACGGCAAATTTCGTCTCGAGAGCTGTCGGGAGCTTCTCCTTCGCGAGCGCAAAGAGTGCCGTGGTCTCCGGTGAAGACTCCGACGTGAGAGACCACTGGTACTTTTTTCGGACGTTTCAGTGAAGCCACCGTTGACGACAGGTGTGAAACGAAGCACATACAACGTAATCCGAAAGGCCATCGAGCGTGATCTCGTGCGAGACCTCGGGGATCGTAAGCCTCCCCTTGGCCTCCGTGCCGTCCGCAGTCCTACCCTCCCAATCCAGGACGACCTTACAGTCATAAATAGAGATGAGCCTGCCGGGGTGTATATATCAGCCGCATTGTCACCGCACTGCGCCTCGAGGAAAGTGAAAAATGCGCGTCCTCGCGGTGTCGGAGGAAAGACTGCCGAGAGATTGCTCGCACATACTTTGACTTTCTCCGCCCGACCTCGACGTCACCGTCAATCTCAACGACGCGCTCAACTGAAACGACGGCCCCATCCGGCCCTTCAACTTGAATGGTGACGAGCTCGCGCTCAAACCACTCCCTAGCCCATGGCGTCACAGTCTTGTTCTTCCAGTGCCAGTTTGCGGTGCTATATGCCATGGGTGTCAGGGACATATTGTCAATCTAGATGAATCGGAACAGATGATTGCGACGTGGAGCGGCGGATAGGGTGGGACGTGTTGCGTAGGTGATGAAAGGGCAGTTGCGAAGGGGTCACACTTATGCTTACTGTATGCGATTCACGTGCCGTCACTGGGGAGAATATTCCAGTCATTTCTTACTCATTCGCTCTACAACACAAACATGAGAGTCAGGCTTTGTGAACACTATCGACAAAATGGAAAAGGGTAATGATGTTGGTGTTACAAACAGGCGCGACCCATCCGTCGCCCTACAAAGCTATCCTACACAATCTTATCGGGCTTCACATCCAACTTCCGGCGTACATTTCTTAGGCGTCTTCAATATTTTCACCTTTATCGTGGCGCTGTCTAATCATGACATACGCGTCGCCCGCTTTTCCGGTGCTAACAGCTTCCACGTTTCCGGAGACGGTACCCTCTGTCTCGGGATGTGCGCGCTTTCTCAGTGAACGGATGAGTTCGAGGTCATGCGAAAGTAGGCCATGGCCCGCCACGGGACCCCAGTAGGATATGCTAGCGAGGGTGCCAATGATGCAGGTGCCGACAAGGACTGAGAGGTAAAAGCGATACTGAGAGTACCATTTGGGCGCTAAATCACACCTGCGTTAGTTCATGCAGCCCACCCAGACAACGTCCACGTACTCCATCCTGCGCCGGTGGCTTTAAGGTCGGCGTACCAGAGGCCAGTAAATCCGACCCACTGGGCAATCAGAGCCATGGTAGGATCCAGAGCGAGTGTCGGCCAAGCATAGATAACAGGGGCAGCACCCAGAGCAAGACGCGAATAGCCCTTGTGACCTCCCAAGCCCGCGAATTCCATTCCCCAGTGCAGTGCCCCTGTTCAAGTCTATCATAAGCTCAGACACTGAGGAACGCGTGCAGATACACACCGAGGAAGGACAGCATAACTGCGCCATACGTCACTTGTACGCTCAATGCACGATCGAGGATGGTGAGTGCGACACCGGGATCGATGCTGGTGAGTACGCCTGCGCATAATAAGATGCAGTCTTCAGCAGGGGTAGGGTTTGGTCATACCAGAGGTAGCCAAACCGGCTTGCTGAGCGAGATAAACGGTTGTACTGGACGCAATCAGGTAGGGGACTCCGCCAAGCAATCCAAAGACTACATATGGTTTGGGCACCGAATGCGCGACAGCGCTCGTGATACCGAGCTTTGCACTCTATCTCAGCCTATACGCTTCGTCATTCCAGGATCCACTCACGAAGGTTTCGCGATGCGGCTTGACAGTGTCTTGAGTGAAATTCCCGCCGGCGATGACCTTTGCCCAATCTGTCGTGGAGTTGCCGACCTCTTCACGAACGTTAACGGCGGCTTGGGAGATGGTCTGGGAGCCCGGCCTTCCGGCCACGTGGGATGCTACGGCACGATGCTGCTGCAACGCACCCGTGATGCTGCTAATGTGCGGGGGGTGTGTGCGAAGTGATGCGAGGGGCTCAATGCGGGCATAAGGGGCAGAGGGACGAAGGGTTGTGGCCCTGAGTAGAGGACGAATGTTGCGGATAGAGTACATGATGGTAATAGCGACGATAGTAGGGCCGCAACGCTCTGCTCTACAATAAGCCCTCGCTCACCTACGCCCTCCCACACCTGCGTCCAATGACGTCATACACCCATACATCTGATAAATATTGCAACGAGCTGATGAGGATCAGCGACTTGCCAGCGAAGCAATTAGCGGCTTGTTGGTAGGAAGTTTGATTTGAACGTTGTCCTGAAATGCAGTGCCACCGGCGCGATCATAGTACCCTATGAACCCACGTATATACGACTGATGCAGCTACATTGTCGGAATCGAAATGCCGGGCCGGTGCTTTTGAACCGGATTTTCAGATGCTGTCTACGGGTATCAGATACCTGTATGGTAATCACGCGGTCAACCATCGGCTCCTCGAGTGGGTGTACCCTGACTCTTGGGACGAATTGTCATCGTAACCGTCATATAAAAGGCCTATGATCGAGTCCCTCCCTATGCTGCCTTCCATCGACGACTATGTCCCATCACATCCACCGCAGTGCACTTACCCTGCCCGAGTTT